>Ga0335078_10003117_pt1 | contig 24766 bp, 17 predicted proteins | sample Lox_Sample_32_FD_206711 | JGI IMG/M metagenome (GOLD analysis project Ga0335078, IMG submission 206711) | Soil microbial communities from Loxahatchee National Wildlife Refuge, Florida, United States - Lox_Sample_3.2 | ecosystem: Environmental > Terrestrial > Soil > Wetlands | place: USA... | reverse complement strand
AGGCGAGCGGTCGGATCACGATGTGGCGGCCATCTTCGGACAGGAGCTTCGGGGCCATCGCCTTCAGACGCCCGCCAAAGAAGAGGTTGAGGAACAGGGTCTCGACGATGTCGTCGCGGTGGTGACCGAGCGCGATCTTGGTGATGCCGTTCTCGGCGGCAAAGCGGTAAAGCGCGCCGCGGCGCAGCCGGGAGCACAGGCCGCAGAGCGTGCGACCTTCGGGAATCACCCGCTTGACGACGCGGTAGGTGTCCTGCTCGAGAATGCGGAAGGGTACGCCGAGGGCGCTCAGGTACTCGGGCAGCACCCGTTCGGGGAAGCCGGGCTGCTTCTGGTCGAGATTGACGGCGATGAGCTCGAAATCCACCGGCGCGCTGCGTTTCAGCGAGAGCAGGATGTCGAGCAGGGTGTAAGAGTCCTTCCCCCCCGACAGGCAGACCATGACGCGGTCGCCCGGCGCGATCATGCGGAAGTCTTCGATCGCCTTGCCGACGGCGCCGCGCAGACGCGCTTGCAGGCGCGCGAGAGTGCGCGAGCTTCCCGCTCTGCCGGCCGTCCTCGCGGAGGCGGACTCGCCCGAAGCAGGCACTACGCCGCCGCCTCGCTGGGAGCCGCCTCCAGATATTTCGATTCGACGTAGCGGATGAAGAAGGAGGCGGAGAGCGGCTTGCCGGTGGCTGCGCGCAGGAGGTCCTGCACCGGAACCTTGGCTCCGAGGCCGTGTACGTGGGTTCGCAGCCAGCCGAGAAGGCCCGAGAACTCACCGTGCGCGAGCTGCTCATCGAGCGCGGGCACGTCACTGCGCAGGCTCTCGTAGAGCTGAGCGGCGATGACGGCGCCCAGGGCATAGGAAGGGAAATAGCCGAAGGACCCGATAGCCCAGTGCACATCCTGCAGGCATCCGTCGCTGTCGTTTGCCGGACGGATACTCAGACGCTCTTCCATTCCCCTGTTCCAAGCCTCCGGGATGTCGCGCACGGCAAGCGCGCCGCTCAACAGCTGCTTCTCGAGCTCGTAGCGCAGCATGATGTGCAGCGGATAGGTGAGCTCGTCGGCATCCACCCGAATGACGCCGCGCTGCACCCGCGTGAGGTGCGCGTAGATGTTCTCCACGTCCCATTCCGGGCCGCTGACACCGAAGTGCTTGACGATGAGCGGCTGCACATAGCGCACGAACGGGCGGCTGCGGCAGATGATCATCTCGGTGAGCAGCGATTGGCTTTCCTCGAGGGCCATGCCGCGGTCACGGCCGACGGGCTGGTCGCGCCAGTCCTGCGGCAAGCCGAGGTCGTACATCGCATGGCCGGTTTCGTGGAGTGCGCCGAGGAGCCCCGAGAAAAGATCGTTCGGGTCGAGGCGGGTCGTGACGCGCATGTCACCCGGAACGCCTTCGGTGAAGGGGTGCTCGCTCTCATCGAGGCGCCCACGATCGAACGGAAAGCCGATCTGCTTCATCACCTCGACGATGAGCGCGCGTTGCTTGCCCGGCGGGAACTTGCCGCTGAGCGGCGCCGGCGGCCGGCTTTCCTGGGCGGCGATGGCCTCGCGGATGAGCGACGGCAAACGCCGTGACAGTCCCTTGAACATGGCATCGATGTCGGCCGTGGTGATGCCGGGGCTGAACTCGTCCACCAGCGCATCGTAAGGCGCGAGATTCAGGGCCTGCCCGAGCAGCGCCGCCTTGTCGCGCACCAGATGCAGGACCTCCTCCAGGTGAGGCGCGAAGAGCTCGAACTTGCCCTGCTGGCGAGCCTCGAGCCAGCGAACCTCGGCGCGGGAAGTCGCCCGGGCGAGGCGGGAGATGAGCGATACCGGCGTGGCGATGGCGTGATCGCGCTGGCGGCGCATTTCCCGCAGATTGGCGACCTGCCAATCCTGCAGACCCTGGGTATTGGCCTGGGCCCGATCCAGCAGGCGCGTGATCCGCGGCGCGGTGAGCAGGGCGTGGTGCTCGGTCTCCAGGGCGGCGAGCTGCTCGCCGCGCACGTCCGCGCTGCCGCGGGGCATCATCACGGCGGCGTCCCAGCGAAGCAGCGACAGAGCTCCGCGAAACGCGTGCAGCCGCTTGAACTCCTGCTCTAGTTGTTTGTATGGCGAGGCTGACATGATCTCTACTCGTCGTCCCGCTCCGTGCCAGGCCAAAAGCGGCCCAGAAGGTGCCCCGGAAGTAGCGCATCGACGCCCGAGTGGGGTGGCCGAAAGCGGGGGAATGGCGATAGTTTACCAGGGAGCGCCGCCGGAGCCGGGGACGGCGGACAGCTAGTCCTTTAGAATCAGATACTTGGGTTTGTCCAGGAGCGATTGACACTCCGCCCCGGGGGTTGCGGGGACCCGGGGCTGAAGAGGGTGGCCGGATAGGTCGGAAAGAGGAGATGCCGCCAGTTCGGCCAGCGGGCGACGGCGATCCCGATGCCGATCGAGACGATGAGCAACAAGGTGAGGGCAAGACCTATGAGAAAGCGTCGCATTGGCTCCATGATAGCCCGGTGGAGTCGAGTATGAGTTTGAGCGTCTGCCTGCTCTCGTCCGAGGCAGCGCCGCTTTCCAAGACGGGCGGCCTCGCCGATGTCGCGGGCGCGCTGGCGAAGCACCTGGCTGCGGGCGGACACGACGTTCGGCTCTTCACCCCACTTTATGCATCGATCGATCGTGCGCGTTTTCCGATGCAACCCCTCGAGGGCCTGCAGCAGGTGCCGCTGCAGGTCGGGCCCCATCATTATGTCTTCTCAGTCCTCGCGAGCCGGCTTCCCGGCTCCGACGCCCGCGTCTACCTCATCGACTGCCCGGTGTTGTTCGCCCGGCCGACGATCTACACGACCGATCCGGATGAGCACCTGAGATTTCTCGCCTTTACCCGCGCGGTGCTCGCCACCTGCCAGCGGATGCGTTGGGCGCCCCAGATCCTTCACTGCAACGACTGGCATACGGCATTCGGCCCGCTTTTCCTCAAGACGCTGTTCGAGGGCGATCCGCTCTTCGCGCGCACCCGCTCGGTGCTGACCATCCACAACATCGGGTATCAGGGCACCTTCAGCTCGGCGGCCATCGGCGACCTGGAGCTCGGTGCCAGGGCGTATCTGCTGCACCAGGACGATCTGCGTGCGGGAAGAATCAATCCGCTGCGCCACGGCATCCTGTATGCCGACGCCATCACCACCGTCAGTCCCACTCATGCCCGCGAGATCTGCACCGACCAGTATGGAATGGGACTTCAGGATTCGCTGCGCATGCGAGCAAGCGCGCTGACGGGCATCCTGAATGGTGTCGACTACCACGTTTGGGACCCGCGCAACGATCCTTATCTGCCGGAGCATTTCGATCCGGACGCCCTCTCGATCAAAACGACACTGAAGAGCGCCTTCATCGATCGCCTGGGCTTGTCGATGCCGGTGACGGCACCGCTCGCGGGCATGGTGAGTCGACTCGCCTCGCAGAAAGGGATCGAGCTCATGTTCGAATCGGTGCCGCAGGTGCTGCAGTGGCGCGAGCTCGGCTTCGTGGCGCTGGGCAGCGGCGAGCCCCAGTACGAGCGCTTCCTGGCCGAGCTCGAGCGCAGCTTCCCGGGGCGGGTGGTGTTCCGCCAAGGGTACGACGATGAGCTCTCGCACTGGATCGAAGCGGCCTGTGACATGTTCCTCATGCCCTCGCTCTACGAGCCCTGCGGCCTCAATCAGATGTACAGCCTGCGATATGGCACGGTGCCCATCGTGCGGCGCACGGGCGGGCTCGCGGACTCGGTCGAGCTCTATGAGCCGGACACCGGCGAGGGCACCGGGATCGTCTTCGAGGATTTCAACTCCGAGGCGCTCGAGTGGGCGCTCAACACCGCGCTCGACCTGCACGCCCAGCCCGAGCATTGGCGGCGGATGGTGCACAACGGCATGGCGAAGGATTTCTCCTGGGAGCGCCAGGGCGGGAAATACCTCGAAGTTTATCGAGGGCTTCTGACCTAGACGGCCGACGCGCGGCGAGACGGCCGAACCCGCTCCTCAGCGCCCCGCCTCGCGGTGCCTCCAGGCGTCGATGCGCTGCGACACATTGCGGCGGATGTTCATGTAAAAGAGGCTGTAGTCGAAGTCGTGGTAGACACCCGTGAGGGTCAGGAGGTCATGGAAATGCCGGCGCTCGTGCCAAGGGATCTCGATGCCGAGCAGCCCGTCCTCACAGGAGGCGCCGGTGAGTCGGGGTATCGGTGCCGGAATCGGCGCCGCGCGGCCGGTGCTGTAGACGGCACCGAGATCATCCGCGGACGGCGCGGCGGCGTTCTCACGCCAATTGAGGGGATTGACGCAGACGAGCGGCCGACCTGCGATGGGCTGATACCTGCGCCGCCACCAGATGACCGCGGTTTCATGGCGCCGGCGATCGTCGTAGCCTCGGCGGACCGTGTTCCACGTGACGATACAGCCGGTCGCATCCGGGTCCTGACAGATCGGCAGGCCAAGAGAGGTGATGTCGGTGGGAAGCGCCACTCCGATGACGTAGGCGACCACGAGGCGGCGCTGCAGTGCCGTGCCGATCACTCTTTCCTGAAGCAGCCGGAGCGCGTGAATGGACCCTTGGCTGTGACTGGCGATGATGAAAGGACCTGCCGGGTTGAGCTCGAGGAAGCGCGCGAATGCGCGGGCCACATCACCGTAGGCGAGCGCATCGGCGGCATAGGCGGCCGGACTGTTGGTGGTGATCGCTCTCAGGGAAGCCTGCCGGTACCGCGGCGCGAAGATGCGGCAGCAGCCGTTGAAAACGCTCGCCTGGAATCGCAATACCGCCTGATCCATGCGCGCGACCAGCACTCCATCGGCATCGAACGCCGCATTGCCGATCTCTGGAGCGATGTAGGTCGTCGGATGGATGAAGAACACCGGAAGCCGCGCGTCCGCAGATTTCTCGACGCCGAGCGGAAGGTCATCCGCCGCACTCGGTCGCCCGGGATACGCGAGCCAGGCGGAAGGCTGGGTGTAGTCGGGCGCAGCGAGACGCCCGCCGGCGGCGGCTTCGAGGGCTGGACAGAGCCACGCCATCGCCAGCATGGGCGCGAGCACCGCCAGCGCCGACCGACTCCGACGGCGAGCCTCACACGCCATCAGGCCTCCTGTTTGATCTGCGCCGCGACCCGCTGTGCCGAGCGGATGCACGATTCCATGCCGCGACTGAGAAGATCGGCATACGTTCCGGCGACGTAGATCCTACCCTCGGGCCGCAGGATTTCCGGCCAGAATCGGTGCATCGCCCCGATCGGGAAAGGCTCCATCTCACAGTTCGGGGTAAGCGCATCCTGGGTCCAGTCCTTGGTCAGTGCCTGCACGATCGTGTCCCGCTTGCCGGGATAGACCCGACGGAACGCCGCCAGTACCTGCTGCGGCGACAAGCCTCCGGGACCGTAGGCCTTCAAGATCACCCGCTGCGTTCGCACTTCGGTCGGCACCTCCCAGATGGATGAGATCTCCGGGTGGTCGAACTCCATGTTGATGCTGCGCAGGCCGTCGGCGAGCCAGAACTTCGAGCTGGCTTCGAACACGTAGAACGGGTGAGACGAGTACCTGAGGTTATCCACCACGTATTGCTTGGCCGCAGAGAGCGTCGGCGTGAGCGGGATGTTTCTGAACACCGTGAGGCTGATGCAGTTGACGAAGAAATCCGCATCCTCCGTCTTCTGTCCATCATAACCATACTCGCGGTAGCTCACCCGGACGCCGGTATCGCTCTGCTCTATCGCGGTGATGGGGTGCGCCAGTCGCACCCGCGAGCCGAGCCGCCTGGCAAAAGCGACGGGGAGCTGCTCGTTGCCCCCTTGCAGCCGGAACATCTCGCCCTGGGAAGGTGGGATGCCCCGTACCTTCTCGGCCGCGAGCCTCCATATTCGGTAGAGAGCGCTCGTCTGCTCTTCACCGAGATAATCGATGGCCGCCTGCGACGCGCCTTCCTTTCCATAGATCTCGCTGACCGGGATCCTGTCGAGATCAGCGAGACCTGCCTCGAAGGGATGAAAGGGGTCCCGCATTCTCTCGATGTAGGGCCGTAGATAAAGGCTTTCGAGCTCGTACCAGGGATGTTTCGACAGCCATCCGATCTCGCGGCGATTGAAGCCGAGCTGGGTGAGCGTCCTCGGATCGGCCAGCATCCGGTTGGTATAGGATCTGCCGCCGACCCTTCTCAGATCATCGGCGTTGTACGGCAGCCAGGCGCCTTCGGCGTTGGGATACGGCACGACCGGGATGTCGAATTCGGCGGCATACGCGAGGAGGCGCTCATAGCCGGGCCGGGTGATGTGATCGGCGCCGTAATCGGCGTACAACCCATCGGACAGGCCGTCGCGGCCGGTAAACACGTGGCCGCCGTACCGTCCGGAAGCCTCGAGGATCGTGACCTCGATGCCGGCCTTCATGAGCTCATAGCCACAACACAGGCCGGTGATCCCGGCGCCCCCGATCACGACCTTCGCGGGCCTGGCGCGAGCTTCGGTTCGCCTTCGCGCCGCGGACTGCGCCGGCCGCAGGGTCGAGTCGATCGCCGAGGCTCCGGCGCCGGCCAACAACGTCTTCAAGAACGTTCTTCGGATCATGCGGCCGGCGCCAGAAACGCGGTCAGTGAGCCTTCGCCAGCGCCTGCAGGCTGGCGGCAGCGAGGGGACTGCCGGCGAGTCTCGCGGCCTGGATTGCCGCTCCCACATCGGGCGGCAACAAGGCCTCGACGAAGCGGTACCGAGCGCAGCGCCGCGGCAGCACCGCGGCGAGTGTCTCGCGCAGGCCGTTGCCCGGCTGGAACATGCCGCCGGAGCAGGACACCGGGACCGCCGCGTCCGCGGGGATTCGCAGCTGCACGCGCACCGCGTCGATGAGATCCGCGAGCTCCCGCGCGGCGCTCTCCAGAAGCTCGAGCGCCGCTCGATCCCCCTGTCCCGCCGAGGCGACCACGAGTCTCGCGAGCTGGGCGAACTGGCTTCGCTGCACGATGTCCCGGCCATAGATCGCCGCACAAAGATCGAGGTCTCCCAGCAGCGCGAAGTGTCGCCGCACCTGCTCGTAGAGCGGTCCGCGCGGGGAGCGGCCGTCGCTCATGCGCGAGAAGAGGCGCAGACCCTCGCGCGCGAGCCAGTAAGAGGAGCCTTCGTCGCCGAAGAGCTCGCCCCAGCCGCCGGCGCGTGCCTTGCGGCCGGCGAATTCCCCGTAAGCGATCGAGCCGGTGCCGCAGACGATGTTGATGCCGTCACCGCCGGCGAGGGCCCCGGCCCAACCACACACCATGTCGTTGTCGCAGCGATAGTGCCCGTGGGGCAGCGCTCGCGCAGGAGCGGCATCGAGCGCCGGCAGCAGCTTGGAGTCTTCACCGTAAGCGGGAAGACCGAGAAACGCGTAGCTGAGATCCTCCTCGCGTACCTGGCCCTCGCGGAGGATCTGCTCTATCCCGCGCTCGAGCATCCGACGAAGCTCATCCAACCCGACCTCGAGATAGTAGGCCGGGCCCTCGAGATGCGATGCCAGCACCCTGCCCGTCTCGTCGATGAGAAGAAACCGCGTCTTGGTGCCGCCGCCGTCGACGCCGAGAAAGGTCTTCACGAGAGGCGCGGGAAGGGATGGATGGAGACTCCCTGAACCACACGATTGACCGTTCCGGCGGCATTGGGACGATCCGGTGTCAGTCCGAGGGAGATCGAGCGCAGCAGCGCCAGCGTCTGCGCAAAGCTCGCGTAGGGCAGGCAGAGCTCGAGATCCGACAGCCGGCCCGAGGCTCCCGCCTCCCCGAGCGCAACCGCGTCCGGGCCCTGCCGCTCGTCCGCCCGAGCCGTGAGGGTCACCACCCGGCCCGCCACGGCATCGCCTCTGAGCTCCCGTACCAGATCCAGATCATACTGGCGCGTGTAGTCATCGTTGCTCAGGAAGGCTACCACCAGGGTACTGCCGTTGACGATGGTCTTCGGGCCGTGCCGAAAACCGAGTGGCGATTCCCCGATACTCACCACCCGTCCGTCGCTCAGCTCGAGCATCTTCAAAGCCGACTCGAGCGCGAGCCCCTTGAGCTCGTTGCTGCCCACGAAGACGACACGCTCGAACTGCGCCCGCACGAGATCGGCGGCGAGCGGCACGTACATCTTCAACACCTCGGCGCAGAGCGCGGCGATCGCCTCGATCCGTTGCCCGTCGGCGCGGATCGCCTCGAGCGCCAGCGCCGCCGCCAGCAGCATCCCCGTGAAACTCGAGGTCATCGCGAAACTCTGGTCGTTGCAGGCCTCCGGCAGCACGATCGAATAGCCGTGGCGAAGTCCACGTGCGCGTCGGCTGAGCTCGCCGTCGGCGTTGCAGGTCACGATCAGATGATGGCAATGCTCCACCCGCTGCTCCGCCAGGTCGAGCGCGGCGACACTCTCGGGGCTGTTGCCCGAGCGCGCGAAATGCACCATCAGGGTCGGCGCCTTCGGCGCGAGCGTACTTTGCGGGCTGGCAACGATATCCGTGGTGGGGATCGCCTGCGCCCGCCGGCCCGCCCTCGACAGCGCGGGAGCGAGGCACTGTCCAATGTAGGAGGAAGTGCCGGCGCCGGCGAGCACCAGACGCAGCGCCGGATCGCCGAGGAGCGGCGCCAGGTACGCCTCGAGGCCGCCGTCGGCGCCGACCTGACGCGCGATCTGCGGCCACAGCTTCGGCTGCTGGGCAATCTCGGCCGCCGTCCACTGCGCACCGGCGGTGCGCACCTGCGCAGCGCTCAGACCCAAAAGATCGATGGAATCGTTCACCGCTTCATCCGTGGTCAGTAGCGCCAGGAAACACCGAGCACATAGGTGCGGCCGTAGGCACTGTAGCCATAGCCGACGCCGCTTTCGCTGCCGCCGACGTTCTGACCGGGTGCCCACGGCAGCAGCGGATTGCCGTTGAGGTAGGTGCGGGCGATGGAGTTGCTCAGGTTCTTGCCCTCCCAGTAGAGCTCGAATCCCTCGCCGAAGCGGTAATGCAGGCTCGCGGTGACCCAGTTGAAGGGCTCGGTGATCGCCGGCCATCCGGGAACCTCGGTGCACTCCGAGCAGGCGGCGGTGAAGCTCGACTGGTGATCCCAATTGACGTCCGCACTGATCGGCCCCTTGTCGTAGAACAAGCCGATCGTGAAGGTGGTCGGCGGAGCCGCGTTGATGGCGCCCACGAAGACGCCGTTCTGGTCATAGCTGCGGGTGCGCTCGGCCGTGAACTGCATGCGCGTGCCGAAGCCGTCGGCGAGGATCTCCTGCCAGGAGAGCTCCACGCCCGAGTAGGTGCTCTCGGCGCCGTTGGCGGGCGCAGTGATCGTCCACAGGAAGGGCGTGCCGGGCACCGTACCCGGCGGTCCGCCGACGTACTGCAGGGTTCCCAGGTCGACGTTGCTCTCGACCGCATCGTAGATGTCGTCCTTGACCTTCTTCGCGAACACATCCGCCGTCAACGCGGAATGCGGCGAATAGTACCATTCGAGCGAGACGTCGATCTGGTTCGCACGGATGGGCTTCAAGCCCGCGGTGCCGTTGTAATAGAGCTGCGGCGTGCCGTTCTCGGCGTTGTTGCCCGAGGTCGGCGCGAGCTCATCCAGGTTGGGCCGCGCCATGGTCTGGGCGATCGCGAGGCGAGCCTGCAGCTGATCCTTGAGCACCCAGTAGGCGAGGTTCATCGACGGCAATGCGATCGTGTAGCTGCCCTTGGCGCCGAGCGCCTGGCCGGTGCCGTACTGCACGTTCCAGGTCTGGGTGCTGCTCGCGGTGTTGGACGGGGTCCAGAGCGACACCGGCACGGCGGAGGCGGTGTTGGCGCTGGTCGTGGTGTGCACCACGCGCACGCCCACGTTGCCCGACCAGCGGGAAGCGCCGAAGTCGGCCTCGAGGTAGCCCGAGAGGGTCTTCTCCGTCACCGCGTAGGAGTTGTAGGGGTTGATCTGCGGCAGCGTGAGCGCGAAATCGAACGGCGGCAGCGGCCCCGTGCAGGGCGTCGCGGTGCAATAGAACGGATTCGGCTTGCCATTGAGACTCTGCAGGAAACCGAGCAGCTGTCCGACGTTGAGCTCCGGCAGCACCACCGGATAGGAGCCGCCCGCGCCTTCCATGAAGTTGGGTATCGACATCATCGACACCACGTTGTACCCCTGGGAGGCGAACGAGTACGGATTGCACTGCACCGGACAGCCGGCGGTCTGATAGAGGGTGCCGTACTGGCCGGAGCCATTGGTCCAGTCGTTGCTCGAGTCGACCTGCTCCTTGTCGCGATCGCTCCCCTGCACCCCGAAGAGCAGCTGCTCGAACACGCCCATGTCCGCCTGCCAGGCGCCGCTCAGCGTGAGACCGGTGATCTTGTCGTGCACCGAATAGCCGTTGAGACCCACGTAATGGGTCGACCAGTACTTGTTGCTGTTGAGGAACCCGGAGTTCATGAGCGAGGTGTACGAGCAGTAGCCGGCGTTGGTGGCGCTCGCCGTCCCCGTCGGGCACGCCGACAGCCCGAGCTGGCTCGGCGGCACGACCACGTTGATGTCCGGGAGACTGTTGGGCTCGTCGGTGAAGTTGAGGATGTCCTCGGCGGTCGGCTGATCGTTCACCAGGCCCGCGGTCACGAAACTGTCTTCACCGGCTTCGGGCCGGCTCGCGGTCGAGCGGTAGAGATCGGCGCCGAAGGTGAGGCGGTCAGTGGGCTTCCACTGGGCATTGAGCCCGTAGAGGAACGTGTCCACCTTGCGGTTCATGGTGTTGTTCACCATCTCGGGCTGAAACTGATCGACCGAGACGGAGGTGATCAGCCCGTTCTGCACCACCGCGTTGTTCTCGAACGGCGTGCCGTCCGGATTGGCCGCGAAGTAGTACGACTCGTTGTAGCCGATCTGCGGGTCGTTCAGATGGGTCCACAGGCCGTCGGCCTTCAGCCGGAAGCTGTCGGTCGGACGCCATTCCAGGTTGCCGATCAGGCCGTAGCGCTTCTTCTCGTCGAAGATCGAGCCGAAGGTGATGCAGCAGGGCGTGGCGACGAGCGGCACTGAGCCGGGAGGCGGCGTGACCCCGTCGGGAGGGTACGGATAGCTGATGGGCCCGTAGATGTTCTGGTTATAGGCGTTGAGCGAGTCGGTGCGATCCTTGAGATCCGAGTCCACGGCGCCGAGCACGAAGCCGAGCGTACGCGCCTGGTTGGTATCGGCGATGAAAGCCGAGAACTTCCGGCTCGTCAGGCGCGACATGTCGTTCCAGTTGCCTTCGGCGTTGGCATCGGCATGGAATCCGTGGAAATCGAACGCGCTGGCGGTGTGCAGATTGACGGTGCCGCCGATGCTGCCCTCCATTGCGGAGGCCTGGGGCGATTTCAGCACGTCGGCACCGGTGATGAGCTCGGCCGGCAGCACGTCGAAGGCGATGTCGCGCCCGCTGTCATCGCTCGCGAGGATCCGGTTGTCCATGGTGACGATGTTGTATTCGGAGCTCAGGCCCTGAACGGTGATCTTCTGACCCTCGCCGCCGGTGGTGCGCGTGATGCTGATGCCGGGCAGGTGCTCGAGGGAATCGGCGACGTCGGCGTCCGGGAAGCGGCCGAGCTGGGTCGAGTCGATCGAATCGAGCAGAACGGGCGCGAACTCCTTGGTGTTGAGCGATTTCTCGAGGTCGGCACGGATGCCGGTCACCACGACTTCCTGCAGCTGATCGTCCTTGTTGCCGGAGCTCGTCGCGGAGGCATCCTGCGCCGCGGCGGCCGCCGCGGGATCGGCATCGGCGGCGTACGCGTTCGCAGGGGCTATCGCCAGCAGAGCCACGAGAAGGCTGCAGGCGCCGATTGCGGCCGCCGGAGCGGAAGAGGTCTTCATGCTGCGTTTCCTTCTTCTGGAGTTCGCGGAGCGCAGGCCCGCGAGTAAGGGGAGAGAACCTGTCGGATGTGGTGGATGACGAGGTCGGTCATCCGCGGCGCGATCGTTCCGGCGCGCACCGCGGCATGTGCCGCGGGCAGATACTGCGAGAGGAGCGCGAGCGGTGGTGCCTCGTGCTCGAATGCGGCCCGCAATCGCTCCAGGGCCGCGAGCACCGCCGGAGCCGGCCAGTAGTAGCGAATGCGATCGCTCAGGCTGTATTGCAGCTGCAGCTCGAGCGCCTGACCGGTCTCGTGGTAATACTTGCGCCAGTGACGGGGATCGGCACGCATGACATCGAGGAGGGTCGCGCGCACGTTGGCGCAGTGCGACTCGCCGTGCCACTCCCGCTCGATGCGGTCGAGCGCCCATACGGCCTCGCGCAACGCGAACGTGACTGCCGGCCCCACCTTCAGGATCGCGAAGTGATCGCGCACCAGGGCTTGGAGAGCCGCTGGCGTCTGGTAATCGGTGGAGTGCGCCTCGAACACGAGGTTCGGCAGGTCATCGAGGCAGCTGCTGAGCGCGCGCGCCTTCGCCGGCTGATAATCGATGACCCTCTCATGATCGAACTCCACCCCGGGTTGCACCACGAGCCCTACGACCCGCTCCCAGGCGCCTTGCAGGTTTCGTCTCGTGAACGCCGCCTGATGAGCGGCTATCGTGGCGAGCGCCGCGCGGGGCTCGGTGACGGCGAGCTCACGCAGCTCCTCCCGCGCGCCGCCGGGCACCGGCACCTCGGTGCCGATCACGTAGATGGGCGGCTCGCCGCCCGATTTCCGCCATGCCGCCTCGGCCTGAGCGCACAGCACCGCGGTGCGCTCGGCCACGATCTCATCCGCTAGCGCCGGCGGGTCATCGGCACAGGACATCGAGCAATCGAGATGGATCTTGCGATAACCGGCGAGCACGTACTCGCCGACCATGACGCTCGCGCGGCTGAGCGCTTCCTCCGCGCGCAGAGATTGCCAGGCGTTCGGGCCGAGGTGATCGCCGCCGAGGAGAACCCGCTCGCGCGCGAGCCCGCTCTGGTCCGCAAGACTCCAGACCCGATCGCGGAACTGCGCCGGCTGCAGTCCCGTGTAGCCGCCTTCCTGATTCACCTGATTGGAGGTGGCCTCGATCAGTGCGTGGCCGCCGGTGGCACGCGCGTGCTCGAGCGCAGCGCGCAACGCCAGCGGATGGGCGGAGCAGACGGAATAGATCCCGATGGCTTCGCCGCCACGATGCCGCCGTACCCGCTCGAGCAGCGCCTTCACGTGCCTTCCTCCGGCTCGATGGTGAGCAATGCGGCCGCGATGAAGGCGAGCACGATGCCGGTGATCTTGAGCGGCTGCGGCACCAGTCCCAACAGCGCGAGCGCGATGAGCGCGGTGATGAGCGGTGCACCGGCGTTGGTGAGCGGGGAGACCACGATCGCCTTGCCGTAGCGGAAGGCATAGACCAACGTGAGCGCGCCCACCGAATTCAGCAGCTGAGTGGCGGCGGCGACATAGGGACCGTCGAGCCCGTAGTTGATGGGCTGTGAGAAGTCGGTCATCCGCAGCGCCACCGGCACGAGCGCGAGCCCCATGAGCGCCATGTAGCAGAAGATGGCCTCCGCGCTCATGCTGCGGTTGGCGAGCTTGATGAAGAAGGCCTGCACGCCCCAGGACGCGAGAATGATGAGCGAGTAGAGAAACCAGGCGACGCCGTGGCCAGTCAGGTTCTCGCTCAAGCCCCGTCCCGGCTGGTAATCAAAGAGCGGCAGGGCGGCAAGCGCCACCAGGATCCCGAACGCGCCGATGCGTGTGACCCGCTCGCGCAGCCAGAGGAGCGACATCGCAATGGTCACGATCGGCGAGAGTGCGATCAGCGGGAAGATGAGGTAGGTGGGGCCGGTATGGACGGCATGGAAGAGCAGCATCTGCCCCCCGGCACCGGTGAGCCCGATGAGCGCGCCGAGCAGCACCGAGCGGCGATCCGTGGGCAGCTTCCAGCCCTTGCGGCCCAGCGCGTAGAGCGCCGGCGGAATCATGGTGAGCGCCCACACCACATAGATGAGCGTCTCGGGAAACCCATGCTCCGCGGGCAATCCCGCGAACGCGCCCCACACGCCCCAGAAGAGCGTGGTGACGAGGGCATAGACGAGGCCGACGCGGCGGTTCACAGTCCCCCTGTATTCAAAAGAAACCGAAAGTGCAGCCACCGAGACTGCTTATTATTTCGAAAGCTTACGCATGCGTCAACATCACCGTATCATTGGGAAAGCTCGAAAGCACAACAGCCAATATCGCAATATATCGAAAGTTCCGACCCCGGGATTTGCGGGCGGGTCGATCCCTTATGTACCTTTACGCCTAGAGCGCTCTCGAAAGATCTATGCACAATCCCAACCCCCGCGGTGAACCGGACGCCGAGCTGCGCGCCGCCGCCGAGGCGGTGGAGCGAGGATTGCTCGTCGAAGAGCGGCGGCGGCGAATCTGTGACCTCTTGCAGGAGCGCGGGCGCGTCACGGTGGTGGCGTTGGCGAGACGATTCGCCACCTCCGCGGTCACCATTCGGGCGGATCTCGCCGCGCTCGAGCGGGCGGGCGCGCTCGTCCGCAGCCATGGCGGCGCTCTTTTGCCGCGCGAGGGCCTCGATCAGCCCCTCACCGTCAAGGAAACGCTCCATCACGCCGAAAAGGTGCGGATCGCGCGCGTCGCGGTCGCACTGATCCGCGACGGCGAGACGATCATCCTCGACTCCGGGACGACCACCGCCGAGATCGCCAAGCAAATCCGCGAAGCGCCTCTGCAGTCGATCAACGTGATCACCAATGCGCTCAACGTCGCCATGCTGTTGGCGAGCGCCCCCGCGGTGCGGCTGATCATGCCCGGTGGCATATTGCGGCGCGAATCCAACTCCCTGTCCGGTCACATCGGCGAGGCCGCGCTCGCGGAGCTCAGGGCGGACCGCCTGTTCCTCGGCGCCGACGCCATCGATCCGGAGCTCGGCGTCATGACGCCGCACCTGCCGGAAGCGCAGCTGAATCTGAAGATGATCGAGATTGCGCGCCAGGTGATCGTCGTCGCCGATTCGTCCAAGCTGCTGCGCAGAAACATCTCCGTCATCGCGCACGTCGAGCAGCTCGATACCCTGATCACCGACTCCGCCGCCCCGGCCCTCGTGGTCGATGAGGTTCGGCGCCGTGGCGTGGAGGTCGTTCTCGCCTGAGGAGCCCGATCAGCAGCCGCCGCCGCCGACCGAGCCGCCCGGTGGCGGCATGCCATCGATGATCAGATCCCGCAGGGTCAGTTGCTCGCGCTCGAGCAGCGCGATGTTCGCGCAGGCACCGCGAAGCAGATGGCCGTGCTGCGTTTGCAATCCCGCGGCATGCGCCGGCAGCGAAGTCACCATGGCGAGCGCCGTCTCCAGGGGCAGCTCGACGTCGCGCACGAGCCGCCGCAGCGTGCCGACCATGTCGATGTGCACCCCCGCGAGCGAGCCGCGCGCATCGATGAGCTGGCCCTCGCGCAGCCGAATGGTCGCTCCATAGAGCTCAAACTCCGGTGGGCCGTGCACCGTCGGCATGGCGTCGGTGACGGCGAAGAGAGCCCCGGGTGAGCGCTTCGCGCGTACGGCCAATCGCAACATCGTATCCGCGACGTGCCAGCCATCGGCGATCACGCCGCACCACGCGCTGCTGTCGAGCGCGACCGCCGCCATCCCGACCTTCTTCGTGTGCAGCGGCGGCATGCCGTTGAAAAGATGCGTGAAGAGGCTCGCGCCTGCGGCGAGCGCGGCGCGAGTTTGCTGCTCGTTCGCTCCGCTGTGGCCGATGGACACCCGCACGCCCATCGCGACCAGCTCCTCGAGGGCGCCGGCCGGCAGCCGCTCGGGGGCGAGGGTGATCACGACCGGTATGCGACGGTCCCGCAGCCGGCGCAAGAGCCCGCGGGTGTGCGCATCGTAGGGCCGGATCAGCTCGAGCGCGTGCGCACCGCGAAAATCCGGGCAGATATGCGGCCCTTCGATGTGCAGGCCCGCGACGCCGTGGCGGCCATAGGTCGCGATCACGGCCTCGACGGCCCGCTCCATCACACCGGGCGCGCTGGTGAGCAGCGTCGGCAGCCACGCGCCCGTTCCCCCGCGCCGATGCGCGGCGGCGATGGCGGCGAGTGCCGCGGAAGTCGGCTCGTTGCTGAAAAGATATCCGCCGCCGCCGTTGACCTGGCAGTCGACAAAAGCAGGACAGGCGATGCAGTCGGTTTGCCAGCCGGGGGCCTGATCGGTGAGAGATTCGGCCACGGGCGCCAGCGCCGTGACCTGCCCGTCCTGCAGGCGCAGCGCGACATCGCGGCGCAGGCGCTCGCCGTCGAAGAGCGCCGCCGGCCGCAGCCACCACGGGCCCGCGAAAGCCGTCATGTCAGGAGCGAGCGAGCAGCATCGCGGCGCCGCGGGTTCCGCTGGCATCCCCGAAGCGCGCCACTGCAAAGCGCGTCTCACGACCGCCGATCTTCAGGGTGCGGTAGGTTTCGGCGAGCATGGAGGCCACCGCGGGAATTCGCGACAGCCCGCCCCCCAACACCACTTCATCCATGTCGATGGTGCACTGTGCGGTATGAATCAGCTCGGCCAGCAGCGTCAGCCATTCGTGCAGGGTCGCGGCCATGGCCGCATCGCCCGTCGCGGCGAGCTGCGCAATCTGCGCGGGCGATCGGTCCGTGCCGCCGTGCCGGCGCGCCAGGCGGGTGAGCCCGGGGCCGGAGACGAGCGTCTCGTAACATCCGATCCGGCCGCACCCGCAGGGCAGGAGCGGCAGCTGCCACTGCGCGACGAACCGCGCCGGCAAACCGATGTGTCCGAGCTCGCCCGGCAGATCGTTGTGGCCGAGCACCAGCCGTCCGCGGTAAGTCACGCCGCCGCCGACGCCGGTTCCCAGAATCAGACCCAGCGCGGTCTCGGAGCCTGCCGCCGCGCCGCCATTGGCCTCGGAAAGCGCGAAACACTTGCAGTCATTCGCCATGGCGACCTCGCGACCGAGCTTCGCGATGAGATCTTCCCGCAGCGGCCGTCCCGTCGCCGGAAGATTCGAAGTCAACGAGCGGCCGGTGGCGTGATCGACGAGTCCGGGAAGCCCGATGCCGAGATCGACCGCGCCGCCGGCGCGCGCATCGAGCCAGCGCGCTTCGCCGACGATGCGGTCCACGAGCTGCTCGTAGGTCGCACAGGCCGTGTCGACCCGCCGCCGCTCGAGCGGGCGGAACTCCTCGTCGAAGAGGCCGGTCTCGATCTTGCTCCCGCCGACGTCCATGCCGCCAAACATGCGGCTCATCCGCTCGCTCCCGCCAGCGCGCGTGCGAGGTTCATTCTGCGGCGCGCGTAGAGCGCATAGCTCAGCATGACTCCGTACATGGGTACGAGCGCGAGGTAAGCCAGCTGATTGCCGATGAGGCGCGCCAGCAACCCGTAAGCGGGCGGCACGACCGCCCCGCCGATGATCGCCATGATCATGATGGCCGCCCCGGTCTTGGTGTGCTCCCCGAGGCCGGTGAGAGCGATGGGAAAGATGGCCGGCCAGAGCACCGCGTTCGCGAACCCGAGCGATGCGACCACGAGCACACTCGCGATGCCGTGCGTGAGCACGATCGCGAGTGTCAGGACGATGCCCGTGCCCGCCGAGAGCGCCAGCGCCCGCTCCTGGCTGATGCGCTTCGGAATCAGCGCGATGCCGAGCAGATAGCCGATCACCATGGCCAGGAGCGTGAAGCTGGCGAAGAAACGGGCGGTCCCGATCGGGAAATGCAAGGCCTGTCCATAGAGCACGATGGTGTCGCCCGCGATCACCTCCACCGCCATCTCGAAGAAGAGCGCCCAGAAGCCAAAGATCAACAGCGGATGGCGCGACCAGCGGAAGCGGTCGCCTTCGCCCGCAGCCCGCTCGGCCGGCGGCTCCTGCGGCTCCGGCAAGTGGCAGCGCTCGATCCCGATCGCGAATACCAGCAGCACGAGGGCCATCACGATGTAAGGGGTGATCAGGCGATGCGCCAGATGAGCGAGCGCCACCGCGCCGACCGATGACCGAGCGCTCGACTGAAGGTGCCGCAAGCCGGCGAACATGAGCGCGCCGAGCAGCATCGGGCTGATCGCACCCGCGAGCTTGTTGCAGACCCCCATGATCGAAACGCGGCGCGCCGCGCTCCGGTGTGGACCGAGAATGATCACATAGGGATTGGCCGCCGTCTGCAGCAGACACAAGCCCGTCCCCTGGACGAAGAGTCCGGTGAGAAAGATGCCGTAAGAGCGCGTGAGTGCCGCCGGCACGAACACCAGGGCACCCATGGCCATGATTCCCAATCCGAGGGCCATGCCGTGCCGGTATCCGGTGATCGCGAGCACGCGCGCCGACGGCAGGGCCATCACGAAGTAGGCGATGTAGAAGGCGAAAGTGACGAGCAGCGCCTCGAAGGTATCGAGCCGGCAGACGAGCTTGAGGAAGGGTATCAGCACGCCGTTGAGCCAGGTCACCCAGCCGAACAGCGCGAAGAGCCCCGCCATGAGCGCGAGCGCCCGGCGCTCGGCTCGCGCAGCGCGCGCGGCCGTGGCGGCCGTCGGACCTGCCGACATCAGAGTACGTCCCGCGGCGGCGATGCGCCGCTCGGCAGCGTCCAGATCTGGGAGGCCAGGTTGTGGCGACAGACCTCGACCGAGAGTGCGCCGCTCGTGGGTCCGGTGAGACAACGGCCACTCGCCTGATTGATGAGGTTGCCCCGCAAGGTGTAGCGCCAACGCTGACTGTCCCGCTCGCGGCAGCTCGCAAGCGCCGCCCGGTCACCGATTTGAGTGAGGCACTCCCCGCCCGAGCGCAGCTTGCCATCCGGCGTGACCTGCCAGGCTTGCGCAGCGGTAGCTGCACACCGCCCCACCGACCCCGGCGCCGACAGGCAGCGCGTATAGCGCGCAGGATCTTCAGGCCGCTGCGGCAGCGGCGCCTGCGGCCCGATTCTCGTGATCACCCCGGCTCGGGCCGGGGTCCCGCACACGCTGCCGGGCCGGATCTTCCAGATGTCGGTGTCGTGCGCCTCGATCTCGGCGGCGATCGCCTGGACGGAGACTCGTCGGGCCCCGCTCCACAGATCGTGGACTTCGAAGCGGCAGCCGGCGGCGAATCCGAGCTCGCGGGGCAGCAGCCGGATGTGCAGCGCCGCCGGGCTGCGATTCAAGACCGCCACGGCATATTCACCGTCGCGCAGCGGCTTCAACAGCACATCCGTCGATGCGCTGCGGCGCACCAGAGTCGCCATCCTTCCCCACGGGTCCTGGTCCACCGACAACACCGCTCTGTTGCCGAGGACGCCGATCGCCGACAGAGGCAGACGGTCGAGATTGGAGCTGAGGATCAGGGGAGCGGACATCATCGACCAGAGAGCGAGTTGGCTGCGGGTTTCCGCGAAGGTGAGACCGGGATCGCCCCCGATGATGAAGTCCGCATCGTCCCAGTTGCCGGGGGTCTGGAAGCGACCGAGCTGCAGGTTGTACTCGTAGTTCCACATGACACTGTCGAAGCGCGACCGCCCCGGCTGCCGGCGATCGAAGGTCGCGATGTCCGTGCCCTCGCGCCAGAGCTGGCCATAACCGCGCACCCAGGCGAGAACGTCGTACCACTGCGGCGTGCCCTGGAAATAGGCGGGAGCGGATTCCGAGAGCACGATGGGTCTCGCGACCCGCGCGAGCGCACGGCTCTCCGCCTGATAGGCGCTTCGATAGGCGGCGTTCCCGGCAGCGCCGTCGGCAGGCTGCACATTGCATCCATCGAGCTTCAGATAATCCACACCCCAGGCGGCGAACAGCCGGGCGTCTGCGAGAAAATGCGCCTGGCCGCCGGCGATCGCGCTGCCGCTGCCGGCGAAACCTCCACAGGTGGCGGAGCCGGCATCCTCGTAGATGCCAAAGCGCAACCCGAGCGCGTGAATCGCCGCGGCGACGGGACGCGTGCCGTGCGGAAAGCGACGCGGGTCGGGCTCGAGATTGCCGTGAGAGTCCCGACCTTTCAACATCCAACAGTCATCGATGGTGACGGTGCGGTAGCCGCGGGCCGCGAGTCCGGTTCTCACCAGCGCGCGCGCATTGGCGAGGATGGTATCCGCCGTGAAGTCGCACTGATAGTGCGCCCAGTCGTTCCAGCCCATGGGCGGCGTCGGGGCCAGCCGGGGCTGCGCACCCAGGGTCAGCGAGGGCGCGCTCAATGCGGCGGCGAGGAGCAGGAAATGAAACAGCCTGCGTAGCAACATTCAACGGCTCCCGGTGAGCACTGCGGCGGGGCGCACCGCCAGATTTCCCGCGGGTGTCAATTGCGCGGCTCGCGCCACCGTCGGATCTTGGACGGCCGAAAGACGGTCGAGAGGTGGCCGCTGATCCGGATGTCGGCGTGCCGCCTGACCTGCGCGCCCTCGAGCGGGGTTGCCTCGAGCTCGATGGGGTAGGTGCCCGGCTCGGTCCAGGTATGCCGCGCAGTAGCCCCGGTCGCGGAGGTGCCGTCGCCAAAGTCCCAACGATAGCTCAGCACGGGTTGCCCCCCTTGCGCCCTCGCCGCGCAAGCGACGGGCTCGCCCGCAGCGGACGCTTGCGGGCAGTCGATGGCGAGGCTCGGTCCCGCAACCGGTCGGCTCTCATCGATGATCTTCAATACACGCACCGAGTGCGCCGGCTGCTCGATGCTGAAGGTGCCTGCGGAGAAGGGCGACGGCCGCTTCGGGCGCAGCACATCGGTCACGCGATAAGCGCCGCCGGACGGCAGACCGAGGCTCGCGAGAGAGATGACGTGCCGGGCGGGATGCTCGGTCCAATCGAATACGGTCAGGATGCTCTGCCGCGGGGATTCGCGCAGGAAGAAGACGCTCGGCTGGCGGTCACCGTCCGCGTAGCTCATGAGGTCCTCGGGCACGGAAGCTTTGCCGAGCCGCACCATGTCGATGAGGTCGCGGTTCTCGATGAGCGCGACCCGGGCGGGGGAGCCCTGCAGAGAGGGGAGATTGTCACCGATCTCGAGCATGCCCCCGCAGACCGCTGCGAGTGCGATGGAGACTTCGGCCTCGTTCAACGTGAGCGGCTCGCTGCCCTCGTGCCAGGTCTGATCGGTGATCCGTTGCGTGGACACCGTGAAGGCATCGGGGTCCGAGACGAAGAAGTTGCGGTCCATGTAGTAGCGCGCCGCGATCCCCACGGCCGCATCGCGACTCGCCCCGAAGCTGTGACCGGTGTCCTGTGAGATTCTCCCGTAGTCGACGTACCCGACGGGATTCAACATGGCGCTGCCGTCCTTGTCGAGGTAGACCTCGTTCCCCACGGCGTCGCGGATGATCCGTAGTCCGATGCGCTGCGCCTGCATCGCCGTCGTGTGCGGCCGGTAGTAGTAGCCTTCGATGGCACTGTCGTCCATGAAATCGAGCTTGATGTAGTGGATGCCCCACTCCCGGACCAGGGTGCGATAGGTCGTGCGCAGGTACTGCTGCGCTCCGGGATTGGTGGTATCGATGATGTAGAGGGCATCCTTGCCGTCGACCACGCTGCCCGCGTGGATCGGTCGGCCGGCGGCGTTCTTCACCAGCCAGCCGGGATGATGTTGGAAAACCCATGAGCGCTCCGACACTTCGAACGGCGCAGTCCAGATCCCTGGCGTCAAGCCGAGGCCACGCACCGCGTATTCGACCGGAACCAGCCCCTCGGGGAAGAGCATCGCGTTGGCTGTCGTGTACTCGCCGCGCGCGTATTGGTAGCCCTCGTCGATGTGAAAGAGCGTGTAGCCAAAGCGCTGCAGATGCTGGGCCAGCCACTGGGCGTTGGTCAGGGCCGCTCCCGCATCGAGACCGAAGTAATACGCGGTCCAGCTCCACCAGCCCATGAGTGGCGGCGCCGTGACTCTGGCGTGATGCAGCCGGCGGATGAGCCGCCCATAGGTCTCGAGCTGGCGGTGATAGTCGTGGCTGACGCTGAGCGCCAGCTCCTCGGAGGAGAGTGCCCCGCCCGGCGCCACCGGAAGGCTGAGGGTGATGCGATCGGCGGCCGGGGAGTGCTCGAGGGAATTTTCCTCCTCCATCTCCGTGGTGCCCGTCGAGTCGACCTGGTAGCCGGTGATTTTCGGGCCGGCCGCTTCGGCGGCGACCCGCAGGCGCAGGATCGTGAGGAAGCGATTGGAACTGAGCGCACCAATGAAGAGACTCTCGTGGCTCACCCGGTTGTAGATGAGCTGACTTCCAACCGCGCGGTGCATGCCGTGGAGGGCGTCAGCGAGCGCATGAATCTGCATGGCGGGACGGTCTTCGCTGAAGCTGTCTGAAAGGACACGCTCCTCGCCCGCCGAAGCGCCGAGGTCGGCGATATCGCCCGCGCGGGCATCCACCACCCGGATGGCCTGCACCTGAATGGACCGTGCGCCGGTGTTGCGTACGGTCGCCGTGAGGTCGGCGAAAGGCTGTTGGGTGTAAGCGCGCAGCCGATACGTGAGCTCCGGTGCCCCGGGAAGCCCCGAGCAAACCACCTGCCAGACCGTTGCCGCTCCGAGAGCACCCTCTCCCGCCGCGCGATCCACCCGACACTGCGGATAATCGGTGGCGCGAAGCCAACGGCCGTCGACCTGCGCGGCCACATCCGACACCAGCGTGGGCGTCGAGCTCTCGGGCGGACCCAGCCGATAGGTGCCGTGGGCATCCACGGATGCGATCAGGGCTCCCGAGGCTGCAGGCTCCTGCCTCGATCCTGCTGTCGCTGGCTGTGCACCGAGGCTGAGGGAGGGCAGCAGCAGCGGCATCAGGCAGGTCGTGAACACGGCCGCCGACCGCCGGTAGGAATCCCGGCCGGTCCTGCTCCGATGGCTGATCCCCATATCGTGCCCCTCTGAAAGTTTCGATTTATTTCACTTGATGCTTCATTATCTTTCCTTTTATCCCTGAGCGCAATCCAGGAGACAGCAGCATCCGCGCGCGCCGGCGGAGGCACGGCCACGCGCCGCGTCGCCGGACAGGCAGGCCCCGACACGGCATGGCATGCCTCGGCAGGCCCGAGGTCAACGCAGAACGAAGCTCCCGGTCTGCTCGAAGGGGATCGAGCGCAACCACCCGCGGGAGAGCTCCACCTTGCCCTGCATGCGGTATTCGATCGATTGCCCGGGGGGCTTCGCCAGGATGGTGAACAGCGCGCCGGCGGCGTTGGCGGTAACGTCCATGTCGAATTCGGCGGTACCGAGCGCCGGCACGACGAAGCTGGCATCCGAAGTCCCGGTAGCGAACGCCTGACCGCCGACATAGAGGGTGTAGGAGAGTCCCTGGATGGGCAGGCTCCTGTCATTGGGGTTCTCGACCCGTACCCGCACCCGCAGCTGCTGCTCGAGGAAGCTCGCCTTGCGCACCTCGATATTGACGACGGAGAGTCGCGGGGTCTGCAGCTTCGGCACGAGAAACGCGCAGCCCGGGAGCGCCATGGCGAGGAGCAGCAGCCAAGGGAATCGCCGGCAGCGCATCGCCATCAGGAGCGTCCGTACATTCGGTTGAGCCGGGCGTAGCGTCGCGCCAGCTGCGGCGTCAGGGCGCCGGCGCTCAGCCGCCAGCTCCAGTTGCCCGTGACGGTGCCCGGGGTGTTGAGTCGCGCCTCGTGCCCGAGCGCGAGAAGATCCTGGGCGGGAATGACGGCGAGCTGTCCGACGGAGCCCAGCGCCTCACGGATGAGGGCCTCGGGCATGGAGCCGGAGGCTGGGGCCACTCGCAGCATGGCGTCCACGCGGCGGCGCGTCTCCTCATCGAGGCTTTGATACCAGCCGAGGGTGGTGTCGTTGTCATGAGTGCCGGTGTAGACGACGCTGTCGTGCTCGTGCATGTGCGGCAGGTGCGGGTTGTCGCCCTCACCACTGAATGCGAACTGCAGCACGCGCATGCCGGGAAGACCGAAAGCCTTGCGCAGCGCAACCACATCCTCGGTGATGACACCCAGGTCCTCGGCGAGAATCGGCAAATCCCCGAGCTCGTCCATGAGAAGCCGCAGGAGATCTTCCCCGGGGGTCAGGTGCCAGGCTCCCCCCCGCGCATCGGGAGCCCCGGCCGGCACGGCCCAGTGCGCGCAGAGCGCGCGAAAATGATCGATGCGCAGCAGGTCGACCCGCTCGAGCTGCTCGAGCACCCGCGCGCGCCAGTAGACGAAGTGATCGCGGCGCATGGCCTGCCAGTCGTAGAGAGGGTTGCCCCAGAGCTGCCCGGTTGCGGAGAAGTAATCGGGCGGCACTCCGGCGACCGCGCTCGGCCTGCCGTCGGCCTGCAGCTGGAACTGATCGCGATGAGCCCAGGTCTCGGCGGAGTCCGCGCCGACGTAGAACGGCAGATCGCCGACGAGCCGCACGCCGCGCGTACGGGCGTGCTGGCGGAGCCTGTGCCATTGCACGTGGAAGGCGAACTGCTCGTTCCTGACCTCCTGCAGCTGCGCCGCGCGCTCGTCGCGCACTCGCTCGAGCGCGGCAGGCGCACGGTCGCGCAGCTCTTCGGGCCACGTCCACCACGGCGCGCCGCCGTGCGCCAGGCTCAATACCTCGAAAAGCGCATAGTCGTCGAGCCACGGTTGGGATTCATCGAGGAATGACACGGACTCCGAAGAGCGCGATTCCGGCAGCTCCGCGGGGTCGAGGAACACGGGCGCGCCGGCGAAATCGGAGCGCACCCAGTAGGGGGAGCCGTCGGCTCCGGTGGGGCCGGTCGGCAGGATCTGCCACACGGAGAAGCCCGCCTCGGCCAGCCAGTCGATGAAGGCCCGGCCGCCGCGGCCGAGGGCGGCCTCGAGCGAGCCGAGATGCAGCAGCACTCCGGCACGACGCCGGTCGAGCACGGGCAAGCGCATGTGGTGGGACTCCCTCCCTACTCCATGGGCCGAAAGTCGCCCAGGGCGCCTTCGGCGGACATTACTACCGGCTCCGCGGGCAAAAGGCGTG
>Ga0335078_10003116_pt1 | contig 24769 bp, 24 predicted proteins | sample Lox_Sample_32_FD_206711 | JGI IMG/M metagenome (GOLD analysis project Ga0335078, IMG submission 206711) | Soil microbial communities from Loxahatchee National Wildlife Refuge, Florida, United States - Lox_Sample_3.2 | ecosystem: Environmental > Terrestrial > Soil > Wetlands | place: USA... | reverse complement strand
GTTGTTGTCACCACCAACGGACGCGAGACGCTCGCCGCACTCGAAAAGGAAAACTACGACCTGGTGCTGATGGACGTCCAGATGCCGGAGATGGATGGCATCGAGGCGGTGGTCGCCATTCGTCAAGGAGAAAAGGCCAAAGGCGATGGGAGCCATCAACCCGTCGTAGCGCTCACTGCCCACGCGATGTCGCGCGACCGCGATCGCTGCGCGCAAGCTGGCATGGACGGTTACCTTACGAAGCCCATCCGACCGCAGGAACTTGCCAAAGTGTTAGACACGTACATTGCAAAGCGCGGCCAGAAAAACAGGCTGGCGTAATTTCTATTTTGCATTCGGGTCGACTTGGAATATTCCGAAGGTGTTGCCTGCGGGATCAGCGAAATAGCCCTGCCAGCAAGTGCCGGGGACGGCGAACTTCGGCATGGCCACCTGGCCGCCGTTCTTGAGGATCGCTACCGCGGTCGCATCGTAATCTTTCACTTCGATCGAGCACACATACGCGTTCGTGCCTGAGCGAGGGGGCGGAGCGGGCGCGGGGCGCTTCAAAAGCCCGCCGCGCATATTTTCCGTGTCGATCAACCAATAGTCGACCGGCATGCCTGGCACTTTCGTGAATTTCCACCCGAAAGCGGCGGAATAAAAGCTCATCGCCTGTTCGGGATCGTCGGCTTGTATTTCAAAAAATGCGGGACTATTCATAGGTTCGCTCCCAGGGGAAAAACTGCGCCCCATGATAAATCTGAATCATCGCGAATCGTCAAGCGTGAACCGCCTGCTTTGGAGGATGGGCAGGAATGCAGAGGGCAGGCGCCTTTAAAGCCCACGACGAGGAGTGCGTTCGTCGTGGCCACCGCGGCAAACCACCCAGAAGCGGTTTAGTCTTCGAAGCTGCCGGTTGCGCCCTGGAAGCCGTGTTTTGCCTGTTTCCAGAGCCACTTCAGGACGCGCATCGTGCTGTAGCAGTAAGCGATGTTGTAGCCGAGAGTCGAGAAGCAATGCGGCTCGCAGCCCTGCTTCATTTCGGTCAGCTGCTTCAGGTCGAACTTTTGGTCTTCGACGGTACCCCAATCGTACCGCGCGTTGTACATCGGGAAGCAGGGCGCGAGCGTGCCGTTGGTGCGGATGATCAGCCAGTTTTGTCCCGCGCGGCAGCCCCAATGCTCGCCGACGCCGCGCATGAAGCCCTTCATATTCTGAAGCCGCGCGACGGAATCCACCATCTTCCAGCCCTGGCGTTGCTTGTCGCAGAGCCAGTCGAGCAGGTCGTCGACCATCGGGAAGTCTTCGGGATAAATGTAGGTCGGATTGTTCTCGCGGTGCTTGAAGTCCTTCTGTTCCATCATCGGAGCTTCGTTGATGTGGAACGTGATCGCGATGCCGTTGTCGTGCGCGATTTCGGCCAGCTGCTTCACGTCTTCGATGTTGTGGCGGCAGATGTTCGTATTGAAGAACATCGTGTAGCCATAGCGGTATTGCCGGCGGACGAGATAATCGAAATTCGATTTGACGTGTTCGAACGCCTTCGGCAATCCGGGCTTTTCGTTAATTGCGTCGCAGGCGAAATTGATCGTGGCGATGCCCGCGTCGGCAAGCTTATCGGTGACTTCAGGCCGCAAGAGCCGACCGTTCGTCGCGAGGTACACCCAGAAATCTTTCTTGGCGGCGTAATCAACGACCTTGTGCACGAAATCAGGCCGGAGTAGAGGCTCGCCACCGGTGGGCGCGAGGACGCGGCAAGGCGTGTCGTGCAGCCAATCGATGGCGCGGCGCGCGGTATCTTCGCTCATGCCCTTCACGCGATTGTCGTAGGACCAGCAGTAATGGCAATCGAGGTTGCACTTCCAGTCGGTGAACAGGTAAGCGATGATTGGCTGAAAATCGCCCGGCAGCAGCCGCGACTTGAAATAGGGGAACATCCAGCCCGTCATGTTGTCCCAGATGTCTAGGGCACCCCATTTGCGCGTTCCCGTCCGCAGGACGGTCTCGTGCGCTTCGATATCGGCCGCGTCCAATTCGTGAATTTTGTCAGGATGCTGAGGAAAAACTGGCGTCGGCAACGTGAGGAGTTGCTTCGGGTCCTTTTCCTTTTCAGCGATCAGGTGGACCGGCAGGTCCGGCGCGTTCTGCAGCAGCTTGTGCAGCGGCACGTCGATACGAAACGGCTGGACGGGAAGGGTCGGCAGATTCTGCTGCGGGAGTTGGGGACTTTGCGACATTAAGCCTCCGGGTCGTAGCGCCTGGCTCTGAGCCTTTTAAGCTTGTTGCTAGACGGCCGTCTCTTGCAAAGAGGCTAACAAATGTTGCGGGGAGATTTCTAGCGTCTCGTGGCCAGGCCGAGAATTTAAATCGCGAATCCTTTCTGTGGTTCTAGTACCTATCGTAGATGGGCTTGCGGAGCTGTTTGTAGAGTTCATTGGCGCCTGCGAATTCGGCCTCGAGGTCCTTGCTTTGAAGATGGGTCCGAAGGTAATCGATCGCTTGCGCGAGGCGATCGAGCGCGCGAGAGACGTTGTCGGTGTTGGTGAGCAAGATGTCGCGCCAAACGCCATAGGGGCTGCCCGCCAGACGCAGCGAATCTTGCAGCCCGGACCCCGCGAGAGAAAGCGGCAAGCCGGTTTCATCTGTTTCGTCCTGCACGACGCGCGCAAGCGCGATCGCAGCAAGTTGCGGCAGGTGCGAGACGATGCCCACGGCCCAATCGTGCGTATCTGGATCGGACCAGACCGGTCGCGCTCCAATCGCGCGGACCACGTCCGCGAATTGCAGCGCGCGAGAATCCGCGGTTGCTTCCGTTCCCATCAGCACGTACGGCGCGTCGAGGAACAGCTCGGCAGCGGCGTGCTCGATGCCGGACTGTTCTTTTCCCGCCATGGGATGACCGCCGAGGAAGAGCGCTCCGCCCCGGAAATACTCTTTGGCCACGCGGCAAATCGCTGTTTTCGTGCTGCCGGCATCGGTGACCAGCGCAGTCGGCTCGGCGTGCTTCGGAATCACCGAGAGTGCTTCCATGGATGCGCCGATGGGGGTCGCCAGATAGACCAGATCGGCTCCGCGGACGGCTAGGGCTAAATCGGCTGTCGCTTCGTGAACCGCCCCGCGCGCCACGGCGCGTGTCGCCGAATCCGAGCGGCTAAAACCCACGATACGGATCGAGGGAAAATGCTTTCGCAACGCCAGCGCGAACGAGCCGCCGATCAAACCAGTGCCCACGATCGCGACGCGTCGAAAGGGAATTGCGCTGGCCATCCTAGTCGTTGCTCGTCATCGATCGAAGTCGCCTGCGAAAACGAGCCAAGGGGCCATTACTTCCGGCCCCGCCCCGCTGCCGTGGATTCCGGCTTGAGCCACGCCATCTGCGCGCGCAGCTCTTTGCCGACGTTTTCGATCGGATGATTCTTGTCGCGTTCGAGCAACTTCGCGTACTGCGGGCGGCCCGCCTGATTCTCGAGGACCCATTCCTTGGCGAACACGCCGGTCTGAATTTCCGTGAGAATCTTCTTCATCTCGGCCTTCACGCGCTCATCGATCACGCGATTGCCGCGTGTCAAATCGCCGTACTTCGCCGTCTCGCTGACGAACTTGTGCATTTCCGCGATGCCGCCTTCATAGATGAGGTCGACGATCAGCTTCAGTTCGTGCAAGCACTCGAAATACGCGGATTCGGGCTGATAACCGGCTTCGACGAGCGTCTCCCATCCTGCTTGGATCAATGCCCGAGCGCCGCCGCAGAGCACGGCCTGTTCGCCGAAAAGATCGGTTTCCGTTTCCTCGGCAAAAGTGGTTTGAATCACGCCGGGTCGCGTGCCGCCGATCGCGTGCGCGTAGGCGAGCGTGCGATCGAATGCGTGGCCCGATGCGTCCTGATGAACCGCGAGCAGGCAGGGAACGCCGCGGCCCGCTTCATACTGACGCCGTACAAGATTGCCCGGACCTTTGGGCGCCACCATCGTTACGTCGACATCTTTCGGCGGCGTGATTTGCCCGTAATGAATGTTGAAGCCGTGAGAAAAGAGCACCATGGTGCCGGCTTTCAAGTTAGGCGCGATCTCGTTGACGTAAATTGCGGGCTGCGCCATATCGGGCGCGAGCATCACGATTAGGTCGGCGCCTTCGGACGCCTCGGATGGGGCCACAAGCTTCCAGCCGTCTTGCTCCGCCTGCGCCCAGGAATTGCCGCCGCGCCGCAAGCCGACAACTACATCGAGCTTGCTATCGCGCAGATTGAGCGCATGCGCGCGCCCCTGGCTGCCGTAACCGATCACCGCGATCCGCTTGCCCTCAAGCGCGCGGGGATTCGCGTCTTTTTCCCAGAACATCTTGGCCATGTTTTCTTCTCCTTAGGATTCCATCACTACCGAAAAGTCTTGCGCCGCGAGCTCAGCCGCCGTTCGTGATCGCGCCTTCTGACGCCGACGACACGAGCTTCGCGTATTTCGCCATCACGCCGGTCTTGTACTTTGGCGCGGGTTCTTTCCACTGCGCGCGCCGCTCGTCGAGATTCGCTTCCACATCGAGCCGCCGCGCGCGGACATCGAGCGTGATTTTATCTCCATCGCGGACAAAAGCGATGGGCCCGCCGTGTGCCGCTTCGGGAGCGATGTGACCCACCATCAGCCCGTGCGTCGCGCCGCTGAAGCGTCCGTCTGTGACCAGCGCGATCGATTCGCCGAGGCCTTGGCCGACAAGAGCGCCGGTAACGGCAAGCATCTCGCGCATTCCGGGTCCGCCCTTCGGCCCTTCGTAGCGAATCACCACCACATCACCGGGCTTGATCTCGCGGCGTTGCACGGCCTCGAAACACAATTCCTCGGAATCGAAGACCCGCGCCGGGCCGCTGTGAAACACGCGCTCGTGTCCGGAAAGCTTGACCACGCAGCCATCTGGAGCGAGCGAGCCGCGCAAAATCGCCAGCCCGCCATCTTTCTTGATCGGATTCGAGAGCGGGCGAATCACTTCTTGCTTGGGACTTTCTTGCGCCTCGGCAATTTCCTGGAAGAGATTTCTGCCCGAGGCGGTGAGGTTATCTTCGAGCAGGCCCGCAGCCTGCAGATGCTTCCCCAGGACCCGCATACCACCGGCCGTGAACATGTCCGGCGCAACAAATCGGCCGCCCGGTTTCAGGTCGGCAAGGATGGGTGACTTTGCGGAGATTTTGTCGAATTCGTCGATGGTGAGCGGCACGCCCGCGTCGCGCGCGATAGCGAGCAGATGAAGGACAGCGTTTGTTGAACCACCCGTGGCTGCGACAGAAGCGATCGCGTTGCGCAGTGCCGCGAGCGTGATGATCTGCTTGGGGCGGATGTCGCGTTTTAGAAGCTCCATCACTTTCTTGCCGCAGTCGATGGCTACTTGCGCTTTTGCCGGATGCACAGCGGGAACTTCGTTGGCGCCCATGGGGGAGATGCCGAGAAACGTGATTGCGGTCGCCATCGTGTTCGCAGTGAATTGGCCGCCGCACGCACCCGCGCCGGGGCAGGCGACGTTTTCGAGCTCGCGCACGTCCTTCTCGGTCATTTTGCCTGTGGCGAATGCGCCGGGCGCTTCGAAGACATCCTGAATCGTCACATCGTGGCCGCGGAAATGGCCGGGCATGATCGAGCCGCCGTAGAGCGAAAGGGAAGGGAGATTCAAACGCGCCAGAGCCATGACCGTCGCTGGGATCGTTTTATCGCAACCGCAAATCGCGACGACGGCGTCGAAGGCGTGCGAACGGACAAAGAGTTCGATCGAGTCCGCGATCACTTCGCGCGAAACGAGCGAACCTTTCATGCCTTCTGTACCCATCGTGATTCCGTCGGAGATCACGATCGTATTGCACTCGATCGGAGTGCCGCCGGCGGCGCGGATGCCTTGGCGGACTTTGTCCGCGATGCCGCGCAGATGAGAGTTGCACGGCGTCACATCGGACCAGGTGTTCGCGATGGCAACGAGCGGCTTTTCGAGATCGGCGTCCGTGAGGCCGGTGGCCTTCAACATGGCCCGCGACGGCGCGCGGGGGACTCCTTTTTTTATGACGTCACTTTGCATTTGGTCAGCCCAAACCTTGGATTCGTGTAGCGCGCAACAAAAAAGCCCCGCGACCTTTTCAGGTGCGGGGCGCAAAATCCCAAGCTCAGCTTAGGAGGGCGGCCCCCACCCGATCACTAGGTATACGATTACGTGAATCGGTCGCGTCATAGAGTAACGTCTCGTCTTTGAATCGACAAACGCTTTCGCGGATTCGCGCCTAGAACCTGCGCGATGTTTCATTTCGCCCGATTCTCCGCCATCAGTCAAATTTGTATTTCTTGCGTGAGGTATAATTGCGATTTATATGCGCCTGCGGGACGAACCCGCTTGACCGCATCTCGAGCGTTTTGTATATTCGCTTCAGAGTTCGTTGGAAATCGGATAGGAACGGAAGGATAGCCAAGAGCGCGCAATGAACCTGTACTCTAGCTATTTCGCCTTTACCTACCGCTTCTCCTTTACGGGGGAGCGGGCCGGCGAAACGCGCGCGGGCAAGATCAGCAGCTAAGAGCCGCACAAAGTTTCGGAAACCGGGCCGCGAGCCTCCCAGCGAGGACGCGGCTTTTTTGTTGTCCGGGCGCTTGCGGGCACCTGCGGAGAACCCGAGCCGCGAAAGGGAGCCATGAAAATCGACGACTGGCGACGCAAAATCGACGCGATCGATACGGCCATGCTACATCTCCTAAATCTGCGCGCGGAGCTTTCGATTGAGGTCGGCCGCATGAAATTCGATGCGGGCGTGCCGCTGCGCGCTCCTGAACGCGAGCAGGAAATCGTTACCCGCATGAAGCAGGCGAATCCCGGCCCGCTCGACGGCGAAACGATTGGCAAGATTTATCACCTGATTCTGGATGAGTCGATTCGCACGCAAACGCGCTTTGGCTGCAGCATTGGCACGGCTCCGAAATCGGAAGGCGATGGGCGCGCCGCGAAGAGTTCTGCGAAAAAGACGAGACGATGAAAGTCGAGAGAAACGCGCGGATCGCATTTCAAGGAGAGCGCGGCGCCTTCAGCGAGGAAGCAGCCGTGAAGCTTCTCGGCGAGGACATTACGCTCGTTCCGCGCACTACATTCGAGGCGGCTTTCAGCGCGATCAAGGATGGCGCGGCGGATTACATTCTCGCGCCGATCGAAAACAGCCTCGCGGGATCGGTGCATCGCTCGTTCGATCTGCTGGTTGAGAGCAAGCTGAACATTCTGGCGGAAGTGATCATTCCCATCGCGCACAACTTGATCGCGGTGCCCGGGGCGAAATTCGAAGACATCGCCATTGTGGAGTCGCATCCCGTGGCCCTTGCCCAATGCGAAAGGTTCTTCTCCGCGAATCCGCGATTGAAACGAATCGCGACAGAAGATACGGCGGGAAGCGTCCGCGAGATCCTGCGTGCCGGCGAGCGTTCGCGCGCGGCGATCGCCGGCAAGCGCGCTGCGGGAATTTACGGCGGCACGATTCTTCGCGAGCATCTGGAAGACAATCGGGAGAATTACACGCGGTTCTTACTGCTCTCAGAATCAGCTGCTTCTTCAGAGAATGCGAACAAGTTGTCGCTGGTGCTGCAGCTCGATCATCGCCCTGGCGCGCTCTATCTCGCGCTCGAGCCCTTCGCGCGGCGCAACATCAATCTCATGAAGATCGAAAGCCGTCCAGTGCACGGCAGCCCATGGCAATACCGTTTCTATCTCGATTTGCAGGCGTCGACGCGCGATCCGGAAGTCGGCTCGGCGCTCTGCGAACTGGAAGGGCTCGTTGCGAACATGCGCATTCTGGGTTCGTATGTCGCCGCACGGCAGCAAGACTGGTCCGAAGCGAGGCAGTCTTAAGCGAAGGGCCTGAAACACAGAGAACGCAGAGAAGGCACCGGGGGGGCACAGGGGAAGCAAAATGATTTTCAATATGTCGGGCGAAGCGACGGAAAAAGATATCAACCACATTGTCGACCGCATTAAGGAATGCGGCTACGAAGCGCATTTGATTCGCGGCAAAGAGCGAACCGTGATCGGCGTTGTCGGCAACAGCCGCACTAGCCGTGAGGTGCTGCTCGCGCTCAGCTCCGCGCCGGGCGTGGAAGAAATCGTTCGCATTTCGCATCCGTACAAACTAGCCGCTCGCAGCGTTCGCCCCGAAGGCACGGTGATCGATCTAGGCAAAGGAGTTTCTGTCGGCGGCACAGATGTCGCCATTGCCGCGGGTCCGTGTGCCGTCGAATCCGCCGAGCAGATCATGGAGATCGCGGAAAAAGTCGCGACGGCCGGAGCGAAACTGCTGCGCGGCGGCGCGTTCAAGCCGCGCTCGTCACCCTATAGCTTCCAAGGCTTGGGCGAAGACGGCCTCAAGATGATGCGTGACGCGGCCGAGCGCTTCGGCCTCCTGGTCGTGAGCGAAGTGATGGACCCGTCACAAATCGAAATCATGCTGCCGTATGTGGACGTGCTGCAGGTGGGCGCGCGCAACATGCAGAATTATCATTTGCTGCGCGGGCTCGGCGAAGTCGATAAGCCGGTGCTGCTGAAGCGCGGAATGTCCGCGACGATCGAGGAGTTGCTGCTGAGTGCCGAATACATCATGTCCGGCGGAAATTACAAAGTGATTCTGTGCGAACGCGGAATTCGCACATTTGAGACGGCGCTACGCAACACGTTCGACATCGCCGCGATTCCCGTGCTGAAGAGCCTTTCGCATCTTCCGGTGTTTGCCGATCCGTCGCACGGCACCGGTAAGCGCGACAAAGTGATTCCGATGTCGCGGGCGGCCATCGCGGCGGGCGCGGACGGTCTGATCATCGAGGTCCATCCCGATCCCGAGCGCGCGCTTTCCGATGGCGTGCAGTCGCTGTACCCGGATCAATTCGCGCAGCTGATGAAGGAGATTCGCGCCGTCGCAGCGGCCGTCGAACGCCGCATCCCGTGAAAATCCGTTCGATGGTGCCATTCAATTCGTGCCGAAGCCGTATTTGCGGAAGATTTCGGCGGCCTTAGGACCGGCGAGAAAATCCTGGAATTGTTTTGCGGCCACGGGATTCTTCGAATCCTTGATGACGGCAACGGGGTAGAGTACTGGCGCGTGCGAATCCGCCGGAGCCACGGCGACGATCTTCACTGTTTTCGATGATAGCGCGTCGGTTTTATAGACGATGCCTGCGTCCACGTTTCCGGTCTCGACGTAGGTCAGCACCTGTCGCACATCTTTCGCGAAGACAGCCTTCGCGTTCACGGCGTCGTAGATGCCGAGCCTCGTGAGCACTTCCTTTGCGTACTGCCCGGCGGGCACGGCGGCCGGTTCTCCCAGCGCGACGCGCTTTGCATCGGCACCGGCCAGATCTTGAAACGAGGAGATTTTCAAGGCCGAGTCGAGGGGAACGATCAAGACAATTTCGTTCCGCAGCAAATCCTTGCGCGTGCCTTCGAGTAGCAAGCTTTTGCTCGCGAGCGCGTCCATTTGCTTGGGCGCGGCGGAGAGGAAGATGTCCACCGGCGCGCCCTGCTCGATTTGCAGCTGCAGCGTGCCCGAGGCGCCGTAATTCGTCGCGATGGTCACGCCAGGATTCGCTTGCTCGTAAACCTGCTTTATCTCATCAAGCGCGTCTTTCAGGCTGATGGCTGCCGAAACTGTAAGTTCCGTCTGCGGCGCGGCAGGCGCAGCGCTGGGCGCGAACCAACGCAAGAAAACCGAAACGATTAGTATGAGTGCCATCCGGCGGGGAAGAGCAGTTGGCATGCGACAGTCTCCGATCGAAATGCTCGTATACGATTTAGCACGATCCGGAACGCGAATTCCAGTCGCTTAATAGCGATGCCCGGGCGATGAGCGACGATGGACGGCATATCCAATCCCCCCGGACGCCACGAAGGATTGGAAGGTCGCCCCTCACGATTAATTGATGGGTTAAGTATTCAATCGTTTCTGCTAGAATTCGCCCGAACCAATCCGATCTAGGAGCCCCTCTCGATGCGCAGAGCGTCCCCCCTCGTTCTGGCTGCCGCCGCTGCGGCCCTGCTCACCGTGCTTCCTCCTGCGGCTGGCAATGGTCGTCTGAAAGCGGCCGCGCAAAATGGGACGGAATGGTCCGGGCCGCGTGCCGTCTATGCGCCTACGGCCCTGGGGGAAGCGCGATTCCGTTCGGCCGGCGCCGCTACGAATCCCAGCGTTGCCTCCATCCTAACTCCCGTACCATCTCCTTCACCCACCTCCGCAGTGACCTTCAAGAATGGTGCGGTCATTTCGATCACTGGAACAGCGACAGGGACGGGCTTCCAAGACTTCTTGCTCGAATGGGCTCCCGGTTTGGACGCGATGTCAGGCTGGCAGACCACTGGGGTAGCGCTGGTGGGTGGAGGATCGTCGCAAGTCACGAACGGTGTGTTGGCGACTTGGGACACTTCGTCGATCGCCACGGCTGGTTACTACACGATCCGGCTAACGGTAAACGTTTCCGATTCTCCGTTTCAGGCCCTGACCATCGTGTACCTCGAACCCGATCTGCTTTCCTCCAATTGGCCTCAGTTCTTCGCCTCCGGACCGGCACTTGGAGCCGGTGTGGTGCCAGCAAGAAACTCGGATGGAACTTTCCGATTGCTCATGGAAAGCCCGGCAGGGCCTGGGGAAACCACCGGCGAATTTTGGACTCTTCCCCTGAATTTGCCCGCTCAGCAAACCATAGAGACAGGCCACGGCGGCTTCCTGCAGCCCTCGGTGGCGAATTTCAGCAACGGGGCAGGCGATGAAGCAATGATGATCGATTTCATTACGGGGTCACCCGTCGACAGCAATCTCGAACTCTTTAATCAGGATGGCACGTTCAGCTCGGTAACTAGCAGCCCGAACCTGTGGAATGTGGGCAGCCAGCTGGTCGTGGAAGATTTAGCCGAAAATTCCCATTGGGAGACCGTGGGTTACGGAATTGATTATACGAATCAGGTCGCGAACATTTCGGCTTGGAACGCTAACGGGACGCAACTCAACAGCAATTTCCCTTTGACAGTCCCGTTCTTGAATGCCAATGACGGACGACTCAATCGAAATCCAGTTCTGGTGGGCGACATCAACGGCGATGGCAAGAAGGAAATCGTCGCCATGGAAGACCTCTCTGCGACCACGTTCTCGTTGGCCTTGTTTGCGAACGACGGATCTCCCCTGAGCTGGCAAGTCGGTACTCTCGCCGGCACGCCCGTCGTGATGGCCGCGGCGGACCTCGATAACAACGGCAAACTCGAGACCATCATCGCGGCGAACACCGATTCACAGAGCTTTCTTCACGTTTTCCAGCCCGATGGAACCGAGCGGGCCGGCTGGCCCCTCACGCTGTTTAACTCGAACATGGCCAGCCAATCCTATCTTGCGGTCGCCGACCTCAATCAGGACGGCAGCAAAGAGATCATCTATGCGCATGAATCCTTTCTTTATGTATTTAATCCCGATGGATCGAATTTCTCGTCGGCGTGGCCACTTCAAGCCAGCCCGGTCAGCGAGAGCTTCGGGTACAACGCTGTTGCCGTCGGTGACGTCGATGGCGATGGCTTTCCTGAGATTGTCACCGTCCTAAACTCGCTTTCGACCAATTCGGATCCTCTTTTTGCTCTGGGAAGCTATGCCGATCAGCAACTCTTGGCGATCCGTAGAGATGGGACGATTTCCAAATCGTGGCAGCTCAACGCAGGTAATGGCTGCTGGCTCCAGTTTTGGCCTACTCCGTCGATTGGCGACTTCAACCAAGATGGAACTACGGACATAGCGGTCGCATTTCAGGTGGGAGCGGGTGCCTGCCCGACTGCCAGTTCGGGCGTCGTAACAGTAATCAGCACGGGCTCGACGTTCAACCCTGGTTTGAACGATTGGCCGCTGGTCCGGCACGATCCTCGGAATACGAGCGTGCTCCTTTGCTCGGATTTCTGCCTAGACGCAGGTCCAGCCCAAACGGTGGCCGCCGGCGATTCAGCCAGCTATACCTTGACTGTCACTCCGAACGAGTTGCCGTACGCGGCAGCCATAAACTTCACGTGTACGGGTCTGCCTACAGGAGCGTCCTGCGCTTTCAATCCATCTTCTGTGGCGCCAGGGACGGCTAGCACCGCTTCGGCGGCACTCGCCATCTCCACGACGTCGCGTACGTTGGCGACGGCTTATCCAATATCCCATGGGCAGCGGTTTCTGCTCGCCGTGTGTCTCGCCGGAGGCGCGCTTGGGTTTGCGCCTATTTTGGGAGTTCCTCCTCGCAAACGCCGGAGATACAAGCTGCTTTTTGGCTTCCTGCTGATTGGTTTCTCGGTTTTGGGCGCTGGTTGCGGCGGCAGCTCAAGCGCACCTCAGCCGAATCCCCATGGCACTCCGGCGGGCACTTATACGGTCACTGTTTCTGCTACGGGTGCTTCGAAAATTGCCAAGAGCGCCCGGGTGAGCCTTACCGTCACTTAGACGCGGACGATCATCACTTCGGTGGATTTCACAAGCGCAGCCGCTTTGTCGCCTACTTTCAGGCGCAACTCGCGGACCGCATCCGCCGTGATAATCGAGGTGATCTTCTGCCCGCCGATGGAAAGCGCCACTTGCGCCATGAGCCCGTCGATTTTCACCTCGGTGACGCGCCCGACCAACTGATTGCGCCCGCTGATCTGGCGAAAATGCGCGCGCCGCTCCTCGACCGGCAAGCGTGCGGATTGAATGTGAAGAAATTTATCGAGCTCGGATTCTGGAATGCGGTGATGTCCGCCCGCGGTTTTGATCGTGTGCAGTTTTTTCTTGTAGATCCATTGCTTCAGCGTCGGGTAGCTGATGCCGAGCACTTTGGCTGCGTCGCGCGGACTCAGAAGATTCGAAGGTCGCATGGATTCGTCTCGTATCTACAGCTTGTAGCGCACCTTACTGTGTGACGTCAATCGGCGAACGATGGCAGAGGGCTGCTTCCACAGGAATGCCGACCGCATCGTAAAGGAAGGGGGCACTCATGCCGCGTGATGCGTGGATGTCGACGTGGGCGGCGCCTGAATCTGGTGTTGCTCCTGCCGTTCGAACATTTCGCCCTCGTCGCATTTGTGCTGCAAATCACTGCGGTTCTGTTTTTCGCTCGTCGCGGCAGTGCCAATCCATCACCGGATCTCAAAGTGGGCACCGCAAACGGGTCCTAGCGACTGCAGAGAGAGAGCAGGGACACGGCTGGGACGTCTAGGATTGGCTACGGACCCCGGAGTGGTGATCGCTTTTGCATTTCTTGCTGCCAGCATTGCGCTCTAGTCGTTGCATCCCCTTGCGGGAAAAAGACTTGTGGATTCTTGCGTTGACTGCATCGCGAAAGCCGCATAACATATCTAAGGAATCATGAACCTGTCGCCCATGGCCTGTTGTAGTTGTTGTTGCCGCACAGTAATGTGTGCGTAGCCGAGGGCACGGGACTTAGAGTCTAGTCAAAATCGACAGGCCTGAAATCAACCCGCCCTCGGAGCAAATCCGGGAGGCGGGTTTTTTGTCTTATCTAGGCAATCAGGCCAGATTCTTCGAAGGACGGAAATCGTGATCGATCTCGAAACCGACAACGCCGTCAGCGACCTGCCGCATCGCCGCGATCATCTGAAGATGCTTGAAGCGGAGAGCATTTTCATTCTTCGCGAAGCCGCGGCCGAGTTTGCGCATCCGGTGATGCTCTATTCGATCGGCAAGGATTCCTCCTGCATGCTGCGCCTCGCGCAGAAAGCCTTTTATCCTGGGAAGATTCCATTTCCGCTGTTGCACATCGACACGAGCTACAAATTTCCCGAGATGATCGAGTTTCGCGATTGGTATGCGAAGCATGTGGGGGCCGAGCTGATCGTCCACAAGAATCAGAAGGCGCTCGAGGACGGCGCGAATCCTTATGATCTCGGCACGCAGAAGTGCTGCGGCTTGCTGAAGACGCGCTCGCTGCTCGATGGACTGGCCGAAGGCGGATTCGACGCGGCATTCGGCGGCGCGCGTCGCGATGAAGAGAAGTCGCGCGCGAAAGAGCGTGTCTATTCGTTCCGAGACTCGCTTGGCCAATGGGATCCGAAGAATCAGCGCCCAGAGCTTTGGAGCCTTTACAACGGCCGCCACCACAAGGGCGAGAGCATTCGCGTTTTTCCGCTCTCCAATTGGACGGAGCTCGACGTCTGGCTCTACATCCACGAAGAAAAGATTCCGATCGTGCCGCTCTATTTCGCAAAGGAACGCGAAGCCGTGATGCGTGGCAACTCCATCATTTTGCCGCAGACCGGCGTCCGGCTGCTGCCCGGCGAGAAAACGCAAATGGTGAAATGCCGCATGCGTTCGCTTGGTTGCGTGCCTTGCACCGGCGCGATTCGTTCTGACGCGGACACGGTGCCGAAGATCATCGAAGAGATGATTTCCTTCCGCCGCTCCGAGCGCGAAAACCGCGTGATCGATCACGACGAGGAAGGCTCGATGGAGATCAAGAAGCGCGAGGGATACTTCTAATGTCGACCGCGACGCCCGAGCCCCCTTCGCAAGCACAAACTGGCGGTTCGGCCGATCAAGCCACGATTGGCATTGCCGGTTCGCTGAGCCGCAATTCGGAGATGCTGCGGTTTTCGACCGCAGGCAGCGTCGATGACGGCAAGTCCACGCTCATCGGACGTTTGCTCTATGACAGTAAGTCGGTCTTCGAGGATCAGCTCGCATCGGTTCAGAAGAGCAAGGTGAATCGCTCGAGCGGGCCGATTGATTTCTCTTTGCTCACCGACGGCCTACGCGCCGAGCGCGAGCAGGGAATCACGATCGACGTCGCCTATCGCTACTTCGCCACACCGCGCCGCAAATTCATCATCGCCGATACCCCGGGCCACGAGCAGTACACGCGCAACATGGCCACGGGAGCGTCGACCGCGGAAGCGGCTGTCGTACTGATGGACGCGACGAAGGGCGTCTTGCGTCAGTCGCGGCGCCATGCGTACATCGCGCATTTGCTCGGTGTGCGGCACATCATTGCCGCGGTCAACAAAATGGATCTGGTTGGTTTTGCGCAGGAGGTCTTTGACCGCATCGCCGCCGAATTCCAGCAGTTCGCCGAACAGCTTGGCATCAAGAATGTCTACGCCGTCCCCGTGAGCGCGCTAGAGGGCGACAACGTCGTCCGTCATAGCAAGCGCATGCCCTGGTTTGAAGGTCCGCCGCTGCTCGAATATCTGGAAACGATTCCCACGGGCCTCGCTCCGGCGTCCGGCCCGCTGCGGCTGCCAATTCAATATGTCATTCGTCCCGACGCCACCTTCCGCGGCTTTGCCGGTCAGCTCGTCTCCGGCGTGCTGAAGGCTGGCGACACTGTCGTCGCGATGCCGAGCGGCATGAAAACCAAGGTTCAGGCGCTAGTCGCCTTTGAGGACGAGCCGGAATCCGCCGCGGCCGGTGATTCGGTCACGATTACCCTCGAAGACGAAATCGATCTCAGCCGTGGTGACATGCTGGTGGGCGAAACGAATGCGCCGCACTCCGGCACGGAGTTTCAGTCCACGCTCGTCTGGATGCACTCCGAACCGCTCGATCCGCATAAGATCTACGTGCTGAAGCACACCACGCGCACCGTGCGCGCGCGCATCAGCCAGATCCGCTACCGCATGGACATCAACACGCTCGAACGCCAGAAAGCGACGAAGCTTGAACTGAACGAAATCGCGGCCGTGGATCTCAAGACGACCCTGCCGCTTTTTTTCGATTCCTACGAGGCGAATCGCATCACCGGCAGCTTCATCGTCATCGACCCGCTCACGAACGCCACTATCGCCGCCGGCATCATCGAGCAGGCCATTCAGCCTTCGCGGGCCGAACGTGCTGCACATCGCCACCACAGCACGCGCGAGGAACGCATCCTCCGCTTTGGCCATCCCGCAGCTGCCGTCTGGCTGCGCGGGCGCCCGCACGTCGCGGAGCTTCTCGAGCGGCGCCTCTTCGACGAAGGCTGGCAAGTCCAGCTCGCTGGGCCGAACGATTTTCTCTCGCATGAGCTGGTCACCGTTGCGAAGGCGTTCCGGCTCTCGGGCTACATCACCGTCTTCTGCCCGCTTGATGACGGCACGGACCAAAAAGGCGTCGTACGCGCGATTTTTGGTCCCGACGCGTTTTTTGCCGTACGCATCGTCGACGACACCGATGAGGAAGCCGTCGACCGGATCATGAAAGTCCTCCGCAAATGGCGCGACAATTACTCACTCGATTCGGAGAAGCAAAAGTGACCGACGCTGCCCTCGCCGCTGCCGAACAATTCGAAACGCTCTCGGTCGGTGAAATCGTTGATCGCCTGATCACGGAAAATCGAAGCGTGATGGAGAAGGGCACGTTTTGCATCACGTGCAGCTTTCAGGCCGAGGACATGATCGTTCTTGATTTTCTGCGCAAGAGAATTCCGAACCTTCCGGTGCTGTTTCTCGATACCGGCTACCACTTCGCCGAGACCTACGCGTATCGCGACAAAATGGCGCGCGAATGGAATTTGAACATTCAGAACCTTTCCGCTAAGCAATCCGTTGCGGAGCAGGAGGCGCAGTTCGGCATCCTGAATCAGACCGATCCGGGCCGTTGCTGCCATCTGCGGAAAGTTGAGCCGCTTTTTTCAGCGCTCGAAAACTACGACCTGTGGTTCACAGGCTTGCGCCGCGAGCAATCGCCTACGCGCAAGAATCTGAAAGTTCTGGAGAATCACGAATTGCCCAGCGGGAAAAGACTTCTGAAAGTCAGCCCGCTCGCAGCGTGGACCTGGGGTCAGGTCTGGAAATACACTGCCGAAAACAAAATCGATTACCTGCCACTTTACGATTCCGGCTACCGCAGCATCGGCTGCCAGCCGTGCACGGCAATTCCCGCCGAAGGCGCCGACGCGCGCTCCGGCCGCTGGGGCGGACGCAAGCTCGAGTGCGGGATTCACACCGAGTCTAAACAGGCCGGCGAATGAACATCCTGATCGGCGCGGCGATCGCGCTCGCCGTCGGTCTCACTGGGATCGGCGGAGGAAGTTTCACCGTCCCCGCGCTGGTTCTCATGGTTGGTTTGCCTGCGGAAATGTCCGTGGGCACTGCATTCGTTTTCGCGGGTGTGCTGAGGCTGATCGCGGCGCCGTTCTACCTGGCTGGTCGGCACGTTAACTGGCGCTATCTGTGGTTGCTCGTTCTTGGCGCTGTGCCGGGACTCTTGATCGGAACGTATGCTCTTACATGGTTGAGCCGCGCAGGGGCCAGCCCGGTCGTGGTGATCATCCTCGGCGCATTGCTTACCGCTTCTTCCAGCATCACGTTCATTCCGCGCGCGCAAAATCGGGATTTCGCGAAGAAGAATTCGAGCTGGCTGCCGTGGCTCGCATTGCCAATCGGCATCGAGGCGGGATTTTCATCCGCCGGCGCGGGCGCGCTCGGGACCGTGTTGCTGCTCAACTATTCGGAGATGACTCCGCCGGAAGTGGTCGGAACGGATATTTTCTTCGGCCTGGTGCTGGCTGTTCTCGGGAGTGCGTTCCACTGGAAATTCGGGTCGATCAACCATCAAGTGTTGCGGCAATTGCTCGAAGGTGGAGTTCCCGCGGTGATCGTGGGCTGCATCTTTGCGCGGCGCGTACCCGCCCGAAAGCTCAAGCTCGTCATCGCCACGATCGCGATTTTCGCGGGTCTACAGCTGATCTACAGCGGGGCGAGAAGTTTGATGGCGCGCCGAGCGGCGAATTCCGCGCTCCGCGCGCCCGGAGGAACTGCGTAGCGAGTTACTGAGCTCCTTTGTTACCGGTGGCCGCGACCGTGTTTTCCATCTCTTTCGCCATCTTCAGGTGCTCCTGAAGCGTGGGCAACGTTTCCGAAGCAAAATTCTTGATGGCCTGATTTTGTCCGCCGCTGGCTTCCTGCTTGAACGCGTCGATATCCTTCTCGTGATCCTTCACCATATCCTTCGCGTACGCGCGGTCGAATGCGGCGCCGGATAGCTGCGAAAGTTTGTCGTAGGTTTTCTGATCGTGCTTGTCGATTGTGGTCGGCAGAGTCACTTTGTCATTGGAAGCCACTGCTTTCAGCTTGTCGTCCGCGGCGGAGTGATCTTCGACCATCTTCTTTCCGAAGTTCTTCACCGCGTCACTTTGACCTTTGTCTTCTGCAAGTTGTCCCAGTTTCACTTCTGCCATTCCGCCTTGCGCCGCATCCTTCGCGAAATCGTTGTCGTTCACGGCGCTCGTGGTGGTCGGCATCTGCGCCATCGTTCCAGGCTCGGCTTGGCCGGGAGGCGGCTGACCCGGAGGCATTTGGCTTTGAGGATATTGTCCTTGCGGTGGCATGCCCTGGCCCCAGAGCATTCCCGCAAGGAGAACGACGAGGCCGCTCATCGCTGCCACGTAGGTGATCTTGTTCAAAGTGTGGATATTCATGATCCCCAAACCTCCAGTTGCGAGCGTAAAAGTTCCAGTACGGGGCGACAATCAAGTGACTGCTGTAGGGCTATACCTGTAAGCCTGTATGTGCCGAACGCGGGAGGAATTCCAGAAATCTCGCCGGCGGAAATTCTAGAGATCAAATCCGAGTTGAAGTTTCGCGGCTTCAGACATGCGCGCGGGTCCCCACGGCGGATCGAAGACGATCTCGACGTTCACTTCCTTCACGCCGGGCAAACTCGAGAGTTTGTTTTCGACGTCGGCCTTGAGGACATTGCCCATACCGCAGCCGGGGGCCGTCATCGACATTTGAATTTCGATGCGGCGGCCGCCATCGTCGAGCGGCTTCGCGACGCAGGAATAAATCAAACCGAGATCGGCGATGTTCACCGGAATTTCCGGATCGTAGACGGTTTTGAGCTGGTCCCAAACAAGCTTTTCGCTGAACTCAGCCGATTCGGAACCGAGGGTCTGCGTCGGCGTAGGCGGCGTGAGGCCGAGCGCATCGGCGTCTTTCACGTCGATGCGAAACATGCCGTAGTCACTGGTCACTGTGTAGCTGCTGCCGAGAAATTGCATGACGCGAACGCCCGAGCCCGAGGGAAGCTTCGCGGGATTGCCGCTCGGAATTTCGATCGCGTTGCAATCGCGGCTGAGTGAGATGTGTCCGCCGGTCATTCCTGTCTCTTCGCCTTATTCCGTTGAAATTGCTTCCTGTTTGCCTTCGATTGCGGCTTGCAATGTGTGCCACGCGAGCGTGGCGCACTTCACTCGGGCAGGGAATTCGGAAACGCCGGAGAAGACAGCGAGTTTACCCAATTCCGCATCGCCATTCGAGTGCGCGTGGCCGGTCACGAGATTGTGAAATGTTTCAAACAGCTTTTCCGCCTCCGCGGCGGATTTGCCTTTCACGCTCTGCGTCATCATCGAAGCGGAGGCTTTCGAAATCGCGCAGCCCGCTCCCTGAAAGCTGATGTCCTTGATGGCGTCGCCTTCCATGGTGATGTAGACGGTGAAGTGATCGCCGCAGAGCGGATTGAAGCCTTCGGCTTTGTGATTCGCCGCAGGCTGCGCGCGATAATTTCGCGGAGCCTTGCTGTGCTCCAGAATCACTTCCTGATAGAGATCGCGCAAATCCGACATTACGCAAACACCTCGCGAACTTTTTCGATTGCGCCCGCCAGCGCATCGATTTCCGTTTTCGTGTTGTAAAGCCCGAGCGAGGCGCGTGCCGTCGATTCGACTCCGAAATGCTGCATCACCGGTTGCGAGCAATGATGTCCCGTGCGGATCGCAATGCCTCCCTGATCGAGAATTGTGCCGATATCGTGCGGATGAATATCGCCCAGCGTGAACGAAAGAACGCTCGCCTTGTCCCTGGCAGTACCGATCAATCGCACATCCGGAATGGACATGAGGGCTTTCGTGCCGTAGTCGAGAACTTCGGCTTCATACGCGGCGATATTTTCGATTCCGAGACTTGTCACGTAATCGAGCGCGGCGCCCAGGCCGATGACTCCGGCGATATCCGGCGTGCCGGCTTCGAATTTGTAGGGCAGGCGATTGTAGATGGTCTTCTCGAAGGTGACCGACATGATCATGTCGCCGCCGCCCTGATAGGGCGGCATCTTGTCGAGCAGGGCTGCCTTGCCGTAGAGCACGCCGATTCCGGTGGGGCCGTAGATTTTGTGGCCGGAAAATGTGTAGAAATCGCAGCCGAGCGCCTGAACATCGACCTTCATGTGTTGGACGGCCTGAGCGCCATCGACCAGCACGGGCGAGCCCGCGGCATGCGCCATGTCGACGATTTTGCGAATCGGATTGATCGTGCCGAGCGAGTTTGAAACGTGCGTGACGGCAACGAGTTTTGTTTTTGGCCCTAGCAGCTTCGCGAACGCGTCGAGATCGAGCTCCCCCGCATCGTTGATCGGGGCCACGCGAAGCTTCGCGCCGCGCTCCGTAGAAAGAAACTGCCACGGCACGATATCGGAGTGATGCTCCATCTCGGTGATGACGATTTCATCTCCGGCGCGGACATTCGCGTGGCCGTAGCTTTGCGCGACGAGATTGATTCCCTCAGTCGTGCCACGGACAAAAACGATTTCCTTCAGATCGGCGGCATTCAGGAATTTCTGCGCAGTCTTGCGGACGCCTTCGTATTCGTTGGTGGCCTGCTCGGAGAGATAGTGGACGCCGCGATGCACGTTGGAATTCGTGCCCTCGTAATATTTCGAGATCGCATCAATCACCGCGCGCGGCTTTTGTGTGGTGGCGGCGTTATCGAGATACACGAGCGGCTTCCCGCGCACTTTTTGCGCAAGGATCGGGAAGTCGGCGCGGACACGCTCAATGTCGAATCCCGCGCTCGAAATACTTTTGACCGCAATACTCATGATGCTGACTCCTGATGCCGCGAGGCATCGGCTAGGAAACCGAGGTTTTTCTGTATCAAAGTTTCGACATACGTGCGCGCGGGACCTTCCTTCATGCGCTCGAGGCATTCACTCGCGAATGCGAAAAGCAGCAATCGGCGGGCGGAGGCTTCGTCGATGCCGCGCGAGCGGAGGTAGAAGAGCGAATTTTCTTCGATCTGGCCGATCGTAGCGCCGTGCGTGCACTTCACGTCGTCCGCGTAGATTTCAAGTTGCGGTTTCGTATCAATCTGCGCCGTATCGGAGAGCAAGAGATTCCGATTCGTCTGTTTTGCGTCGGTCTTCTGCGCGTCTTTGTGAACGATGATGCGGCCGTGAAAGACGCCGTGCGCGAAGCCGTCGAGAATGCCGTTGTAGAACTGGCGGCTGCCGCAATGCGGACTGGCGTGTTCGACGAGCATGTAGTTATCGAGATGCTGGCGGTTGCGTCCGATGAAGAGACCATTGATTAGGCACTCGCTGCCTTCGCCCGCGAGAACGGGGTGTACGTTGTTGCGAACCAGCGCGCCTCCCGCGAGCACTGAATGCGATGCAATATCAGCGCCCCTACCTTGTTGGATGCGCAACGTGGAGATGTTGAATGCCTGCTCGTCCTCGCGCTCGATCATGTAGTGCGAAATCACGGCGTGATCGCCGGCAATTAGTTCCGTCGCCGTGTTGCACAGCGCTTTCTCGCCCCGGCCGAGGGAGACGTAATCTTCGATGATCGTGGCCTGGCTGTTTTCGCCCGCGACGATCAAGTTGCGCGGATGATGGACGGTCGGCTGATCGTGGGCGATCGAAAGGAAGAGCAAGTGGATCGGAAATTCGACGATCACGCCCTTGGCGATTGAGATGTAAGCGCCATCTTCCACGAAAGCCGTATTGAGCGCCGAAAAAGGATCGCGCTCGATCTTGAGATAGCGGCCGAGGTGCGGCTCGACGGCGTCAGAATTCTTCAGGAGCTCGGACGCAAGGCTTGCGACGTGAACGCCGTTCGGCAGTTCGCCGATCGATGAAAGCCGAGGAGCGAAGCGCCCGTCGACGAAAACCAGTTCGCAGGCCGCACCGGGAACGCGATGTGCGGCGATCTCCGCTTGCGAAGGCAGATGATCTCCGTTGGTTGTCAGCCGGAAAGGCGTATTTGAAATCGCAGAAATATTCGTGAAACGCCAGTCTTCGGTACGGATCGTGGGAAAGCCGGCTTCGGCGAAACGATGGAAGCCCTGCTGGCGAAGGGTGCGCAGCCAAGCTGGCGCGGCGCTGGCGCCGGACTTATCGAGTCCTTGGAAGCTGGCTTGGTAATGTTGAATTGCCTGTGTTGCGGTTGCCACTTATCGATCCTTTTTCTCGCTAAGAAAGCCGAAGAGAGATCCTTCGACCTCGTGTCCGCACGTCCCGCAAGAGCGGGGGGCAAGTACTCCGCTCGGGAGGACAATGGAATAGGGTACTTGGATGGTCATGCGGCGCTCGCTGCTTGAAGGTCGCCATAGCCCTGCTCTTCGAGCTGTAGAGCGAGTTCTTTGCCGCCGGAGCGGACGATGCGCCCATCGACGAGAACGTGCACGAAATCCGGAACGATGTAATTCAACAAGCGCTGATAGTGCGTAACGACCAGAAACGCGCGGTCAGGGCCGCGCATTGCATTCACGCCTTGCGCCACGACTTTTAGAGCGTCGATGTCGAGGCCGGAGTCGGTCTCATCGAGGATAGCCAGCCTCGGGTCGAGCATCGCCATCTGCAAAATCTCGTTGCGCTTTTTCTCGCCTCCGGAAAACGCTTCGTTGACGGAGCGGTTCAGGAACTTCTCGTCCATCTCGAGCAGCTTCATTTTCTGGCGAAGCAACGGCAAAAAATCCATCGCGTCCATTTCGTCTTCGCCGTGAAATTTTCGGATCGCGTTGACGGCGGAGCGCAAGAAGTATGCGTTGCTGATCCCCGGAATTTCCACCGGGTACTGAAACGCGAGGAACAGCCCTTCGCAGGCCGCTTCCTCTGGCTTCATCGCTAGAAGATCCTTGCCGTTGAAGAGGACTTCGCCGGCGGTGATCTCATACGTTTCGCGGCGCGCGAGGACTTGCGCGAGGGTGCTCTTGCCGGAGCCGTTCGGACCCATGATGGAGTGGACCTCACCGGGATTCAGCGTGAGGTCCACGCCTTTCAGAATCTCGTTGCCGTTCACTGTCGCGTGCAGATTTTTGATTTCGAGCAGACTCATTCTATGTTTCCTCAGGCCGTGGTCAGGGCCAATGGTTTTGACGGGTAGCGAGTGACCGCAGCCTGTGTGTTCAGTGGGTTGCGGGGGGTTCTACTCGACAGGGTTGACGGGCGGAAATGGTCACCCGGCTCGCCCGACCCGGAAAAGTGATTCCTCGACTGCGTCCCGCGCCCGCAGGAAAAGCGGTGATTTCGGTTGCTCATCCGACGCTTCCTTCCAGGCTTACGCTCAAGAGCTTTTGCGCCTCGACGGCAAATTCCATCGGCAATTCGCGGAAGACGCGCTTGCAAAAGCCGTTGACGATCATCGAAACGGCGTCCTCGGCCTTGAGTCCGCGCTGGCGGAGATAGAAGAGCTGATCCTCGCCGATTTTTGACGTCGAGGCCTCGTGTTCCATCTGCGCGGTGGAATTCTTGACCTCGATATACGGGAAGGTATGCGCGCCGCACTTATCGCCGATGAGCAGGGAATCGCACTGCGTGTAATTCCGCGCTCCCCTGGCGCCCTTCATGATCGCGACTTGACCGCGATACGTATTCTGTCCGTGGCCGGCGGAAATGCCTTTGGAGACGATCGTGCTTGTTGTGTTCTTGCCTATGTGCAGCATCTTCGTGCCGGTATCGGCTTGCTGATAATTGTTCGTGAGCGCGACGGAATAAAACTCGCCGACGGAATTATCGCCCTGCAAAATGCAGCTCGGATATTTCCAGGTGATCGCTGAGCCGGTCTCAACCTGCGTCCAAGAGATCTTTGAATTCCTGCCACGGCACGCGCCGCGCTTGGTGACGAAATTGTAGATTCCGCCCTTGCCATTCTTATCGCCGGGATACCAGTTTTGAACGGTCGAATATTTGATTTGCGCGTCGTCGAGTGCGATCAATTCGACGACGGCAGCGTGCAATTGATTCTCATCGCGAATGGGAGCCGTGCAGCCTTCGAGATAGCTGACGTAGGCTCCCTCATCGGCGACGATCAGCGTGCGCTCGAACTGGCCTGTCTCCGACGCGTTGATGCGGAAGTAGGTGGAAAGCTCCATCGGGCAGCGCACGCCCTTCGGTACGTACACGAAGGAACCATCGCTGAAGACTGCCGAGTTGAGCGTGGCGAAGAAATTGTCGGTGTAGGGAACCACCGTGCCGAGATATTTCTTCACGAGATCCGGATGATTTTGAACCGCTTCAGAAAACGAGCAGAAAATTACGCCTGCTTCGGCGAGCTTGGCCTTAAACGTGGTGGCGACCGAAACGCTGTCGAAAACCGCATCGACGGCAACGCCGGCGAGCATTTGCTGTTCAGCGAGGGGTATGCCCAGCTTTTCGTAGGTGCGCAGAATCTCGGGATCGAGCTCGTCGAGGCTCTTCAGTTCTTTCTTCTTTTTCGGAGCGGAATAATACGAAATCGCCTGATAGTCGATCGGCGGATAGTGGATATTGGCCCATTTCGGCTCCCCAGCGGATTTCTGAAGCTTTTCCCAATGGCGAAAAGCCTTGAGGCGCCACTCGAGCATGAATTCCGGCTCATTCTTCTTGCTGGAGATCAGGCGAACGATATCTTCGTTAAGCCCTTTGGGCGCGCGATCTTCGTCGACATTGGTGACAAAGCCCCACTTATATTCCTGCTGGGCTAGATCGCGAATTGCATCGGTAGAACTCATTGAACCCTCCCCGAAGCGATGGTCGGCACCACTCTCCCCTTGGCGTCATGAATCGGCGTGAGCTCAAGAGGGTGTGCCAGATCGGAAAGCGTGACTTTTTCGAGCACGCCTCGGA
>Ga0335078_10003114_pt1 | contig 24779 bp, 19 predicted proteins | sample Lox_Sample_32_FD_206711 | JGI IMG/M metagenome (GOLD analysis project Ga0335078, IMG submission 206711) | Soil microbial communities from Loxahatchee National Wildlife Refuge, Florida, United States - Lox_Sample_3.2 | ecosystem: Environmental > Terrestrial > Soil > Wetlands | place: USA... | reverse complement strand
GAAATGCTGACTTCGACGGGCAGGCTGGTGCCGTCCTTGCGCCAATGCCGGGCCTCGAACGTCAAGCTCCCCGCCTTGGCCAGCCGTTCGCTCCTCGCGGCGAACCTCGTGCGGTCGACGTCCCGGTCCACGTCAAAAATGGTGTGGGCCAGCAGCTCGTTGCGCGGGTACCCGAGCATCCGGCAGGCCGTCTCGTTGACATCCAGGAAACGCCCGGTCGCGGAATCGATGACCTCGATCGCGTCGCTGGAGCGCTCGATCAGCTCGCGGAACAGCCGCAGCTTCGCCTCCGCCTGCTTCCGTTCGGAGATGACATCGAAGACAGCGACGAAATGATCCTTCGCCGGGCTGTACGCCGAGATCGCGAACCACATTTGCAGGGCCTCGACATAGGTTTCAAAGAACTCCGGCCGGCCGGTGCGCGCCACCCGGCCGTAGATCTCCATCAGCTTCGGATCGGTGTCCTGAATGCCCGGGATCACCTCCGACACCTTCCGGCCGACCACCGATTTCAGGCCGGTGAGCGATTCGAAGGCGCGGTTGACGGCCAGATAGACGAAGTCCACCGGCCGGTCCTGATCAAACAGCATCCGGCAATAGGCGAACCCGTTGAGCATGTTCTCGAACAGCGAGCGGTAGCGCTCCTCGTTGGCGCGCAGCTCCGCCTCCGCCCGCTTGCGCTCGGTGATGTCGCGGGCAAACCCGCAATTGTACTCGCGCTCCCCCACCCGCACGTAGCTGGCCGCGACCTCGACCTGGAACTCGGTGCCGTCCTTGCGCCGGTGAACGGTCTCCGTGGAAAACGTGCGCTCCGTCCGCAGATGCTGCCAGATCCCCGCCAGGCCCTCCGGCGTCGCGCGCGGGTTGAGGAAACTCAGGGGGCGGCCGATCAGCTCTTCGCGGGAATAGCCCACCGCCCGGCACCCGGCGTCGTTCACATACACCAGCCGGTTGTCACCATTGAACCAATAGGCGCCGTCGTAATGGGCATCGACCGCCTGCTTCAGAACCGCCAGCTGTTCCTCCGCCTGCTTGCGCTGCGTGATGTCGCGGGCGATGGTCGCGGCGCCGATCACTTTTCCGGCGGCGTCGCGCAGCGGCGAAACGGTGACTGAAACCTGCAACTCATGCCCGTCCTTGTGCCGGCGGGTCGTTTCAAAAAAGCGCGTGGTTTCGCCGCGTCGCAATCGGGCGTTGATTTCGTCCAGTTCGTCCCCCCGACCCGGCGGCACGAGCACGGCAATCGGCCGCCCGAGCATTTCGGCGGCGGTGTACCCATACATTTTCTCCGCCCCGGTGTTCCAGCTCGTGAGGATACCCTCGAGTGTCCGGCTCACGATGGCGTCGTCCGAGGACTCCACGATCGCCGCCAGGCGGGCGGCGGCGGCGGGCCCCGGGCCCGAAGCGGCGGCGCCGCGGGCCCGGGATGGACCCGCCTTGGGGGCGCGTCGTGATTTTCTTTTCATCGGGAGCGAACCGCCTTCAAACCGCATCCGCCAGGGACAGCTGGAACGCCATCCGAACGACCCTCTGCGCAGCTTTCTGCGCCGCGTCTTTTGGTGCAATTTCCATGAATTGACAATCCGCAAACGTGCGTGCCCGGACGGTTTTTTCGGGAAGCGCGGGCTTCTGGGGCAACAATCTCACGGTCCGGCCCGGTTCCGGGGCCGGCTTGTCGCCGCAATCGGCGGGCCCCGCCATCATTGGAGGAGCGCCCCAGGGGGGATCTTCGAGCAGAAGCCGCGATCTGCGCCGGCTTCCATCCAGTGCGGTTGCACGCATCGAAAGCCTGTCCGCTGGACTCCACCTTACTATAGGTTCCATTCGGGGAACTCGCAACCGGACGACGCGGGTTTCCTGCGCCAGTGAATTTGGCTTCGCGCGCCGCCCAACGCCCGCCATGATGTCGCGGCGTCAACCGCGCATCTTGATCATGACCGGCCCCGACCACCCTTCCCGGCGCGATTTCCTCCGCACGACCGCCCAGGCTGGTGCCCTGCTCTCGCTCGCGGAGGCCCTGCCGGCAGCGGCGGCCTTCGGCGCCAGCGGCCACGACGCCAGCGGCGCCCCCCCGCCTTGGGCCGACCGCGCGATGCGCTGGGCCCAGCTCACCCTGGTCGAGGACGACCCCGGTCGGTTCGATCCCGGCTTCTGGCTCGAATACTTCCAGCGCGTGCAGGCCGACGCGGCGTGCCTGAGCGCCGGCGGTTGCGTGGCGTACTACCCGACGCAGGTGCCGTTCCACCACCGCAGCGCCTGGCTCGGGGACCGCGATCCGTTCGGTGACCTCGTCCGTGGCTGCCGGGAGCGCGGCCTGGTCGTCGCGGCCCGCACGGATCCGCACGCCCTCTGGCCGGATGCCGCCGCCGCCCACCCGGAGTGGGTCGCCGTCGGCGCCGACGGGCACCCGCGCCGCCACTGGTCCTCGCCCGACCTCTGGGTCGCCTGCGGCCTCGGCCCCTACAATTTCGAACAGATGACGGCGATCCACCGCGAGATCATGACACGGTACCGCCCCGACGCGATTTTCATCAACCGCTGGAGCGGCTCGGGCCTGTGCTACTGTTCCGCCTGCCGCGAGAATTTCCGGGCATTCGCCCACGCCGACCTGCCGCGCACCACCGACCCGCGCGACCCGGCGTACCGTCCGTATCTCGCCTGGCGCCAGCGCCGCTTGTTCGACCTGTGGGAACGCTGGGACGCCGCCGTGCGCGCGATCAATCCCGAAGCCCGCGTCGTCCCCAACACCGGTGGCGGCGCGCTGAGCGATCTCGATATGCGCGAGACCGGCGAGCGCGCGGCCCTGCTGGCCGCCGACCGCCAGGCGCGCCGCGGCCTGATGCCGCCATGGGCGAACGGCAAGAGCGCCAAGGAGTATCGCGCCACACTCGGACGCAAGCCGGTCATCGGCATCTTCAGCGTCGGGTTCGAGGAACTCGAGCGCTGGAAGGACTCGGTGCAGCGCGAGCCCGAGATGCGCCTCTGGGTGCTCGAGGGCATCGCCAACGGCATGCGGCCTTGGTTCACCAAGTTCTCCGGCACGCTGTACGACGACCGCTGGCTCAAGCCCGTGGAGCGGCTCTACCAGTGGCACCAGCAGCACGAACGTTACCTTCGCAACGAGGTACCGCTGGCGCGCGTCGGCGTCGTCTACTCGCAGCAGACCGCGTGGTGCTACGGCGGCGAGAAGGCGCGCGACACGGTCGAGGACGCGGCGCTCGGCGTCTACCAGGCGCTGATCGAGGCGCGGATTCCGTTCGAGATGGTGCACGACCGGCTGCTCGAGGCCGCGCACCTGCGCCCATTCCGCCTGCTCATCCTGCCCAACATCGCCGCCCTCTCGGACGCGCAGTGTGCCCAGCTGCGCGCCTTCGTCGCCGCGGGCGGCGGGCTGCTGGCCACGTCCGAGACGTCGCTCTACGATGCGGAGGGCGCGCGCCGCCGGGATTTCGGGCTCGCCGACCTGTTCGGCGTCTCGTTCGCCGGGCGCGTCGAGGGCCCGATGCGGAACTCGTACCTCCGCCTCCACCACGCGCCGGCCGGCGGGGAGCCCCACCCGCTCCTGCGCGGACTGGAGCATGCTCCGCGCATCATCAACGGCGTCTGGCGGGTAGACGTGAACACCACGGCGCCCTTCCCCAACCCGCCGGTCACGCTCATCCCCGCCTATCCCGACCTGCCGATGGAGGAGGTTTACCCGCGGGGCGAGCGCCTCGACAAACCGCAGGTCTTTCTGCGTGAGACTGGCGGCGGGCGGGTCGCGTACGTTCCGTGGGACCTCGACCGCACGTATTGGGAGGTGCTCGCCGAGGATCACGGCGTCCTGCTCCGCAACGCCATCGCCTGGGCCCTGAACGAACCGCCCCTCCTCGCCGTGTCCGGACCCGGAGTCCTCGACGTCACCTGCTGGCGCCAGGCGGCCTCGCTCACGGTCCATCTCGTCAACCTCACCAATCCGATGCTGATGAAGGGGCCCGTGCGCGAGTTCTTCCCGGTGGGCGCGCAGGAAGTCCGGCTGCGCCTCCCCGCCGACCTGACGCCACAGGGGGTGCGGCTGCTCGTGGCGGAGAGCGAGCCGGAGTTTGGTTTCGCCGACGGCGTGCTGACCGTCCTCGTGCCCTCGATCCTGGACCACGAGGTCGTGGCGGTGGACTTCTGAAGCCCGGCGCCCCGCGGGTGCTTCTCCCGAGGCTTCGCAACCGCAATCGAACCACCAAGGCACAAAGAGCACCAAGTGAAAATGCGCACGGGCCTGAACGGTTCGTTGGGAGCGCACCGGATCGGTTTGGGTTGTGCTTCGACTTGCCTCGGTGTTCTTTGTGCCTCGGTGGTGCGAATCCAACCGGAGTGTCCATTATGAACGTTACCATCCACGGCCGCCGGCGGCACGTCCGCACCGTGGAGTTTGATGCGCGGCGCAATGCCGTGCGCCTGATCGACCAGCGCCTGCTGCCCCACCGCTTCCGCGTGGTGGCGAAGCGCGACTACCGTGCCACCGCCCGGGTCATCCGCGACATGGTCGTGCGCGGCGCCCCGGCGATCGCCGCCGCCGCGGCCTACGGCCTGGCGCAGGGGGCCCGAGCGTTTCGCGGGCGCTCATTGCCCGCGTTCGCCCGGCACGTGGACCGCGTGGCGCGGGCGTTGCTGGCCGCGCGGCCGACCGCGGTCGACCCGGCCAATGCGCTCCGCCAGGTGCGGGCCGCGATCAAGACGGGCACCACGATCGCAGCGCAGCAGCGGCTGGCGCTCGCTGCCGCCCGGGCCTTTGCCGACGCCAGCGTGGCGGAGTGCGCCGCCATCGGGCGGCACGGCGCCGCGCTGATCCGCCCCGGCATGCGCGTGCTCACGCACTGCAACGCCGGGTGGCTCGCCACCGTGGACATCGGCACGGCCACCGCGCCACTCTACGCTGCGCAGGCGCGCGGTCGCCGGTTTCACGTCTTCTGCGACGAAACCCGTCCGCGCTGCCAGGGCGCCTCGCTGACCGCGTGGGAACTGGCGCAGCAGGGCATCCCGCACCAGATCATCGCCGACAACGCCGCCGGGCACCTGATGCAGCGGGGCGAGATCGACCTCCTGATCGTGGGCAGCGACCGCGTGCTCGGCCGCACCGGCGAGGTGGCCAACAAGATCGGCACCTATACCAAGGCCGTGCTCGCCCGCCGCCACCGCGTGCCGTTCTATGTGGCGATTCCGCTTTCGAGCCTTGACTGGTCGCTGCGGTCGGGCCGCGAGATCCCAATCGAGGAACGTGCCGCCTCCGAGGTGCTGGGGGCCTGGGGCGTGCGACGCCGCGGCGGCGCGCCGGTCTACGTGCGCATCGCCAACCCCGGAAGCGGGGCGCGCAATCCGGCCTTTGACGTGACGCCGGCCGAGCTCATTACCGGCATCATCACGCCGCGCGGCATTTTCCGGCCCCGGGAGCTTTGGCGGCACCGCCGCCGGCTGGGCTGGCCGCCGCGCTGACCGCAACCGGCCGCGGAGCGCCTCCGGGCTGGTCGCGGCGACGGAGGTGTGCTAGGTTCTGGGCGTGGCCGCCGTCGATCCATCCGCCTCCCCACCCGGGCCCGACCCGCTGCTGCGGACGTCGCGCGCCTTCATGGAGGCGCGGGTGCTGCTGACCGCCGCGGAACTTGACCTTTTCACCGAGCTGGCCCGCCAGCCAGTCACGGCCGCCATGCTCGCCCAGTCGCGGCGCCTCAAGCGCTGGCCGCTGGCGGCCGTCCTCGACGCCCTCGTGGCCATGGGATTGCTGGAAAAACGCGACCACCTCTACCGCTGCCCGCCCGAGGTGACGGCGCGGCTCTCGGCGGACAGCCCCGATTCGGTGCTGGCCAGCGTGCTGCACGCGGCGGACCTCTGGGAACACTGGTCCGGGCTCACCGCCCGCGTCGCCGGCGGCAAGCCGGGCGCGCCGGCGCGGCTCGACTACCTGCGGGCGTTCGTCGGGTCGATGGATGTCACCGCCCGGCCGCTGGCGCCGCGCATCGTAGCCGCGGTGAATCCCGCGGGCGCCACGCGATTGCTCGACCTCGGCGGCGCGTCGGGCACCTACACCATGGCCTTCCTTGACGCCGTGCCGGGGATGCGGGCCACGCTGTTCGATCTCGCCGATGTCATCACCCTGGCGCGCGAGCGGCTGGGCAAGGCCGGCTACCTCGACCGCGTCACGCTCGTGACCGGCGACTATCTCACCGATCCCCTGCCCGGCGGGCACGACCTCGCCTGGCTGTCGGCCGTGATCCATTCCAATGGCGCCGAGGAAACCCTCGCGCTCTTCCGCAAGGTCCATGGCGCGCTGGTCCCGGGCGGTCGCATCGTCGTCCGCGACCACGTGATGAGCGACGACCGCACGTCGCCGCGGGCCGGCGCCCTGTTCAACATCAACATGCTCGTCGCCACGCGCGCCGGCCGGACCTACACCTACGCGGAGATTGAGGAGAGCCTGCAGCAGGCGGGATTTCGCCAGGTGCGGCTGATCCAGGGCGGCGAGTCGATGGACGGCTTGGTGGAGGCGCGCAAGCCGGCGTGACGGATTGCCGATGGTGGATTTGTCGCCACCACGGATCACACGGATCGGCACAGATGGTGGGTCGATTCTTGTTACTTGGAACTGGGATCTTGGCGCCGGCCACTTGCCACTTGCGCCGGCCCGGCGCGCCGGCAAGATGGCGGTCTCCCGCGCGCATTCCGCCGATCGGTGCGCCCCGAGCGGGCCGTCGGGTGAGCCAGCCGTTCCTTCCGCCATGAAAACAAGCGCCAGTTCGTCGGCCAAGCCGGACGGCCGCGAAGCCGAGGATATCCGCACCGGCCTCAGTCCGCGCGCCATCGCGCGGGCTTTTTGCGACAACCTGTTCTACGTGCAGGGACGGTTTCCGAAGGTGGCGACCCCGCACGACCGCTTCATGGCGCTGGCCTACACTGTCCGCGACCGGCTGCTGCAGCATTGGATCCGCACCGCCGAGACCTACTACGAACGCCGCAGCCGCACGGTCTGCTACCTTTCGGCGGAATACCTGCTCGGGCCGCAGCTCGGCAAGAACCTGATCAATCTCGGCATCTACGGCGCCGCTGCCGAGGCGATGCAGAGCGTCGGCCTCAAGCTCGAGGACATCATCGAACAGGAGGAGGAACCTGGCTTGGGCAACGGCGGCCTCGGGCGGCTGGCCGCCTGCTTCGTCGACAGCATGGCCACGCTGGAGATTCCGTCGATCGCCTACGGCATCCGCTACGAGTTCGGCATCTTCGCCCAGGCCATCCGCGACGGCTGGCAGGTGGAGGTGACGGACCAGTGGCTGCGCCTGGGCAACCCGTGGGAGCTGCCCCGGCCGCAGCTGACGTTCGACGTGAAGTTCGGCGGCCACACCGAGGCCAGCACGGAGAACGGCGAGTACCGCGTCCGGTGGGTCCCCCACCACGTGGTGCGCGGCATGGCCTACGACACACCGGTCGTGGGCTACCACGTCAACACGGCCAACTTCCTCCGCCTCTGGCGCGCCGTCGCGACCGAGTCGTTCGACTTCCGCGCGTTCAACACCGGCGACTACTACGGGGCGGTCATGGAGAAGATCGTCTCGGAAAACATCACCAAGGTGCTCTACCCGAACGACGAGCTGCCGCAGGGCAAGCAGCTGCGCCTGCAGCAGCAGTACTTCTTCGCCTCCTGCTCGCTCCAGGACATGATTCGCGTGCACCTCCAGACGGCCAAGGGGCTCGCGGATTTCCACCGGAAGTACTCGGTGCAGCTCAACGACACCCACCCCGCCATCGCCGTGGCGGAACTGATGCGGCTGCTGGTCGACGAGCACCGCCTCGGCTGGGACCAGGCGTGGGAGGTCACGCAGGGCACCTTCGGCTACACCAACCACACGCTCCTGCCCGAGGCCCTGGAGCGCTGGCCGGTCCCGCTGTTCGGCGCCCTGCTGCCGCGGCACCTCGAGATCATCTACGAGATCAACCGCCGCTTCCTCGACGAGGTGCGCCTGCGCTACCCGGGCGACGAGGACCGCGTGCGGCGCCTCTCCCTCATCGACGAGGCCGGCGTACGCTACGTGCGCATGGCCCACCTCGCCACCGTCGGCAGCAAGGCGGTGAACGGTGTCGCCAGGCTGCACAGCCTGCTGCTCCGCGACGGCGTGCTCCGCGACTTCTACGAGCTGACGCCGGAAAAATTCACCAACGTCACCAACGGCGTCACCCCGCGCCGCTTCATCCTCCTCAACAATCCGCGGCTCTCCGCCTTGATCACCGCGCGCCTCGGCGATGGGTGGGTGCGCGACCTCGACCGGCTGCGGCGCCTCGAACCCCTGGCGGAGGAGGCCGCCTTCCGGCAGGAGTGGCGCGCCGCCCGGCGCCACAACAAGGCCGCGCTCGCCGCGCTGCTCCAGCAGCGTACCGGCGTCGCCGTCGACCCCGACTCGCTTTTCGACATCCAGGTCAAGCGGCTGCACGAGTACAAGCGCCAGCACCTGAACGTCCTCCACGTGATCACGCTCTACAACCGCCTGCGCCGGGAGCCGGCGGCCGACGTCCCGCCGCGCACGGTCATCTTCGGCGGCAAGGCCGCGCCCGGCTATTACGTGGCCAAGCTTATCATCAAGCTCATCCACGCGGTGGCGGCGCGCGTGAACGCCGATCCCGCGGTCAACGGCCGCCTGCGTGTCGCCTTCCTGCCCGATTTCAACGTGCAGAACGCCCAACGGGTGTATCCGGGCGCCGACTTGTCGGAACAGATCTCGACCGCGGGCATGGAGGCCTCCGGCACCGGCAACATGAAATTCGCCCTCAACGGCGCGGTCACGATCGGCACCCTCGACGGCGCCAACATCGAGATCCGCGACGAGGTGGGCGCGGAGAACTTCTTCCTCTTTGGCCTGACCGCCGCCGAGGTCCAGAAGCTCAAGGCGCGCGGCTACCGGCCCCGCGATTACTACGAGGCCGACGCCCGCCTCCGGGAGGTCATCGACCAGATCGGCTCCGGCTTCTTCTCGCCCGAGCAGCCGGACCTCTTCCAGCCGCTGGTCAACAATCTCCTCGGCTGCGATCCGTACCTGCTGCTCGCGGATTACGCCGCGTATGTCGACGCCCAGGACAAGGTCGGCCAGGCCTACCGCGACACCGAGGCGTGGACCCGCAAGTCCATCCTCAACACCGCGCGCTCCGGTTACTTCTCCTCCGACCGCGCGATCCGCGACTACTGCGACCGGATCTGGCACGCGAAGGCGGAGCCCATCACGCTCGACGGCGACCCGGCCGATGCGGCGGTCAACGGATTCCGGTGACCGATCGGCCGCCGGGCCACAGGCCGCATCAATCTTTTCGACCCTATGTGGATGCGACTCACACCCCCCGTCGCTTTGCGACACCCCCCCTCCAAGGGGGGTTTCATTGCCGATGATTGACGGTCAATCCCCGCTCGAGAGGGCCTCGGCCGTGAGCCGTTTCGACACGCCCTTCGACCAGCTCAGGGTCCCGCGCGAAGTCGAGGGACTCAAGGCCTCGAGCCTGCCGAGAGGCTCGGCTGAACGGGTGGTCGCAGGCCGGGGTGCGTTCGCGTCGCTCGGAATGACCATTTGTTCCTGAACCAAGGTCCTTGAAAGAGTCAGACCACCCCAATCCCATGCCCGCCAACCCCATCAGCGTCATCGCCCCGGTCGGCCGGGCGATCGGGCACACGCAGGTGATGCTCTTCCGGCCGTTCGACGCCGCCAAGTGGTTCACGATCGGCTTCTGCGCATGGCTGGCCCGCCTCGGGCGCGCCGGCACCGGGTTCAATTTCAATTTCAACCAGCAACGCCAGGTGAGCCGTGAACAGGTGCGCGAAACGATGGCGCACGTCCACGACTACGTGCTGAACCACCTCGATTGGATCGTGCCGGTGGCGGCGGTGTTCGTCCTCTTTTTCTTCGTCGCCCTGGTGGTCTTCGCCTGGCTCAGCAGCCGTGGCGCGTTCATGTTCCTGCACTGCGTGGCGCGGAATCGCGCCGACGTCGCCGGCCCCTGGCGCCGCTTCCGCGCCGAGGCCAACAGCCTGTTTCTGTTCCGCCTCCTCCTGATCATTCTCTCCCTGGCGGTTTTTCTGCCGCTGTTGTTCGCAGCCGGCCGGAAGCTGTACGCGATGTTCGAGGACGACGTGTGGGATCCTGCAGGAATCTGGCATCTCGTGATCCTGGGGACGGCGTTTCTCGCGGCGGCGCTGGTTTTCGGCCTGATCAGGAAACTGACCGACGATTTTGTCATTCCGGTGATGGCGCTCCGCGGCCGCAGTTGCCTGGGGGGCTGGGCGGAGATCGGACGCCTGCTGGCGGCGCACCCGCTGGAGTTCATCCTCTATCTGCTGTTCCAGATCGTCCTCGGGTTGGCGATCGTGCTGATCGTCGTCTTGCTCGTGGTCGCCACGTGCTGCCTCGCCGGATGCATTCTCGTCCTTCCCTATCTCGGCACCGTATTGCTGCTGCCGGTGCTGGTCTTTTGCCGCGCCTACTCGCTTTTCTACCTGGCGCAATACGGACCGCCGTTCGACGCCTTTGCGCCGCCCGCGCCGCCGCCGGTGCCGCCCCCGATTCCCGCCGTCCCACCCGCGATTCCCGCCCTCCCGCCGGTCCTCTGAGCCCGCCCCGCGGCCGGCGACTCCGGTGCTGTCATCCATTAAATGACATCCGCCGAAAATCACTTTGTCATTTAATAGATGACAAAGCGCGGGAGCCAAGTGATCGAGCCGCCCGCCCCGCCGCTGCGTTGACCACGGGACGCGCCAAGCCCGCCCCGCCGCCGCGCCCCGGCTTCCCTCCATCCTCCCGGTGACCGCGTCCGGCGGCCCCAATTGTCATCTATTAAATGACATCCATCGGGAGCGCGTTTGTCATTTAATGGATGACATCCCTGGGGGTCGACCGCGCCTCTGCCTGGAGCGGCCGGCCGCGCCCTCAGGCCCGCGGGTGGGCCCGCTCGTAGATCTTCTTCAGGTGGGCGATGCTGACGTGGGTGTAGATCTGCGTCGTCGCCAGGTTCACGTGCCCGAGCAGCTCCTGCACGAGGCGCAGGTCCGCGCCGGCGTTGAGCAAATGCGTCGCGTAGGAATGTCGGAGTTTGTGCGGGGTGAGGTCGCGCGGGAGGCCGGCCAGGGCCAGGTATCTCTTCAGCCGCAGCTGCACCTGGCGCACCGGGAGGCGCTCATGCCGGTCGTTGACGACCACCGGCGCATCCGGCCCGGAGTCGCGCGCGAATTCGGCCCGCCATTTCCCCAGCACCGCCATCGCCACGCGGCCCAGCGGACAGAGGCGCTCCTTGTTGCCCTTGCCCAGCACCCGGGCGCAGCCGCGCTCGAAGTCCACCTGCCCGTAGTTCAACCCGACCAGCTCGCTCACCCGCAGCCCGCCGCCGTAGAGCAACTCCATGATCAGGCGGTCGCGCCAGGCGGTGAAGGCATCAAGGCTCTCGTTCTCCAGCAGGCGCTGCGGCCCGGCGAGCAGGTCGACCATCTGCTTCTCGGTCAGGAACTGCGGCAGCGGGCGGTCGAGCCGCGGGAGCGGCACGCCGGTGAATGGGTTGCGCCGCAGGCGGCCGCGCCGGAGCCAGAACTTGTAGAAGGCGCGCAGCCCGGAGGCGTGGTTGTGCAGCGTCCGCCGGCTGAAGCGGCGCTGGCCTTCGATGATGAAGTCACGCACCTCCCGCGGACCGAGCCGGTCGAGCCCCCGCGCCGCGCCGCCGGCCGCCGCCAGCCAGCGCCAGAAGTCCTCGAACGCCTGCCGGTAGTTGCGCACGGTGTAGCGTGAATAGCGGCGCTCCTTTCCCAGGTGCGCGAGGAACGGCTCCAGCCACTCCTCGACCACCGCGGCGGGAAGCGGCGCCGGGACCTTGTGCGGCGTGGCGTCCATGACGGGAGCCCAGTTTGAATTCCGAAGCCAGGAAGCCAAGAACCTTAGCTCGGGCCGGCCGCGGCCGACCGTCAATACCGACAGCGGGCACGCCTCATTCACACACCCCGGCCTGCGGCCACCCGTGCGGCCGAGCCTCTCGGCAGGCTCGAGGCCTTGAGTCCCTCGACTTCGCTCGGGAATCTGAGCTGGTCGAAGGGCCTGTCGAACCGGCTCACGGCCGAGGCCCTGTCGTGGAGGGGATTTACTGCGAGGCGCCGGCAGGTTCCCCTCTTTGAGAGGGGTGCCCGATCGGGCGGGAGGTGTGAGTTCGCGATCGAGGGCTGCGGGCCTCACCGCCGCCGCGCGCGCGGTTTCCACCCGGCGCGCACCCGCTGCTCCACCACCGCCGTGATCCGCACCACCTCCTGCCGGAGCGCCCCCTCCGGATCCAGGTCCCGCACCCGCGCCGCCGCCGCCAGTTCGAAGAGCCGCCGGCCCAGCGACGCCTCCGTGAGGCCGGCGGCCAGCCGGCGGACCTTAGCGCGATCGACCAGGCCGGCCGCCGGCAGCCGTTTCTTGCCGATCTGTTTCCAGACCGCCTCGGCAAACATCAGCGCCGGCAGCCGCGGCGGGAGGGACTTGAATACGGCCGTCTCCGTCCGGCCCGCGGCCCGTTTCTCCTCCTTCTTGATCGCGTCCCACTGCACCAGGACCTCGGCCGACGTGCGCAGGCGCTTCGGCCCGAAGACGTGCGGGTGTCGCCGCACGAGCTTCTCGTTGATCTCCCGCGCCACGTCGTCGAAATCGAACGCGCCGCGCTCCGCCGCCAGCTGGGCGTGGAAGATGATCTGCACCAGGACATCGCCGAGCTCCTCGCGCATGTGCGGCAGGTCGAGCCGGTCGATCGCGTCGAGCAGCTCGCTGCATTCATCGATCAGGCAGCGGGCGAGCGTCTGATGCGTCTGTTCGCGGTCCCACGGGCAGCCGTCGGGGGCGCGCAGGCGGGCCACGGTCCGGCGCAGGTCGTCAAGGGCACTCATGGGAGAAGCGGAAGTAACCACGAAAAACACGAAACACACCAAAAAAATTGGTTTCCCTTTTCGTGTGCTTCGGGTGTTTCGTGGTGAATCGATGGAAAAGCTTGCCGAGATCATGGCCCACAAACGCCGCGAAATCGCCCCGCGCGTCCGGACGGTGACCCGGGCGGAGCTGGCCCGGGCGGCCGCGACCGGTCCACGGCCGCCATCCTTCGCCGCCGCCCTGCGGCGCGCCGACGGCACCCTGGCCGTGATCGCCGAGATCAAGCGGCGGTCGCCCTCGGCGGGCGCGATCAAGCCCGGCGCCGACGCCGTCGCGCAGGCGCACGCCTACCGGGCCGCCGGCGCGGATGCGCTGTCCGTGCTGACCGACGAGGAGTTCTTCGGCGGATCGCTCGAGGACCTGCGCGGCGTCGTCGCCGCGGTCGGCCCGGGGACCGCCGCGCCCCTGCCCTGCTTGCGCAAGGATTTCATGGTGCACCCGATCCAGGTGCTCGAGGCCCACGCCGCCGGCGCCAGCGCCTGCCTCCTCATCGTCCGGGCCCTCGCCGACGACGAGCTCGCGTCCCTCGCCGCCGCGGCCGCCGCCGCCGGACTGGATGCGCTGTTCGAGGTGCACGACGAGGCGGAGGTGGAGCGCGCCCTGCGCCACGGCGCCCGGATCGTCGGCGTAAACAACCGCGATCTCGCCCGCTTCCAGACCGACCTCGCCCTCAGCGAGCGGCTCATCCCGCGGCTGCCGCGCGACGTCATCGCGGTGAGCGAGAGCGGGATCTTCACCGGCGCCGACGCCGCCCGGGTGCGGGCCGCCGGAGCCCACGCGGTCCTGGTCGGCGAGGCGCTGATGAGGGCGCCCGATCCCGGAATGCTGATTGCAGCGTTTCGTCACCACGGATCACACGGATGAGCGCGGATTACCGGCTCCTCCTCCGTGCCGATCTGTGGGATCCGTGGTTGTCCCCATGCCCCTGACCCCGACCGAAACCCGCGCGCTGCTGGCCCGCCTCGGCCACACGCCGAAACGGTACCTCGGGCAGAATTTCCTCGTGGACGGCAACATCGTCCGGAAATCGCTCGCGCTCGCCGGCGTGCGGTCGGGCGACGCCGTGGTGGAAATTGGCCCCGGACTCGGCACGCTGACCGCCGCCCTGCTCGACGCGGGCGCGGAGGTGTGGGCCGTGGAGAAGGACCCGGGGTTGCACGCGCACCTCGCGGCGACCTTGGCGCCAGCCCATCCGCAGCGGCTTCATCTGCTCGCCGCCGACGCGGTCGGACATCCGCTTGCCGGCCTGCCGCCCGGCCGGGCCGCCGATTTCAAAATCGTCGCCAACCTCCCGTACGCGATCTCCACGCCCTGGATGGACGCGGTGCTCGCCGGACCCCTGCCCGGGCGGCTCGTCCTGATGCTGCAACGCGAGGCCGCGGAACGCTACACCGCGCGGGCCGGGACGAAGGATTTTGGTGCCATCTCGATCTTTCTCCAAGCGGCGTATGCGCCGGTCGCCGGGCACAACGTGCCCGCGGGTTGCTTTTATCCGCGCCCCGAGATCGACTCGCGCCTGTTGCACCTCGAACGCCTTCCCGCGCCCTTACGTTTCAGCCCGCCGGCAAAGGCCCTCATCCGCGCCTGCTTTCAGCAGCGTCGCAAACAGATCGGCGCCGTGCTGCGCAGCCGCGCCCCCGAGGCGGCCGCGGGCTGGCTGCCCGTGCTCGGAGCGGCCGGACTCGGCCCGCAGACCCGGCCAGAACAGATCCCGGTGGCACTTTGGCGCGAATTGCGAGTCGTATAAACCGACCCCACCCCGCGCGTAGGAGCTTGAAATCAACCGTTTCCACCGTTCAATCCATCCGGCGCATGAAATTCACCGCGGTCTCCGTCCTGCTGGCCCTGAGCCTCGGCCTGCCCCACCTGCCCGCCCAAACGGCCACGCCCTCGGAGGACGACCAGGCCGAAGCCTCCTCGGCGCCGCCCCAGCTCTATGGGCAGGTGACCGGCGACCTCTATACGGCGCCGTCCGGCCTCTTCCAGATTCCCATTCCGGTCCTGCCGGAGTTGGGCGGTGCCATCTCGGACACGCCCAATGTGGTGACGTTCGACGACAACTACACGACGCACATCAGCATCGGGGTCTTTCCGCTGACGCGCGAGCTGAAGTGGGAATACGACACCCGGGGCACCAAGGACTTCCTCGCCTTCTTCTTCACCAACCTGGTGATGCCGGATTTCGCCAACCGCTTTCCCGGCGCCTCGATGGAGCCCGACGCCCTGTTCCTGCCCAAATTCCAGGACGGCACGATGCTCATCTACACCCTGCTGCCGGGCGGCTCGTTCTTCGCCCAGCAGGCCATGATCTTCACGCCGCCCAAGCCGCTGGTCGCCAAGCGCGGCAACCTCCTCTTCGTCAAGTTCAACAATGTCTTCGTCGTCAGCACGGAGCTGACCGAGCGGGTGACGGAGCATCTGATCTACCAGAAGACCCCGGCCGAGGAGGATCAGATCCTGCGCCAGCGCCTGACGGCCATCGTGGACAAGATGAAATTCATCAAGCCGGCCGCGGAGGCGAAGGATTGAGCCAGCCGGGGGCGAGGGCCGCCGCGCCCGGCGCCCGCCCGGGCTGGCGGAGACTCCGCCGCGGCGCGCTCGCCGCCGCCGGCGCGGCCGCCTGCCTGCTCCTCGGCGGCTGCATCTACCTCCGCCTGCTCGAGCTCAAGCACCAGCTCGCCGACTTTGACCACTACTTCGCGGTCGACCTGCACGACGGGCTGAAGCTCACCTGCCGGGAGCCGGTGCTGCTGGACGAGGACATGGCGTTCTTCCATCTCGCCCCGGAATCGCGCCAGCGCGCCGGCGTCGCCGAGCGCTGGCATTTCCGCTGGGTGAAGGCGAACACCGCGCCGGGCGAGGATCCCCGGAACTACGAGATGGCGGTGGATTTCATCTACGTGAACCACAAGCTCACGAGCGTGCTCCTGCCCGAGCGCTTCTTCACCTTCATGCCGAAGCCGTTCTTCCTCGCGATGGTGAAGGCGTTTGGGCAGGCAAACGTCGACGAGGCGAGGCGCACCGCCAGCGCCAGCGTGCACCTCGACCTCGGTCCCGACCAGGCGCCGCCGCGGCTTTCACGCGCCGACCTCACCGCCATGCTTGGCGCGCCGCTGGAGACGCGCGAGACCCCGGCCGGCCTGCTCTGGCGCTACCGCTACCAGGCCGCGTCGCGCGATCAGCATTCCGGCTGGATCGACGTCACGTTCATGCTCGACCCGGCCACCCACGCCGTCCGGCACATCCACGGCGTCGTCTTCAACGGCCGGATCGATCTCGATTTTCCGGCGCCCGGCGCGCAGCCTGGCTCCGCGAATCCCGCCGCGCATGAAGGCAGGCCCTGAAGCTGCATTCCGCATCCGCGACGCCGTCGAGGCCGACCTCCCCGCGATCGTCGCCATCTACAACGCCACCATTCCGGGCGGGATGGTGACCGCCGACACGACGCCGGTGACGGTGGAGGCGCGCCGCCCGTGGTTTCGCGCCCACACGCCGGAGCGGCGCCCGATCTGGGTGGCGGAGGACGCGGCCGGCGCGGTTTGCGGCTGGTTCAGTTTCAGCGATTTTCATCCCCGGCCGGCCTACCACCCGACCGCCGAGATCAGCGTCTACGTCGCAGAAAGCCACCGGCGGCGCGGGCTGGGCGACCTCCTGCTGCGGCGCGGCATCGAGCGGGCGCCGTCGCTCGGCCTCAAGGCGCTGGTCGGCCTGGTGTGGGGGCACAACGAGCCGAGCCTGCGCCTGATGGCGAAGCACGGCTTCGAGCGCTGGGGCCACCTGCCGCGCGTGGCGCTGCTTTACGGGCTCGAGCGCGACCTCGTGATCGTCGGCCGCCGCGTCGCGCCATAAACGGCCGGTTCCTGGGCTTGATTCTTTCGTCCGCCGGAGCTAGAGGCATCACCCATCGCGGTTGCCCGACGGATCCAGCTCGCCGTCGGCCTTCCGGCCAGCGTTCGGATCCTCCGCCGGAAACGTCCACTCCGGGGCAGGTGTCCGGTCAGCCCGACCCTCCCGACTCCCTGAACAACCCGCGGCACCACACGGATGAAAACAATCCTCCAGAACATCATCGCGGTCGTCGTCGGCCTGGCCGCCGGCGGATGCGCCAATATGGCCCTGATCATTGTCGGACCGCACGTCATTCCCCCGCCCCCGGGCATGAACACGACCACCGTGGAAAGCCTGACCGCCTCCATGCATCTGCTCGAGCCGCGGCACTTCGTGTTTCCCTTCCTCGCCCATGCGCTCGGCACGCTGGCGGCGGCGTTGGTCTGCTTCCTGATCGCGGCGAGCCGGCGGTCCTTGCTCGCGTACGCGGTCGGCGTGGTTTCCCTCGCGGGCGGCATCGCCGCGGCGTCCATGATTCCCGCGCCGCCATGGTTCATCGTCCTCGATCTCGTGTTCGCCTACCTTCCCATGGCGTGGGTTGGCATCCGCCTCGGGCAGCGGCTCCGGGGTACCGCACCGGCGGCGACGCCTTGAGGTCGGCCGGCCGGGCTTGCCTCAACCGCGGCAGTTGTTGACCGTGGCGCCATGCAAAATCGTCCCTTCGGCCTCGTGATCCACGGCGGGGCCGGCGTCATCCTGCGGCGGGAACTCTCCCCCGCCCTCGAAAAAAAATATCGCGCCAAACTCCAGGAGGCCCTCGACAGCGGCTACGCCGTGCTTGCGGACGGCGGCGCCAGCCTCGACGCCGTCGTCGCCGCCATCCGCGTGCTGGAGGACTCGCCGCTCTTCAACGCCGGCCACGGCGCCGCGATGAACGCCGACGGCGTGTGCGAACTCGACGCCTCGATCATGGACGGGCGCACGCAGGACGCCGGCGCCGTCGCGGGCGTCCAGCACATCCGCAACCCGATCACCCTCGCGCGCGACGTCCTCGAGCGCACGCCCCACATCATGCTCATCGGCGACGGCGCGGAGGCGTTCGCGCGCAAGCTCGGCTACGAGTTCGTCCCCAACCAGTACTTTCAGACGCCCCGCCGCCGCCAGCAGCTGGCCCTGGCCCGCCGGCTCGAGCGCCGCGCGCCCGACCGCCGGCGGCTCCGGCCCGAACGGGTGACGTTTGCCACGATTGACGACAACAAGTTCGGCACCGTCGGCTGCGCCGCGCTCGACCGCCGCGGCGACCTCGCCGCCGGCACCTCGACCGGCGGCATGACGAACAAGCAGTACGGCCGCGTCGGCGACTCACCGATCATCGGCGCCGGCACGTTCGCCAAGAACGCCACCTGCGCCCTGTCCGCCACCGGCCACGGCGAGTTCTTCATGCGGACCGTCTTCGGCCACAATGTGTCGGCGCTGATGGAATACCGCGGCCTGTCGCTCGCCCGCGCCACCGCGGAGGGCCTCCGCCAGATCGACCGGCTCGGCGGCACCGGCGGGGTCGTGGCCATCGACCGCGGCGGGCGCGTCGCCATGCCGTTCAACACCCCGGGCATGTACCGCGGCGGCCACGTTGCCGGCCGCGCGCCGTTCGTCGGCATCTTCGGCGACAAGCGCTGAGCCGTGGGCGCCGCCGCCGCCCGCCCGAATCTCCGACGCCCGGAGTCAGGAGGCCCGCCATCGGCGGACGTGATCTCCCGGCCGTTCCGGAGCCATGCCATGTCGACGATTCCTCGCCAAGGCGCGCCGTCCCCAGTCCTTGGCCACTTGTCAACTAATAGTTGACACCGGCGTCAGGCGACGCGACGAGATACCGTTCCGGCGCGCCGCCCGCCGGCTCACGGACGGCTTCGACCACCACGTGCCCGGGCTTGAGCCGGACACGGCCGTAGCCGCCACGGAAGCGCACGGTAAAGCCGGCGGCGCGCAACCGGGCCGCCACATCCGCCCGCCGGAGCAGGCGCTGGCGGTGAATCTCGAACGACAGGCGCTGCTGCCCCCCGACCTGCCGAATCGTCGTGATGCGCCGGACCACCATCCTTCGCCTTCGATCCTCCTCCACGGCGACCAGCACGACCCAGTCCGGGCCGCAGGTTTCCACGCTCCGCCGTCGCGGCCGCGCCGCCGACGGCTCCAAGAAATCGAATAGCAACAGCCCGCCGGGCGGCAGCGCCGCCGCCATCTGCCGGAAAAGCCGCCGCAAGGCCGCTTCGTGCTGGCGCGCGCCGGCGCCCATGTAGTTCAGGCATTCGCCAACCGCGACGATCGCGTCGCACCGCCGCGGGGCGAAATTGCACCAGGACGCCGCGCGATACCGCGCCGCCGGCGCCCGCCGCCGCGCCAGCCGGAGCATCGCCGGGGAGAGGTCAATCCCGAGCACGCGGTAGCCGGCCGCCACCAAATGCTCGGTCAACCCGCCGCTGCCGCAGCCCAGCTCGATCACCCACGCGCCAGCCGGGCAATGACGCCTCACGTGCGCCAGCACTCCGGGTGCCGCCCGCCGGGCGAAATCCAGAAAGCCGGCGTCGTGCACGTACGCCAGGTCCTCCGCGTAGAAAGACTTCCCGGACCCGAGTTTCATGGAATCATCTCCGATGGTCGTGCTTTCAAGCGTCGCTTCCTGGCCCAGTCACCCTGAGCGTCGCGACGCATCTGGGGCGCAACATCGAAATGTCAGTGCGAGTAATCCCGCGAAGGCGGGATGACGAAACAATCCAGCTGGATCGCCACGGCCCGCTCGGCGGGCCTCGCGATGACATGGGATTCTTGGGACGCGCATTACTCGCAGTGCAGCTCGACCATGCGGGTCTCGATCACCTCGGCGCCCGTCACCGCCGCCATGCTGGCCTGCGCTCCGAATTTCGGCCAGGCAGCCGGCGGCAGCGCGATCGGCGCATCCTTCCGCAGCGGCAGAATCTCCACCCGCAGGTCGCCGGTATAGGCCTCCGGCGCAAACCGCTTCAGGCCGAGATCGAAGGCGGAGCCGTTGTAGAAATTGTCGGTCAACGGCCGGCCGTTCAGGACGTAGCGGGCGACGTCGCCGGCATAATGCAGCCGTAGCAGCAGATCACGTCGCGGATCGACGCCGGCGGGCAGTTTCACCCTCCAAACCGCGGCCACGGCGAAATCGGCGTCCGTGGGCGCCTCGGCCACGTGCTCGGAACCCATCTTCTCCTCACGCGCCGGCCCGGCGGCCTGCACGGGCTCCAGAACGACCGGCACGGGCGGCAACGGCGCACAGGGCACGAAGTAGCGGCGGAACAGACCGTCGTCCCTCCCCGTGAGCGCCGCGCCGTCCGCGGTCACGTGGGCTGGAGCCGGCAGCATGGCCACTTCCAGCTCGGCCGGGTCGGTCGCCTCCAAGCGGAGCTTGTCGCCGTCGACGACCGCGCCGGCCCGCGTCAGCAGGATCCGCTCGCGGCCGCTCCAGCTGACCTTCCAGCAGGCCAGCGAATCGGCGGCGTCCAGCAGCATGAGGTCGATCCGGCGCCCGTCCGCGGCGCGCAGCCGGATGGCAGCGTCGCGGCCCGGTTCCACACCGGTCACGCGCAGCCGGCCGCCGGCGGTGGCCGCCGCCCCGCGGGCGCCCTCGAGGGTGACCCCGGCGCTGTCGAAAACATATTCCGCCGGAATGCCAGGAATCTGCGCGAACACGACAACGTGCGTCCCCCGGTCGTCCGCCTGGCACAACGGTTGGGCGGTCGCGTAGATCAGGCGCGCGCCGCCGAGGTCGAGGTTGAACGGCCAGAAGAAGCTGCGGTCCGCCGGCACCGTATAGGGATGCTCCGGTACGCGCAGGACGCCGTCAGCCAGTTTCAGCTCGAATTGCACGCCCGGCTTCGCCGGCATCGGCAGGAGCCGCTGGTAGTTGTTGACGAAGATAAAACCGGCGTGGCCGTCGCTGCGCACCGCCCAGCGCAGCGTGGTGGCGTCGTCCCGCCCGGCGGGCCGAGCCTCCGGCAGGCGCGCCGGCATCAGCGTCAGCTGCGCGCCGAAGTCGTGCAGGAACAGGTGCAGCCGGCGCAGCCAATCGTAGCTCGGACGCCGCTGGCCGAACTCGCCGAGCGGAGCCTGAAAGTCATAGGTCTTCTCCGGCAGGTCGTTCCAATACCCGGTGGCCTGCGATTCCTGCAGCGTGGTCAGACGGCCGTCGGGATTGGTCCCGCCGTGATACATGTAATAGCCGGGGAGATTGCTCCCCGATCCGATCCTGGTCAGGGCCACCGCCGCGATGTCCTCCGGGAAAATGCGGATCCGCCGGTGGTAGCTCGTCATCATGCCGCCGCCGAGCTCGCAGGTCAGGTAGGGATAGCGGCGGACGTCCGCGCCCTCGGTGGGGGCCCGCGCCCCGAGCTGGTCCGTGGCGATCGCGGTGTCGGTGCGCATCGGCTCGAAACAAAAGGCCTGCCAGTACTGCCCCGGCATCGGCGTGAGCACCCGGTCCCAGAAGCCTTCGGCGTAGGCGCCGTAGAGCGGCAGGATTTCGCCGAACGGCAGCGGCGTCTTCAGCTCCGGCCAACCGGTGCGGGTGTACAGCGGCACGTCGAGCCCGGCGTCGCGGGCGAGCCGCTTCAGGGTGAGCAGGTGCTCACCCGGCCCGCCGTACTCGTTCTCCAGCTGGAGGCCGATCACCGGTCCGCCGTCCTTCCACAGGAGCCCGTGGAGCTGCGCCGCAATTTGCCCATAAAGCTCGCGCACCTCCGCCAGGTAACGCGGATCGTCGCTGCGCACCGGGAAGCCCTTTTTCAGCAGCCAGTCCGGCAGGCCGCCGTTGCGCACCTCGCCGTGGCACCAGGGCCCGGCGCGGACCACCACCGGCAGGCCGACCGCACCGCAGGTCTCCACAAACAGCCGCAGGTCGCGGCGCCCCGTCCAGTCCCACTGGCCCTCGATCTCCTCGTGGTGGATCCAGAACACGTAGGTGGAGACGATGTCGATGCCGCCGGCCTTCATCTTCAGCAGCTCCCCGCGCCACTCCGTTTCGGGGCAGCGGGCAAAGTGGAACTCACCCATGACAGGCAGCCAGCGCCAGCCGTCGACCAGCAGCCCGTAGCTGTCCACCGTCAGCGCGTGCCCCGCGGGATCGGCCGCGGTGCCCATGGCGAAGCCGGCCGACGTGGGCGGCGGCTCCGGCGGCGTGAGGTCCAGCGTCAACGGCCCCGTCCGGTCCGGCACGGCGAAAGAAATTGCGCAGGCCATGACCAAACCACCCACCATAAATACACCCGGAGCGAATCGGGCGCAGGGAGCCCGCCAGTCGGTGTGGCGCCCGGCTACCGGAGAACGATCCGACCACGGTATTCCGGTCATGGCGAGGAGGCCCGCCGGGCCGACGTGGCCAGCCCGGTCCGGCTTTTTCTGGATCGCCACGCCCCGCCGGTGCGGCGGGGCTCGCGATGACATGATGGAAGCGAGATATCCGACTCGTCGGAAGCACTCTCCCGGCCGGCCGAATGAGCGCTGCCCTCGCATTCCACCATCCGGGCCGGGCGCTTCACGGCGCGGCCAGCCGGCGCTGGGTGCGGAACAGGTCGCGCAGCGTGAGACTGAGTTTGTCCTGCAGGGACTGGAGTTCGCGGTAGCGGGCGACGTTGGCCTTGTTGGGCAGGCAGCGCGTGGCTTCGTTCAGCGTCACCACGCCGGCGGTGAGTGCGGTAATCGGCACCGCCTCGCCGTCAAACCGGGCGGCGCACCAGGCGGCCTGGATCGCGGCGCCGAGGGCGGCGCCCTCGTCCTCCACCATCGCCACCACGGGCACGCCGAAAATGTCGGCCATCAGCTGCCGCCACACCGGCGACTTGGCGCCGCCGCCGGTGAGGCGGATTTCCCTGGCCTTCACGCCGAGCGCCGCGAGGCGGCGCAGCCCGTAGTTCATGCCCATCGTCACTCCCTCCATCGCGGCGCGCGCCAGATGACCCGGCCGGAAGGTGCTACGGTTGAGCCCGAGGATCACCCCGGAACCCGCCGGCACGTTGGGGGTGCGCTCGCCCTCGAGGTACGGCAGCAGCACGAGGCCGCCCGAGCCCGGCGGCGTCCCGGCCACCCCGGCGTCCAGCAGGGCGTGGTCCCATTCAAACAGCGCGCGCACCTGCTCCGTCACAGTGGTCACATTCATGGTGCAGAGCAGCGGCAGCCAGCCGTCGGTCGAGGAGCAGAACGCGCCGATCTCGCCCTGGGGATCGACCACCGGCTTCTTCGCGAACGCGTAGATGGTGCCGCTGGTGCCGAAGCTCGCGGTGACCACGCCCGGGACCACATTGCCCGTCCCGATCGCGCCCATCATGTTGTCCCCGCCCCCGGCGCTGACGACGACATCCCCGGTCAGGCCGTATTTTGCCGCCAGGTCGGGGCGCAGCAGGCCCGCCGGCTGGTGCGAGTCCGCCAACGGCGGCAGCCAGTCGGCCAGGTTGCGGTCGATCGCCGCGATCGCTTCCTTCGACCAGACCCGCTTGCGCACGTCCATCAGCGCCGTGCCCGAGGCGTCGCCGTACTCCATGAAGTAGCTGCCAGTGAGGTGGAGGTTGAGGTAGTCGTGCGGCAGGAGCACGTGGCGCAGGCGCCGGTAGTGCTGCGGCTCGTGCCGCTTGAGCCAGAGAATCTTGGGCGCGGTGTAGCCGGGCAAAAAAGCCAGGCCGGCGCGGCGGACGACCGCCGCGGCGCCGCCGAGCTTCCGGGTCAGGAGTTCGCACTCGGGCGCGGTGCTCGTGTCACACCACAGCTTCGCCGGCCGGATGACGGCGCCGTCGCCGTCAAGCGGCACGAATCCGTGCTGCTGGCCGGAGACGCCGATGGCGCGGACCCGCGAGCGGTCGACCTGGGCCAGCGCCGCGAGGATCACCGTGTCGAGGGCGGCGGTCCAGTCCTGCGGGTGCTGTTCCATGTGGCCCGCGGGCAGGCCGCCGATGAGCTGGTGCGGGGCGCGCGCCTCCGCGACCACCTTTTTCTGGTCAAGATCGAGCACGACCGCCTTGGTGCTCTGCGTGCCGGAATCGATGCCGAGGTACAGGGACATGGGATCAGATTTGGGATTAAGGTTCAGGGCTCGGAACGGGGGCGATCGGGGGCGGTGCGATGGGTCGCGCCGATCTTACCGGTCCGCCGGGCGGCCGCAAGTTCCGGCTGGCCCGTCGGCGCCCGGCCGGCCCGGCCGCAAGACGGAGCGCTCCGACACCAAAAATCCGCCGGATCGTAACTTGCCGTAGCGCCGGCGGGAAACTAATATGCGCTGCACCGGTCAATTCCGACCGCGCAACCGTTTTTTCCCATGAGCATGATCGCCACCCAGGTCCGCCAGAAAGACGCCGTCTTCTACTTCGCGTCCTACCCGTCCGACAAGCTGCTCGACAAGGTGCGGTTCATCAGCCGCTACTACGACGAAGGCGGCGGCGACATCCGCCCGGAAGAGATTCCCGCTGACGACGACGTCGGCCAGTTCATCGCCCGCATCGAGCGCAACGACAAGGCGTTCCAGCGGCAGCTGTCGCGCGAGAAGGTGCGCGCCATCCGGAACTTCTACGAAACGGCCGTGACGCAGCCGCCCATCCCTGGAACCGTGCTGTTGTTCACGCCGCAGAAGCTGCACTTCGAGGCCTGGGCCGACGGCAGCGGCGTCGGCCGGCTGCAGGAGCCGGAGGAGAAGTTCTTCATCATTGACGGCCAACACCGCCTCGCCGCCCTGCAATTCTACGACCGCACGCACCCCGACGACGCCAAGAACATCGCCGTACCGTGCGTGATCTTCGACGGCCGGAGCGAGGATTTCGCCACCGAGATGTTCGTCATCATCAACTCGACTCCGACCCGCATCAACAAGAGCCATCTCGTCGACCTCTACGAGCGGGTGTCGTGGGCCGAACCCGACCGGCGTTTTGCCGCCCACGTGGTGGAGATGCTCTACGGCGAGAGCGACAGCCCGCTGCGTTACCGCATCAACCGCCTCGGCGGCCGCAGCCGGCA
>Ga0335078_10003113_pt1 | contig 24780 bp, 22 predicted proteins | sample Lox_Sample_32_FD_206711 | JGI IMG/M metagenome (GOLD analysis project Ga0335078, IMG submission 206711) | Soil microbial communities from Loxahatchee National Wildlife Refuge, Florida, United States - Lox_Sample_3.2 | ecosystem: Environmental > Terrestrial > Soil > Wetlands | place: USA... | reverse complement strand
GCATGCCGGCATGACATCTGTCATGGGCGGATCGGGATAAACGGCATGGCCGCTGCGGCCGCGGCGGACCGCCACCGTCGTCCTCTACCTGGCCGTCAGCCTGGGCATCCAGCGCGCGATCGTGCACCAGCGGGCCAACCGCCTCCAGCCCGGCGGCGCCCCGTTCACCGACACCAGCACCGTGCACTGAGCTCGCCGAGGTACTCAAGGGGCTCCGGTGGGGCCGCGGCGCAGCCACTGCCCGCGGCCGGGCTCGGCGGTGACCTGCCCGTCCTCGAAGACGACCTCGCCCCGGCTGACCGTGAACCGCGGCCACCCGCGGACCGTGCGGCCGTCGTAGACCGAGTAGTCGGCGTTGGAGTGCATGGACCGGCCGTCGATCGTGCGGCGCAGGCCCGGGTCCAGCACGACCAGGTCGGCGTCGCTGCCGGGCGCGATCGTGCCCTTGCGCGGGTAGAGCCCGAACAGGCGGGCCGGGTTGGCCGAGGTCAGCGCGACGAACCGGGCCAGCGAGAGCCGGCCGGCCGCGACGCCCTCACTGAACAGCATCGGCATGATCGTCTCGAGATCCGCCACGCCCTGGCGCGCCGTCGTCACGTCGAGCGCATCGTCGATCTTGTCGCGCAGTGACCAGGGCGCGTGGTCGCTGCCGACGGTGTGCACGGAGCCGTCGGCCAGGCCCGCCCACAGCGCGGCCTGGTCGTCCGGTTCGCGCAGCGGCGGCGAGCCGATGTACCGGCCCGGCTGCGGGCCGGCCAGCGCGGCGCTGGTCAGGTACAGGTAGAGCGGGCGGGTCTCGACGAAAACCGGGAGGCCGCCGGCCCGCGCCCGGCGGGCGGACTCCAGCGCGGCCCGTGAGCTCAGGTGCACGATGTAGACGGGTGACCCGGTCGCCTCGCACATCGCGACCGCCCGCTCGACGGCGGCGCGCTCGGCCGCCACCGGCCGGCTCCGCCCCCAGTCGGCCAGGCCGCCCCGCCCGGCCGCCAGCAGGGCCTGGCCGGCGAACCGGACCAGGGCGCCGTCCTCGCAATGGATCAGCGTGAGCATGCCGTGCCGCCCGGCGATCCCGACCGCCGCCAGCATCCCGTCCGCGTTGGCCTCGAAATCCTCGGCCACCATGAACAGCTTGAGGCTGGTGTGACCCTCGCCGGCCAGCCGCGGCAGCTCGGCCAGTTCCGCCGGCGCCGGGTCGGCCAGCACCGGGTGCAGCACGTAGTCGACGGCCGCGGTGTCCCGGGCCGCGGCCAGGTCGCGGGCCAGCGCCTGGCGCAGCGACTGGCCGGGCCCGGGGAAGGTCATGTTGCCGATCGTGGTGACGCCGCCGGCGATCGCGGCCGCCGACCCGCTGGCGAAGTCATCGACCCAGCCGGGCGTGCCCGGCTCGGGCGGCTCCGGCGAGGAGAGGTGGACGTGCATGTCCACGCCCCCGGGCAGCACCAGCGCGCCGGCCGCGTCGATCTCCCGCCGGCCGCGCAGGGCCCCGCCGATCTGGCGGATCGTGCCTCCGCCGATGCCCAGGTCGCACTCGGCGGAGCCGCCGGCGGTCACCACCGTGCCGCCGCGCACAACCAGATCGAACTCAGCCGGGGTCGCCACCCCGGCAGGATAGCGAGCCCGTTGCCCAACCAAAAAACCGCAGGACACGCCTTCGCGCCTGCTTCGGTTGCGCCGTCAATCCCTGCATGATGGTCCAGATCGCTCCCATAGCATTATCTGTACGGACGTCTAGGCAATAGGACGGCGATGAAGCACAGGAGCACGCCGAGGTTCCCATGGCGGATATGACGCCTTCCGACAACGTCCGCCCCGTATCGTTCGTTAACCGCCGGCGGGTGCTGCTGGCCGTGGGCGGCATGGCCTTGACCAGCGTCCCCGCCCGCAGCCTGGGCCTGGCCGGCCCGGACGATCCGGCCCGCGCCCAGACGCTCACGCGTCACCGCGATGCCCCGCACCATCGCCGCCATTCCGGCGCCGTGGAAGAACCGCTTTTTTACGTTAATGACGGGCCGAAGACGATCGCGCTGACGATCGATGACGGCCCCAATCCGATTTACACCCCGCAAGTGCTGCGGCTGCTGCATAAGTATCACGTTACGGCGACGTTCTCAATGATCGGCATCAACGTGGCCGCCTACCCGAGCCTGGCCCGGGAGGTCGCCGCGGCCGGGCACCGGATCACCAATCACACCTGGAACCACGAGGACCTGGTGCGCATGCCGGCCCGCCGGGTGCACGGCGAGCTCGAGCGGGCCAGTCACGCGATCCACCAGGCGACCGGCCTGCGACCCGCTCTGTTCCGGGCTCCGTACGGGGCGTGGAGCCGCACCGTGCTCCGGGAGTGCGAGCAGATGGGGATGACGCCGGTGGACTGGTCGGTCGACCCGCGCGACTGGGCCATGCCGGGCGTGCGCAGCATCGTCAGGAACATCATGCGCAACACCCGGCCGGGCTCGATCATCCTGGAGCACGACGGCGGCGGCAACCGCTCCCAGACGGTGGCCGCGCTGCGGATCGTGCTGCCCCGGCTGCTGCACGAGGGCTACCAGTTCGCGCCCCTGTGATCGGCGGCGGCTAGGTTCGGGGCATGGCCGCTGACGTGGAACTGCAGGTCGGAAGCAGGACGGTGCGCATCTCCCACCCCGACCGGGTGTACTTCCCGGCGCGCGGTGAGACCAAGCTCGACCTCGCCCGCTACTACATGTCGGTCGGCGACGGCATCGTGCGCGCGCTGCGCGACCGGCCGTGCATGATGCACCGTTTCCCGTCGGGGGTGGGCGAGGGCGGGGCGGGCGAGGGTCGGGCGGGCGGGGCAGGAAAGGTGCACCAGAAGCGGGTGCCGCACGGCGCGCCGCCGTGGCTGCAGACCGTCCGGGTGAGCTTCCCGCGCTACGGCCGGCACGCGGACGAGCTGTGCGTCACCGAGCTGGCCAGCGTGGTGTGGGCGGTCCAGATGTCCACGGTCGAGTTCCACCCGTGGAACTCCCGCCGGGCCGACACCGAGCGGCCGGACGAGTGGCGCATCGACCTCGACCCGGGGCCGCGCTGCGGGTTCGACACCGTGCGCCGGGTGGCCGGGGTCGTGCGCGAGCTACTCGGCGAGCTCGGCGCGGCGGGCTGGCCCAAGACCTCGGGCGGCCACGGCCTGCACGTCTACGTCCGGATCGAGCCGCGGTGGGGGTTCGCCGAGGTCCGCCGGGCCGCGCAGGCGTTCGCCCGGGAGGTCGAGCGCCGGGCCCCGGACGCGGTCACCACCACCTGGTGGCGCAAGGACCGCGACCCGGCCAAGCTGTTCGTCGACTACAACCAGAACGCCCGGGACCACACGATCGCGAGCGCCTACTCGGTCCGCGGGGTCCCGGAGGCGATCGTGTCCACCCCGGTCACCTGGGACGAGATCGACGACGTGGACCCGCGGGCGTTCACCATCGCCACCGTGCCGCAGCGGTTCGCCCGGCTCGGCGACCTGCACGCGGGCATCGACGACACCGCCTACTCGCTGGAGACCCTGCTGGCCTGGGCCGACCGCGACGGCCTCGACTGACCGCGGTCCGGGCCGCGCGGGCCGGTTCTGACCGCCGCCCGGCCGGCCCCCCTCTACGATGGCCAGGACGGCCATCTGGCGAGGGAAGGCATGGGCAGCCACAGCGCGAAGCACTTCCGGGGACTTCGGATCATCGTCACCGGCGGCGGCACCGGAGGCCATACCTACCCCGCGCTGACCACGATCCGGGCGATCCGGGCCCGGCTGGCGGGCGACCGGGCCCAGCCGCAGTTCCTCTGGGTGGGCGTGGCCAGCGGCCTGGAGGCGAAGATCTGCCGTCAGGAGGGCATACCGTTCCGGGCGATCACCACCGGCAAGCTGCGCCGGTCGCCGACCCCGCGCGAGCTGGCCAGGAACATCGCGGACGCGTTCCGCATCCCGCTGGGCGTGCTGCAGGCGTTCGGCATCGTGCTGCGCACCCGGCCCGACGTCGTGCTGTCCACCGGCGGCTACGTCTGCGTGCCGATCGGCGTCGCGGCCTGGATCCTGCGCCGGCCGCTGGTCATGCACGAGCAGGTCGCCACGCTCGGGCTGGCCAACCGGATCCTGGCCCGGCTGGCCACCCGGGTGCTGCTGAGCCACGAGTCCTCGCTCGATCACCTGCCCGGGCGGGCCCGGCGGCGGGCGCTGGTGACCGGCAACCCGGTCCGCCCGGAGATGCTGACCGGCGACCCGGCCCGGGGGATGGCCGCGTACGGGGCGGACGCCCAGCCGCCCCTGGTGCTGGTGACCGGCGGCGCCACCGGCGCCGTGCAGATCAACCAGCTGGTGGCCGGCATCCTGCCCGACGTGCTGCCGTACTGCTACCTGCTGCACCAGTCCGGCGAGTACGGCTTCGCCCAGGCGCGCGCGGCGGCGGCGGCCCTGCCCGGGCCGCTCGCCCGCCGCTACCGGGTGACCGACTACATCCACGGTGAGCTGCCCGACGTGCTGGCCGCCGCCGACGTGGTCGTCGGCCGCAGCGGGGCCGGCACCACCGCGGAGCTGACCGCGCTGGGCAAGGCGAGCATCCTCATCCCGCTCGTGCCCACCGGCGGCGACGAGCAGCGGCGCACCGCCCGGCACCTGGCCGCGGCCGGCGCGGCCCGGATGCTCACCGGCGCGGACGCGACGCCGGAGCGGCTGCGCGACGAGCTGCTGGCCCTGCTCAAGGACCCGGCGGAACGGGAAACCCTGGCCGGCCAGGCCCGCCGTCTCGGCCGCCCCGACGCCGGCGAGCGTGTCGCCGCGGAGGTGCTCGGCGCCGCCCGCGCCGGCGGACAGCCTGCCACGGAAGGGTGATCGCCAGAATGCTCCGCGGACAGGTCGCCGTCTTCGTGTCGTGCTCGGAGAAGTTCAAGGAAGCGGTCGCGTGGCCGGTGCGCGACGCCCTGGCCGCCCGCGGCCTGCGCCCGATCGTGATGGCCGACGAGCCGCCGCTGCCCGGCACCGGCGGCGGGGCCGAGCCCACGGCAGGCCCCTACCTGGACGCGTCGTCCGCGCTGGTGGCCCTGTGCACGGCCGACTACGAGCTCAGCGACGGCTCGCGGTACCCGCGCGCCAACATCGTCGACGAGATCCAGCAGGCCCGGGCCCGCCCGCACCTGCGCGACCGCTGCCAGGTGCTGAGGTCCCCGGGCGTGCTGCTGCCCAGCGACATCACCCCATCCTCCGACGACCTCGACGTGGCCCGGCCGGACGTGGCCGCCGAGGTCGTGCTGAAACAGCTGCGGGAGTGGGGGATGGTGCCCGCGCCCGCGGCGGCCGGGCCGCACCCGGTCAGCGCCGGCGCGGACGACGACACCGAGCGGCTGTTCGACGGCCTGCCGCCGGGTGATCTCGACGAGGCCCGCCGGCGGCTGTACCCGCTGCTGCGGGACCGGGACCCGGGCCGGCGCCGGCAGATCGCCCGCGACCTGCACCGCGTGCTCACCGAATCCGGCGACCACGGCCGGGCCCTCGCCGCGGCGTCGCTGCTGGAGGCGGCGGCGGGGCTGAACCCCGGGCTGGTGCCGGCCGAGATGGTGGAGACGCTGGCCGGGCACCCCGGGTACCTGGCCCGCTCTTGCGCGGCCGCCCTGCTCCGGGACCGGGCGGCGGTGGCGCCGCTGGACGTCCCGGTCGAGGTGCTCGGGCGGCTGGCCATGCCGAGCACGGAGGACTGGCTGGTCTGGGCCCCGGCCATGGCCGCGGTCCGGGAACTGGCCACCCGCCGCCGCGACGCGCAGGTGATCCTGGAGGCGCTGGCCACGAGCGCCGACGTGCGCGACCGGCACGCGGCCGCGACGGCCCTGCTCGCGGTCGCGCAGGCCCGGCCCGCCGCGGTAGCCGCCGGCCTGGCCGGCCGGCTGGCCGGCGACCCCGACCCGCTGGTCGCCGCCCGCGCGGCGGAGGTCGTGACCGCGCTCGGGCCGGGCGGGGACCAGGACGAGGGAGCAGGCTGATGGACGACCTCACGGTCGCCGTAGGCGACGACTTCGTGGCCACGGTCGAGGTGCACCGCCCGCCGGACAACTACTTCGACCGCGCGCTGATCGCCGCGCTGGCCGACGCCTACCAGGCGCTGGACGCCGAGCCGCGGTGCCGGGCGATCGTGCTGTGCTCGGAGGGCAAGCACTTCTGCGCGGGCGCGAACCTGGCCGGCGGCCTCGGCGGGGACAACAGCCCGGCCACCTTGTACCGGGAGGCGATCCGGCTGTTCGAGGCGGCCACGCCGGTGGTGGCCGCGGTCCAGGGCGCCGCGGTCGGCGGCGGGCTCGGCCTGGCCTGCTCGGCTGATTTCCGGGTCGCCTGCCCGCAGGCGCGCTTCGTGGCGAACTTCGCCCGGCTCGGCTTCCATCACGGGTTCGGGCTGACCGTGACGCTGCCCGCGATCGTCGGCCCGCAGCACAGCCTGGCCATGCTCTACACCGGGCGGCGGATCGGCGGGGAGCAGGCGGCGCGCATCGGCCTGTGCGACCGGCTGGCGCCCGCGGACCAGGTGCGCGCGCAGGCGCACGCGCTGGCCGCCGAGATCGCGGGCTCCGCCCCGCTCGCCGTGCGCTCGATCCGGGCGACGATGCGCGGCGACATGGCCGCCCGGGTGCGCGCGGCCACCGACCGGGAGGGCGCCGAGCAGAACCGGCTGCAGGCCACGGCGGACTTCCGGGAGGGCGTGCGGGCCATGGCCGAGCGCCGCCCGCCGCGGTTCCACCGGCGATGACCAGCCCGGCCGGCGACGTCCGCGCCGAGGTCGCGGCGTGGCTGGCGGCGGCCTGGGACCCGGACCTGTCCCTGCGCGAGTGGCGGGAACGGCTCGCGGACTCCGGCTGGGGCGCGCCGGGCTGGCCGCGCGAGTGGTGCGGCCGGGGGCTGCCGCCCGCGGCCGCCGCCGTGGTGGCGCAGGAACTCGCCCGGGCCGGGGCCCCCGGCGCGCCGGAGGGGTCCGGGATGAGCCTGGCCGGGCCGACGATCCTGGCGCACGGATCGGACGAGCTCAAGCGGCGGTTCATCCGGCCCACCGTCACCGGCGAGATCGGCTGGTGCCAGCTGTTCAGCGAGCCCGGGGCGGGCTCCGACCTCGCCGGGCTGACCACCACGGCGCGGCGCGCCGACGGCGGCGGCTGGGTCGTGTCCGGCCAGAAGGTGTGGAGCACCTCGGCGCACCACGCCGACGCCGGGCTGCTGCTGGCCCGGACCGACTGGGACGTGCCCAGACACCGCGGGATCAGCTACTTCATCCTGCCGATGCGCCAGCCGGGGGTCGAGGTCCGGCCGCTGCGGCAGATGAACGGGTACGCCTCGTTCAACGAGGTCTTCCTGGACGAGGCCGTCGTCCCGCCACCCAACGTGATCGGCGAGGTCGGCGGCGGCTGGGCCGTGGCGCTGACCACCCTGGCCCACGAGCGCAGGCTGGCCCCGCCCGCGGCGCGGGCCGGGCCCGGCCCGCGGCCGGGGCCGGGGCGGGCCCGGCGCGAGGCGGCCGCCGAGACCGAGCGGGTGATGGCGCCCTACCGCTGGTACCCGCAGCGGGCCGGGCGCCCGGACCTGGTCATCGAGCGGGCCGTCGCCGCCGGCCGGCACACCGACCCGCTGGTCCGGCAGGAGATCGTCCGGCTGATCACGCTGGCCTGGTCGGCCCGCTGGACCGCGCAGCGGGCCGCCGCGGCCCGGGCGGCCGGCCGCCCGCCGGGCCCGGAGGGCTCGCTGGCCAAGCTGGCCGGCAGCAACATCGCCCGCGCGGCCGCGCGGGCGCACGCGCTGATCGCCGGGCCGGCCAGCATGCTCGCCGGGGCCGACGACCCGGCGGGCGGGATGCTCAGCGAGATCCTGCTGTCGGTCCCCGCGGTCTCCATCGCGGGCGGGACCGATCAGGTCCAGCGCACGATCGTGGCCGAGCGGATTCTCGGCCTGCCCCGGGAGACCAGCGCAGACCGAGACGTACCGTTCGGGAAAGTTCGCCGCAGCGGGTAGGCGGGCCAGCGACGGCGGCTGGATACGATAGCCGCGGGAGATCGGAGTCCGCAGTGGAAGCCACGGCGAGTTCGGCGCGCCGGGAGGCGCGCGACTGGATCGAGGAGAATTTCGACCCGCAGCTCAGCGTGCGGGCCTGGCTGGAGCGCCTGGCGGACTCTGGCTGGGCCGCGCCGGCCTGGCCGCGCGAGTGGCACGGCCGGGGGCTCCCGGCGGAGGAGGCCGCGCTCAGCTACGCGGAGTTCAACCGGGTGGACGCGCCCGGGCCGCCCGCCGGGCTGGGCGTGATGCTGGCCGCGCCGACGATCATCGCCAACGCGGGCGACGAGCTGAAGCGTCAGTTCGTCCGGGCCGTGCTGGTCGGCGACCACGCCTGGTGCCAGCTGTTCAGCGAGCCCGGGGCGGGCTCCGACCTCGCGGGCCTGCAGACCAGGGCCGAGCGCGACGGCAGCGAGTTCGTCGTGAACGGCCAGAAGGTGTGGACCTCGGGCGCGCACCTCGCCGACTACGGCATGCTGCTCGCCCGCACCGACCCGGACGTGCCCAAGCACCGCGGCATCAGCTACTTCGCGTTCCCGATGCGCCAGCCCGGCGTCGAGGTCCGGCCGCTGGTGCAGATGACCGGCGAGTCCGGGTTCAGCGAGGTGTTCTTCACCGACGCGCGGGTGCCGGCCTCCGCGATCATCGGCGAGCTGAACGGCGGCTGGGCCGTGGCCCTGTCCACGCTGGGCTTCGAGCGCACCGGGCTCGGCGCCGGGTCGGGGATCGGCTTCCGGCTCGCCGCGCCCGGCGGCAGCCGGGTCCTGGCGCAGCAGGAGGTCTCGGTCGGCGAGTTCATCGCGGCCGCCCGGGCCCAGCCGCGCAGCTTCGGCACCAACAGCACGGCCATGATCGGCGGCAGCATCACGCCGCTGGTCGCGCTGGCCGCCGGGCTGGGCCGCGACCGCGACCAGGCGGTCCGCCAGGACATCGTCCGGCTCTACACGCTGAGCTCGGTGAACACCTGGAACGGGCTGCGCGCCCGGGCGGCGCGGCAAGCCGGGGGCCGCGCGGGCCCCGAGGCCTCGCTGGGCAAGCTGATGTCCTCGCGCATCGCCCGCCAGTGGCGCGACACCGCGTCGCTCATCGCCGGCCCGCGCGAGATGCTCGCCGGCGCGGACGGCCCGCTGGACGGGCGCGTGGCCAGCCAGCTGCTGGCGACGCCCGGGCCGTCGATCTACGGCGGCTCGGACCAGATCCAGCGCAACATCATCTCCGAGCGGGTACTCGGCCTGCCCCGGGAGCCCGACTCATCCAAGACCGTGCCGTTCCGCCAGCTCCGGGTGGGAACGCAGGCCGGACCCGGCGAGGCGTCATGATCTTCACGTTCACCGACGAGCAGACCGAGCTCGCCGCCATCCTGCGGCGCTTCCTGCAGGACAAGTCGCCGCCGGCCGAGGTGCGCCGGCTGATGCAGACCGAGGCCGGCTACGACCCGCAGACCTGGGCCCAGCTCGCCGGGCAACTCGGCCTGCCTGGCCTGGTGATCCCGGAGAAGTACGGCGGCTCCGGGGCCGGCCCGGTCGAGCTCGCGGTCGCCTGCGAGGAGATGGGCCGCGCGCTGCTGTGCGCGCCGTTCTTCGCCACCGCGGTGCTGGCCGCGGGCGCCCTGCTCGCCGCCGGCGACCAGGCCGCCGCGGACGAGTACCTGCCCCCGATCGCCGCGGGCACCACGATCGCGACGCTGGCCGGCTGCGAGGACGACGGTGCGTGGACCACCGAGCGGCTGGCCACCCGGGCCCGCCGGTCCGGTGACGGCTACCGGCTCGACGGCCGCAAGTCCTTCGTGCTCGACGGCCACATCGCGGACCTGCTGCTGGTCGTGGCGCAGGCCGACGGCGGGCCGAGCCTGTTCGCGGTGGACGCGGGCGCCAGCGGGCTCGCGCGGCGCCGGCTGGACACCCTGGACCAGACCCGCAAGCAGGCCGTGCTGGACCTGGACGCGGTGCCCGCGCGCCTGGTCGGCGCCGAGGGCGGCGCCGCGGCCGTCCTGGACCAGACGCTGCGGCTGGCCGTGATCGCGCTCGCTGCCGAGCAGGTCGGCGGGGCCCAGCGCTGCCTGGACATGAGCGTCGAGTACGCCAAGATCCGGGTGCAGTTCGGCCGCCCGATCGGCAGCTTCCAGGCGATCAAGCACATGTGCGCCGACCTGCTGCTGGAGGTCGAATCGGCCCGGTCGGCCGCGTACTACGCGGCCTGGGCGGCCCAGGACGGCTCGGACGAGCTGCCGCTGGTCGCCAGCCTGGCCAAGGCCTGCTGCTCCGAGGCATACTTCCGGGCCGCCGCCGACAACATTCAGATCCACGGCGGCATCGGGTTCACCTGGGAGCACGACGCGCACCTGTACTACCGGCGGGCCAAGTCGACCGAGGTGATGCTGGGCACGCCCGCCGAGCACCGCGAGATCGCGGCCCGCTACCTCATCGATGGTGCCGCCGGGCCCGCGTAGGTTCGGCGGTTCGCGGGCCCGGCGGCGGCCTTTCAGTAGCTGTCCTGCCAGTGCGTGGTGAATTTGCTCCCGCCGGTCAGGCCGGACGTGGTGTTCAGCACGTAGGTGTCGGTGGAGTCGACCATGTCGATCTTCTGAACGGGCGAGTAGCTGGAGATCGTGCCCTTCTTGCCGCTGGCCGTCTCGGTCGCGTTGGACAGCGTCCAGCTGTGGTAATCGGCGAGCGGTGCGATGCCGGTGCTGCCGAAGGCGGGCCGCTCCAGGATCCACTCGGCGCTGTTGTTGTCGCAGGTACCGCACGTCTGCTTCACCGAGAAGCCGTTGCCCTTGTGCGTGGCGTCGGCCACCGACAGCGTGTAGCTCGGGCCGGTGCGGGACACCCTGGCGGTGATCATGTCACCGGGCCGCAGCGAGTTGCCGACATAGATGAGGTCCGCCGGATACATCTCCCACCAGGTGAAGTAGGTGGCCTGGCCCTCGAAGCACCAGCCGAGCGTGCCGTCCTGCTCGACCGTGGCGTTGCTGAAGCCGTCGAGGCCGACCCAGGCCGCGGTGAGCTCGTCCTCCTTCGTGCAGGTCACCTTGGGCGTCTTCCATTGCCCGCTGACCTCGGTGAAGGTGCCGCTGGCGGTCGAGGTGTCGGCGTAGCCGGACCAGTTGAACGACCCGGTCGCCGAGGAGTCAACCGGCGCGGACTTCGCGTGGGCGTCGACCGTGGGCGCACCGGGGACACCGGAATCGATCGGCGGCGCCGGGTGGTTGGCCTCCAGGTAGCCGACCAGGGCGGCGCGGGCCCTGGCCAGGAACTGAGCCGACGGCTGGCCCGCCGAGTGCGCGGGCGCGGCAGCCGCGGTGCTGATGACCGCCTCGCCAGCGAGCATCAGCGACCCGGCCGCCACCGCGGCCGAGCCGGAGATGAGCAGACAGCGCAGTAAACGCATGCGAAAACCCCCCATACATGCCAGGAACCCCGAAAAGAGAGCCAGGAACACCCCGTCGGGATGGTGTCCCCGGCAGGCTAACAAGCCGCCGTCCGGCTTCGCAGCGCTTTGTAAAAGAGCGACTACTTTACGTAGTCGCCCGGGCGGTTTAGCCCGGGTCGCGCAGTGCTTCAGCCAGGTCGTGCAGGGCACGCGCGGTGGGCAGCGCGGTATCGACGGCCAGCCCTCTTGGCTCGGCCTCGCCGCGCAGCACCGCGTTGATGTGGCCGGTCAGGGCGGTGAACGACAGCTCGCCGGGCGCGGCCGGGAAGCGGCTCAGCTCGGCCCGCGGGGCCGCGAGCTCGTAGCTGTCCGCCGGGCCAGGGTGGAACGGGTTGGTCACCCGGATCTGCCCGCCGGTGCCCTCCAGCGTGGTGAACGCGTCGTAGCTGCGGCCGAACCCGCAGGAGAAGTACAGCCGCCGCGCGGCCGGGTAGTCCACCACCCCCCACGTGTCCACGTCGACGTCCTGGCCGCCGCGGGCGGCCCGGGCCCAGGCGGACTCGTAAGCCGGGCCGAACAGCTCCTGGGCCAGCCGGACCGGGTAGCAGCCGACGTCCAGCAGGGCCCCGCCCTGCAGGTCGTCCCGCAGCCTGATGTTGGCCGGGTTGCTCACCGTGAAGTGGAAGTTGGACTTGATCTCCATCAGGTCGCCGATCGCGCCGCCGGCGATCAGGTCCCTGATCCGCGCGAGCTGCGCGTGGAACGGGAACGCGAACGCCTCCCAGAGCAGGGTGCCGGTGCGGCGGGCGGCGCCGAGCACCCGCTCGGTGTCCGCGAGCGTGCCGCACAGCGGTTTCTCGCACAGCACCGGCTTGCCCGCCTCGAGCGCGCGGATCGTCCACTCGGCGTGCAGCGAGTTCGGCAGCGGTATGTACAGCGCGTCGATGTCCGGATCGTCGATCAGGGCCTGGTAGCCCGCGACGGCGCGGGGGATCCCGTTGTCCCGCGCGTACTGCCCGGCCCGCGTCGCGTCACGGCCGGCCACCGCCCGCGCGTCGCCGCCCGCCTGCCGCAGGCCGGGCAGGAACACCGCGCGGGCGATGTTGGCCGTGCCGATGATGCCCCAGCGCACCTGGTCCGCAGTGGTCATCGCGCGATCACCCCTCCGCCCCGGCCCCGAGGGGCAGGCTCACCCAGCGGCGCTCGTGGTGTGAGATCTCCACCGCGTTGATGACCTCCTGCACCCACAGCCCGTCGTCGAAGTTTCCCTCGTTGCCCTCGGCCTCGCCGAGCACCTCGCTGGCGAAGTTCGCCGTGAGGTTGGCGTAGTAGAGGGTCCGCCACGACTCGCGCGGGCTGCCGCCCGGCGGGTAGTAGGCGGCCGGGACCTCGACGTCCCGGAACTCCACATCATCGGGCCTGGCCATCTTGAGCGTCTCGCAGATGCCGAACTCCTCGATCAGCCGGGCCACCGCGGCGCCCTCGCTGCCGTAGACGCGGACCTCGATGCCGGGATAGTTCCCGACGGTCACGAAGCTGCTCTGCACCGAGCAGATGGCGCCGCTGGCGAACTCGCCGATGAAGATGTCGCCGTCGTCGATGTTGGTGCGCGCCATCGCCCCGGTCGCGGCGATCATCCGCTCCGGCACGAAATTGCGCAGCACGCCCACGACCGCGGTGAGGTCCGACGCCATGAACCAGTGGCCGATATCGATCACCGGAGCCCCGTAGCCCTCGAGCGAGGCCACCTTGATCGGGCCGTCGGTGGCCCGCTCCTGGCTGCGGAGGGCCGACTGCGGGCTGAGCCACTGCGAGTTCTGCTCGTAGGCGTTGTAGATGAACGGGGTGCCCAGGTCCCCCCGGGTGATCAGGTCCTTCAGGTACCGCACGGCCGGGCTGTGCCGGAACGTGAAGCCGACCTTGGTCTTCAGCCCCTTGGCCCGGGCCAGCTCCGCGAGCTGCCGGACGTCGCGGTGGTCGTGCGCGACCGGCTTCTCGCTGAGCACGTGCTTGCCCGCCTCGACCGCCGCGCGGTTGATCGGGTAGTGCTCGCCGTCGCGGGTGACCACGTCGATGATGTCGATGTCGTCGCGGTCGAGCAGCACCCGGTAGTCGCCGGTGGTGACCGCGGCGCCGTAGCGCGCGGCCGCGGCGGCCGCCCGCTCCGGGTCGCGGTCGCAGACGCCGACGATCCGGCACCGCTCGTCCCGGGCCCAGCCGGGCAGGTGGGCCAGGGACGCCCAGCGGCCCGCGCCGACCACCCCTATGCCGAGTCGCTGCCCTGCCATGCCTGTGACCTCCCGATGTCGTGCAGCCGCCAGCAGCGGGCCGCGTGCTCGCGCTCGCCGGCGGCGATGAGCTCGGTCTCCCAGACCCGGCACTCGTCGGTCACGTGCCGGCACCGCGGCGCGAACCGGCACCCGTCGGGCACGTCGATCAGGCTCGGCGGTGAGCCGCGGATGCTGTGCAGCTGCCCGCGCTGGCCGGCCTGCGGCAGCGCGTCGAGCAGCGCCTGGGTGTAGGGGTGCCGGGGGGCGGTGATGATGTCCGAGGTCGCGCCCTCCTCCACCACCTGGCCGGCGTACATGACCACGATCCGGTCGCAGATCTCGGTGATGACCGCGAGATCGTGACTCACCAGGATCATGCTCATGCCGGTGTCCTGCTGGAGTTCCAGCAGCAGGCTGAGGATCTGGTCCTGGATGATGACGTCGAGCGAGGTGGTTGGCTCGTCGGCCAGCAGCAGCCGGGGCGAGGACGCCAGCGCGATCGCGATCAGGGCCCGCTGCAGCATCCCGCCGCTGAACTGGAACGGGTAGTCGCGCATCCGCCGGGCCGGGGCGGGGATGCCGACCCGCTCCAGCAGGCCGATGGCCCGGGCCTGAGCCTCGGGCCGGGACAGCTTCGCGTGCGCGTTGACGGCCTCGAGCAGCTGGTCGCCGACGGTGCGCACCGGGTTGAGCGCGGTCATCGGGTCCTGGAAGATCATCGCCAGCTGGGCGCCGCGCAGCGACTCCCACTGGGCCTGGGAGGCGTCCAGGAGGTTCTGCTCGCCGCGCGGGTGGTAGATCACCTCGCCGCTGGTGTGCAGGATGCGGGCCGGCATCAGGCCCATGATCGTGCGGCAGGTGACCGTCTTGCCGCAGCCGCTCTCGCCGACGATGCCGAGGACCTCGGCCTCGTGCACGGTCAGCGACACCCCGTCGACCGCGCGGACCACGCCCTGTCCGGTGGCCAGGTAGCTGCGCAGGTCGCAGACGGTGAGGAGCGGCGCGCCGGCCCCCGGAGCCGGCTGCCCCCCGCTCACTGCTCGCCTGCCCGGAGCAGGTCGGCCAGCCCGTCCCCGATCAGGGCGAAGGAGATCCCGATGTAGAGCACGGCCAGGCCGGGCATGGCCACGAGCCACCAGGACGACAGGATGTAGTTCTGGCCGTCGGCGATCATCGTGCCCCACTCCGGGGCCGGGGGCTGGGCGCCGAGCCCGAGAAAGCCGAGCGAGGCGGCCAGGATGATGTTCCCGACCGCGTCGACCATCGAGAAGATGATCACCGCGGAGGCCGTGTTGGGCAGGATGTGCCGGAACATGACGCGCAGCCGGCCATACCCGAGGGCGCGCGCGGCCAGCACGTACTGCTGCTTCTTGGCCACCACGGTCTGCGCGCGCATGATCCGCGCGTAGGCCACCCAGCTGGTGATCCAGATCGCGACGAACATGTTGAAGATGCTGGGCCCGAGCATGGCGATGATCGCGATGACCAGGACCAGGAACGGGAACGCGAAGACCAGGTCGACCACCCGCATCATCACGCTGTCGGTGCGCCCGCCGATGTACCCGGCTATCAGGCCGTAGAACGTGCCGCCGACCAGGGTGACGGCGGTCGCGCCGAACGCGATGGCCAGGTCGATGCGGCCGCCGTACAGGATGCGGGCCAGGATGTCCCGGCCGTACTGGTCGGTGCCCAGCAGGTGGTCGGGGGTGAGCGGCGGCGCCAGCGGGTGCAGCGGGTCGATGGTCGTGGGGGACTGGCTGACCAGGACCGGGGCCAGGAATACGGCCAGGATCGCGATGCCGAGCAGGACCAGCCCGACGATCAGCGTGAGCCGGCGCCGGGTGACGCTGCGGCGCCGGCCGGCGGCCTTGCTGGCCGCCCGCATCAGCAGCTCGGACGGGCTGGCCGCCCATGCGGTACTCACGTTCCTATTTCCTGCCCGACCCGCGGGTCCAGGGCGGCCTGGACCATGTCGGTCAGCAGGTTGATGCAGACGATGATCACCGCGAACAGCAGCGTTATCCCCTGCACCACCGGGTAGTCGCGCTGGTTGACCGAGTCGACCAGCAGCGTGCCCAGGCCGGGCAGCGAGAACACGTTCTCGACCAGGACCGTCCCGCCGACCAGGTAGGCGAGGTTGACGCCGTAGACGGCGACCACGGCCAGGATCGCGATCCGGAACACGTGCCGCCAGAGCACCCGGCGCCAGGGGATGCCCTTCATCCGGGCCGTGTCCACGAACTCCGCCTGCAGCGCGGAGATGGTGGCCGCGCGCAGGCTGCGGACCAGGACGGTCGAGAACCCCAGCGCGATCGTCAGCGCCGGCAGGAACAGGTAGTACAGGTGCCCGATGAACCCGGAGCCGAAGCCGCTGATCGGGAACGCGTGGATGTGCACGCTGAACAGCAGGATGAAGATGATCCCCAGCCAGAACGCGGGCATCGCGAAGCTGAGCGTGAAGAAGATCCGGCCCGCCTGGTCGACCACGCCGCCGCGGCGCAGCCCGGAGATGAAGCCGATCGGGAAGGAGATCAGCGCGGCCAGCGCCCCGGCGTACACCAGCAGGAACAGCGTCGGCGCGACGTGCTGGAGGATGACCGTGGTGGCCGGCTCGTCATAGTAGAACGAGAAGCCCATGTTGCCGTGGAAGAGCCGGTCCATGTACAGGCCGTACTGCGTCCAGATGGGCCGGTTCAGGCCGAGGAAGTTGTCGATGGCCACGGCCCGCTGGTGGGTGTAGCTGCTGCCCAGGATGGCCAGCGCGGGGTCGCCCGGGATCAGCCGGAGCAGGAAGAACGTCACCAGCGAGATCCCGAACAGCACGATGACCAGGTGGACGAGCCGCCGGGGGAGCGACCCGAAGCGGTTCACGGACGCCCCCCTACGGAGTGGTGACGGTCAGCGTCTCCAGCGACAGGTCGTAGTTGCCGAGCGGCGTCACGTGGAACCCGTGCACCCAGTCGCCCACGCCGTACCGGTAGGGGCTGTAGTCGACGACGATGAACGGCGACTGCTGGTAGACGGCCTGCTGGATCTGGTCGTACATCTGCTGCCGGGTGCTGTCGTTGAGCTCGCCGCGCGCGTCGGTGACCAGGCTGTTGACCTGGTTGTCGCACCAGTAGCTGTTGAACGCGAAGGCGCCGCCCTGGCAGTCAGCCCCGAATGTCGCGACCTCGTCCGGGTCGATGATGTCGTTGGTCCAGTACCGCTCGCCCATCTCCGAGTGGCCGCCGTCTTCCTTGTCGTAGGCGGTCAGCAGCTCGTAGGACTGGATGCTGACGTTGATGCCCACGGCGGCGAGCTCGGACTTGACCACGATGGCCTCGGCCTGGCCGGCGACGTCACCGCTGACCGTGATCAGGAACGTGTTGAAGCCGTGCGGGTAGCCGGCCTGGGCCAGCAGCTGCTTGGCCTTGGCCGGGTCGTACGGGTAGGGCGCGATGCTGGAGTCGAAGAACTTCATCTTGTACGGCATGAACGAGGCGCCGGTGGTGGCGTGCCCCTGGTAGGCGAGCTGCACGATCGCCTTCCGGTTGATCGCGTAGTTCAGGGCCTGCCGCACCAGCAGGTTCTTGAACGGAGCGAAGTGCTCGTCGAGCTGGATGAAGTCCACCCGGGTGGACGGGTAGAGCTGCACGCTCAGGCCGGGCGTGCGGTCGATCTGGCTGACCAGGTTGCCCGGCGGGTTCTCGATGATGTCGACCTTCTTGCTCTCCAGCATCAGCACCCGGGTGTTGTCGTCGGGCACGATCAGCACCCGGACCTTGCTGATCTTGGGCTTGGTCCCGTAGAAGTACGGGTTGCGCGCCAGGTCCACCTCGCTGTCGGGGTTGTAGGAGGTGACCATGAACGGGCCGCTGCCCACCGGGTGCTGGAAGAACGCGCTGCCCTGCGCCTTGACCAGGCTCTCCGGCACGATCGAGTAGGCGTACATGGCCAGGTCGGCGAGCAGCGGGGCGTGCGGCTGCGACAGGGTGATCACGACCGTATGCGCGTCCGGCGCGGTGATGGTCTTGACCGCGGTGAGCAGGAATCCCCAGCCGCCCGCGAACGCGCGGGACCGGTTGATGGAGAACACGACGTCGTTCGCGGTCACCGGGCTGCCGTTGGAGAACTTCGCGTCCGGGCGCAGGTGGAAGGTGTAGGTCAGGCCGTTCGGCGCGATGGTCCACGACGAGGCCAGGTCGGGCAGCAGGCCGGTGCCGGTGGCGTTGGGCTGCAGCAGCCGGCTGTACAGGTTCTGGTCCAGCCAGATGGACTCGTTGACCGAGTTCGCCTCGGGGTCGAGCGTGTCCACCTTGACCGCGTTGGCGATGACCAGCGTGCTGACCGGGGCCCCGGAGGCCGAGCTGCCGCCGGTGGCTGCCGATCCGCCGCATCCCGCCGCGGCGAGGGCGAGGACGATGACGCCGGCGCTAGCTGCCTGGGTCGCTCGGAACATCGCGCGCCCCTTTCGTCGATTGTCGACAACCTGGCATAACTGTAGAAACGTGCCCTCGGGCCGTCAATACTCGATGTCCGTCCGTTATATGCTCTTTACAGGCAGTGGGGGGTGCCACGGCGGCCGTCGCGGCTTGACGCCGAGGTCGGTGACCTGGACAATCGTTGATTGTCGACAATCGGCTGCTAAACGAGGGTAGATGACGTCCGACGGGGTTAGCGTGCTGGTGGCCACGCCGCTGGAGCCGGAGCACGCAGCCCGGATCGAGGCCACCGACCCCCGGGTGTCGGTGCTCTACGAACCCGGCCTGCTGCCGGTCCCGCGCTATCCCGCCGATCACACCGGGGTGCCGCGCGCGCTGTCCGCGGCCGGCCTGGACCGCTGGGCGGCGCTGCGGCGGCAGGCCGACGTCAGCTTCGACTTCGACTGGCAGGCGCCGGCCGACATGGCCCGTAACTGCCCGCGGCTGCGCTGGGTGCAGGGCACCAGCGCGGGCATCGGCGGGTTCCTGGAGCGGACCGGCCTGGCCCGCACGCCGCTGGTCTTCACCACCGCCAGCGGGGTGCACGGCACCCCGCTGGCCGAGTTCGCCTTGCTCGGGCTGCTGTACTTCGCCAAGGACCTGCCCCGGCTGACCCGCTGGCAGCGGCAGCGGCACTGGGAGCGGCATGCCGCCGGCCAGGTCGCGGGCAGCCGCGCGCTGCTGATCGGCCTGGGCGGCGTGGGCCGGAAGGTGGCCGCGCTGCTGTCGGCGGCCGGGGTCGAGGTCATCGGGGCCGGCCGCGTCCCGCCGGCCCGGCGGGCCCTGGACGTGCCCGGCCTGACCTCCTACATCGCCATCGGCCGGATCGGCGAGGTGCTGCCCGACGTGGACGCGCTGATCCTGGCCTGCCCGCTGACCGAGCAGACGAGGAACCTGATCTCCGAGCGGGAGCTGCGGCTGATCCGGCCGGGCGCGGTCGTGGTGAACGTCAGCCGGGGCCAGGTGATCGACGAGGACGCGCTGACCCGCGCCCTGGCCAGCCACCACCTGGGCGGCGCCTGCCTGGACGTCTTCGCGACCGAGCCGCTGCCCGCCTCATCGCCGCTGTGGGAGATGCCGAACGTCATCGTCTCGCCGCACTCGGCCTCCACGGTCGCCGCCGAGAACGAGCTGCTCACCGAGCTGTTCACCGACAACCTGCGGCGCTGGCTGGCCGGCCGGCCGCTGCGCAACGTCTACGACCGGGCCGCCGGGTACTAACCGAGAGGAACGCAGCATGACGGCAGAGAAGATCCGGGTGGCGGTCGTCGGCACCGGACGCTGGGCGCAGGTGGCGCACATCCCCGGCTGGCTGCGCGATCCGCGGGCCGAGGTGGTCGCGCTGGCCGACACCGACGAGGCGGCGCTGGCCGCGACGGCCAGCCGCTTTTCCGTGGCCCGGACCGCCACCGACTACCGCGACCTGCTCGGCGATCCCGGCATCGACGTGGTCGACGTGGTGACCGGGAACCGGCCGCACTTCGAGGTCTCCTGGGCCGCGCTGTCCGCGGGCAAGCACGTGCTGTGCGAGAAGCCGGTGCACAACGACTACCGCAAGACGCGGGAGGCCGCCGAGCTCGCGGCGTCCCGCGGGCTGCGGACCAAGCTCGGGTTCACGTTCCGCTACGCCCCGGCCGTCCGGTACGCCAAGGATCTGATCGACTCGGGCTTCGTCGGCGAGCCCTACATCTTCAACGGCTTCGAGCAGAACAGCCAGTGGATCGACCCGGCCACGCCGCTGCGCCAGTTCGACGCCGACCCGGACGCCGACCCGGCGCAGATCGCGGTGTCCTCGATCGAGGGCTACGGCGCGCCGGTCATCGACATCATGCACTGGTGGCTCGGCCGGCCGCTCACCGCGGTGGTGGGCGCCATGCGCAACTTCGTCCCCGAGCGGATGGTCCGCGACACCGGGAAGATGACCCGCGCCAACATCGACGACGGTGACATGTGGATCGCCGAGTTCGGCGGCGGGGCGCTGGCCTCGATCCAGTCGTCCTACGTGACCGTCGGCAACTACCCGGGGATCGAGGCGCGCATCTACGGCTCGGAGGGGGCGGTGATCGCGCGGCTGGTGGACGAGTTCGGGTGCTGCCAGACGATCAGGACCGCGCGCAAGGACGCGGTCGAGTTCGCTGAGGCGCAGATCCCGGAGCGGTACTTCCCGCCCGGCGGGCACTCCGGCGAGCCCTGGGAGTACCTGTTCTACTCCAACCTGGTCAGCGATTTCATCGACGAGATCCTCGACGGCGACCGGGCCAGCCAGGGCGACTTCGCCCAGGGCGCGCTGGTGCAGGAGACCATCAACGCGTTCGAGGCCTCGTTCCGGCAGCGGGCCTGGGTGGACTTCCCGCTCGGCACCGCCGGGGCGGCGGGCCGGCCGTGAGGGCCACGACCAACGCCGGCCGCCTGGTCCGCCAGGTGCTGGCCGGCGAGGTGTGGCCCGCGCTCGCCGACCGGCACGGTTACCGGGTGGGGCCCGACGGCCAGCCGTTCCTGCTGCCGGGCATGGGCGGGGTCACGCTCGGCGTGCACTGCGCGGACCCGGCTACCGGCTACGCCTCCGACCACCTTGAGCCTGGCGCGTCCATCCGGCACCGCGACGCCGCCGCGAACATGGCGCTGCAGTTCCTGACCTGCGTGGGCAACCAGGTGCGGGTGGCCGGGGGCCCGGCGGCCGGGGCGGCCGGTCACGTCATCGGCCAGCACGCGTACGTGCTGGCCGATTTCCCCGAGCCGGCCGCGGCCAACCTGACCGCCGGCGACCCGGTGACCGTGCTGGCGGTCGGGCAGGGGCTGGCGCTGCCCGATCACCCGCGGATCACGGTCAAGAACTGCGATCCGGGCCTGCTCGCCATGATGCCGGGCGGGACCAGGCCGGACGGCCGGCTGGAGGTGCACGTGGCCGCCCGGGTCCCGGCCGAGGCGATCGGCGCCGGGGCGGGCATGGTCTCCGAGTACGCCAACACCGACCTGATGGGCGCCTATCAGGGGCTGGGGGAGGACCTGTCGCTCGGCCTGGAGGGGCTGCGGATCGGCGACATCGTGGCGCTGGACGACGCCGACCATCGCTACGGCCGGGGGTACCGCCCCGGCTACCTGACCATCGGGGTCATCTCCACCGGCCAGTGCATGCTGTTCGGCCACGGGCCCGGGCCGAGCACGCTGGCCAGCGGGCCGTCCGAGGCGTTCTGGCTGGTCGACGATCCCGACGCCAACCTCGCCAGCTGGCTGCACCCGCAGCCGGAGGCCGCCGCGGCCGCCGGCCGGGAGTCACGGTGACCGGGCTGCGCCTGGTGGCGGTGAACCTGCTCGGCGTGGCCGAGCATCCCAGGCTCGGCGACTCCCCGTACCGCGTCGACCGGGACGGCCGCTGCTACGTGCCGGCCGGCGACGGCGGGATCGTGCTGGGCCTGCGGCTCGGTGACTCCGCCTTCGGGCTCGCCGCCGACCACGCCGCGCCCGGCGCGTGCCTGGTCCACCCGGATCCGGCCAGCCGGCACGCGCTGGCCAGCTACGCCTGCATCGGGAACCAGGCCCGGGTCAGGACCGGCCAGGCGGCCGGGGCCCGCGGCGTGGTGCTCGGCCAGCGCGGCGAGGAGGGCCGCGTCATCGTCGGCCTGGCCCAGGACGACCTGGCCCGGGTGCGGCCGGGCGACGAGGTGGCGGTGCGCGCGTGCGGCCAGGGGCTGCGCCCGCCGGGGCTGGCACCGGAGGTCACGGTCCTGAACCTCGACCCCGACCTGCTGGGCCTGCTGCCGGTCGGCCCGGGCGGCGAGGACGGCGCGGCGGTGACCGTGGGCGTGCGGATGACCGTGCCGAGCCGGCTGGCCGGGAACGGCATCGGCCGGCCCGCGGTCGCCTGGGACCTGGACCTGCAGCTGCCGCCGCCCGGGCCCGGCGGTGACGGTGACCTGCTGCTGGGGGACCTGGTCGCGGTCACCGACATCGACGCCCGGTACAACATGGGGTACCGGCGCGGGTGGGTCACGGTCGGCGTCGTCGGGCACGGGGCCAGCCCGCTGCCCGGGCACGGGCCGGGCATCACGCCGATCCTGACCGGCCCGGCCGGGACGCTGCGGCCGCGGCCGGACGGGGCCGGTCATGTCGGCCTGACCGAGGCAATGGTGCAGCTACAGTGACGGGCGACGGCCCCCGGGAAATGAGGGACGATGGGAGCCATGCTGGAGCACGTCTCGCTTCCGGAGGCGGTGGGCCGGGCACTGCGGCACCGCATCCTGAATAACGAGCTACCCGCCGAGACCCGCCTCGTCGAGGCCAACCTGGCCGCCGAGTTCGGGGTCAGCCGCGGGACCATCCGGGACGCCATGCGCAGCCTGCAGGCCGAGGGGCTGATCGCGATCGTGCCCCGCCGGTACAGCGTGGTGACCCGGATGTCGCAAGAGGATGCCGAGGACGTGTGCTACGCCCGGTATGTGCTGGAGGACGCCGGGTTCGACAGCGGCTTCGGGCCGGGCCGCAAGGATCTGGTCAGGAACCTGCGCCTGGCCATGGAGCACATGTCGGTGGCGGCCAGGACCGACGACATGGACGCGCTGGTGGCCAGCGACACCCGCTTCCACGAGCTGCTCATCGACGTCTCGGGGCGTCACCGGCTGAAGGACCTGTGGTCGATGCTCAACAGCCAGATGGGCGCGCTGATGCGGGCCGAGATCGACCGCCAGGGCATCGCCCTGGTCGACGCGGTCGAGCGGCACCGCGGCATCTTCGAGGCGGTCAGCGAGGGGGACCTCACCCGGCTGCGCCGGGAGATCCGGGTGCATTACCTGACGGGCTTCCCTGGGCATGAAGACCCGCCAGGACCTCCGGATCGTGCAGGTGACACATGACCGAGCGCTGGCCAGGCAGCTGAAGCAGGGCGGGCTCGCGCACCCGGCACACCGGCATCACCATCGGGCACCGCGGGTGGAAGTGGCAGCCCGGCGGCCGCTCGATCGCGTTCGGTATGTCGCCGGTCAGCGCGGGCTTGGCCGTCTTGCGGTGGGTGGTGAGCCGCGGTGCCGCGCGGACCAGCGCCTGGGTGTACGGGTGCAGCGGCTCGTCGAAGATCTTTTCCGTGGGCGCCTGCTCGACCACCCGGCCGAGGTACAGCACGGCCGTGCGCTGGCTGATGTGCCGCGCGACGTCGAGGTCGTGGGTGACGAACAGGTAGGTCAGGCCGCGCTCCTCCTGCAGCTGGATCATCAGGTTGAGCACCTGGGCCTGGATCGAGACGTCCAGGGCGGACAGCGGCTCGTCCGCGATCACGACCTCCGGCTGCACGGCCAGGGCCCGGGCGATCCCCACCCGCTGCCGCTCCCCGCCGCTGAACGCGTGCGGCCGCCGGGCCGCCTGGGCCTGCGACAGCCCGACCGTGCGCAGCAGCTCGGCGACCCGCGCCGCCCGGTCCCGCCGGTCCACGACGTGGTGCACCTTGAGCACCTCGGTCAGCGCCTGGCCGATGGTCATCGTCGGGTTCAGCGACGAGTACGGGTCCTGGAACACGCCCTGGACCTGGCGGCGCACGGCCCGCGCGGTCGGGCTGCGGCGGTCGAGGATGCTCGTGCCCCGGTACCGGATGTCGCCGCTGGTCGGCCGGTACAGGCCGAGCAGCAGCCGGCCGAACGTGGTCTTGCCCGAGCCGGTCTCGCCGACGAGCGCCAGGGTCTCGCCGCGCCGGATCGCCAGCGAGACCCCGTCGACGGCCTTGAGCGTCGGCCGGGCTCTCCCGACGGCGTCCCGGCCGGTGGAGAAGTGCTTGGAGACGTCGACGGTCTCGATGATCGGCGTGTCCGGGCCGGCGCCGGCCGCCGGGACCGGGCTAGCCACGGTCACCGGCCCGGCCGCGGCCGGCGTGCTCATACAGGGTGAACCGCCCGGCGTTGGAGCCCCCGTCCACCTCGAGCACCGTGCCGGTGATGTGGCCGGCCTGGCGCGACGCCAGGAACAGCACCGCGCTGGCGATGTCCCGCGGGTGGCCGGCCTGGCCGAGCGGGATCGACCGGACCAGCGCCGCGCGCAGGTCGTCCGGGGCCCGGTCCGGGTAGACGTCGCTCCACCCCCGGACGTCGATGTAGCCGGGGGCGACCACGTTCACCCGGATGCCGTGCGGGCCGAGTTCCATGGCGAAGACCTTGCTCATCGTCTCGACCGCGGCCTTCGAGGCGCTGTAGGCCGCGCCCGCCGGGCGCGGGTTGCGGGCCGACCCGGTGGAGATGCTGATCACGGCGGCGTCCCGCGCGCCGCGCCCGACGCAGTGCCGGGCGAAAGCCTGGGTCATCATGAAGGTGCCGGTGACGTTCACGCGCAGCACCCGGTCCCACGCGTCGGCGGGCATCTCGAGCAGCGTTCCGTCCGGATAGGAGGCCGCGTCGTTGACCAGGATGTCGGCCTTGCCCCAGCGGCTGACGGCCTCGGCGATCACCTGGCCGGCCAGGCCGGACTGCCCGATGTCCCCGGTCACCGTGGCGACACCCGGGTGGTCGGCGAAGTACCCGGAATCCACCAGGTCGCAGACCAGGACCCGGGCGCCCTCGTCCGCGAACCCCTGCGTGATGGCGCGGCCGAGCCCGTTGGACCCCCCGGTGACCACGGCGACGGCTCCCTCGAAGCGCGCCTCCGGCACGGTGCTTCCGGTGCGCGCCTCCGGCACGGTGCTTCC
>Ga0335078_10003111_pt1 | contig 24781 bp, 28 predicted proteins | sample Lox_Sample_32_FD_206711 | JGI IMG/M metagenome (GOLD analysis project Ga0335078, IMG submission 206711) | Soil microbial communities from Loxahatchee National Wildlife Refuge, Florida, United States - Lox_Sample_3.2 | ecosystem: Environmental > Terrestrial > Soil > Wetlands | place: USA... | reverse complement strand
GAGCGTTTCCGCAGGCCAGTCAACCATTGCCGGGCTAATTTCCGGTGTACGCAACCGGGCTGGGCGGGGCGTGGCGAAACGGCCGTTTCCGGGCCGGCGAGGGCTGGGCTGGCGGCGCGCTGGGCGGGTCAGGCGGTGTCCTGGCCGGGCGCGGCCGGCGGGTCAGGCGGTGTGTCCTGCCGCCGCGTGGCTGGCCGGTCAGGCTGGCTTGCGTCCCACGCCGACCAGGACCCAGAACTGGCTCGGGTCTTCCGGCACGTCAGCGGGGGAGGCCGGGCGCCACGCCGGGATGTAGACCAGGCCGGGATCGAGCAGCTGGAAGCCGTCGAAGAAGCCCAGGATCTCGGCGCGGGAGCGCATGTGCACGCCGGTGGCCACGCTGCGGTTGTAGACCGTCTCGGTGGCGCGGGCCCTCTCCGGCCGGCTCTCGTTGTTGATGTGGCTCAGCACGAGATAGCTGCCCGTCGCGAGCGCGTCGCGGAGCGTGGCTACGATCCGCCACGGGTCGTCGGCGTCGGCGACGAAGTGCAGCACCATGGCCAGCAGCAGCCCGGCCGGCTGGCTGAAGTCGATCAGCTGCCGAGTGGTGGGGTGGGCGAGAATCTTCTCCGGTTCGCGCAGGTCACCGTCGATGACGGCGGCGATCGTCGTGGCCGGCCAGGATGGCCTTGCTGTGCGCGATGGCGACCGGGTCGACGTCGGCGTAGACGACCCGGGAGCCCGGGACGGCCTGCTGGGCCACCTCGTGCACGTTCCCCTGGGTCGGGATGCCGGAACCGATGTCCAGGAACTGGCGGACGCCGCTGGCGGCGAGATGCCGGACGGCCCGGCCGATGAACGCCCGGTTGGCCCGGGCCCCGGCCCGGATGGTCGGCTCGACCGCGCTCATCGCCCGGGCCAGATCCTGGTCGGCCAGGAAGTTGTGCGTGCCGCCCAGCCAGTAGTCGTAGACCCGGGCGATGTTGGCCCGCTTGGTGTCTACGCCCAGTGGCACCCAGTCCGGTTGACCAGCCATAGCTGCCGTTTGCTCCTCTTGGCCGTGCGGTGACCGTTTCCGTTTTGCACGGTATCTCACTGTGAGCAATGGGTGTGCGGACCGGAGGCAGTGCGGGCCGGATTCCGGTTGATCAGCAGATTGGCCGCTCGGGACGCACCGGCCGGCGGGCAGGGATTGGTGAGGGACCGGTGGGGCCGTAGGTGACTGGAGACGGCCGGCCGGTGCTGCCGAGGCGCCGCGCCGGACCTTGTCGGCCTGGCCGCGTTCCCCCCCGGCCCGGACTGGTGGGTGGACACCTAGTCGGTGACCGCCGAGCGGCTATTCGGGCACCCGGCGGGCGCCGTGCTCGGGCGGAACCTGCGCGACGTGCCGATGACCGGCACGGGCCAGAGTGAGTTGGCCCGGGAGGCGCCGGTCTAGGTAGCCTCGGGCCGAGTCTGGATGGCCACCCTGGCCAGCACTCGAACCACTCTGACCCGCAATCCCGCCCGGGATCACATCACGCCGCTGACGCTCAGGGATGGAAGCTGTAGTGGTAGACGTACTCGGTTTTTCTTTCGATGCCGGTGATGGCCCCGCGCGGTGACCGCTTCACCTTCCACACGGCCGCGGGCGCCTTCGCGGCCAAGATCAGGAACACTCCTGTGCTCACCTCATGCGCGGCCAGGTACTCCTCCGCGATCAGGTGCTTGCGCTCCCCGGCCTTGCAGTAGATCACGGGGACGCCGTTCGCGGCCGCCCAGGCCTTGACCCGGCGGGCGAACCGGCCCGCCATCCGCATCAGGTGAGTGTCATCCAGCTGGTCATCGCCGCCGTGCAGCCGCCGCCACCAGCACCGGAACCCGCCCGGATTATGCCCCAGCGAAAAGAACGCGTTCAGCACGATCCGGTCCACACAGCCATAAGAGCCGGTCAGCAGATCCCCGTACCGCCCGGAAAAGTCATCAGCCACGCACCGAACGTGCCAGGCTCACCGCGGCCCGTCAGCCGGACTGCCCGAAGGGCCACTCCTTCCGGGCGAAGTCCCGGACGGAGCGTAGCGATCCTTGGTCGCTAGCTTCTGGACGTTTGTGTCAAGTTTTCACGCAGCGTGGGTGAGCCGCGCACGGGTGAGGTAGCCGTTGATGTGCTGGTCGATGGCGTGCAGGGCGGCGCGGAGTTCGGGGGGCTGGGGGCTGGTCGGCGGCCAGCAGTGGGCGGAGCAGCCGGTTGTGCAGTTTGGTGTAGAAGACCGCGGCCTTGACCCCCTCGGGGGTCAGGACGTAGCGGTGGGTGCGCCCGATCCGGGTGATGAGCCCGGTGAGCCGGAGCCGCCGCAGGTCGTAGGTCATCTGGCCGGGTGTGTAGGGGTGTGCAGCAGTCCGGTCATCAAGGCGCGCAGGCTCTCTGGCATTCGCACATGGACGCCAGGATCCATCCCGAGCACCGGCTCAACCCAGACCACCCAGCCGAAGATCACAGGGAAGGCCACCCGGTGCCATTCCAGGTGACGCCGTGGTGCGGGCTGTGCTCCTCGCTGGCGCAAAGGCAAACGCCACCACCACGCGCCACGTGACCAGCATCGCCGGGATACCCGCGATGAGCGTCGCCCAGTCCGTCTCCCCTTTCACCACGCCCGGGAACAGCAGCAGCACCAGCAGCATGGCGTGCGGGCTGCGCCGGGCGTCCATCACGTCATCCAGGACCCGGACCGCAGCCCCCAGCAGGAACATCCCCGCCACCGCAGGCACCCACCCGCCGTGCCGGTACAGGTCAGCCAGTGGCGTCACCGCCGCTGAACTGTACAGCCCCGGCCCGGTGCCGTAATACTCCTCGCTGAACTGGTACCCGGTCGCGAGGACAGGCTTCCCCGGCCACACCACGCGGGGAATCAGTGCGGCGGCAGGCCCCGTGGCGAGCAGGACCGGGCTAGCGTACGGGATCTGCGACGGGGTGCGCTGCATGACGATCGCCGGGGCACCGGTCTCCCGCATCCGCTGTGCCAGGTAAGCCACCGACCGGGGCACTTGCGCCGGGCCGGAGGTGACCGCGCCGCGCAGGATCACCGGTGCGGCAGCCAGCGCCTGTGCCGGAGCTAGCGGCCCAGTGCCACCCCGGACAGTGTTCCGGTATGCCTTGTTGAACGGGATGACCACCAGCAGGAACACGACAATCCCCGCCGCCGCGGCGGCAACGGGGATACGGCCCCGGGCAGCGGTCCACGGCAGGAGGACCGCGAGGACCGCGACAACGAAACTCTGCTTGCCACCCGCCGCGGCCCCGGCCGTGATCTCGGCGGCGAACAGAACCGCGACGGTGACCCGCGCACCGGGGACCTTCTCACGCCACGCCAGCAGCGCCGCGCATGCGACGGCGAGCGGGCAGAACAGGGTAACCAGGCTGAGGAACTGGCCATACCAGGTAGCGGAGGCGACCGCCGCCGCCGGGTCACCTACATACCCGAGGCGCCCCGTGGTGGCGAGAAGCGCCACCCGGCCAGCGGTCCCCAGGGCGTACAGCTTCCACGGCGTAAGGGGGCTGCGGACCTGCGCGGTGTACCGCTGCCCGAGCACCGCGGTGCGCCGGGAGCACGCGTCCCGCAAGAGGCGGAATGGCCCAGTGCAGTACCCAGCCGCCCATGCGGTCATCCCCGCGGCGGTGAGCCAGAGGGCCCGCTGGACGCTGCCCAGGGCGATCTGCGCGGTGATGCCGTTCTGCGTGCCGTCCCACGTCACCGAAGCGAGCCCGGACCCGAGCGCCGCCCAGACGAGCAGCCACGCGCCTATCCTCCAGTCCGCCAGGCCGAGTCCCCTGCGGTCAGCGGACGCTGCGGAGAGGCACAGCAGGGCCATGCACCAGGCGGTCAGCGCGAGCGCCCCCCACGCGACCACTGGTCCTGGCAGCGGTGCGTTTACGGCCCCTGCCAGCAGGACGGCAGCCAGCCCACCCGACACCAGGAAGGCGGGAACGGTTCCGGGGATGGCGCGCTCAGGGTCGGTTGGCATCACGGCACTCATGCACCCACACACTACAGGTAGTCACACTGCTACACAGGGTAAGCAGGGCACCTGACAGAACCGGAGGGGCTAAGTGTCAACGCAAAGGGATCATGCTGTGGCTGTTCATCAACAGGAAACGGCATTCCAGCGACGAGATGAAGCGGGAAGTGGATGCCCAGGAGAAAACCAAGAAACAGCTCGCGGAGGGCCGCTGAACTTCGCCTGCGGCCAGATAGAATTGCTGCTGGCGGACTTCATGAACGCCACAGAAGCGCTCCTGCGTATCCTGCAGGGCGTTGTATCCCGGCTCGAACCGACCGTCCGGGAGGATCCACGTGACCGGGAGTCCAGGCGCGAGCTGCGATGACTTCTCGGCGGAAGCGCGACTGATGGCCGCCCAGATGCGTGGGCGCGCGGCTGGTCAGTCCCTTCGCCGCCTTGGCGGACCTCGCCGCGCAGGCACTGAGCGCGCCTGGACAGGCCATAAGCCCCGAGGACATACGCCGACTCGCCTCGGCCGCCATCACCCAGGCACAACAGGTCAGCTACCCGCTCGGCCGCCTGGCCGGCCCGCTGGACAGCGCGTCGGCGGGTGAGCGCCGTGAGTAAGGACGACGAGGTCAAGGCGATCGTCGCCGACCTGGACGGCCTGCTGGATGAGCTCCGCCTGAACGTGGACACAGTGACCGCCATCCTCGTCCCGCCCGCCAGCGACAACGGCTGTGTCGATGGCCACGAGGCCGGCGCAACCTGCTTGACAGATGGAGGCGCACCATCACACCCGTGACGTGACCTTCGGCGAGGACAGCTCGGCCAGCCGCACCGGCAGCGGCCCGGCAAACCTGGCGACCATCCGCGCCGTCATCGTCGCAGCCATCAAGGACGTCGGCTACCTGCACGTCCCCGAAGGCCGGCGAGACCACACCACCCTGGCCGAAGCCCTGCCGAAGCCCCCCGCCTACACGGCCTCGACTAGAGCACAAACGGGCAATCACGGAACACGCCGGATCCGTGCGAACAGAAGAGGGAATCAGATCCGAGCTGGTCGGCCACCGATTGTGTCGCGTTCTTCAACTCTAACGATGCTCGCCGCTGTTAACCTGGTGTCTGGCCTTGGTCTGCAATTCAGTAACATGAATGTTCCTAATGAACCAGGCAATTAGTACCTACCTAGACAGCTGCAAGCAAGAATACTCTTATACGCAAAAGAGGAGACCAATATTGCGTTCCCTGGTGTGGGTGTCAGCTATGGAGCAACGTGCGGTCGCACGTCTTAGAGGTTTGCTGCTCAAATTCAGACTCTGCATGGCGGGCGGCAGGGTGGGAAAGCGACTAACGGCAGGACGTGGCGTACAACTTTCTCTCGGGCGAGATGCAAGCTGCCTAGTGGGCGATCGCGTCAGCGTAGGTAATGGAGTTCTTTTAAGTGTTGCTAAAGGAGCAAACCTTACCATAGGCGATGATGTCAGAATCATGCACTACACCATTATTGGAGCAGAGCAATCTATCATAGTCCGGGATCGCGCACAGATTGGTGAGCATTGCAGTATTCGTGACCACGAGCACGACATAACGACGTCATCTATGCACGCGGCACCTATTGTCTGTTCATCTGTATCTATCGGCGTTGATTCATGGATCGGTCGCGGCGTGGCAATACTCAAAGGTGCTGTCGTTGGTCCAGGGGCAGTGGTCGGGGCAAACGCTGTGGTTCGAGATAATATACCGCAATGCGCTGTCGCAGTTGGCATACCCGCTCGCATCGTGCGAATGCGAGAAACGAGACGATTCTCAGCCGAGCCAGGGGATAGGAGTCTGTGATCTTGTTATGGGAGAGGCCTCGATCAGCTCTTCTCGCGATCGGCTCTACGAAGCTTACGCCACAAATCATGCGGGCTACGGAAACGGTGAAGCCGGGGCGCTGATCTACCGTCGCGACATCCGGCCAGCATTGCCGCTGCCAGGCTTCGGTCCTGTACTGGATATCGGTTGTGGTCAAGGACACCTTGTAAGCCTCATGCTGGCTGATGGGTACAATGCGGAAGGCGTCGACGTTAGCGCTGAGCAAGTAAGGATCGCGTGGTCGTCCGGTCTAGATCGTGTTCGTCTGGGCGACTACCGCGAACTCATGAACGCACGCCCTGGCCAACTCGGGGCAATCACCGCTACCGATGTGCTCGAGCATTTGCCCAAACCGGATGTTTTGGACACTTTTGATCGCGCCATGAATGCCTTGACGCCCGGAGGAGTGTTCATAGCCCGCGTTCCGAACGCCGCTAGTCCACTCGGAGGGCGTATTAGATACGGGGACTTCACGCACGAATCATCCCATACTGCGACCAGTGTCAGGCAGGTCGCTGCGGCGGCTGGCTTTTCGTCCGTGACAGTAAAAGCGTGCCCCCCTGTCGTACATGGGTTGGCTAGCGCCACGCGGTTGATGATATGGAAATCGGTTAGCGCCTACTGGAAGATGGCGCTCGTTGCCGAAACAGGAATGGTTCGAGGACATATAGTGACACAAAATCTTACCTTCGCCGCACGTAAGGCTGGATGAAAGAAGTCGGTGCACCTTGAGTGGTTCACATGCGGCGCCCAGTCGTTTTGCCGTTCTCACAACCACCTTGCGGCGGCCAAATATCGGTCGGAGCATTGCGCGTACGGCGGGTTTTAACCTGGCATCGGCCACGGCTGCGGGTCTCGGCGGGATCGTCCTGGCGCGTGCGGTCGGACCAACAGTGCGTGGTGAGTATGCGGCGATCACCGCCTGGTTCGGCTTGGCCCTTATCGTAGGCGGCATGGGCCAGTCCGCCGCCCTGTGCTTCTATGTGGCACACGACCCGTCTCATGGGTGCGATTATGTGGCCACTTCCCGCGCGATGATGCTCGTAACAGGGTCACTGGCCCTGACAGCAGGGCTGCTGCTGGCGCCGATGCTGGCTCATGGCAACCCCACCGTTACTACGGGCTACCGGATCGCATTCGGTGCGGCAATATTGGCGTACGTCGGTGTTAGCTATACATCCGCCCTGCAAGCCCGTGACATGCGCCGATGGAACGTTGTTCGGGTGATCCAACCTCTGCTCAGCTGCGCTGCCATGGTCACACTCTGGCGTCTTAGGATCCTAACGCTAAACAACGTGCTGGTCCTCTTGCCCGTGACTATGCTCCTCCAGTTGATCTGGGCCTATGTCTGTTGCCGAGGCGTTGGGCTGGCGCCCGGACGAGCGACCCTGAGCCTAGCGCGCCCTTTGGCGGCCTATGGGGCCGCGCAGATCGCCGCGCTTGCCCCTGCGACTCTCAATGCGCAGCTCGACCAATTGATTCTCTCACAGATTGTGCCATCCGCCGACCTGGGGCGTTACGCGATCGCGGTCTCGCTTTCGTTGCTCCCACTGCCCCTAGTCGCGGCGATTGGCAATGTAGCGTTCCCTAAATTGGCTGCCCAGCGGCGCGTAACAGCATCAACGCACAAGGTGCAGAAGCTCGCTGTCCTTGGGGGTGGCGCGATCGCTGCCGCCGCCTTGGTGCCGCTGGCCGCCGTGGCATATTGGATGGTGCCGCTTGTCTTCGGCCGGGGATACCAAGGAGCTGTTCCTCTGCTGTGGATCTTGACGCCAGGTACGATCTTTCTCGCCTGCAGTCAGGTAGCCGGGGATCTGCTGAGAGGCAGAAAACGTCCCATGCTCGTGGCTTGGTCACAGGGCCTTGCGGCCCTCTTCACAGTAGCGCTCCTCCTGATGCTGTTGCCGCTGGTGGGAGTGTACGGTGCGCCGATTGCTTCGACCATCGCTTATGGGGTGGCCCTCGCGGCCATGCTGCGGTGCCTGTGGCGATTGCCAACCGACGAAGGTGGCGACGAAGAGTTCGCCGATACGGGACGCGCCGTCGTGCCGTAGCAGAATCGTCGGTAGATTTCCCTACGGGAAGAATCACATGTGGAATATTGTGTCCGCTTTCCGTTGCAGGTACATAATGCTCATCGCTGTTACGCACGGAACAATACTTCGCTAAATCACAATCCGGGTATCAAGGACATGATAATCCGCGTTTCCCAGATGCCCTTGCGCCACGTCATGTGGTCCTGTAACCTCGTTCAGCGATGACATCCTCGGATTGACGTGGACTAGATTCCAGGCATTTTTGATTAACCTACCAACAAAGCAGCAAAGGACTTCTCTCAAAGGCCAAGCACTAGGTAGCTTATTGGTGCTGATGCTAGCTGACCAGGAAGGCATAACCCTAATCATGATCGCCGAATCGGGGGGACTATAAACATGCGGATGTTCATAGCCGGTATGGACGGGTACCTCGGGTGGTCGTTGGCACAGCACCTTGCCGGCCGTGGCCACGAGATAGCCGGGGCTGATGCGCTCTACCGGCGCTCCTGGGTCGAGGAAATGGGCTCGACGAGCGCAATTCCAATAGTTCCGATTGGGCAGCGACTGCAAGCCCTACGCGAGCATACAGGACAGTCTATCCCATTCTGGGGGGGAGACCTGAGGGACTACAGTTTGGTGGACAAGATCTTTCGAGAGTATGAGCCCCAGGCGGTCATTCAGCTCGGAGAATGCCCATCGGCTCCCTACTCAATGATCGATAGGGAGCATGCCACCTTTGTTCAGATAAACAATCTGACGACCACCTTCAATCTGCTTTTCGCCGTACGGCACTTCGTGCCCGAAGCTCATCTGCTTAAACTCGGTACGATGGGCGAGTACGGTACACCGAACGTGGATATACCCGAAGGATTCTTTGAGATCGAGTATCGAGGCAGAAAGGATTACATGCCCTTTCCGAGGCAGGCACCCAGTTGGTATCACTGGTCCAAGGTGCATGGCTCAAACAATGTAATGTTCGCCAGCAAAATTTGGGGGCTGAGGGCCACCGATATCATGCAAGGGATAGTCTTCGGGACTCGGGTTGATGGAGGCAGCGACGATCATCGCATGCGGACCAGGCTTGATTTCGACCAGGCTTTCGGAACGGTCATCAACAGGTTCTCCTGTCAGGCCGTTATCGAGCATCCATTGACGCCTTATGGCGCAGGCGGACAGGTGCGTGGATTCATTCCGCTGCGCGATTCGATGCAATGCCTTACGCTCGCGCTTGAGCATCCGCCAAAGGCGGGGGAGTATCGCGTTTTCAACCAATTCGAGGAGACGTATAGTATCCGGGATCTGGCTGATATAGTGCGAAAAGAGGCCTTGACTCTCGGGCTCAAAGTAGACGTCGTCTCGGTCGAGAATCCGCGGGCAGCAATCGAGGCGCAATCCCATCATTTTGCGCCCGATCACAAGCGCCTTCTAGACCTTGGCTATCAACCGACCCGCGGTGTTTCCAGCGAAGTGCGGACAATGCTCGAGGATCTCATTCCTCATCGTGAACGAATCGCTAAGCACCAGGATGCACTTCTGCCAGACGTGCTGTGGGACGCCCCGCGGCGCACGGTGAATTATCTTCCTGACTCCGACGATCGCGACTGGATCAGGCGGGCCAGTGACGATGCCATGTTGAGTGTCGAAGGCGATGCCCGGACTTGACGCACCGAAGCGACGCAGAGTTGCTGGCCAAAGATAGCAAGCAGAGGCCGCCCTCTTGTGGTTCGCGTGCAGACGGGTGAATTCTTTCAATATTTTCAAGCATAGGAGGAGGCGGGCGTAGTGATGCGTGGATCTGCCACCGCTGCAACGGACCTGGCATGTCATGTTTTTGGACGTAAGCAGGTAGTTCGGGTGGCTCGGTTCACATTGCGGCGAGCCCGGTTGGACATCCGGAACGACCGCTGTGCCAATGGGGAAGAATCTCTCATTCGGTGGTTGCTTCGGCAGAGTTCGCCAGGGCAGACTTTTCATGCGGTCGACGTTGGGGCTAACATAGGCCAATGGGCAATGCTGCTGCTCAACGGCGCCCGCATGTATAAACGCGAAGCTGACCTAGACCTTCACTCCTTCGAGCCGTCGTCCTATACCTTCGCCCGCTTGTCTGAAATTCTGCATGGACAGCGGGTAACACTTAATCAGATGGCTGTAGGCGATCGGAGTGGCACTGCAACGTTGCATGTGGAGCTGCCCGGGGCTGCCACGAACTCATTGCATGTCTCACATCTGACTGGACGACAGCTCGCGACTGAGGATGTTCAAGTCGTGACCCTTGATGACTATGCCGACCAGGCAGAGCTGAAGCAGATTGATCTCCTTAAGATCGACGCAGAAGGCCATGATATGGCTGTCATCAGGGGCGCGACCCAACTCTTTGGGAACCGGTCTATTACGGTGGCCCAATTCGAGTACAACCATCGCTGGATATATGGACGATTTTTTCTTCGTGATGTATTCTCACTTCTTGACCCGATGGGATATCGCATAGGAAAGCTAACGCCCTTTGGTGTTGAATTCTATCCGGGTTGGGACCCGGATCTAGAAACGTTCGTTGAGGGTAACTACCTGGCTTGTGCCCCTTCGGTAGCCCGTCATCTTCCGTCTGTCAGATGGTGGAAGGATAGGGGCTAAGGCGTGCCTTATCAGTGGCATTTCTGTACTGCTCTCCTTAGTGTTTCCGGAGGATTTCTAGATGCGAGTTGGTGTTATCGGGCCGACTGGGCCGGATAGATTCGCGGATAATGTTGCCGATGCACTGGGACGAATGGGCCATGAGGTCACCAAGCTGGGACCGGCGCACCCAAATCATGAGACTTGGCGGGCCCACCACTTGGCGATGGTTGTCAGGATGTCAATTCCCTTCTGGGATGAGCAGTCACAGCAGCGGCTGAGCCGGGCGGCACTGGAGGCTGAGTGCGAAGTTGTTATTAGCGTTGACTTGCGAGTGACACCATCCACCATCGCGGCGATCAAGAGTGATGGGGCGAGGGTGGCCTTCTGGTTTCCGGATGCTGTTTCACAGCTTGGCAGGCAGTTGATGTTTCTGGCACCCTATGATGCTTTGTTCTTCAAGGAGCCCCACGTGGTCGATCGAGTGCGAGCAATGTTGGGGCTTTCGGTCTACTACCTGCCAGAAGCTTGCAACCCGCGATGGCACAATCCAGAGGTGCCAGCGGGATCAGACCCGTATATTGTGGTTCCGGCTAACACCTACGCGTACCGTGTGCGGTTGCTTGAACGACTCTCAAGTAGGGGAATCCCACTGAGGATCTACGGGGCCGGATTCCCGCACTGGCTGGGTGAGACACCACTCAGGAGACTGCACGTTGGACGAGTGGTGGTACGCGAAGAGAAATCCAGGGTGTATCGTTCTGCGGCTGGTGTTCTCAATTCAATGCATCCCGCGGAGATTGCGGGCGTTAATGGCCGCCTATTCCAAGCGGCCGGATGCGGGGCTGCTGTGCTTGCAGAGTATCGGCCGACGCTGCCTGACCTATTCAGAATTGACCATGAGGTTCTTGCCTTCCGGGATTTTGATGAACTGGCTGATGGCGCAACTCGTTTGCTCAATGACGATGGATTGACCGCCAAGATAGGTGACGCGGCGGCTAAACGCGCTCACAGCGAGCACTCTTACGAGCGACGGCTTATAGACATACTCGAACAAATCTCCTGAAGTCATGGGTCAGAGAAATATAGAGGAGTGAAATGAGAATTGGAGTAATCGGACCTATCGGCCGGGATGAGTTTGCCGATAACGCGGCGGATGCTCTTCGTCGAATGGGGCACGAAGTCATCCAGCTCGGTCCTGCTCATCCGACTCATCGTAATCGCAAGGTGCACAATATTGCGAATCTGACGCGGATGGCCGTCCCGCAACTTGACGCGCGACTCCAAGGACCGATAGCTAAAGCTGCACTGGCCGCTGAGTGTGAGGTGGTAGTCAACATCGACCTGCGGTTGATGCCAGACATCGTCAATCAGATCAAGAGCCGCGGGGCGAGGGTGGCGTTCTGGTTTCCGGACGCGGTATCCCGCCTTGGCCGACAGTTGATGCTGCTTGCGCCGTACGATGCGCTGTTCTTCAAAGAGCCGCATATGGTGGATCGCTTCAGGGCCATGCTCGGATTGCCCGCGTATTACCTGCCCGAGCCGTGTAACCCGGCTCGTCACCGCCCGATCGGAACGGCTGGTAAGGATCCGCATCTCGTCGTTCCGGGTACGATGTATCCTTTTCGGGTGCGGGTGATTGAGCGACTGCTGGCGAAGGGCATTCCTCTCAAGCTGTATGGCGTTGGGGTTCCGCGGTGGATGGGTGAAACCGCCGCGCGCGAGGTACATGCCGGGCGCTATGTGTCTCGTGACGATAAGGCGCGAGTATATCGCTCTGCTACAGGTGTACTGAACACAATGGATCCAGCCGAGGTGGCTGGTGTCAACGGTCGGCTTTTTCAGGCTGCGGGTTGTGGAGCAGCCGTGCTAACGGAGTTCCGTCCGACGCTTCCTGATTTGTTTGATATCGGCGAGGAGGTTCTGGCCTTCAGCGACTTTGACGAGCTGCTTGACCAGGCGACGCGCTTGCTAAACGAGAAGGGCCTGTCCGCTCGGCTTGGTGATGCGGCTGCCCGACGAGCTCATCACGATCACACCTATGATCATCGACTTGCCGTGATCCTAGAGAAGCTGTCGTGAGCCTGGCGTTCGTCTTGGCAGGCGGGGGAGTCTTCGCTTCCCTGCGGTGGGCTGCTGGAGGTGCAATCCTTCTCGCGACCGCAACTGGGTTGCTGTATCAGTGCATCGTTCGGCAAGTATCACAGGTCGCCGTCGAATGTCTGTACATCAGATGCGATTACTCCAGTGACGGATTTGTATGACCACGGCAGGTGACTCCGCGATATCGTCAGCACGTTCTCCAAGGATGTGGTGTGACTGCTCGACGATATCATAGATGTGCGAACAAATCCGCATGCAGTCCTACTCGTTTTGCTATTCTGCCTAGCTATTGTCAAGGATGAAGCGACTGCCCGACGCTGGTGGCTGGTATTCCCGCCACGATACTAGTCTGGGTTATTGCCGTGTTGTCAGCTTCTGAGGACGGAGGCCGGTGTGACCAAGGGAGCGCTTCTGCTAACTCCGTCCCGGGGTCTTGGCGGCGGGATTGAACGCTACGTCGAGACAGTCGAATGGGCTTTTGATGCTCGGGGAATTAAATATCAGCGCCTTGACTTGTATCGACCCGCTAACGTAGGCCGTGCGGTTGCATACGCTCGCCTTCTGCATGATGCGCGTAAGTATCTGAGGGCCGATGAGAAACCGACCCGTGTCATTGTTGCCCACAGGTCCCTTCTTCCTGCGGCGCTGCTACTAAGGCGAGAAGGAAATGTGAGCGGCATCTCGGTCGTATGTCACGGCACCGAGGTGTGGGGTGATCGAGCAGCCTGGCGTAAGGTTACAGAGAATCGTCTCATCCGCAACCGTGGCGTTCGGGCGATTGCGGTCAGCAGCTTCACGGCTGGGGCCCTAATTGGCAATTGCCCGGCTAGCGTTCTCTCGCCCGGCTTGACCAGCGATTGGTTCCGGACACTGGTGGGGGCATCAGAGAACTGCCGGAAGACGCAACAAGGGATACACATTGTCACTGCCTTTCGACTCGATGATTATCGGGGTAAGGGGCTTCCCGAGATAGTGAGGGCTATTGCAATGCTTGGGCGCAAGGATGTTCGTCTGACAGTGTGCGGCAGCGGGGATCCATCAGCCGAACTACAGTCCCTACTGCAGAAGTACCCATTTACAGATTTGTACTCCAGGCTGTCCGATGCGGAGCTTGCTCGGCAGTTTGCAGTCGCTCATCTCTTTATCCTAGCAACAAGAACCCGACCTGGCCGAGATCCCTCTGGCGAAGGCTTCGGGCTTGTTTTGCTTGAAGCGCAGGTCGCAGGGACGCCCGTCATCGGACCAGCCAGTGGTGGTGCATATGACGCCTATATCGAGCAGGTCACGGGGATGACTCCAGCTGACGAGAGTTCGGAGGCCCTTGCCACGTCGATTAACAACGTGCTTGAAGACCCGTCTCGTTTGAGCGAAATGGGCAAACGGGCGGCAGAATGGTCACGAGAATTGTTTAATCCGGATAGCTATGCCTCGCGCGTAGTAGAAAGGCTACTATGAAAATGACTCCTGTGCGCGCTGCGATCGTTATGGGCCATCCTGCGCAGCAGTTTACCAGAGGCCTACAGCTTCTTTCCGATGAGCAGGAAATCGAACTGCACGTTTATTACCGGTCGACGGCGAGGAGCTTTAAAGATCCAGGGTTTAATAGAGAAGTCTCTTGGGATGTTGACCTCCTCGGCGGGTATGACTGGTCGGCCCCTCCGCACAGCATTACGATGCCCGCGGCTCGCGCGCGCTGGTTTATTCAACGTCTCAGATCGGATCGGCCGGAGATTGTCATTTGTTATGGGTGGGGATCGACGATAGCTCGTGAGTGCATCATGTATTGCATGCTTGCCCGTGTCCCGATACTTTTGTACGGCGACAGCACATGGCAGCATCCAACAGGTGGACGAGGCGGGCTTATTAGAGCGGTACTCCTTCGAGCGGTTACTATGCTGTGCTCTGGGGCAGTGTCAACGGGTACATTTAATCGAGAATTCTACATTCGTTATGGGATGCATCCGCGACGAATCTGGCCAGGTGTATGTCCTGCTGACACTGAGGCGTTCGAGGGCGCGCGCACTGAGGCCCGCAACGACAAGGCCGCCAGTCCACATCATCTCTCTATAGGATTTGCTGGGAAACTAATCCCGCGGAAAGGAGTCAAGGATTTGCTCGAAGCGGCCGCACTCCTCCCGCGGAGCCGGGACTGGTCGGTAACGATCGTTGGAGACGGGCCACTCTTGGGCGAACTCCAGGACCTGGTCCAGGGACTAGGACTTGTTGACCGCGTTGTGTTTCGGGGATTTGCGAATACCAGCGAGATGCCGAAACTGCTCGCTTCGTTCGATGTTGTTGTCGTGCCGTCTCATATGGACATGAGGGCACTCGTAACCATTGAGGCGATGGCTGCTGGTGCGACGATCGTGGTAAGTGATGCTACGGCAGTTTGGGGCGCTGGTGACCTGGTCCAGCATGGGATCACTGGCCTGGTGTACCCAGCCCAGCGCCCGGATGCGTTGGCGACGCAATTGGCCAGCTTGCTTGACGATCCGGATCTGCTCGCCATGCTGTGCGCCAACGGTACGGCTCGGGTAAGCAATTTCGGCCCGGAGGCTTTTGCCAGGACAATGAAAGCTGCGATTGTCGGATATTCTCATTTGCATGGACTTCGGGCCGGGACTCAGGGACGGACCAGCACAACGACAGAACCATGACTCCTAATGATCTGGAAACCTGCGCGAAGTGCTGCCGACCGGAGATCGGATATTGTGGTGTTGACGCCGCTGATAGTGCTATCGTGAAGTTCGATGATTGCACGCTTGCATTGGGCAAGGCTGTCTGGGTCTTTGATGAGGAACGTAGCCTCGGCCCCTTCCACGTCAGCGACCAGATCGAAGGTGGTCACCTGCGTCTCGCGGAGGATCTGTCTGAGCGTGAGCGCAGGAACCTCTACAGTTATCTCGTGCTTGCGCGGGGGCCCGATGCGTGAACTGAACGTTTCGGATGACAAGGTAAAGTTTGCTGTTCCGCTACGGTCTGTGACCGCGGCATGGATCATATCAATATGGAGTGAAGCGGAGTAAGGCGAGATTCTCTTACTCAGGCCTTTGCCTAGGTTCGGGTTCGCCTCTACACAGACCAAGTGGCCGCCTGGTGCCATAGCCTCCGCGATGTGGCAGGTAGTGACACCAAGGCTGCTTCCGAGTTCCACGACTGCCTTGCTGCCCTGCAGGAGCTGGCGGATCATCCGCGTCTCCGCACCTTCATAGATTCCCCAGAACATCTGGGCCCGGACGCGTGGAGAGAAGTCCTTGCTACGCACATCGAACCAGAGTCCTTGATGGCGTACCCGCTTTCCCGAAAGGAATCCGATTATTTGCCCTGCGGTGTCACTGGCCACAAAGCCTGCTATTTTGGGCTTAAGCTTCGATGCGCGTGTGAAGAACCTGTGTTTTGTGATGGGCTGAGGTGGATCTCCGGCTCGCCCAGAGATTTCCGTCGAGTAGTTCATTGTGTTATTCCCAACATCCAATCGAAGTAGTTATCGGGGTCGAAGGGATCTGGGTCAGGTGCTACGGCGATACTCAGAGCACGTTTGATCGCTGTACGGAGGGAATCGGTGTCTCCAACGGCAAATCCGCATAGCGCATGGCCGGCGATCTCCCTGTTCTGAGCTGTTTCACGAGCGATCACTGCGCGGCCGTTGACTCGCGCTTCGGCGAGTGGAAAGCCGAACGATTCGAGCCCGGATGGGAAAAAGACTGCGCGACTGCGGGCCCATATGGTTGAAAGTTCGGTGCTCGGGAGGCGCCCAACATATTCTAGTAGTGGATGGCGGGCGAGGGATGTGGGGACCTCACCCGGGGTTGCCGTAACGATTAGTCGGACTGTGGGGTCGAAGTTGCCGTCCACGGCCGCTACCCAATCCCTGAGCCGCTGGACCATGTGCTTGTATATTTCGAATATCACGGGACAGAGGATGGTGTTGCCCTCTCCTGAAAGAGGAACTATCTCCGGCGTCAGAGGATGCATTCGCACGCAGATTCGGTCACTGACCCTTGGCAGAACCGAGGTCACACGGTCAGCCATTGCTGAGCAGGGCACTATAAGCACATCGGATCGGCGGGCGGCAAGGCGCACCACTGAAGCTTGACGAGTAGCGATAGGCCGTAGCGATGGGTGCAAGTCGGCGATCTCAGCTTTCGTAAGGAAATGCAGTGCATTGGCCAGTAGTGTCCACCTTTCTCCGCCAGGTGCCAGGAATCCGACATTGTTCAGTGCTACCCGGCGGCCCCGCTTTAGCGTGGCCAGTTCACGCTGCAGCAACCACATGGGATCGACACGTCTGGCATCTCCGATAGTCTTGACGTCTCCATGCCGTGTCTGAGCAAGGTAACGATAGAACTCATTCCTGAAGCGTGCGGCTCCGCCCATCGGTCCACCTGCCACGTCTACGGTCACCGGAGCAAACATCTAAGCGACTCCTATGCCATTGAGCTTTGGTCGTTGGAAGATTAGCAGGAGTAGTGGATGGAATTGATGGGGATGCGGCGCAGGATAATGGAGCCCGTTCTGTGCCGCCAAGCGGGACCACCAATGGGCCGATCTGCGCTGCCCGGAAAGTCGCAGGTACGTGAGGTAGCATTCCAGCCGCGGCCAGTGGCGGGACGTCAGATGTCCTAGGGGTGACCGTGCAATAGCGCGAGCTGGCCACTCCGCCCATCGAACCGGGTGGCGTATATCCGGAACTGTGCAGATAACGAAGCCGCCTGGACGCAGCACGCGCGCACACTCGCTCAGGACTACACCTGGTGAACGCACATACTCAAGCACACTTGAGACGAAAACCACGTCGAAGGTCATGGATTCAAAGGGAAGCATGGTCCAGTCGGGTGCAAGCTGAACCCAATCTACCGTGTTCCGGGGCTCCGTTGCCGCTGCACACCTCAACATTTCCGCTGATATGTCACAGCCGGTTACACGCCATCCGGCGTCCGTTATGTGGCGCGCTAGCTCGCCAGTCCCGCATCCGAGGTCCAGGAGTTTGCCCGCCACTGGGACGTGATGAGTGGCAGCGGAAGCGAAGCGGGCTAGGCGGCTTGCGTGGCGGCCTTCGGGCCCATACTTTGCGGGCCAGGTGGGTGCTTTTGTGTCGAATAGAAGCCGTACTCGTTCCGTATGTGTGATCCGTTGGTCAGTCATGGCAACGAGAGCCTGTGTTAGCAACCCGTATTGTGGCGCGCATTGTGGCCAACATAGCTTCCGTTTGCATTGCTGGCCCGCCTTCCAAAGCGATGCGGAACGCAGCGACTGCAGCTCGATGTCCCTTGTCTTGACGACCCTTCCAGATCGTCCTGCCATTTGATGTTGCCGACCGGAAGTCATCGATTACCAGTCGATGTGAGCCGGCCTGGATCTCGATCCATTCCTTGCCAGCGACAGGTTTAGCGCTGCCGTAGGCGACGGAGGCCAACGATCCGTCGGAGAACCGCAGGGAGACTGCCACGTCGTCCCCATGCTGGACTCCTGGTCCACCGCCGCCCGGCAGGCCGAACACGTCTTCGATCGAGGCGCCGATGAGGGCCTGTGCGGTATCGACGAAGTGGCATACTTCACCAAGCACCCGCCCGCCCTGCCGCCTGTCGTGATACCAGTGCCCTTCGGGCACTGGTCCAGCAGCCACGCGATACACGAGGAGCTTGGGAGAGGAGACTTCGGCGAGCCTGCGCTGGGCGGCCGCCAGCGCAGGGGACCAGCGCCGGTTGAAGCCGATCGCGAGCTGGCGGTCCGAGGCTCGCCATGCGGCCTCAACGGCGTCGAGCTCATCATCAGTCAAGGCGAGTGGCTTCTCGCACCACACATGTTTACCTGCGGCCAACGCTCGTGTCGCCAGGCTGGCGTGCGTGTCGTGCGGAGTAGCGATTACTACCACGCCGATGTTCGGGTCGTTGATCAGCGCATCTGCTCCGGGTACCGCATTCTCGAAGCCGTGCCGTTCTGCAGCACGCCGCGCGGATAGGCCACTAGCCGAGGAGACCGATACGAAACGCTGCAATCCCGCCCTTCGGAAGGCGGGCAGGAGCGTCCCATTCGAGAAGGATCCGGCCCCGGCCCAGCCAATGCCGGGGGGAAACGTTGCTCCGGAAGGCGATTTCAAGCGCACGTTGTCGTCAGCCGGTCGTTCAGGGTAAGCCAGCTTGATCGCCAGATACGACTCTGATCGCTCCTCCATCAGGCGATATGCGCTATCCGCATTGGCGATGTCGAACGTGTGCGTGACCAGGTCCGATACGTGAAGTCTGCCGCTGGCTAGTAGATCGAGTACAGCCTCAAAGTTGCGTCCCTCCGTCCATCGCACCTGGCCAGCCGGGAAGTCGACCCCCCACGCCTCATAGGAGGGTTCATAGCGACCTGGGCCATAGGACCGGGCGAACCTTACTGAGAGCTCTCGCTCGTAGAAGGGTGTGCGGCTGAGGTGAAGTCCGACATCGCCCACGATCACCACAGCGGCTCGATCGCGACAAAGTACGGGTATCCGCATTATTGCATCCGAGGATCGACTCGCCGCGCACACAAGTATTGCATCCGCCCCCCGGCCTCGCGACCAGCTCAGTACATGGTCGGTGGTGACCTCCCCTAGCTCATCCAAGGCCCGAACGCCGGAGCTGGTCGCGACGAATCGTGCGTGCTCGGCTGGGTCGATCCCAGCGACATCGCACCCGGCCGCTATGGCTAGCCGCGCTGTCAGCTGGCCGATCAAGCCGAGACCGATTACCACAATTTTGGATCCTGGGCCTACCTCAGCCATTCGCAGGCCATGGAGAGCGATCGCCGTAATCGTGGTGAACGCTGCGTCCTCGGCGGGCACTCGGTCAGGAACTATGGCGCAGAGGAGACCGGGCACCGCCTGGAATTCGGCGTGGTTCGCTTTCCCCGCCCCCCCCGTTGCTACTAGTTGTCCAGGCCGAACGCCGGTGACCGCTGATCCGGTTTCGAGGACTATTCCGGCCGCTGAGTAACCGAGCGGCAGGTCCTCGGCTAGTCGGCTGCGGACCGCCTGATGGGTTGCGGTGAAGCCGTCAGCCCGGACCTTGCGCAGCACCTGTCGGACCAGATCTGGCCGAGCCCGGGCCTTGGCCAGCAGATTCGACTGAGCCAGCGCGGTTACGGCCCGCTCGGTCCCGGGCGAGATTACGGACGCGACTGTCTGGATTAGCACTTCGGTTGGATCGGCAATCGGACGGGGCACGTCGAGTACCTCGACAGGCCGGCCCGTCAGTGGCTGTACGATCTGCTTCACCTAGTTCCCCCGATCATGGTTCCGCTGCTCGCGGAGGCCTGCTCTACGGCAATCGAGGCATGCTCTTCCCTATTGGATTGCTGCCAGGTCGTGCTGATCTGCACTGGCAGGATCGTGCTTACGCGGCAGGCCAGCACTGGTGCTTCGGCAGTGCGCATGAATCCCGTGGCGACCGCGCCAGTTTCGGCGGCCAGCGCGGTGGATCCGGTCGCAGTGACTGTCATCCGGAACTCACCTGTCGGTGTGGTCACGACGGCGCCCGCTGCGGCTAGCCGTAGCTCAGCCTCTGGCGTAAGATGCCAGCGCAGCATAATCACATGCCGCCCACGCCCACTAATGTAGTCTTCCACCCGCAGCCCGGCTTCTGTGAGTACCCATCTGCGCCGGTGGATGGGTTTACCAGGCAAGCATCGATATCCATCATGGGCGGCCTCAATGGTCAGCACCCCGCCGTGCGCGATGCAGGTCGAGACGTCGGTGATCCGGGCTCGACGGCCAGCCCGAAAAGCTCCCCACACCTCGGTCGAATCGATTCCGTCTACTTCAGCGGTATTGTGCGCTGCGGTGGAGCGCTCATAGCTGCGTATCGAGCCCGGCGCGTACGTGGACGTGCCGGTATCTATCAAGAGCGGAGCGCCGCCCATATATACGAGGCAACTGAGCGTATCCGCGTGCGCATGGCCGGGTAGTTCCTCAGGACAGGGCGCGCCAACGTCGGCCAGGAGTCGCCAGCCTCCGGCGGTGGCTCGGACGAGGCCCGTATCGGGTAGAGCCAGCAAAGGAGTTGCGGAAGGCAACCCGGGCCTAAGGGCTGTTACGAGTTCATGGTTGACTGGGTAGCCATCGTTCAGCAGAGGGACCTGTCCGTCCGGGCCCAGCACGCAACTCAGCCAGTGACGCATTCTGTCAATGGTATCCATTAGCTGGGGGATGGTCGCGTGACCGGCGCAGCGGATCAGCTCAGCAACATCGATCAGATCACCCAAGACTTGGCAGTGATACGCGGGAGCACGCTCATAATGGCCGCCATCCGGCAGCACTTGTATCGCCAGTTGGCTGGTTAGTCTGGTCAACGCACGTCCTAGTTGCTGCTCGTCCTCGAAGAACACTGCGAGGCCTACGAGTGCTTTAAGATCCTTGATCAGATGGTTGCCTCCAATGTCCAATTCCAGGTTCCGCCGCAGAAATCCGGTATGAGCGGAGAGGCTCGCAACGAAAGCCTCCTCGATAGGACTGCCGACTACCAGTTCACGATGGAGCCCACAAAATGACCATGCACGGACCGCAGTCGGGTAAGGAAGCCAGGCATCTCCACGCCCGAGCCTGACCTGCGTGTGCCACGACCCCCACAGCGCGGCGAACCATGCCTGGGCGTCCGCCCGATCCGGCTCCGTCGCCAGCCGCCATGCCCAGTCCCAATAGTGCAGGTGAAAGCGCCACAGAGTCGGAGCATCGGCTTGTTCCCAGTTCGCTTGCTCCCAGGCCGCTCCCGTCCAATGGGCCTCCCCCCAGTCCGCATCAGATGGGTCACCCTGATCGCATTCAGTGTTCTCAATGTCACTTGATGTGGTCAGCGATCTGGTCATACCGAGCAAGTCGATTCGTCCTTTGCTCAGGAGCGAGAACTCAGGCCAATCCCGCCAGACCCAGGCGTCGAGTGGATTAAATCGGCGTGGCCAGCCGACCGCTGCCGCCGGGTTGGGGCCAGCCATCAGCCAGCGGCGCGCTGGGGGAAAACCGCGCAGAGCAGTGCGCTGGACGCGAAGTCGGCCGCGTTGCGCAATCTGGCTCGGCTGCAGGTGCACGATGGTACGTGCCAACAGCGCAAAGTCACCATCAGTCATGTAGAGAGCACCTGGACCACTCCAGGCAGCCGAGTTTTGGCTCGGCAGATGTCGTTGAACGGCCGTGCGGCGTATCCCGTATCCAGGTCATCACCTTGCCCCCAACTCCTGGCTCGTTCATGAAGCACCGGCCGAGTAGGCCTCCGGTGACCAGCAGCCTCATAGCCGCTCGCCCGCGAAGTCCAGGACCTTGCGGTACTCGCGGGCCAGCGCGGTCCGGTCGTAGGACTGCTCGACGTGGGCCCGCCCGGCCCGCCCCATGGCCTGGCGGCGCTGCGGGCTGATGGCCAGCATGCGGATGGCATCGGCCAGCGCCGCACTGTCCTCCGGAGGGACCACCAGGGCGCCAGCTTCGCGCAGGATCTGGCCGGCCTCGCCGGTGACCGAGCCGATCACGGCCTTGCCCGCCGCCAGGTACTCGAACATTTTCGACGGGATGAACGTCGCGAACAGCGGGACGTCGCGCAGCGGCACCAGGCAAATGTCGGCCGCGGCCAGCAGGCCCGGCACCTGGTCGTGCGGGACACCGGGCCGCAGGGTCGCGTTCCGCAGGCCGAGGCTGGTGACCTTCCGCTGCAGTCGCGGCTTGTCCGCGCCCTCGCCGACAAACGCGAAGTGGACCGGGTGGGCGGCGAGCCGGGCGGCGGCGTCAGCGATCCCGGGCAGGCCCTGGGATATGCCGTGTGTGCCCAGGTAGAGCACGAGACATTCATCCGTCGACGCGCCTAGGGTGGCCCGCACCGCGGGGTCGGGTCGCGTCGCGGGATCGAACCGACCGGGAGAGGTCCCGTTGCGGATCGTGTGAATTTTGCCGGGCGGGACGCCGCGGCTGATCAGGTTGGCCCGGAAGCCCTCACTCACCACGACGATCTCGTCGGCGGCCGCGTAGGCCGCTAGTTCCAGGCGCTCGAGCAGACCGACGACGTGGCGGTTGGTCAGGACGCCGAGTTCGGTGAAGATGGCTGGCCACAAGTCGCGGATCTCCACCACCAACCGGGCCCGCTTCAACTGGGCGAGCAGCCACGCGGAGCCGATGGAGAAGAAGGTCGGCGAGGAGACCACGACCACGTCGGCCCGTCCGCTGGCCTGGCCGCCCAGCAGCACGCTGCTGACCATGAAGCTCAGATGGCCGAGGGTCTTGCGCACGATCCCCTCGTTGGGGGTGGCATACAGCCAGGTCCGCAGGATCCGGTAGCCGTCCTGAGTCTCCCGCCGTCGGATCGCGTGCCGGTAGGCAGGCAGGAGGACGCCGGTCGGGTGGTTCGGCATCCCGGTGAGCACTGTCACCGTGTCGCCGTCGGCTGCCCAGGTGCGGGCCAGCACTTCCAGCCGGGCCTGCGGAGCGCCGGTCTCCGGGGGGAAGTAGTGCGTGATGAGGAGGATGCGCACGTCAGCCAGGCCCTCCTTCCAGTTCTGGCAGTAGGTCGGCCACATGATCAGGCCGGCGAGGCAGCGAGGCGCCCGCATACCAGCCCAGTCGGCGGAAGAATGCCGGGGAGTGCAGGTAGCCAGCCAGCAGTGCCAGGCCGGACAGGTCGGCGGCGGCGCGCAGTGGCCAGTTATGAGTCAGGCTCATTGCGCCAAGCAGGGTGAGCAGGATCGTTAGCGCCCCAGTCAGCAAAGTGACCTCCTGGTGCGACCAGCCTGCGTCGAACCACTGCTGGTACACGTGCGTGCGGTGGGACTGCAGCCACGGTTCCCCCGTCCTGATCCGGCGCTGCAGGGTCCATCCGGTATCCGCCAGGTACAGCACGAGCGGGCCGAGCACTGCCTCCACTGGCACCCCGTGCAGGACGGCCACCGCGGACAGGACGGCCAGGGCCGCGCCCAGGGCATAGCTGCCTACGTCGCCGAGGAAGACCCAGGCCCGGCCCGCGTTCCAGGGCAGGAACAGCAGCGCCCCGACCGCCACCGCCAGGCTGGCGGCGGTGAGGAACCGGTGCTGCCCCCAGGTGCCGTAGCACGCGTACGCGACCCCGGCGATCAACGCGTGCACAGCGGAGATCCCGTTCACGCCGTCCATGAAATTGAACACGTTGACGAAGCCGGTGATCCACACCGCGGCGGCCAGGACCAGGCCCGCCTCTTCCATAACCGGCAGGTGCAGCGGCGTCATCAGCAGCCCGGCGGTGACCGCGCTGCCAACCCCTTGCAAGACCACTCGGAAGCGGACGGGCAGGGCACGTATGTCGTCGGCCAGGCCAAGCGCACCCAGAAAGCCCACCCCAGTCGCGAAGGCGACGCTCGCGGCGTAGTGCGTGAGAACCACGGCCAGCAGCAACCCGGCCGCGATGGGCAACCCGCCGCCGCGGGGGGTGGGCACGATGTGCGAGGAGCGGTGACAAGGTACGTCGATTACCTTCCACCGGCGCAGTACCGCCACAGTCAGCGGCTCAGCCAGCAGAACGGTACCGCCACAGGCGGTAACGGATGTGAGGTCCCCCATCCCCGACACGCAGGGAATAGTACACCTTTCATGTTCTCTCCGTAGTCACATGACTACGAAAGGTTGACGGCGACTGATCGCCGGCGCATCGTGTCCGGCAAAACCTGCCACCTAGGGCGCCGGCGCCGATGGCATCACCGGCTCCAGACGGCGGGCGCGGTGAGGGTGCCCCGGTGTTGCCCGCTGTTGAGTGCCTCGACGAGATCACCGGCATCGAATGCGAAGCCGCGCAGGCGATCATCGCCGAGATCGGCCTGAACATGACCGCCTTCCCACCGCCGCCCACCTGGTGTCCGGGACGAAGCTGTCTCCCCTATCCGTCCAGCTTGCTTACCTCGCACAGCACTGTTTCGCTCAGCGGTGACTTGGCCTGGGTGAATGGCCCCGGGGAACTTGGCGGTAGCGAGTGGTCAGCTGGACCGGTGCCCACGCCTCCCGCGCCTGGGCGACTGGGCCTCCGCGCTGCCGTTGGCCTGTGCCGGTACCCCAGCCATCGCCGGGTCCAGCTGGTACGTACCGTAGCCGTAGCCATAGCCATAGCCATAGCCATAGCCCCCGCCGTAGCCGTTCTGCTTGCTGACCTCGTTGAGCACCAGGCCAACTATGGACGCCTTGGCCTGGGCGAACCTCTCCGCGGTGCGCTGCAGCTCGGTCCGCCTGGTCTCCCCGGCCGCCACCACCA
>Ga0335078_10003110_pt1 | contig 24782 bp, 21 predicted proteins | sample Lox_Sample_32_FD_206711 | JGI IMG/M metagenome (GOLD analysis project Ga0335078, IMG submission 206711) | Soil microbial communities from Loxahatchee National Wildlife Refuge, Florida, United States - Lox_Sample_3.2 | ecosystem: Environmental > Terrestrial > Soil > Wetlands | place: USA... | reverse complement strand
GGGAGGGAGGCTTCATCTCAACAAATGCCGCTAAAGGCAACAATAGCACTGCAACAGGAGCATGGGAAGCCACGGGCTCTACCTACCCGGAGGGGGCGGAATGGAAGCCCAAAATCGGCAAAGGACAATTAGGGCTCGGAAAGGAACTCGTATTCGTCGATGACCGCGGCAACCGCGACTTTGCCGTCGGTCTGGCCTTCGTCTACCCGGACAACCTTTCCCTTGCATCGCACTCGGATGCTTTCGGTCAGCGTGATCTCCGGCGGCAGGGTGAGAGTGAACTCAATGGTAGAACCGGCGGCGATGGCAGAATCGACATAGAAGCAGATCCCTCGGGCGCTGACGTCGCGAGTCTGAGCCGACTGTTCCTGTCCGCCATTGTCGCTGTAGGAGACCGACACCGGAAGTCGCAGGGCAAAACGGCGGGTTGCGCGCTTGTTGTCCTGCGTGGTTTCGGCCATGAGTCCTCCGCTGAGTCGATAGCATCGCTTGTCGCGACGGCCCTGTCAAGATGAGAATCTATCGAACGGGCGGCTCTCCTAGCCAGCGTTAGCCGGCTTTAGGGTAATCTAGTACTACCCGGTCGGCATGATTTTCGTCCTCGATAATTACGATTCCTTTACCTACAACCTGGTCCAATACATTGGGGAGCTGGGGGCGGAAGTTGTGGTCCGCCGCAACGATCAGGTGACGGTAGCAGAGGTGGAAGCGCTTCACCCGGAAAGGATTGTGATCTCACCTGGGCCTTGCACACCGCGGGAAGCCGGAATCAGCGTTGAGCTGATCCGGCACTTTGCGGGCAGACTCCCCGTTCTGGGCGTATGCCTGGGGCATCAGGCCATTGGTGCCGCCTTCGGAGGCGAGATTGTTCGCGCCTGCAGGCTCATGCACGGTAAAACCAGCGAAATCATGCACGACAACCGGACCATCTTTCAAGGGTTGGCGATGCCGCTTACGGCCACGCGCTATCACTCGCTGATTGTGAAAGAGGAGAATCTACCAGGGGAGCTGGAAATCAGCGCCTGGACGTCCGATAAGGCGGGTTCACCGACGATTATGGGACTGCGTCACAGGAGATTTCCCATTGAGGGTGTGCAGTTCCATCCCGAGAGCGTGCTGACGACGGAGGGGAAACAATTGGTCCGGAATTTTCTGCAATTGTGAAGGCCGGAGTACCTCCTGAGTCTCGCCCGAACCGGCAGCAAAGACAATAGGTTCAGAGTTCAGCGCTCACTGGTTGCCATTTCTCGCCAGTTCCACAGCACGCAGCACGGCTTTCGCCTTGTTCATACTCTCCTCGAACTCCCGCTGCGGATCGGAGTCGGCTACGATGCCGCCGCCTGCCTGCAAGTACGCCTTCTTCCCCTGCATCAGCATGGTACGAATAGCAATGCAGGAATCGAGATTCCCGGCAAAATCGGCGTAGAGCACCGAACCTCCGTAGATGCTCCTGCGCACCGGCTCAAGCTCCTCGATGATCTGCATGGCGCGCACTTTCGGAGCGCCGGAGAGCGTGCCGGCGGGAAAACACGCGGCGAAGGCATCGAGAGCATCTAGCCCCTCTCGCAATTTTCCTTCAAGCGCGGAGACGATGTGCATAACGTGCGAATAACGTTCGACATACATCAGGTCGCGGACTTGTACCGAGCCATACTCACTGACGCGGCCAAGGTCGTTGCGCCCGAGGTCGACCAGCATGACGTGCTCGGCTCTTTCTTTCTCGTCGGCAAGCATGGCCTTTTCGAGACGTTCATCCTCGGCTTCATCGCGCCCCCGAGGACGAGTTCCGGCGATCGGCCGATACTCAAGTTTTCTGCCACTCACGCGCAACAGCATTTCCGGCGAGGAGCCTACTACCTGGGTTTCACCCATGCGCAGAAAATAAAGATAGGGCGAAGGATTCACGGCACGAAGCGAACGATAGATGTCGAAAGGGGCGACGCCCGGAGTGAATTCCAAGCGCTGGGAGAGCACCACCTGAAAAATGTCGCCCGCCGCAATATACTCTTTACATCGCTCCACCGACTGTACATAGCGTCGTTGGCTGGTGGAGGAGCGGACTTGCAGTTTGGCCAGTGGCCGCGCATTCGCCTTTCGCCAGTGAACCGCACGCAGACCCGCCGCCAGCTTCGTTTCCAGATTCTCAATATCGGCGAGCGCGCGATCGTAGGCCTGTCTTGGCTTTTCACGGGTGACGTCGGCGCTGGCGATGATGTGTATCTTATGCTGCAGGTGATCAAAAGCGAGCAGCCGGTCAAAGAACATCAGGGTGCAATCGGGCAGGGACAGATCGTCCTTGGCGTGTTGGCCAATATCCTCGAACTGCCGAATCGTGTCGTAGGCGAAGTAGCCGACCGCGCCGGCGGTAAACGGCGGCAAGCCGGGGACCGTGACTGGACGATGTTCGCGGAGCAATTGCTTTAGGGTCTCAAGCACTTTGCCCTGGCGGAGCTCGATCCGCTTGCCGTGACGGATTTCAACTTCCTGGCCCCGCGCTCGAATCTGCATATATGGCCGGGCGCCGAGAAAGCTGTAGCGGCCGATGCGCTCTCCGCGCTCCACCGATTCCAGCAGAAAGGCCTCCGGTTCGCGGGCCGCTACATTGAGGAAGGCGGATACCGGGGTCAACAAATCGGCCATGACCGACTTGACCACGGGAACCAAGGTGGCTTGCCCGGCCAGACGTGTAAACTCCTTGTAATCAGGGTGTGCCATGGGGGTTCTTGAGCCATCTATACCTGGGTTGCCGGGTTGCCCCATTATAGGGGAGCGCGCCGCTAGTGGGGGGGATGGCTGCTCGGGCTTCGCCGGTAGTACTCCCGGACCCCAAAACTAACGTAACCAGAGATGGATTGACGGAGTCCCGTAACATGCTGCAAGATGGCTATTTAGCAGCATCTTGTTGGCGAGGCGGTATGCGCATTAAGTTCTGGGGAGTCCGGGGGTCGACACCCTCTCCTCAGCCCGAGAACATGCGGTACGGAGGCAATACCTCCTGCGTCGAAGTACGCGTGGGAGACAGCGCTTACGTGTTTGATTGCGGCACCGGCTTCCGCATGCTTGGGCAGGCGCTGCAGCGTGAGTTCAACGGCCAGCCAGTCTCCGCGCATATCTTCGTTTCCCATTTTCATTGGGACCACATCCAGGGCTTGCCCTTCTTTGCTCCGCTCTATGACCATCGAGAAAATCATTTTCACTTTCATTGTTCGGGGCGAACTCGCAGCCTGAAGCAGGTATTCGAGGAACAGATGGCAGCCCCATTTTTTCCCGTGGGACTGAACCAGATGAAAGCCCGCCAGGAGTTCTATGACCTCGAAGAGGGCCGCATAGAACTGGGCGATGTGACCCTGGAAGCGCTATGGTTGAACCATCCACAGGGGTGCATGGGTTTCCGCCTCGAGACCAAGGAAGGCGTGGTGGTGTATGCGACCGACAATGAGCCGGGCCATAAAGTATTCGACAAAAATGTCCGTAAACTTGCCGCCGGCGCCGACGTGCTGATCTACGATGCCCAGTACCTGCCGGAGGAATATGAGGCCCGGCGCCGGGGATGGGGGCACAGCCACTGGCGAGAAGCTATTAATATCGTGATGGAGAGCGGAGCTAAGGAGCTGGTGCTGTTTCATCATGATCCGGATCATAACGATGCCTGCATCGATAAGGTAGTCAAGGAAGCAAGCAACTACTATGCGCGCGTGCGCGCGGCTGCGGAAGGTATGCAGATCGAGGTTGCAAATTCCCGGTCGGCGGCGCGGTAAAGCGGAAATAATCTCGCTACCACTGCCACCTACCAGCAGTTCCTGCCATCTTTACGTCGTGCATTACAATAAGTAGTTCCGAAGGGGAAATGAGTGAAGCACCTGCCAGCAGCATGGCCCCACGTGTCACTGATTTCAGTGGTGGACATTCTGCTGGTCGCCGTCATCATCTACGAACTCCTCGCCCTTATCAAAGGCACCCGCGCGGCTTTGATGCTGGTCGGCGTCGGCGGGCTCGCGTTGGTCTTCTACGCATCCCGACTGGGCGAACTGCCCACGCTGAATTGGCTGATCAGCACTTTGCTTCCTTACACGGTATTCGCCCTGATCGTCGTCTTTGCGGTCGAAATCCGGCAAGCCCTGACTCGCCTTGGGCGCAAACTCACCTTCAGCCGGACTGGTGGTTCGGAGGCGGACGCCTACGATGACATCGTACTGGCTGCTAACCTGTTCTGCCAGAACCAGACCGGCGCCCTCATGGTGATTGAACGCGAGATAGGATTGCGCACTTACATCGAAAGCGGGGTTCCGCTCGATGCACAGCTTTCCTACGACCTGCTGGCCACTATTTTCCGTCCCAGCGCGCCCTTGCACGACGGCGCAGTGATCATCCAGAAGGATCGGATCGCCGCCGCGGCATGTTTTCTGCCGCTTTCGATGAACCCCGTTCTGTCCACCCAACTGGGTACACGTCACCGCGCGGGTATCGGTGTAACCGAGGAAAGCGATGCGATTGCCGTGATCGTTTCGGAGGAAACGGGGAGTATCAGCGTAGCGATCGCAGGAAAGATCGAGCGCGATCTTACAGTGGATCAGCTGCGCGACCGGCTGGCAGAACTCCTGGGCCGCTACGTAGCTCCATCGACTTTGCCGACCCCAATCAGCAATGGGGTGGAACTGCTACCCGGCGAAGAGGATCGCGGCTCCTCGCAACCTTCCAGTTCACGGGTAAACCAGGGAATGGACGGCTAGGCCATGAGAGACTTTTTTCGTCGCTATGTTTTTCACAACCTGGGCCTGAAACTAATTTCGCTGGGCCTGGCGGTTGGCTTGTGGCTGGCGGTGGCTCGCGATCCAATGGCCGAAGTGGCAGTCAATGTCCCGATCGAGTTCCACAATATGCCCGCGAATCTGGAGATCAGTAGCGAGAGCATCCCCGCGGCGCAAATCCGGTTGCGTGGCCCCGAACGCATCGTGCATCTGCTGCGCTCTTCTGATGTTTATGTGGGAATCGACATAAGCAATCTCAAGCCCGGCGAACGCACGTTCGATCTGACCGATCAGCAAATCCACCGTCCGACTGGGCTCGATGTGGTGCAAGTAATTCCAAGCCAGGTACACTTCACCTTCGACGACCGGCTGACCCGCCGTATTCCGGTCCAGCCACGAGTTGTGGGCAACTTTGCCAGCGGCTACAGGATTGGCCAGGTGCTCGCGGATCCCGATTTCGTGACTATCACCGGACCGAAGAAACTGGTGGAGGCAACCGAGGCGGCTACCACGGACCCGGTCGATGTCAGCGGGACCGTGAACCGAGCAAGCTATACGCGGCACGCTTATGTTTCTGATCCGCTGATTCAGGTCGGCGATCCGAATTCGGTACGCGTAACCGTTATCATGGAGAAATCTCCGGCAGCCGATGGGCACTAACCCGCAGATCGCAATGACTTCCTCCGGACGACAACTGTTTGGAACCGATGGTATTCGCGGAGTCGCGGGCGAATTCCCCCTTACTGAGGAAAGCACCTATCTCATCGGGCGCGCCTTGGGGCACGACCTGATTCGTACCCGGCCGCGGCCCAGCGTCGTATTCGGGCAGGACACCCGTGAGTCGAGTTCCTGGATCGCCGACCGCGTCATGCTCGGGCTGACCTCCTGCGGTTGTGTGGTGAACAGCGCGGGTGTGCTTACGACGCCGGGAGTCGCCTACCTGGCGCGGTCCAGAAAATATGCCGCTGGCGTGGTTGTCTCCGCGTCGCACAATCCCTGGACGGACAATGGAATTAAGATCTTCTCCGGCGATGGATACAAACTTCCGGATGCGCATGAGCTGGCCATCGAGAAAGAAATATTCGCTCTGCTGCAGAATCCTGCTTCGGTACCTGCCCCGGATACCAAACCGGCTCCCAGCCTCCCGGGTGACGTAAAGCTGCGGCGGGCGTATATCAAGTGGCTGGCCGGCACTACGAAAACAAGCTTGAGCAAGCTGCGAGTTCTCGTGGACTGCGCAAATGGCGCGGCGGCGGTAGAAGGTCCGGAACTTTTTGGCGCTTGCGGTATCCAGGCAACGTTCGTCAGCGCGGCTCCAGATGGCAGAAATATCAACGAAAACTGCGGCGCATTGCACCCGCAAGTACTGGCCGGGATGGTCGCCGAGAAGCGCGGGCAGTTCGACCTGGGAGTCACCTTCGACGGCGATGCCGACCGAGCACTTTTTTGTGATGCAAAGGGCCAGGTAGTGAATGGGGATGCCGTGCTCCTGGTGGTAGCGCGCGACATGCAGGCGCAAGGCGCTCTGGCTGGTTCTACGGTCGTGGCTACGACCATGTCGAACATGGGCCTGGAAGTTGCGCTGCGCAAGGCCGGAATCCGGATGCTGCGCGCCAACGTCGGCGACAAGTACGTGCTGGAGGAGATGCTCAAGACGAAGTCGACTCTGGGGGGCGAGCAATCCGGACACATCATTTTCCGTGATGGCGAGGCCACGACCGGCGATGGGCTGCTGACAGCCTTGCGGGTGATGGAAATTATGGCTCGCGCCGGAAAGCCGCTTGCGGAATTGATCGGCGACTTGAAGGTATTTCCTCAGACCATCCAGAACGTCCGGGTGCGGGAAAAGACGCCGTTCGCCGATGTGCCGGAAATTCGTGATGCTATCCGGAAGGCAGAGCGCCATCTCGATGGCAACGGTCGTGTGGTGGTTCGTTACTCGGGTACGGAAGCACTGGCGCGCGTGATGGTGGAGGCAGAATCAGAAGACAACATGCGGATCCTGGCGAAGGGCATCGCGGACGCGATCAAGAAGGTGCTGGGCGCCTGAGCCTGCCAGGCGCAGAGGCTTTCCTCCATGACCACTCTATTCAGCAATCTCGCCGCAATATGGAACCTGATTCTGCTGGTGGCCGCCATCGCCGTCCTCGGTGGGTTTTTCTATTGGTTTGGCGCACGCCGGCTGATGCGAGCCCGAAAGATCGCCGGCTTGCGCGAGCGCAGGATGCTGCGTGAAGCGGCCGAACGTGAGGCTGGACAGCGCTGAGGCTGATCCAGGGTGGCGGTTTTTAGTCCAGGTCCCGCCAATTCGGCCCCACCCCGATCTCTACGAGCAAAGGCACGCTGAGGGAATGGACTTTCTCCATTTGCTCCCGCACCAGGATCTTCATCTCCTCGACTTCGCTTTCCGGAACTTCGAACACCAATTCATCGTGGACCTGCAGGGTCATGGTCGACTTGAGACTGCGTTGCCGGATCGCCTTATCAAGGCGGATCATGGCGATCTTGATCAAGTCCGCCGCGGTGCCCTGCAATGGCGTGTTGACCGCGGTGCGTTCGGCGAAGCCGCGCAGGTTGAAGTTCTTGCTGTTGATGTCTGGAATAGGACGGATGCGACCAAAGAGTGTCCGCACCTTGCCTTCACGGCGCGCTTCTTCGAGCGTTTTATCGATGAACGCCCGCACTCCCTGGTACTTTTCAAAATAAGCGTCGATGAACCGCTTTGCCTCGGCGGGCTCGATCCCGAGACTTTGCGACAACCCGAAAGCCGACAGGCCATAGACAATCCCGAAGTTCACGACCTTCGCTTGCCGGCGGTGATCTGGTGTCACCATCAGCGGGGGAACTCCGAACACCTGCGCGGCGGTCAAGGTATGAATGTCATCCCCCCGGCGAAAGGCCTCAACCAACAACGAGTCCTTGGAAAAATGCGCCAGCAGACGCAGTTCGATCTGCGAATAATCCGCGGCTAAGAGTACGTGGCCAGGCTCGGCGGTGAAGGCGGCGCGAATCTCGCGCCCTAGCTCGGTACGAATGGGGATGTTCTGCAGATTGGGATTGGCCGAGGACAGCCGGCCGGTGGCGGTTCCTGTCTGATCAAAGGTGGTGTGGAGACGGCCCGTCAGCGGATTCAGCAGGGTTGGAAGCGCGTCGACATAGGTGGATTTCAGTTTGCTAAGTTGCCGATATTCAAGTACCAGACGCGGCGCGTCGTGGGTTGCTGCCAGACTCTCCAGTACATCGACTGCGGTCGAGATGGTCTTGCCCTTGCCGTATTTGACCGGTTTGGGCAGGTTCAGTTTGTTGAACAGGACATCCCCGAGTTGCTTGGGCGAACTGATGTTGAACTCCGTCCCACAGCAGTCGTAAATCTGTTTCGCCTTGGCATCAATTTGGCCGTCCAGGCGGGAGGACATATCAATCAGGGCGTTGCCGTCGATCTTGACTCCAGCTTGCTCCATGCGCGCCAGCACCGGCACCAGAGGCAAGTCGATCTCTTCGTACAGGTTCAGCAGTCCACCGTCTTCTACTTCCCGGCGGAGCGCTGTGGCCAGTCTTCCCGTAATGTCCGCCGCTTCGGGCAAGCTTCCGCCGAGCTTGAGATTGAAGCGTCTGAGCGCGACGTCGGGCAGGCGATGCGAGGAGTAGGTGGGATCGAGCAGATACGAATACAGCATCGGGTCATGCCGCACACCATTCAGAGAAATTGATTGCCTGTTGAGGATGTGGGTGGCCGCTTTCCAGTTGTGAACAGCCTTAGGCACGCTGGCGTCCGAAAGAGCAGAATTCAGCCTGAACACAGCTTCGTTGGTATCAGAACGCACGTTGACCGCTGTTCCGGATGTCGCCGAGATTGCGATGTTCAGGGGCCGGGATGTGGGAACTGGTTCGGCTCTAAGAGGCAAGGTGCCCTCTGGCGAGTCATCCGCTTCGGCGTCATCTTCCTCCGAAAATTCGGCCTCGTCCTCAACCGCCAGCGCAAGAGCGGCATTCTCCGGAATTGCCCGAAGGACCGCTTCAACGTCAGCCGCGGACTTCGCGTCGGAGTAATGAGTCTCGCTTGTAGAAACGACCGGCAGAAGGTCCTTGAGCAGCGAGGTGAATTCCAACTCGGTGAAAAGCGGACGCAAGGCTTCGACGTCGGGCTCGCCCGCTTTCATCGCTTCCACCTCCAGTTCAATGGGCACATCGCAGTCGATGGTCACCAACTGCTTGCTCAGCAGGATGTTGTCTTTATTGTTCTGCAGGGATTCGCGATAGGTTTTCTTTTCCACCTCGGCGGCGTGATCAAGCGCCTGCTCGACGCTGCCAAAGCGCCTGATTAGTTCGACCGAACCTTTGTCGCCAATGCCCGGAGCACCCGGCACGTTGTCGATGGCGTCACCGCGAAGCGCCATGACATCCACGACTTTTTCCGGAGGAACCCCCAGAATCTCCTCCACCCTGCGGGCATCACAAATCAGGTTGTCCTTGGGGGGATTCAGTACGTGCACATGCTCATCCACCAGCTGCAGCATGTCTTTGTCGCTGGAAACGACGTAGACGCCGTAAGACTGTGCCTCCGCCTTGCGCGCCAGCGTGCCGATCACATCATCTGCCTCGTAACCCTGAAGTTCGAGAATGGGGATGCGATAGGCTTGGAGCGCTCGACGGATGTAGGGAAGCTGCTGCGCCAGTTCGGCGGGCATTTCCTTGCGATTGGCTTTGTAACCGTGGTATTCGACTTCCTGAAAAGTCTGGGTTTTCAGATCAAATCTGCGGACGCTGGTGATAGCTCCGGCCTGCTGATCGCGAAAGGTGGGGCCGGCGACGTCGAAAACCGCTGCCAGATATCGCGGAGAAAAATCGTCGCGCAACTTGCGCAGCATGTTGACGAAGACGTAAGTCGCAGCGGTTGGTATGCCGGTTTTGGTCGACATGCCGCGTTGCCGAGCCATGGCATGGTAGGCGCGGAAGATGAACGACATGGTGTCGATCAGAAAGATGCGACGGCCATCAACCGGGCCGGCCTTCTGTTTTGGCGCGAGAGATGCCGTGGATGGGCTTCGAAGGGACAAGAAATTAGTGTAGCTCAGGATAGGCGTGGTCCGTCGGAAGGGAAAACCATGTTTTGAATTACCAGCTTTGGGGAACGGCAACACTTCAGTCGCGCGGTAACGCCCGGCGTTCCCAGGACAGGTGAGGACCCCGTTCCTACGTGGTCCTTGCAGGCTTGCCGTACTCGGTGGTGTAGTGCAGTTTGATTTCGCCGCAGGTGCCCTGCTCCGGCGAATACACTACACAACTGTCGAAGGGTCTCGAATACACGTGCAGGCTGACAGCTCTCTGGTTGAACTCGCGCGGATTACGGACACGGTGTACTGGTTGCAGAGGATCGACCGCGCAGGGACAGGCTGGATTCATCTCCACGGATTCAGCTGAGGCCAGCTGGCAGCAGCCTTCTTGCAGGTCTTCGGAGATCACGCGGTAGTTCTCTACCATGAGCCGCCCTATGGGCACCGCCATCCAGCAATTCTGATCGCGGTGATTATGCACGGAACTCGCCTGGCCGATCTCCCAACAGATGGCGATCAGTTCATAGAGTGGTGTCTTATCGATAAGATTGCGTGTGTAATGTTGACGATCCCAGGTTAAGTAGGGCGCGAGGGTATCCGGGACCACCGGAGTAGAGCGCAGAAACTGGGCAATCTCCGTGCCGCCGAACGCCGCCTCGGGGAACTCACGCAATTCGGCGACGAAGGTTGTGATGGGAACCTTGTGCGACAGAATCTCTGTACCCATTTTCTCCTCCGTGCGTGCAGTATATATCGCTTGAGCGACCAGAAGTTTATCCCGTCTTGTGACTACCACACCCGTCATTCAATAAACATGCAGTCGCCGTACGAGTAAAACCGATATCGGTCGGTGACGGCGTGACGATAAGCCTCCACCACGCGCTCTCGCCCGCCCAAAGCACACACCAGCATGAGCAAGGTGGACTGGGGCAGGTGGAAGTTTGTAAGCAGCGCATTCACTATCCGGAATTCATAGCCGGGATAGATAAAGATGTCAGCTTCACCGCTGCCGGCCGGAAGCTGACGATCCCGGATTTGCGCAGCCGCGTGTTCCAAGGCGCGCACTGTCGTCGTGCCCACGGCGACCACGCGCCGGCCGGCATCCAGAGCCCGATTGACCTTCGCTGACGCATCCTCCGAGATCAGGTAGGACTCACGATGGAGCTTGTGATCTTCCACTCGATCTACATGCACGGGCTGAAAAGTGCCGAGCCCGACGTGCAGCGTGACCTCGGCGGTCTCGATGCCTTTCTTATGCATCTTCTCGAGAATTTCAGGCGTGAAGTGAAGACCTGCTGTGGGGGCTGCGACCGATCCGCGTTCGCGGGCGTAGACGGTCTGATAGCGGTCACGGTCATCGTTCCGATCCGGACGGTCAATATACGGCGGCAGCGGAACATGGCCGATACGCTCCAACAACGCGAAAAAATCCGTCGTTGGAGAAAAGCGAATCTGGCGCTCGCCAAAGGGACCGCGTCCGGTGACCTCGGCCTGGAGGTCGTCATGCTCTCCGAAGAACAAATGTTCCGCCACGTCAATCTTTCGTCCCGGCCGCACCAGGCATTCCCAAAGATTCGGCTCCTGAGAGAGATGACGTGTCAACAGCACTTCGACTCGTCCTTTCAGGAACACCCGAGCAGCTGTATTGCGCGGGCTCACCGGCTGTGCTCTGGTCCCACTGCGGCGACCATAGAGTCGTGCCGGTAAGACCCTGGTGTTATTGAAGACAACCAGGTCATCCGGCCGGAGCAGGTCAGGGAAATCACGAAAGAAGCGGTCTTTCGGAGTCGCCGATCCCCGGGTCAAGTGCAGTAAACGGGAGGCGGACCTTTCCGCAAGCGGCTCCTGGGCAATCAGATCTGCAGGAAGACAGTAATTGAATTCGGAGACCAGCACGTTACCGCATTATAGATTCCCGGTCGCGCGGGCCGGGGCCGTGCGCGGAATGAGCCAGCCAAGCGGACTTTGAAATCCATGAACAACCCGATTGTTTTTGGACGCCCGAGTCATTTACCATACCCAGCAGTCCACTCCCCCAAAGCGTCCCTCGATTTTATGTCTAGTGAGCGGGAATACCGGCGCGAAATTGTCTCCTTCGGCAGAATGTTGCACCAGCGTGGCTATGTGGCTGCGATGGATGGCAACCTGTCAGTACGCTTGGATGACAAGAGAATTCTGGCGACGCCGACTGCCATGAGTAAAGGCGCGCTGCGGACGTCGGACATGGTGGTCGTGGACCTGGAAGGACGGCGAATCGCGGGACGGCATAGCGTTTCCAGCGAGATTGCCATGCACCTGCTGATCTATAAGCTGCGCCCGGACGTGCGCGGGATTGTGCACGCTCATCCGCCCACTGCAACCGGGTTTGCCGCCGCCGGAATGGCGCTGAATCAACCCCTGGTTTGCGAGGTGGTGATCGGGCTGGGATCTATTCCGCTGGCCAAGTATGGAACCCCGGGAACGTCGGAGCTCTGTGAATCGCTCGAACCCCTGATTCCGCAATACGATGCCATCCTGATGTCGAACCATGGTGTGGTGACCTATGGGGACACGTTGCACCACGCCTACATGAAGATGGAAACGGTCGAGCACTTCGCTCAAATCGCGCTGGTGACTCATTGTCTGGGGCGGCAACAGCCGCTGGGAGAAAGGGAACTGGAAAAACTGTTGCTGGCTCGGAGCAAGTATGAGGGCAACCATTCCGCTGCATCGATGCCATTGGCCAGCGATTGCCCGTCTCCGGCGGGAAACCATCATGGAAGAACCAAAGTTTCTTCTGCCTTACGAGTCCGCGCGGCGAGTGCGGAACGAAGGGATTTAGGAACGCGAACCAATTCCAAAGGTTAGCCGAACGGTGATTGGCCCCGCACCCGGCTCGGCAGAGTTTTCCGAGGACCCCTTGCCCCAGTCTCAGTCGCCTCCGATGCGGAAGCGCATTCCAGTCCGGAAACTGGCTCCCAAAGCGGGGTAACCGACGACTTCGTTGTAGTGCCGGTCCAGGGCATTTTCGAGGTTCGCATAGGCCGTCATTCTGGAGTTGAGGGCAAACCAGCCGCCCAGGTCAACGCGCACATAACCGGCAGCATGGTCGATGCCGAAACCCGAAAAATCGGAGTCCGGACGCCTGCCCACAAAACTTCCTTCCAGAGTTCCGCCCCATCGGCTTCCCAGATAGCTGAGCAGTGTAGTGGCGGAGTGCCTGGGACGGCGAAGCAAAGGCCTTCCTGCCCCTAATATCGTGGGATCACAGAAGTTCGCGGGCGTGCACACCGGGGCTGCGAGGATTTCGGTGGAGGTATAGGTATAGGCGGAATTGAGAGACACGCGTGAGCTGATTCGCCCGCGAAAACCGACCTCAGCGCCATGGGCAAAGGACTTATCCACGTTCACATATTGACCGATGAAAGTGACCGGATTGCTCGCGTAATCGATGCGATTGTAAAAAAGGTTGTTGAAATAAGTCGCGGCGAACGAAAATCGGTTGGCGAGGAGGCCTTGGTCGAACCCCGCTTCAAATGCCCGGGTGCGCTCAGGCTTGAGACCCGTGTTGGGCACGCTGTACGGGGGACCAGCGAACGTCTCCTCGAGACGAGGCTCCTTGAATCCCCCTGAATAAGCAAACCGCAGGCGCGTCCCCGAGAGGAGTTGACCACCGCGCAGTGCCAGCAGGGTCAAAGCCACCCGAGGAACCCCGGTGTTGCCAAAGGCGCCGTTGTGCACGAACCGGCCACCGGCAATTGCCGACAGACGTTTCCAGGTGATCTGCTGCTGCCCGTAGAGATCGTCGTTCAGGCGCACGCCGTGGGTAGAGGGCGGAAAGTCCAGGTCTCCGATGATTCCGTTCTCGTCCTCGAACCGATAACCGAAGGTAGTTTGCGCCCAGCTGCGTTCCAGATAGTTTCCCTGATATTCGAATCCCGCTCGATTGATGTGGTCGCTGGCATGGGTCTGAAAGTCGTCGACGCGAGCGCTGTCTCCGGTGAGATTCACGTCCTGATAGCGATAGTTATAATCGAAGCCGGTAAAGCGATGCTGCCAACCGGAGGGCGCGGTCACCATGAGTTCGGCTGAGCCAAGAAGATTGTTGAGCTGTTTCCATTCGTTAGGATCGGGTGGCTCCAGCGCAGCGCCGTTGAAATCCCATGCGCCGGGCAAGCCCGTGAAACTGTTGGAATGCCGGAAACGCACGCGCAGGGAAACCAGATCATCCAGTGCCGCGCCGACGTTTGCACCCTGCAAGGCATTGGAATAGGCGTCATTTACTCCCTGGCCGTTGGTGTTGAATTGATCGGCAAATAGGTCGTAATCGAAGCGGCCGCGGGCACCGGCCAGGGCGGCATATCCGTTGGCGGTGCCAAAGTTGCCGCCATCGGCGCCCAACCGCAATTCGGGAATCGCACTGCTACCAGTGCGAGTCCAGACCTGACTTACGCTGGTCATCGCATCCGAACCGTACAGCGTGCTCTGGGAACCACGCACAAACTCCAGACGGTCAACCTCGGTAAGAGGCAGGGTTCCGAAATCGAAGAAGCCGCCGGTTTCATTGATGGTCACGCCATCGACGATAACCTTGTTGTAGGTCGAGTCACCACCGCGCACAAACATGGACGTCAGCGCCCCGCGCTGCCCAGTTGCGCCGAAGACCACGCCGGGGAGGAAGCGGAATGCATCATCGGCCGCGACGGGATTCATAGTTGTCAATTGGCCACGAGTCAGGGTTTCCACTTCAGCGCCGGCCGAATCCTCCGGCACCGGAGTGCGAGTCGCGGTCACCACCACGGTTTCCGTAGCGGGCGCGATTTCGAGTTTGACGGTGGTCCCTTCAGCCGATGAAGCCACATCGAGTGTACGGGGAGCAAATCCGGGGGCCAGGATGGTGATGCGACAGGGGCCAGAGGCGTTATGAAAGGTTACGAGCCCCTCCGCGGAAGTGACTTGCACCGCCCTGGGCGCGTCGTTGGCGGTTGACAGGAGTTGGACTTGAACACCGCTGAGGGCTGCAGAGAGAGGGTCGACAACCTTGATTCTGAGTTCATCGGCGGAAGCTGCCGCCAGCAGCACAACCAGGGACAGGGGTACCAGAGAGAACCGCATGACTCCTCCTTTGCACGCGAAAGGAATTGCTATCGGAGGTTCGCGCCGATCTCCTGGCTTGGCGAGTCAGAATGGTTTCATCCATTCGGAATTCACGACCGGCCTTCCCGGGAAGTCTCCCAGTGACCGGTTGTCGGTTTCCTCGCTCACAGTTGCGCGGCAGCGCGGGATTCTCACCCGCTTCCCATCTCGTCGGACCGACGAGGACGCGCGAACCCAATGATGTTGTGAAAGAACAAGAACCGCATTTGCGGGTTCCCGCAGTGTAGCAAGAAAAAGCAGAGGGGCCAACGATGAGAGTGACCGCAGCTTACAGAACCCTCGCCAACTCGCCCAGCACAACATCGCCCGAGGCAGCGTCCTTGATGGCGAATTCTGCCTTGTGAGCGATGGGATTGAAATTCAGAAAGACTTCACCTTTCTCGAACGAGATTTTGAGTGCCGTCCAATTTCCTTCCGGAGTGCCTCGGAAACTATCATCCGGAAAGCGTGTCTGGTTCTGGCCGAGAATTACGTAATCGAAAGGTAGAACGTCCACTTCCTCGGTTTTTGTAGGAAAATGTTTCGCCTGGAAAGCCGTTTGCAGACTTTGCAGGAAAGGCGCAGGGTCTGAATCCGACTCGCGCACCAGCTTCCCTTTTCCCACCGAGACGGCCCCCGGCTTGTCCTCAAGAGCAGTCGCCGGACCTAATTCGATGCGGAACCTGGCGCTCCGGCCCATATCGGTGTAAGCGGCCAGCCAGTTCCGGGAGAGGTCCGGGCTGCCGACCGGAAAAATGTCGAATCCGACCGCACCGGGAGAAGGAACGTAAGGCTCCAGAGCCGTTTCCGGCGGAGAATGTCGCTTACAGGCAAGCAGGCTGGATGAAACGATCACCACGATACTGAGAGATAAACCGAGCGGGACACGCATGCTGATGACTCCGAACTTTGCGGGACCGTTCTATTCCTCTTCTTCCTTTACATCGCCTCTCGCGGCCTTTGCCTTCTCGATGATCTTCTCCTGCAGCTGTCCTGGCACCACGTCGTAGTGATGCATCTCCATGTTGAAGCTGCCGCGGCCCTGGGTCATCGAAGTCAGATCGGCACCGTAACTCAGCATCTCCGCCATGGGGACTTCGGCCTTCACTACGGTGTTGCCCGCCTTGTTGTCCATACCCTGGATCCGTCCGCGCCGGCTGTTCAGGTCGCCCATGATTGAGCCAGCGAACTCGTCGGGCACGGTGATCTCCACGTTCATGATTGGCTCGAGCAAGGTGGGCCTGGCCACTTCCATCGCCTTCTTGAAGGCGATGCGCCCAGCCAGTTGGAAGGAAAGATCGTTTGAGTCGACATCGTGATAGGAGCCGTCGTAGAGCACAACTTTGAAATCCACCACGGGATAACCGGCGAGATAACCGCGAGCCGCGGCGTCTTTGATTCCCTTTTCCACAGCCGGAATGAAATTCTTGGGAATCGCGCCCCCGAAAATGTCGTTCACGAATTCAAACTCGCCGCCGCGTGGCAGGGGCTCCATCTTGATCTTGCAATCGCCGTATTGGCCATGGCCGCCTGTCTGCTTTTTGTGGCGGCCCTGCACATCGGCTTTGCCGCGAATGGTTTCGCGGTAGGGAACTTTGGGCGCTTTCAGATTCACTTCCGCGTGATAGCGCTTCTTCATCTTGGCAACCACGACCTCGATATGCTGCTGGCCGGTTCCGGCGATGAGGAACTCCTTCGTCTGCGGGTCGCGGAAGAAGCGCAGCATGGCATCTTCTTCCATCAGCTTGTGGATGCTAGGTCCGAGTTTGTCCTCATCGGCGCGGCTCTTGGGCTCAATGGCAAAGGTGATGGCCGGCTCGGGGAGATGCACTTTGGGATACTGAATTGGAGCCGACTTATCACCCAAAGTATCTCCCGTCAGAGTGTCTTTCAGCTTGGCCACCGCGCCAATGTCTCCAGCGTGCAATTCGGTCACCGGCACGGCCGTCTTTCCTTGCATGATGGAAATGTGGGCCAGCTTTTCCGATGAATTCTTGGTGAAGTTCTGGAGCGTGGAATCGTTCTTAAGCACGCCCGAGAAAACTTTGAAATAGGAGATGCGTCCGGCAAACACGTCGTTCACCGTCTTGAACACGTAAAGCGAAACCGGCTCGGCGTCGGTTTCGTGGCGCTTGGGAGGCTCGCCATTGCCTGATGATACGGCCTCTCCCTGCACCCACTCGTGCTCCGAAGGAGCCGGAGTGTAATCGACGATGAAATCCATCACGCGGTCGGCGCCGACGTTGCCCAACCCGGAGCCGAAGATGACCGGGAAAATCTTGTCTTCGCGAATGGCTTCGTGCAGCGCTGGAATGAGATGTTCCTCAGGGATGGTTCCCTTCTCGAAAAATTCTTCCATCAGGGCGTCGTTGCCCTCGGCGATCATCTCCACCAACCTCTCGTGCGCCGCCTGAGCCTGCTCCTTCAGATTGGCGGGAATCTCGCCTTCTTTGCCCCTGCCGCTTCCGCCTAACTCGTAGGTGTACGCTTTCAAGTTGACCAGATCGACTACGCCGGTGAAGTTCTTCTCGCTGCCGATGGGCAGTTCGAGCGGAATGACGGTACGGCCGAAGGCTTTGGTCAGCGAATCCAGAACTCGGGCGGCGTCGGCGCGTTCACGGTCCATACGGCTGGCGATGATCAGACGGGGCGTTTTGAACTCCTCGCAGTAATTCCACGCCCGCTGCGTGACTACTTCCACGCCGGCCACGCCGTCGACCACGACGATTGCGGCGTCGACTACAGGCAGCACCATCTTGGCTTCGTGGACAAACATATTGAAGCCGGGTGTATCGACGATGTTGATTTTCGTCCTGCCCCACTCGACACACGCGAGCGCGGCCGAAATGGACATCTTGCGGGCAATCTCTTCTTCATCGTAATCAGTGGTTGCAGTGCCGTCGTCCACGCGCCCCAATCGCTGAGTGGCGCCGGCAGTCTGCAGCATCGCCGACACCAGCGAAGTTTTCCCTGCCCGTCCATGCCCGACCACGGCTACATTTCGGATGTTTGCGCCTTCGTAAACTTTCACGGGATGACTCCTTTAAAACAGACCCCGTGGGACAGCCGCCGGCTGTCCAGCCGAGCGATGCTCGGCACCTTCAGGATCTGCGTGTCGTCACTACGGCGGGCCCATAAAGAACAAGCAAGAGGACAGTCTATAGGCCATCGTCGGGCAGCCTGCCCGAAACTTAGGATGCTACCACAGCGCAAATTCGGGGAACAACCGCGCCCGGACATCGGTGGAAGGCATCCCTTGCCTTTAGGTGTATCTTGCTATCAAAAGATCATCCTGGAGGGTGACCCATGCGAATCCGGCCTCTTCTCAGCCTCCTGTTCGTGACTGCCTCCCTGGCTGCAACCGGCAACTTGTCCGTTGAAATCAAAGAGTACGACATTCCTACTGCAAACGCGCGACCCCATGACCCGGCGGTTGGTGCGGACGGCTCGCTATGGGTCACCGAACAGAAAGCCAACAAGCTGGGACGCCTCGATCCGGCCACCGGCCAGTTCCGCGAATATCCATTGAAGACGCCGGACTCCGGGCCACACGGGCTGGTCGCCGATCGCGACGGGAACATCTGGTTTACGGCCATCTCCGCAGGCTACGTGGGGAAGCTTGATCCGAAAACAGGTGAGGTGACAGAATATCGCGCCCCGGATAAACGCGATGTAGACCCGCACACTCCGGTCTTCGACGAGAACGGCATTCTCTGGTTCACCACAGAAGAGTTGAGTTCCATTGGACGTCTTGATCCGAAGACTGGTGAGATCAAACTGCAGCCAACGCCGACGGCTCATGCAATTCCCTACGGAATTGTGGTAACCCGGCAAGGGGTGCCCTTTTTCTGCGAGTTTGGCACCAATCGGCTGGCCAGCATCGATCCGCAGACAATGACGATCCGTGAGTATCGCTTGCCACCAGGCGCTCGGCCTCGGCGTCTGGCTCTCGCTCCCGATGGAACCATCTACTACTCCGATTTCGGACGAGGATACCTGGGACACTTCGATCCGACCATTGGCCGGGCGGAGGAGTGGGCATCGCCGGGCGGCGCCAATTCCGAACCTTACGGGATTGCGGTCACGGCAGATGGGCTGGTTTGGTACGTTGAGACGGGGCTGAAACCGAATGCACTGGTCCGTTTCAATCCCAAGACGAAGACCTTTGCCAGCCGGACCATCCCTTCCGGCGGCGGAGTTGTCCGCAACATGGCGGTAGCCCCAGATGGTCGGCTGTACCTGGCGTGCAGCGGCGTCAACAAGGTTGCCATAGTGACGGTCAATCCCTGAGAGTTTCCGGGATGTGGAAAAACTTGCCCTCCTGAGTCTCCCGCACCAAGAAAGATACCCCCTCGCCGGTTGGATTTCGGCCTATCATTCTGGAAGTGGAGTGAGTTTTGCGGGAGCCAGGAGGTACTGCGATGGCGGCGAGCCAAGTGGTGGTTTATTTTGAGAAGCAGGAGGACGCGCTGCTGTTCACGCTGGCAGCCAGCTCCGCCATTTCCGCCGAGGAGCCGCTGGGCGCCACCGAAGCCGGGCTCAAAATGGCGAAGGAAATCTCCAAAGCGACTCGCATCACCACCGAGGGTACCCTCAGTGCCGAATATGGCTCGAACGTACCGGAACAACAGTGCGCCTGAGTTAATTATGTAGGCTCAGACGCGCCTCTGGCGCGGTACTCAATTTCATTCTGCGGATCAAATCCTCCGGTAGAAACGTCTGCCGTTCTCTACGACCTCTGTCTCAATCCGACCAACGCTGCGGCTTGCGGTCCCAGCGATGCGCCTTTAGCTTCCGCAGAAGGTCTTCCGGTAGGGGGCCGGCATCGCTGGCCGCTATGTTTTCCTTTACATGACCGTGCTTGCGCATCCCGATGATGGTGGTATGCGCCATGGGGTGGGAAAGAATGAAGCGAAGCGCCATCTCCGGCAAGGTCATATTCCCGGTGACGAGCGGTTTTAGCTTGTCGACCCTCATGACCGTGTTCTTAAGATTTTCCGGGCCAAAGTAAAGCGAACGCCAGTCGTCCTCGGGGAACTTGGTCTTCAGCGTCATCTTGCCGCCCAGGCTTCCCTCGTCGAGGGGAACACGCGCGATGACGCCGATGTTCAGCTCGCGGCAGAGCGGAAAAAGTTTGTCCTCCGGAGCCTGATCGAAGATGTTGTAGATGACCTGCACTACGTCCACCAGGCCGGTGCGCATGGCCTTGAGGCCGTTTTCCGGCTCCCAGCGGTTCAGGCTGAGCCCAAAGAATCGAATGAGGCCGTCGGCTTTCAACTTCTCGACCGTCTTGCGGAACTCCGGCTCAGCGGTCCATCCGTCGTCCCAGACATGGAATTGCAGGACGTCGATCGATTCCGTGCCGAGCTTCTCGCGGATGAGTTTTGCATACTTGAAAACGTGTTCGGCGGGAAAAACGTCGCCATACCTGTCTTTGGGTGATGCCGGCCATTTGTCGTTCATCGGCGGGATCTTCGAAGCAGTGTATAAACGCTTTTTCGGGTTCGCGGCGACGATTTGGCCGAGCAGGCCATCGCTCTTGCCTGCGCCGTAGGCCCAGGCGGTATCGAAGAAGTTGCAGCCCAGGTCGACCGCCAACTGCAGTGACTGCAGCGATTCACGGTCGTCGGATCCGCTCCACCCGCTCATCCCCCACAAGCCGTAGGCGATATCACTGACTTCGAGTCCCGTACGACCGAGTGTGCGGTATTTCATGCATGCTCCTGTGGCGAACTCGGGCGCCACGTTTGACAGAAGCGCCGTGTGCTTTTTACCATATAGGTTCATCTCTGAAGTGTTCAAGGATGGGTCGTTTCACGATGTTAGGTAGCACCTCTTCTGCAAGAAATTCATATGATCACAGTCAAAGAGCTTACCAAGAGGTATGCGCGTAATACTGCCGTAGACCATATCTCCTTCGACGTGCAAAAGGGTCAGATCGTGGGCTTTCTTGGGCCTAATGGCGCCGGGAAGACGACAACCATGCGCATGTTGACGTGCTTCCTGCCGCCTACCTCGGGCGTCGCAATTGTAGCGGGGTTTGATGTGCTCGAACAGCCTCTGGAAGTCAAGAAACGCATCGGATACCTGCCGGAGACGCCTCCGCTCTACCCGGAGATGGAGACGGCCGAGTATCTGGCCTTCGTCGGGAAATTGAAAGGGCTGAAGGGCGCGGATCTTGCCAAACAGGTGGATTACGTGTGCGACCGTTGTGCCATCGCAGACGTGAAAACCAAACTTTTGGGTAAGCTTTCCAAAGGCTACCGGCAACGGGTGGGGCTGGCGCAGGCAATCATTCATAACCCCGACGTGCTGATTCTCGACGAGCCGACCGCCGGGCTCGATCCTAAGCAGATCAACGAAACCCGCGACCTGATCAAGAGTCTGGCGGGCGACCATACCATCATCCTCAGCACCCACATCCTGCCGGAAGTGGAGCAGACCTGCGAGCAAGTCATCATCATTAACAAGGGAAAGTTGGTGGCGACGGATTCGGTGCACAACCTGCAAAATCGCGCCCGGGGAGCTGAGTCGGTGCTGCTTGAAATCGCCGGGCGCAATGGCGATCTGGACCGGACAGTCGTGGAACAGCGGCTGGCGCAGATTGCCGGAGTCAGCCGGGCACAATTCAAGACCAACCACGGCCACCGCGACGTATTCGAGGTAGAGAGTCAGAAGGGTTTTGTGCGCGGCGATCTGGCCCGCGCTGTGGTGGAGGCAGGATGGAACTTGAACGAGCTCAAACCCGCCGCTATGAGCCTGGAGGAAATCTTCCTGCAATTGACGGGCGAAGAGGCGCAGGCATCTGCATCCGAACTTGTCAGCAAGGGGGCACACTAATGCGCAATATCTGGATCATCTGGCGTAAGGAACTGAACAGTTATTTCGTTTCCCCGATTGCCTACCTGCTGCTGACGATGTTCGCGTTGATCTTCGGATTCTTCTTCTGGAATGCCTTGGGTTACTTCGTTCTGATCGGCATGGAAGAACAAATGCGTGGCCAGGCGTTCCCTATGAACCTCAACGAACAAGTCATACGGCCACTGTTGTCGAACGCCAGCGTGATTGGGTTATTTTTCATTCCCATGATCACCATGCGTTTGTTTGCCGAGGAGAAGCGCACAGGAACAATCGAGTTGCTGGCAACGTCTCCGGTACGCGACCTGGAGGTGATCTTAGGCAAGTGGCTGGCTGCGGTGACGTTGTACGCCAGCATGTTGCTATTCACCGCCTTGAACTTCGCGTTCCTCTTCCGATACGGCAATCCGGACTGGAAGCCGCTAGCGATTGGATATCTGGGTTTGCTGCTGCAGGCCGGCGGATTGCTGGCGATTGGAACCTTCATTTCAACTTTGACGAAGAATCAGATCATCGCCGGCGCGGCTACTTTCGGGGTCTGCCTGCTGTTATGGGTCTTGGAGTGGGTAAGCGGCTACGAAACGGCAACCTGGGCGCAGGTATTGGCCTACATGTCGGTGATTACGCATTTCGAATCGTTCGCCAAAGGCGTTCTCGACAGCAAGGATGCGATCTTTTACCTTACCGTGATTTTCCTGGGGTTGTTCTTCACCACTCGCTCCATGGAATCTCTGCGCTGGAGGTCGTAAGTGAATACCGGGTTGCTCAAAGCGAGACAAACCAAATACGCGGCCTACGCCGTGGTCTATGTATTGGTTGTGCTGACCGCCGTCGTAATCGCCAACTACCTCGCCGACCGTTACAACAAGTCATACGATGCCACGTCGAACAAGCGCTACAGCCTTTCGGAGCAGACGGCGAAAATCGTCAAGGGCCTCAAGCAAGATGCGACCATCACCTACTTCGACCAAGGCACGCGCTTCGAACACGCTCGAGATCTGCTGGGTGAGTATAAGAACCTCTCTCCCAAGATTCACGTGGACTACGTCGATCCTGACAAGAACCCGCAGGAGGCGCGCGAGGCCGGAATCAAGAATCTGGGTACTGCGGTGGTGCAGGTTGGCCTGAGAAAAGAAGAAGCCAAGAGCATGACGGAAGAGGGTATTACCGGCGCCATCATCCGTGACCTGAAGAACAATACCCGCACCGTGTGCTTCGTTGCCGGCAGCGGAGAACATCAAATCGATGACTCGGAGCGCAACGGCTTTTCGCATTTCAAGGAAATGCTGGGAAAGGACAGTTACGACGCCAAGTCGATCGACCTGCTGCAGAAGGCCGAGGTCCCGAGTGATTGCACCGTTCTGGTAGCAGGAGGACCCACGCGCGATTACCAGCAGCCGGAAGTCGACGCCATCCAAAAATACGTGGAAGATGGCGGCCGTGCATTGATCATGGTCGATCCGCCGTTGAAGCTTGGCCGCTCCGAAATCGCCGACAACGACGCTCTCACTACACTGTTGCAAAGCTGGGGAGTGACGCCGGATAAGGATCTCATCCTGGATCTGAATCCGATCGGTCAGTTGCTGGGCCTGGGTCCGCAGGTGGCACTGGTAAGAACTTACGACTCGCACGCCATCGTCGACGGCATGAAAGGAACGGCTACGGGATTCCCACTCGCCCGCTCGCTCGAAGTAAAGAATGGCGACAAGACTACTGTGCAGAAGCTTTTCGACTCGTCGGACACTAGCCTGGCAACGAACAATCTGAGTTCTCCGCAGGTTGACACCAACGATCCGAAAAACCGTAAGGGTCCGCTGACCATCGCCGCAGCCGGGACTTACAACACCGGCAAGCAGGACTCTCAGGGGCGGTTTGTGGTGGTGGGCAGCTCCGCCTGGGCGGCGAACTCGTTTATCAACTTCAACGGCAATAGCGATCTCGCTTTAAACACGATCGACTGGCTGGGATCGGACGAGGACCTGATTTCCATTCGCCCCAAGGAGCAGGAAGATCGCCGCATTACCATGACGCGAGCCCAACTGACGTTGGTGCGCACCACCAGCCAATTCCTGTTGCCACTTCTGATTGTGGTGACTGGAGTATCAGTGTGGTGGAAAAGGCGATAGGTCGATAGCAGGGATGAAACCGAGTGGCTTGATCGTCGCAACCGTAATTCTGGCAGGCCTGATCGCGGGTCTATACTGGTCCAATCACCATAAACCTGTTGAAGCGACAGCTGCTTCCGCGGATCTCCCACCAAAAATCCTTACCCTCAAGGAAGACGACATCGCCAAAATAGAGGTGAAGAAAAAGAGCACGGACGAACTGGTGCTCGACCGGAATAGTTCCGGCAAGTGGCAGATGACGGCTCCCCAGCCGCTCGCTGTCGACCAGACGGTCGTCTCCGGGATGCTGGCCACTTTGTCGTCCCTGAGTTCGGAGCGCCTGGTGGAAGATAAGGCCAGCGATCTCCGCCCATATGGCCTGACTGATCCGCCGCTGGAGACCGATCTGACTGCAAAAGATCACAAGACCTACAAGTTGCTCATCGGCGATAACACGCCCACAGGCAACGCAGTGTATGCCAAGCTGGAGGGCGATCCGCGGGTATTCACCATGGCCAGCTACGAGCGCAACAGCATCGACAAGGGCGTGAACGATGTGCGCGATAAGCGCTTGATTACGGTGGATCAGGACAAGATCAGCCAGCTGGAGCTGGAGGCGAAAAAACAGGATGTCGTCTTCGGACGCAACAAGAACGAGTGGCAAATCATAAAGCCGAAGCCGCAGCGGGCAGATGGATCCAAGGTCGATGACCTGGTTCGGGTTCTGGTCGACGCACGGATGGATCTGAGCGGAACCGAGCAGGACGCCAAGAAGATCGCCGCAGCATTCGCTTCCGCGACTCCGGTTGCGACCGCGAAAGTCACCGGCGAGTCCGGGACCGAGGAACTGCAGGTGCGCAAGAATAAGGACGACTACTACGCCAAGTCGAGCGCCATTGCCG
>Ga0335078_10003109_pt1 | contig 24794 bp, 24 predicted proteins | sample Lox_Sample_32_FD_206711 | JGI IMG/M metagenome (GOLD analysis project Ga0335078, IMG submission 206711) | Soil microbial communities from Loxahatchee National Wildlife Refuge, Florida, United States - Lox_Sample_3.2 | ecosystem: Environmental > Terrestrial > Soil > Wetlands | place: USA... | reverse complement strand
TCACGAGCGTCCCCATCGTCCCGTATCTCGCGCATCCGCACCTCGGCGCCGTCGAGCCCGAGCTCGGTCAGCGCCTCCCGCACGGCCGCCAGCGCACGCGCGGTCGAGGGGCAGCCCTCCCACCAGAGCAGCTCTACGTTCACGTATCCGAGCGTAGCGAGCGCCACGCCCAGCGCTGGGTGGCGCTAGCCGACCGTCCAGCTGTCGGCGCCGAGCAGCAGGTCCGCCAGCTCGATGTCCGTGGCCGGGGTCGTCCGGATCGGGGCGCTGCGCCCGTACACGGGCCGCTGCACCTGACGGAAGATCCCGATCGGCGTCGGCGAGGTCGGGTCGTCGGCGAGCCGCGCCAGCGAGAACGCCAGGCCCGGATCGGGCCGCGCCGGATCGTGGACGATCAGGTTGTCCTCTCCCACGGCGCTGACGTCGACGATCGCGAGGCCGCCGTCACGGCCGCGCGAGACGCCGCGCTCGTCCTCGACGCCGAAGCGGATCGGGCGGCCGGCCTCCAGACGGATCTGGTTGGCGTCCTTGGTCTCCTTCTCGGTCAGCGCCGCGAACGCGCCGTCGTTGAACACCGGGCAGTTCTGGTAGATCTCGACGAGCGCGGCGCCCTCGTGAGTCGCCGCCGCTCGCAGGACCTCGGTCAGGTGCCGGCGGTCCCGGTCGATCGTGCGGGCGACGAACGTCGCCTCGGCGCCGAGCGCGAGCGAGACGGGGTTGAACGGATGGTCGGCGACGCCGAACGGGGTCGACTTCGTGACCTTCCCGAGCTCCGAGGTCGGGGACGCCTGGCCCTTGGTCAGGCCGTAGATCTGGTTGTTGAACAGCAGGATCTTGATCGGGACGTTCCGCCGCAGCGCGTGGATCAGGTGGTTGCCGCCGATCGAGAGCGAGTCGCCGTCGCCGGTGACGATCCAGATCGACAGGTCCTCGCGCGTCGAGGCGAGGCCGGTGGCGAGCGCGGGCGCGCGACCGTGGATGCCGTGCATCCCGTACGTGTTCATGTAGTAGGCGAACCGGCCGGCGCAGCCGATGCCCGTGATGAACACGATCTTCTCGGGTGGGATCCCGAGCTCGGGCATGAACTGCTGGACCGCGGACAGGACCGCGTAATCGCCGCACCCCGGGCACCAGCGCGTCTCCTGGTCTGACTGGAAGTCGGCCTTCGTGAGCTCGACCGGCGCCTCGCCGTTGCCGTTCGTGATGACCGCGCTCATTGCCGCTCCGCGATCTGCTGCTCGATCTCCGAAGCGAACAGCGGCTGGCCCTGCACCTTGCAGAAGGACTCGACGTCTACGAGGAACTTGGCCCGGAGCAGCTGCGCGAGCTGGCCGGTGTTCATCTCGGGCACGAGCACGCGGTCGAACGAGCGCAGCACGTCGCCGGTGTTCACGGGGAACGGATTCAGGTGGTGCAGGTGCGCGCACGCGACCGTGTGACCGGCTTCTCGCGCCCGCCGCACGCCGGCGCGGATCGTGCCCTCGCTCGATCCCCACCCGAGCACCAGCAGGCGCGCGCCGGGCTCGGCGTCCACGTGCAATGGCGGGATGTCGCGCGCGATCCCGTCGACCTTCGCGGCCCGCAGCTCGGTCATCCGCTCGTGGTTGGCGCCGTCATAGGAGATGTTGCCGGTGCCGTCGGCCTTCTCCAGACCGCCGATCCGGTGGGCCAGGCCGGGCGTTCCCGGTATCGCCCACGGGCGGGCGAGCAGCTCGTCGCGGGCGTAGGGCATGAACTCCTCGCCGTCGTGCGCGACCGCGAACGCGGGGTCGATCGAGGGGAGGTCTCCGACCACCGGCACCCGCCATGGCTCAGACGAGGAGGCCAGGAACGAGTCGGACAGGAGGATCACCGGGGTCCGGTAGCGGATCGCGATCTGGGCGGCTTCGAACGCCGCCGCAAAGCAGCCACCCGGCGTGCTCGGCGCGATCACCGGCAGCGGCGATTCGCCGTGGCGGCCGTGCACCGCCATCAGCAGGTCGGACTGCTCGGTCTTGGTCGGCATTCCCGTCGAAGGCCCGGCACGCTGGACGTCGACGACGATCATCGGGAGCTCGAGCGCGGCCGCCAACCCGATCGTCTCGGCCTTGAGGTCCATCCCCGGACCGCTCGTCGCGGTCACGCCCAGCCGTCCGCCGAACGCCGCGCCCAGCGCCATCCCCGCGGCCGCGATCTCGTCCTCGGCCTGAATCGTCTTGACGCCGAGGCTGGCGTGGCGCGAGAGCTCGTGCAAGAGCTCTGAGGCCGGGGTGATCGGATAGCTCGCCAGCAGCAGCCCCAGACCGCTCCGGACGCTCGCCGCGATCAGCCCGAGCGACAGCGCGGTCGTGCCGTTGACGTTGCGGTAGGTGCCCGGAGGGACGTCCGTCGCCGGCTTGACCCGGTACTGGACGTCGAGCAGCTCGGTCGTCTCGCCGAACGACCAGCCGGCGTTGAACGCCGCCAGGTTGGCGAGCAGCACCGCGGGCTTGCCGGCGAACTTCTTCTCGATCCACTTCTTGGTCCCGTCGGTGGGGCGGCCGTACAGCCACGACAGCACTCCGAGCGCGAACAGGTTCTTGGCCCGGCCGGCGTCGCGCGTCGACGCGCCCTCGATCCCCTCGACCGCCCGCACGGTGAGCGATGTCATTGGGATCCGGTGCACCCGATACGCGCTCAGCGAGCCGTCCTCGAGCGGGTTCGCGGCGTAGCCCGCCTTCTCGAGGTTGCGCTTGTTGAACGCGTCCTCGTTGAGGATCAACGTGGTGCCGCGGTCGAGCTCTGGGAGGTTCGCCTTCAGCGCAGCCGGGTTCATCGCGACCAGCACGTTCGGCTTGTCACCTGGCGTGAGGATGTCCCGCGACGCGAAATGGATCTGGAACGCCGACACGCCCGCCAGCGTGCCCGCCGGCGCACGGATCTCGGCCGGGAAGTTCGGCAGCGTCGCCAGGTCGTTGCCCATCATCGCGGTGGCGTCCGTGAACCGGCTGCCCGCCAGCTGCATTCCGTCGCCGGAGTCGCCCGCGAAGCGAACTACCACGCGCTCGCGCTCCTCGACCGTCTTAGTCATTTGCTCGAAAGCCGTGCGCCCAAGATCAACCGCTCTAACCCATACTACGCACGATCCCAGACGAAGTTTCGCCGTTGGTGAGCCCACCCCCCCAAATGGGGTACTGGTGCGCCCGCGACCCAGTCCGCCCGCGACCCAGCTGTCAGCGAGGCCGCGACGTCCGGCCCGCGGCACTCGCGCCCGATCCCGCACGAGCGCCCGGGCGCGGTCGGATGCGCACAGTGCCGCAGGACGGATGTGCGGCCGAAGCTAGATCTTGTTGACGTTTACCGCCTTGGGGCCCTTCGGGGCGGCCTCCTCCTCATAGGAGACCTTGCTTCCCTCGGACAGCGAGCGATAGCCGTCGGCGGTGATGCTCGAGTGGTGGACGAACAGGTCGCGACCGCCGTCATCGGGGGTGATGAAGCCGAACCCCTTCTCGTCGCTGAACCACTTGACTGTGCCAGTTGGCATGTGGAGTGCTCCTCCGCTTGAAGTGCTGCTTCCGCGGAGGATGCGCCGCACACACCCCGGAGCCTGCACCTGCTTGTCACCGCCCGCTCTTCGGGCGGCCTTACGAGCGGGAAGGTATCACGGAGGGTCCCTTCGAATGTGGCCGTGCAGCACACTCTCGATCCATGGACGATCCAATGTCGATCGGTCGCGACGTAAAGCTACCTCTGCGCGAGGTCGTGGTGCGCACGTCGCGGTCGTCCGGGCCCGGTGGCCAGCACGCGAACGTCACCGCCTCGCGCGTGGAGGCGACGTTCGACGTCGAGGCGTCCTCGGCGCTGACCGACGAGCAGAAACGGCGGCTGATCGCCCGGCTCGGCCCCCGCGTCACCGCCGTCGCCCAGGACGCGCGCGGCCAGGCCCGCAACCGCGAGCTCGCGCTCGAGCGGCTGCGCCGCCGCCTGACCCAGGCGCTCGCCACGCCGCGCCACCGCCACGCGACCCGGCCGACCGCGGCCTCCGTTCACCGCCGGCTCGAGACCAAGCGCCGCCAGGCGGCCCGCAAGCGCGACCGCCGGCCGCCCACGAGCGACGACTAGCCTGGACCAGAGATGCGGTGGCTCGTCGACGGCATGAACGTGATCGGGGCCAGACCCGACGCCTGGTGGAAAGACCGCGACGCCGCGATGCTGCGCCTGGTCGACATGCTCGAGCGGTGGGCCGCCGTCAGCGGCGACGACGTCACGGTCGTGTTCGAGCGCCCCCCGCGGCCACCGATCCGCTCGACCGTGATCGAGGTCGCGCACGCCCCCAGGCCCCGCCCGAACTCGGCCGACGACGAGATCGTGCGGCGCCTGCGCGCCGATCCCGATCCGGCGGCGGTACGCGTCGTCACCTCGGACCGCTGGCTGGCCGACCGCGCGTATGCCGCCGGCGCCAGCGTCGAAGGGGCCGATTCGTTCCGGACCCGTATCGAATAACGCCCGAAGAGTTGCGTGCCCGGCCGCGGCACCTTGCCACAATCAACTGATGGCCGACGATCCACGGCGGCGCGACAGCAGCCCCCGGCTCCGGCCGGGCTCGACACGGCCTGGCAGCCCACCCCAGCAGCCCGGCTGGCGGGTGACGCCGGCTCCCGACGGCCGCGGCCAGCCCACCAAGCCGCCGCCGAGGCCGAACATCCGCTGGCTCGCGGTGGTCCTGGTCATCGGGCTGATCGTGCTCAACTTCTGGGTCTCCTCGCAGGTGCTGAGCCCGAACCCGCGCGTCCGGATCCCTTACAGCCCGACGTTCCTGACTCAGGCCACCGACAACAACGTGGCCTCGATCTCCTCGACCGGAGCCTCGATCGAGGGGACGTTCAAGAAAGAGGTCAAGTACCCGGCGGGCGGCCCGAGCTACGTCTACTTCTCGACCCAGATCCCGTCGTTCGCGAGCGACCAGCAGCTGTTCGCACTGCTCCAGAAGAACAAGGTCACGATCAACGCCCAGCCCACGAACACCGGGCCGTCGTTCTTCACCAGCCTGGTGTTCGGATTCGGCCCGACGCTGCTGTTCCTCCTGCTGCTCGTGTGGGTGTTCCGGCGCGCCGCGGCGTCCGGCGGCGGCGCCGGCGGACTGATGTCGTTCGGCCGCTCCCGCGCGCGCCGCGTCGAGGGCGCCGACCAGCACGTCACGTTCAACGACGTGGCCGGCATCGACGAGGCCAAGGCGGAGCTGACCGAGATCGTCGACTTCCTCAAGAACCCGGACAAGTACTTGAAGCTCGGCGGCCGGATCCCGCGCGGCGTGCTCCTCAGCGGCGCGCCGGGCACCGGCAAGACGCTGCTGGCGCGCGCGGTCGCCGGCGAAGCCGGCGTGCCGTTCTTCCAGATGTCCGCGTCGGAGTTCGTCGAGATGATCGTCGGCGTCGGCGCCTCGCGCGTGCGTGATCTGTTCCAGCAGGCCAAGGCCGCGGCGCCCGCGATCATCTTCATCGACGAGCTCGACGCGATCGGCCGCTCGCGCGCCTCTGGGGGGCCCAACATCTCCGGCGGCCACGACGAACGCGAGCAGACGCTGAACCAGATCCTCACCGAGATGGACGGCTTCGACCCCCGCCTCGGAGTGATCGTGCTCGGCGCGACCAACCGGCCGGAGATCCTCGACCCGGCGCTGCTGCGCCCGGGCCGGTTCGACCGCCGCGTGGTCGTCTCGCCACCCGACCGAGCCGGCCGCGAGGCGATCCTCCGCGTCCACACCCGCTCGGTTCCGCTCGCCGACGACGTCGACCTCGGCGGTCTCGCCTCCACCACCCCGGGCATGGTCGGCGCCGACCTCGAGAACCTCGTCAACGAGGCGGCGCTGCTCGCCGCCCGGCGCAATCACGAGAGTGTCAACCGCGAGGACCTCACCGACGCGCTCGAGCGCATCGTGCTCGGTGCCGAGCGCAAGGTCATGATCTCCGAGGAGGACCGCCGCCGGACCGCCTACCACGAGGCCGGCCACGCGATCGTCGGGATGCTCACGCCCGGCGCGGACCCGGTCCGCAAGGTCTCGATCATCCCGCGCGGACAGGCGCTCGGGGTCACGTTCTCGGCCCCCGACGCGGACCGGTTCAACTTCGAGCAGCAGCACCTGCTCGCCCAGATCAAGGTCGCCCTCGGGGGGCGCGCGGCCGAGGAGCTCGTGTTCAACGACCTCACGACCGGCGCCGAGTCCGACATCCAGCACCTGACCCGGATCGCCCGCCACATGGTCGGCCGGTGGGGGATGAGCCGCGCCATCGGCCCGATCGCGGTGATCCCCGCGGACGGCATGGGGCCGCTTCTGCCCGGCGCCGCCGAGACCTCGGAGTCGACGCAGCGGCTCGTGGACGAGGAGGTCAGAAGGATCGTCGAGTCCGCGCACGCCGAGGTCGGCGTGCTGCTGCGCCAGCACCGCTCGAACCTCGATTCGCTCGTCGCCGGCCTGCTCGAGCAGGAGACCCTCGACGAGGCCGACGCCTACGCCGCCGCGGGACTGCCGCGCAACCCGCTGGCCGAGCCCGAGCCGCACGTGACGCTCGACGCGCTCCGCACGAGCTCCGCGCCCGAGCGTCCGCTCCGCTGATCAGTCGCCGAGGCGGGTCAGCCGGGCGAGCGCCTCGTGGCACTCGACGACCCTGCGCTTGACCGGATCGTTGTCGGGCCGGTCGTGGACGAGATCCCAGGTGCGGTCAGCGATCTCGCGCGCGGACTCGGCGGTGGCGCTCTGCCAGAGGCGATCGACAAGCGTGATCTCGAAGCTCTGGATCTGGTCGGCGGGATCGCCCGGAGGCATTCTCGGCAGCGGCTCGGCGATCGTCTCCTTCCACATCGCGGTCGCCACCAGCAGCCGGTTGCGCAGCGTGATCTGATCGATCGGCGACATCAGCGCCAGCCTAACGGAAACGCCCCCGGGTCCTCACCGCAGTGGGGGCAGGGTTTGCTTGACGCCGAGCACCGCTGCGAACAGGTCGCCCTGGTCCTCCACGCGCGCCAGCAGCTCGTCCGCCTCGAACGTGAGCAGCCGCTCGTCGCGCTGCTCGTGGCAGGCCGCCACCTCCTCCCACGCGACCGGTGTCGAAACCGTCGGCCGCTCGCGCGCGCGTAGTGAATAGACGGTGGCGGTCGTCTTGTGCTCGTCGTTCTGGCTCCAGTCGACGAGCACCTTCCCGGGCCGGAGCCGCTTGGTCATCCGCGAGACGACGAGCTCTGGCATCCGCTGCTCGAGCAGCTCGGCCACGCGCCGCGCGAACGGCTTGGTCACGCCGTAGCCGGCACGTACGTTCAGCGGCACGTACACCTGCACCCCCTTCGACCCCGACGTCTTGGCGACGCTCTGGAGCCCGAGCTGATCGAACAGGCCCCGCAGGACCAGCGCGACCTCGCAGCACTCGACGATCCCCGCGGGCTTCCCCGGATCGAGATCGAACACCATCATCGTCGGCCGATCCGGGCTGGCCGCCAGCGCCAGCGAGGTGTGCAGCTCGACGTCGGCGAGGTTGGCCAGCCAGATCAGCGTCGGCCTGTCCTGGGCGAGCGTGTAGTTGACGTCGCCGATGCGCACGGTCTGCACCCAGTCGGGCCGGTGCGAGGGCGACTGCTTCTCGTAGAAGTACGGGGCCTGGACGCCGTTCGGGTAGCGCTTGAGCGTCAGCGGCCGGTCGCGCAGATGGGGGAGCACCGCCGGCGCCACCCGCGCGTAGTACGCGATCAGGTCGCCCTTCGTGAAGCCGGACTCCGGATACAGGATCTTGTCCCAATTGGTGATCCGTAGCTGCCGCCCCTCGGTGAGGACCGACAGCACGCCCTCGGGCAGCCGCTCCACCTCGTCGAACAGCGCCTCGGGCGAGTCCGGGTCGACGTCGGGCGCCGGCGCGCCGTCCCCGTCCTCGACCACCACCTCCCGCGGGGATTTGTCATCGCGCAGCCCCTTGAACGAGGGCGCGCGCATCACCCGCTCGGTCGTCCACTCCCTGAACTCGATTTCGGCCACGAGGCGAGGCTCGACGAACACCGCCTCGCGCGGGAGCTTCGGCGCGATGTCGAACGGGCTCGTGTCGCGCTTGAGCGGCGACAGGCGCCGGCGGAGGTCATCGAGAGTCTCCTCGGTGAATCCGGTGCCGGCTCGCCCCGCGTAGCGAAGCTTCCCGTCCTCGTAGACGCCCATCAGCAGCGCGCCGATCCGCTCGGTCCGGCGGCCCTCCCCCGGCAGCCAGCCGGCGATCACCATCTCCTGGCGGAGCGTGTTCTTGACCTTCAGCCACGCGCCGCTGCGCCGGCCGGGCTCATAGCGGGTGTCGAGCCGCTTGGCGACGACTCCCTCGAGGCCCTGCTTCGCGGTCGTCTCGAGCAGCAGCTTGCCATCGCCGGGGTAGGCGGCAGGGACGCGCCACGCGGGCCCGGCGAGTTCGAGCGACTCGAGCGCGGCGCGGCGCTCGGAGTACGGACGGTCCATCAGCGACCGGCCGTCGAGATACAGCAGGTCGAAGATCGCGTACACCACCGGCGTGCTGCTTTGTAGCCGCCGCACCGCGGTCGGCGAGGTCACGTGCATCCTTCGCTGTAAGCGCTCGAAGCTGGGCCGGCCCGTGTCGTCGAACGCCACGATCTCGCCGTCGAGCACGGCTTCGTGCATCCCGAGCGCCGCCACCAGCCCGCGCACCTCGGGGTAGGCGGCCGTGATCTCGTTGAGATTGCGGCTCTCGAGCCGCAGGCGGCCGGGTTGGACGTAAGCGATCGCCCGGACCCCGTCCCACTTGACCTCGAACGACCATTTGCGCTGGTCAGGCGGGAGCGTGGTCGACGGCCTGGCCATCATCGGCACGAGCCGCTCGGGAATCGGCTGACGACCCGGATCCGCGGGCGGATCCATCCGGTGGATCATCCAGTCGTTCTGCGTCTCGCCGGGCTTGCCGATCGGGAACAGGCCGTAGCGGCCGCTCAGCCGCTCGCCGTGGAAGGTCACCTCAACCTTCTTCTCCTCCCACTTGTGGACGTCGAAGGTGCCCTGGTCCCAGATCGTCATCGTCCCGGCGCCGTACTGACCCTTGGGGATCTCGCCGTGGAACTCGAGGTACTCGAGCGGATGGTCCTCGGTGCGCACCGCGAGCCGGTTGTCGGCCGGATCGGCGGGGATGCCGTTCGGGATCGCCCACGAGGCGAGCGCACCACCGTGTTCGAGCCGGAGGTCCCAGTGCAGGCGGGTCGCGTGGTGCTCCTGGACGACGAACCGGCGGCCGTCGCCTGCCGCTTCGCCGCCCGCCGGCTCCGACGTCGCGGCGAAGTCTCGCTTGGCCCGGTATGTCGAAAGCTTGTCCTTGGCTCTGGGCACCGGCACTGATGATCGCGGTTTTCGGGTATTACGAGTCCGCCATGGACCTGAGCAAGTTCACGCGCGACGAGTTGATCCTCGGCGGTGTGGCGCTGCTGCTGGCGATCGACCTGTTGTTCCTGCCGTGGTTCGAGATCAGCGTCGGCATCGGCGGTCTGACGCTGTCGGTGTCGAGCACCGCCACCGGGTCGCCCGACGGCTGGCTCGGAGTGCTCGGGGTGCTGGCCTCCCTGGCGCTGGTCGGGGACCTCGCGTTCGAACGGCTCTCGAGCGCGCAGCTTCCCGCCGTCGGCGGCTCTCGCGCCACCACGCGACTGGCGCTCGCGATCACCGCGGCCGTGTGCGTCGCGCTCAAGTTCCTGTTCCACGTCCACTTCGACCTGTTCGGGATCGGCTTCTGGGCGGCGGTCGTGCTCGCGGTCGCGCTCGTCGTGTTCGCCAGACGGCTCGGGCCCTGGACATGAGCAAGTTCTCCCGCGAGGAGTTGATCCTGGCCGGGGTCGCGCTGCTCCTGGCAATCGACCTGTTGTTCCTGCCGTGGTTCGACGTCACCATTGGCATCGGCACGTTCAAGGCGTCGTTCACCAGCACCGCCACCGGAGCACCCGACGGCTGGCTCGGCGTGCTCGCGGTGCTGACGCTGCTGGCCCTGATCGCCGATCTCGCGCTCGAGCGCCTGGGCAACGTCGCGATTCCCGCGGTCAACGGCAGTCGCGCCACCACGCGGGTCGTCCTGGCCGCGGTCGCCGCGGGGTTCGTCGGGCTGAAGTTCCTGTTCCACGTCCACTTCAGCCTGTTCGGGATCGGCTTCTGGGCCGCGGTGCTGCTGACCGCGGCGCTCGTCGTCACCTCCGTCCGGGCCCGCGACGCCGGGCGGCTGACTCCCACGCTGGCATGACGGACCAAGGCTCGGGGGCGGGGGGCGCCCCCGAGTCTTCACATTCTTTTACTTGCACGCGGCACAATTGCCCGCATGGCGCGCGTGTTGGTGGTCGATGACGAGCCTGCCGTCCGGCGGGCGCTCGAGCGTGCGCTGAGGCTCGACCGCTATGACGTCGAGCTCGCCGGCGACGGCGAGGAGGCGCTCGACGCGCTCGCGAAGTCGCCGCCGGACGCGGTCATCCTCGACATCGGGATGCCCAAGCTCGACGGCCTCGAGGTCTGCCGGCGGATGCGCCAGGCGGGCGATCGCACCCCGATCCTGATGCTGACCGCACGCGACGCGGTCGACGACCGCGTCGAGGGCCTCGACGTCGGCGCCGACGATTACCTGGTCAAGCCGTTCGCGCTCCGCGAGCTGCAGGCCCGCCTGCGGGCGCTGCTTCGCCGTTCGGGCGACGGCACCGAGGGCGAGATCCTCAAATACGCCGACCTCGTGCTCGACCCGGTCGCCCACGAGGTCCGCCGCGGCGATCGCGTGATCGAGCTCTCCAAGACCGAGTTCCTGCTGCTCGAGCTGTTCATGCGCCATCCTCGCCAGGTGCTGACCCGCTCGACGATCTTCGAGAACGTGTGGGGTTACGACTTCGGCCCGACCTCCAACGCGCTGGGCGTGTACATGGGCTACCTGCGCCGGAAGACCGAAGCCGACGACGAGCCGCGGCTACTGCACACGGTGAGGGGCGTCGGCTATGTGCTTCGGGACTGACGGGAGTAGCGAGTGCCACTGCGCCGCCGACTCGCGATAGCGTGCGCCTCAGCCGTGGGGCTCGCGATCCTGCTGGCGGCGGTCGTGGTCTACGTCGTCGTCCGCCAGCAGCTGCTTGGCCAAGTCGACAACGAGCTCCGGGCGCAAGCCGGGCTCGTGTCGAACCTGCGCTGCAGCAACATCCCGACCCCGCCTCCGAGCGCCGGCGGCGGCGCTCCCATCTGGCAGGTGTCGACGAGCACCGGCCAGGTCCTGTGCAGCGATGGCAACCTCGCGCTTCCGGTCGACAACCGCGTGCAGCAGATCGCGGACGGCAACGCCGGCGCTCACTTCGAGGACGTGAACGTGAACGGCACCGTGCTCCGCGAGCTGACGGTGCCGGTCCAGGTCGGGTCGTTCGGCGGACCGGTCGGGCCCGCGGCCTTCCAACTCGCACGGCCCCTCGCCGGCGTCCGCAATGTCCTCTCTGACCTCCGGGTCGTGCTGCTCCTGCTGTGCGCGGGCGGGATCGCGCTCGCCGCCTGCCTCGGGCGACTGGCGGCAGGGCGCGTGCTCGCGCCGCTGGGCGAAGTCGCGCAGACCGCGCAGCACATCACCGACACCGAGGACCTGACCAGCCGCATCCAGTACCACGCCGATGACGAGGTCGGCCAGCTCGCCGCCCGCTTCAACGCGATGATCGAGCGGCTCCAGGGCTCGCGATCGGCGCTCGACGAGTCCGTCCGCGCGCAGCGCCAGCTCGTGGCCGACGCGTCACACGAGCTCCGCACTCCGATCACGAGCCTGCGTACGAACATCGAGGTGCTGATGGCGGGCGGCCAGCTCTCCGAGGATGACCGCCACCGGCTCCTGGCCGACGTGCTCGAGCAGAGCGAGGAGTTGAGCGCGCTGATCGGCGACGTGATCGAGCTGGCGCGCGGCGACCTGCCGATCACCTCGGCCGAGGACGTCCGGCTCGACCGGGTCGTCGCCGAGTGCCTCACCCGCGCCCGCCGGGACTTCCCGGATGTCAGCTTCGAGAGCTCGTTCACGCCGGTCGTCGTAGAGGGCGTGCCCGAGCGGCTGGGCCGCGCGGTCAACAACCTGCTCGACAACGCCGCGCACCACTCGGCCGCCGGCGGGGTGGTTGAGATCATCGTCGATCCCCATGGCGTGCGCGTGCGCGATCACGGCACCGGCATCGACCCCGCCGACCTGCCGTACGTGTTCGACCGGTTCTTCCGGGGCGCGAACTCGCGCCACCGCCAGGGGAGTGGCCTCGGGCTCGCCATCGTCAGCCAGGTCGCCGCTCAGCACGGTGGCTCGGTCGCCGCGGCGAACGCACCCGACGGCGGCGCGGAGTTCACGCTGCGGATCCCCGTCGTCGCCGGCGACGGCGCCGAGGACGCGGCGTCCTCGGTGGCCGGCGACCCGCTTCCACTCGGCTACTAGCGGCTAACCGGCGGCCTGCCGGCGCGTGGCGGGCTTGGCGATCCTCGCCTGCCGCGCGATCAGGAACCGCTTGCGCAGGAACCACGCGCACACCCCGAACACGGCCGCGACCGGCACGAGCAGCAGCAGCCGGACCGCCGGCGGCCCGACCGTGACCGCGATCGCGAACTCGACGACGACGGCCGGGATCGCCGCGAGCAGCACCGTGTGCGAGCGGTAGCCCGAGAAGTGCTCGCGCGCGGTCACCTCGGTCACCCCGAGCAGGCAGATGACCACGCCGCCGACCAGCGCCGGGCCGCCGTGGTTGATCACTCCGAAGATCAGCGCCACCGTGCCCGCGAGGATCGCGAACTCAGCCACGGGGAGGCCGCCGAACGGGCTCGGGGGGCGCTCTCCGTAGGCGCCCATCGCGCCCGCGCGCCGGCGCGGCGGCCGAGCCTGATCGTGGCCACGCCCGGGGCCGCCTCGCGGGCCGGTAGCCCCGGTGCCCCTCGCCGCGCCCGCCGACTGCGGCGCGGCCGGTGCCGCTCCGGGGTTCCGTCGCTTACGCGAGCGCCGCCTGGACCTCTGGGAAGCCACTCCGGCGCGAGGATAAACCTATGGTGCTCGCGCCGTCTCAGGGTTCGAGGCGTCCGCGAACTCGCGGAACAACCCGGTAACGACGAACACCGTCTGCTCGGCGATGTCGACGGTGTTGTCGCCGACGCGCTCCAGGCAGCGAGCCACGAGGATCATGAACATCGCCCACTCGCGCAGCTCGAGGTTGTCTCCGACCTCGACCGCCCTCCTGAAGATCTCGCGATTGAGCCGGTTGATCTCCGTGTCCTGCCTGACCAGGTCCTGGGCGAGCTCGACGTTGCGGCCCGCGAACGCCTGCTTGGCCTGTGAGACCTGCGACCGGGCGAGGCGCCCCATCCGTTCGATCGCGTCGAGGATGTCCTTGTCCTTCGGCGCCTCATAGCCGGACAGCGGAACCAGCTTGGCGATGTTCACGCACTGGTCGCCCATCCGCTCGACGCAGCGGATCACGTGCAGCAGCGCCGCGACGATCCGCAGGTCGCCCGCGACCGGCGCCTGCCGGGCCAGCAGCGACAGGATCCCCTGGTGGACCTCCAGGTAGCGGCCGTCGATCCGGTCGTCGTCGGCGACCACCATCCCGGCGAGCTCGACGTCCTGATAGGAGATCGACTCGAGCGAGCGGTCGAGCTGCTGGATGACGAGGTCGAGCCCGTCAAGCGCCTGCGCCTCGAGCTGCTTGAGGTTCTCGCGGAACTGATGGCGCGTCTCCTGCATGCTCAGCCGAACTTTCCGGTCACGTAGCGCTCGGTGCGCTCGTCGTTGGGATTGGTGAACATCTTGTTCGTCTCGTCGTGCTCGATCACCTCGCCCTCGAGCATGAACACGGTCGAGTTGGCGATTCGAGCCGCCTGCTGCATGTTATGGGTGACGATCACGATCGTATAGCGCTCCTTGAGCTCATCGATCAGTTCCTCGATCTTGAGCGTGGAGATCGGATCGAGCGCTGAGGCCGGCTCGTCCATCAGGATCACCTCCGGCTCGATCGCGACGGTCCGGGCGATGCACAGGCGCTGCTGCTGTCCACCTGAGAGGCCGATGCCCGGCGAGTGCAGGCGGTCCTTCACCTCTTCCCACAGTCCGACCGCCTGCAGCGAGCGGTGGACGAGGTCGCGAAGATCGCTGCTTCGCGTCCCCGTCAGCCGCAGTCCGGCGGCGACGTTGTCGAAGATCGACATCGTCGGGAACGGGTTCGGCTTCTGGAACACCATCCCGATCAGCCGGCGGACGGCCGTGACGTCGACCTCGGGGGCGTAGACGTCGAGCTCGTCGAGCATGACGCAGCCCTCGGCGCGAGCCCCCGGGATCTCCTCGTGCATCCGGTTGATGCAGCGGACCACGGTTGACTTTCCCGATCCCGAAGGCCCGATCAGAGCGGTCACCTCGTTGGCCGGGAAGTCGATCGTGACCCCCTTGATCGCGTGCTCAGCTCCGTAGTAGGCGTTCAGGCCCTTCACGTTGACCGCGTGACCTGTCTTGTTTGCGGAGGCGGCCTTCGAGGCCTGCGGCGCTGCCTGCGCCCGCTCCGGCGGCAGCCCCCCGGCGGTGGACATATCGGATTGTTCCTTGCTTGTCGTGTCCGGCGGGATCATGCCATGCGGCTCCTTGAAGCGATCAATCGGGCGACGAGGTTCAGGATCAGGACGATTACCACCAGCGTCAGCGCCGTTCCCCACGCGATGGTTTGGATCGCCGCTCGCGGCGAGGTGATGTCGGTATAGATCAGAAACGGCATCGTGTTCATCTGCTGGTTCAGGCTGAACGTCAACCCGAACGCGGTCGACACGGTGAACAGGAGGGGGGCGGTCTCGCCCATGCCGCGAGCGATCGCCAGCAGCGAGCCGGTGACGAGGCCGGAGGCCGCGGTCGGCAGCACGACTCGGAACACCACGCGCCACCGTTGGGCGCCGAGCGCCAGCGCGGCCTCGCGGAGGCTGCTCGGAACCAGCAGCAGCACCACCTCTGACGAGCGGATGACGATCGGGAGCATGAGCAGCGACAGCGCCACGGCCCCCTTCCAGGCCGCGAACCCGCTCCCCCCGAAGCGACCGACCACCAGCACGATGTACACGAACAGTCCGAACATGATCGAGGGGACGCCCGTCATCACGTCGACGAAGTAGCGCACGGTGTTGGCGAACCACGACTGCTTCCCGTACTCGGTCAGGTAGAGGGCCACGCCGATCCCGATCGGGATCGAGATCAGCGTCGCGAGCACGACGATCTCGAGCGACCCGAGGATCGCGCTGCGGATCCCACCCGGGCTGCCGAAGAAGCTGCCGGTGGGATCGGTCGTGAAGAAGCCGCTCGTGGTCCAGGCGCTGAGCCCCTTCTGGATCAGGTAGAAGATCACCAGGACCAGCGGGATCAGCGCGATGATCGTGGCGGCCAGCAGCGAGCCGCGCATCACCTTGTCGGTGCGCCGGCGCCTGGCCGATATCTGCGGGATGGTCGTGGCGCTCATTTCTCGCTCGCCGGGCCCGAGGCGATCGTCATGCCGGTCGCGCCGGTGCCCCTGGTGCCGTGTGAGCCCCGGGAGATGAACCACCGCGCGATCATGTTCACGATCAGCGTGAGCACGAACAGCACCAGCCCGGCCGCGAACAGGGCCGACGTGTGGATCCCCGTGGACTCGCCGAACTCGTTGGCGATCACCGCGGCCAGCGTGTAGCCCTGGTTGAACAGGTGGCTTCCGATCTTGGGCGCGCTGCCGATCACGAGCACGACGGCGATCGTCTCGCCGATGGCGCGCCCCATGCCGAGCATCGCCCCCCCGGTGATCCCGGGGCGGGAGTACGGAAGGACCGCGATCCGGATCATCTCCCACCGCGTCGCTCCCAGCGCCAGCGCCGCCTCCTTGTGCTCGGCGGGAACGGTCGCGATGACCTCTCGCGAGATCGCCGACACGATCGGGAGGATCATGATCGCGAGGATCAGGCCGGCGATGAAGTAGTTGTAGAGGGTCGGGACGCCGCCTCCGATCCACGGGATGAACGAGAACGTGCTCGCAAACCACTTCTCGGCCGGGAGCAGACGCGGCGCGAGCACGAACACCCCCCACAATCCGTACACGACCGACGGGACCGCGGCGAGCAGGTCGACGAGAATCGACAGCGAACCGCGCAGCCGGCGTGGACATAGCTCGTTGATGAACAGCGCGCTGCCGACGGCGATCGGTACGCCGATGACGAGCGCGATGATCGACGTGACGACCGTGCCAAACAGCAGCGCACCGCCGTGATAGATGTTGCGCGAGACGTCCCAGTTGTTGCCGAACACGAAGTTCAGCCCGTAGGTGCTGAACACGTGGCCGGACTGCCCGACCAGACGGATGAAGAAGTAGACGATCAGGATCAGGATGAGCGCGGCCAGCGCGCTCAGCCCCCACTTCAGGACCCGATCGGGAAGACGCCCGGCCGGCGACCGCTCGAGAGCCGAGCGGCCGCCGGTGACGGTGGTGGCGCTTGCTTCCACGTGCGTCTCTACGAGATGGCCGATCCGTTACAGACCATCGTCGCCAGTTGCGTGTTGTCCTTGTCGGCGAGCGACGCGGGCACCGGCGCGTAGGGGAGCTGGCCCGAGCCCGCCCCGAGCGTCTTCTGCCCGTCGCCAAACGCGTAGGTGAGGAACTTCTTCAGCGACGCCGCCGTGCCGGAGCTCGCGCCACCGTCCTTGCACGGATCCTTGTAGGCGTCGAGGAACGTCTGCGAGACGATCGGGTACGCGCCCGGGTTCGGCGAGTTGATCGTGCTGATCCCGAGGTCCGCCGGGACCGTGACCCCGAGGAACGCGGCCGAGGTGTTGGGGAGCGTCGGCTGGACGTAGGAGCCGGCCGAGTTCTTGATCGCCGCGTACGTGAAGCCGTTCTCGAGCGCGTACGCCTGCTCGACGTAGCCGATCGCGCCCGCGGTCTGCTTCACGACGGCCGCGACGCCCGAGTTGCCCTTGCCGCCCGTTCCCGTCGGCCAGTTGACGTCCTTGCCCTCGCCAACCGACGACTTCCAGGCCGGATCGACGTCCGACAGCCACGTCGTGAAGCCCTGGGTGGTGCCCGAGGAATCGGAGCGGTGGACGACCGTGATGTTGGTGCTCGGCAGGGTCACGCCCGGGTTCAGCGCCTTGATCGCCGGGTCGTCCCACGTCTTGATCGTGCCCTGGAAGATCTTCGCCACCGTCGCCCCGTCCAGCTTCAGCCCGCTCTTGACTCCGGACAGGTTGTAGGACACCGTGATCGCGCCCGCGGCAACCGGGAACTGTAGGACCGGGCCCTTCATCGTGGCCTTGTCGGCGGGCTTCAGCGAGGGGTCGCTGCCGGCGAAGTTGACCGTCGCCGACGCCAGCTCGGTCTGGCCGGCGCCGGAGCCGACCGGGTTGAAGTTCACGGTCAGACCCTGGCCCTTGAGCGTCGATCCCCACTGCTGGTAGATCGGAGCTGCCAGCGTCGAGCCGGCGCCGTTGATCGTCCCGGAGCCGCCGCTCGAGCCACCGCCCCCGGACCCCGAGCTCGAGTTGCTGCTCGAGCCACATGCCGCAACCGTCAGGGATGAGGCGGCGACCGCCACAACCGTTGCCATACGTCTTGGTGTCAAAGTCACATCTCCTTCGCTTGGTGTGCGCCAGAGTGTTCGTGCATAGATTCGGGTCGGTGTTAGCCGGTTGTGAACGACTCGTGAGCGTCCTGTGCTCGTTCGGCGGCCAACCGGTAGCCGAACCCGAAATGCGTGTGGATGAATCGCCACTCCGGAAGTGCCCCCTCCAGCTTGACGCGGAGCTTCCGCACGTACACGTCGACCGACCGGTCACCCGCTCGCATCTCACGGCCCCACACGAGGCGGAACAGCTCCTCGCGCGGCATGATCCGGTCCGCGCGCCGGCCGAGCTCGGTCAGCAGCCGCAACTCCCGGATCGAGAGCACGAGCGCACGGCCGTTGGCGCGCGCCAGGTGCTCCTCGGGGAGGATCTGGAGCGGCCCGACCTCGATCACCTCGCTGCTCGTCCTGGCGATTGCCGGCATGCGCTGCGCATGCTCTCGGCCCAGCCCCGGTCAGTCGTTATCGACTCGTGACGACCGTGTGAACAACCTGTGATCGAACGACGGATCGCCGCGTGCGATCCGGGCGCTTCGGGGCGCCGGGCGGCGCGGCGTCGCTCAGGTCAGCGGCTCAAGGCCGCCGGCAACTCGGGCGCCGGCTCGAGGGCGCCGTTGGAGAGCTCGAGGTCGTGGCCTTCGAGCTCGGGCGCGAACCGGTAGCCAACCCCGAAGTGGGTGTGGATGTAGCTCCACGCCGGCGAGATCGCGCGCAGCTTCTGGCGGAGCTTGCGGACGAACACGTCGACCGAGCGGTCGCCGTGCGCCATCGCGTAGCCCCACACGCGTTCGTAGATCTCCTCGCGGCGGAGCACGCGGTCGGACTGCGCCAGCAGCTGCAGGATCTCGAACTCCCGTGCGGTCAGCTCGAGGCTGTGCTCGCCGACGTAGGCCTGGTACAGGTCGGGACGGATCGTGATCTCGCCGATCGTCGCCGCGACGTCGACGGGCGGCAGCTCGTGGCGCCGGTGCCGGCGGACGGCCGCCTCGATCACGCAGATCAGCTCCTCGGGATGGCACGGCTTGGTCATCCAGGCGTCGGCGCCGAGCCGCAGGCCGCGAACCCGCTGCGCCACCGATGACGGGCCCGTGCACACGATCACGGCCAGCCCGGGCAGCCGCCCGCACACCCGCTCGAGGTAGTCCCAGCTCTCGGGGCCGATGATCGACAGGTCGAGTACCAGCGCGTTGAGGCGCATCGCCACGAGCGTCTCGACCGTTGCGGGGCTCGAAAGGGCGCGGTGCTCGCACCCGAGCGCCCCCAGGCGGTTCGAAAGTACCTGCATGAAGCCGGGATCGCGGTCGATCACCGCCACCCTGAGCCTGGCTTGTCCGCGCTGTGGGGCGTTCTGGGCCCCGGCCTGCGCGTCGCTGCGCTCACGCGACATGCGCCGCACTGTAATTCACGCCGAGGGCGAACACACGCCGGAGCGCATCCCGATCACAGGATGTTTACATGCAAACAGCGAGGAAGCGGGCATCCCCGGACGCGGATCGTGTCGTGTCCCGACCGCCCGCGATCGCCGGTCGGGCGGCAAAAGCGAAGAGCTCGTGAAGACTTCCGAGAACCGCGCTGAGCCCCGAAAACTCTCGCTATCCTCACTGCGTACGCGCCACGGGCGCCCTTACGAAGATGGCTTCTCGAACCAAGCAGAAGGAAGAAGCACGCGCCCGCCGGCTTGCCGAAGAGCGCGCGCGCGCCGAACGCGCCCGCCGCGACCGCCGCATCCGCAGCACCATCGGCATCGTGCTCGCCGCCGTGATCATCGTGGCGGTGGGGATCATCATCAACAGCGGCGGCGGCGGCGGCGGGGGTGGCCTCCAGACCGGCACCAAGGCCACCGCCACCCAGGCCGGCGTCAACTCGCTGCTGGCCGGCATTCCGCAGTCCGGCAACACTTTGGGCAACCGCAAGGCACCCGTGACGATGACCTATTACGGGGACCTCAAGTGCCCCATCTGCAAGGACTTCACGGTCAACGGCGGCTTCTCGCAGCTCGTGCGCAACGACGTGCGCTCGGGGAAGGTGAAGGTGGTCTACGACGCGTTCTGTACTGCCACCTGCAACGGTCCCGACCGGAGCGAATTCCCCCTGCAGCAGGCCGCGGCGCTGGCCGCCGGCAAGCAGAACAAGTTCTGGCAATTCACGGAGCTCTTCTACCACGAGCAGGGCGACGAGGCGGATGCCTACGTAACCGAGAGCTATCTCGATGGCTTGGCCAGACAGGTGAGCGGGCTCAACTTCGCGGCGTGGAAAACCGCCCGCAACGATCCGTCTCTGACCACCGAGGTCACCTCTCAGCAGAACGCGGCGGGCCAGATCGGCGTCGATGCGACGCCCACGCTGATCTTCAAGGGACCGAAGGGGCAGACGGCGATCCAGTCCGCAGCCACCTACGCCCAGGTCGAACAGGCGGTCAAGCAGGTCTCATGACCACGGCGATCGCGAACACCAGCGCCCGGTACAGCACGGTCGACCGCCGGCTCAAGCTCGCCATCGGCGTGCTGTGCCTGGTCGGGGTCGGGATCGGCGCCTACCTGACCTACGTCCACTACGAGGGGCTCAAGGTCCTGTGCCTGTCCAGCGGCGGCTGCGAGACCGTGCAGAGCTCGGTCTACTCCAAGCTCGCCGGCATCCCGGTGGCGACGCTCGGCCTCGCCGGCTACATCGGGATCATGATCTCGCTCGCGATCCGCGGCGAGGCCGGCCGCGCGATCGGCTTCGCGCTCGCCATCGTCGGCTTCCTGTTCAGCATGTATCTCACCTATCGCGAGGCGTTCACGATTCACGCCTACTGCCAGTGGTGCCTTGGCAGCGCGTTCCTGATGACCCTGCTCGCGATCCTCACGACGATCCGGATGCTCCGCGTTGAGCCCGAGCCGGTGGCGCGGACGGGTAAGCTCGTGCCCCGCGCCGAGCGCCGGCGGATCGAGCGTCGCCAGGCCGCGCGGCGCTAACCGCGCCACCGGTCGGCCGTAGCCCACCACCGCGCCACCGGTCCGCCGCAGCCCACCACCGCGCCACCCCCGCGCGACCGGACCGCGCCACCAGGCCGGGTCGGCTCCCGCGAGCTCGATACACCGGAATTCAGGGCGGATAACGGCGCACTCGGCGCACTCTCGGCGGCGAGTGTCCCGAAGAGCCGGCTATAGCACGGTTAACGTCGCAGTGGAGCTGCGGGGCGGCTCGAGTGTGACGTTAGCCGCCGTTCGCCAGCGCGCCACCGACCTCCGACCGCGCCACCGCTCGCCCACGCCGCCGTCGGGCAGCCGCGTCCCGCCGCCCCGCGCCACGGCCCGACGCCCCCGGAGTCCGCCCCACCGCCACCGCCACCGTCTCCGCGCCACCCCGGCCCGCGATGACCGCATTTTCGGCGCCGCGCTCCCACCGAGCGCGCGAGGGTGGCGGCGCCGAGACCGCTCACAACGCCACGCTCGGCCACAGAAGATCGTCGAGTGTGGAGTGAGAACGCGGTGGCGCGACCACCTGTTCCGCGCCACCGACCACCGCCCACCGACCACCGTCGCCCGCCACCGACCGACCCACCGCCCACCGACCACCGTCGCCCGCCACCGACCGACTCCCGCCACCGCGCGCCAACCACCCGCCCCGCCCAAACCCCACACGTGGCATGCATCTGATATATCAGTCTCAGCAAGCAATGCCCGGCGCAGGCAACAACAAGCGAGTCGTCGTGATCGGCGCGGGGATCGTCGGCAACAGCCTCGCGTACCACCTCACCCGGCTTGGGGTGTCGGACCTCACGATGATCGACAAGGGACCGCTGCCCAACCCGGGCGGCTCGACCGGGCATGCCTCGAACTTCATCTTCCCCGTCGACCACTCCAAGGAGATGACGCTGCTGACGCTCGAGAGCATGCGTCAGTACAAGGACCTCGGGGTGTTCATCGAGAGCGGCGGGATTGAGATCTCGCGGACGGCAGAGCGGACGCAGGAGCTCACCCGCCGCGTCGTCTCGGCCAAGTCTTGGGGGATCGAGCCGGTCGAACTGCTGACCCCGCAGCAGGTCAAGGACAAGGTCCCGTACATCAACGAGACGCTGATCCTCGGCGGCTTCTACACGCCGGGCGCCGGCGTCGTCGACTCGCTCCGCGCCGGCACGATCATGCGCGAACGCGCCCAAGACGCGGGAATGACCGTGTCCGCCAACACCGAGGTGCTCGGGATCGACGTCGACCGCGGCCGGGTGACGCGCGTGCGAACGACGAAGGGCGACTTCGACGCCGACCTCGTCGTGATCGCGTGCGGCGCCTGGAGCCCGAGAATCGCCCGGATGGCCGGCGCCTCGATCCCGCTCACGCCGATGGTCCACCAGATGATCGACATCGGTCCTGCGCCCCGGTTCGCGAACACGAAGGCGATGATCGAGTACCCGATCGTCCGCGACATGGACACGAACATGTACGAGCGCCAGGAGGGCACCGGGCTCGAGATCGGCTCCTACGCCCACCGGCCGATCACGCTCGAGTCGGACGAGATACCGAGCATCGAGGAGTCCGCGCTCAGCCCCACCGAACTGCCGTTCACCCAGGAGGACTTCGACCCCCAGATGGAGATCGCGCTCGAGCTCATGCCCGAGATCGTCGCCGACGAGACGGTCGGGGTGAAATACGCGATCAACGGCGTGCTGTCGGTCACCTACGACGGCATGCCGCTGCTCGGCGAGACCCCGGAGACCCGCGGCCTGTGGTCCGCAGCGGCAATCTGGATCAAGGAGGGACCGGGCGCCGGCAAGACCGTCGCCGAGCTGATCGTGCACGGCGAGTCCGAGATCGACGTGTTCGAGTCCAACATCGCGCGCGCGTACTCGTGCCAGAAGACCCGGGCCCACATCGTCGCCCGGGCCTCCGAGGGCTTCAACAAGATGTACGGGATCGTCCACCCCGGGGAGCAATGGGCGTCCGACCGCAACGTCCGGCTGTCCCCGTTCTACGAGCGCGAAAGACAACTCCACGCCGTGTTCATCGAGGGCGCCGGCTGGGAGCGGCCCAACTGGTACGAGTCCAACGAGCCCCTCCTCGACGAGTACGGCGACAAGATCACGAGGCGCGAGGCCGAGTGGGACTCGCGCTGGTGGTCCCCGATCATCAACGCCGAGCACCTGGCGATGCGGGATCGCGCGGCGATGATCGACCTCAGCGCGTTCGCGATCTTCGATGTGACCGGACCCGGCGCACTGCAAACCGTTCAACGAGTCGCGATGCGGCAGATGGACGTAGAAGACGGCCGGGTCGTCTACACGCCGCTGCTGGCCCCGAGCGGCGGCTTCAAGCAGGACCTGACGATCATGCGCCTCGCCCACGACGTGTTCCGCGTCGTGACCGGTGGCGCCTACGGGATGTCCGACAAGAAGTGGTTCGCCGACCACCTCCCGGACGACGGATCGGCGCAGATCCACGACCAGACGAACGCCTGGACCACGCTCGGCCTCTGGGGTCCGCGCGCGAGGGACATCCTGAGCGCCGTCACGAACGACGACGTCTCTCACGAGGGCATGCCGTTCGCGCGCTGCAAGCAGATCGAGGTCGGACCACTGAACGTCCTCGCCTCGCGGATCTCGTACGTCGGCGACCTCGGGTGGGAGCTGTACGTCCCGATCGAGCAGGGCGCGAGGCTGTGGGACATCATCGCCGAGGCCGGCGAGCCGCACGGGATCGTCCCCGCGGGCATCGGCGTCTACGGAACCACGGGACGGCTCGAGAAGTGCTACCGGGCCTACGGCGCCGAGCTCGAGGGCGACTTCAACGTCGTCGAGGCGGGCATGGCGTGGGGCAAGGTCAAGGACGAGGAGTTCGTCGGCAAGGAGGCGCACCTGCGCCACCGCGACGAGGAGCCCGCCGCGATCATGTGCACCCTGACCGTCGACGACCACACCTCGAAGTCCGGGGTCAAGCGCTACATGCTCGGGCACGAGCCGATCCTCACCCGAGACGGCGAATCAATAAGCGACCGCAAGGGCCGCCGCTCGTACGTCACGAGCGCCGGAAGCGGTCCATCCCTCGGCAAGTACATCCTGATGGGCTACCTGCCCCCCGAGCACGCAGTGATAGGCAACGAACTCGCGGTTCAGTACATGGGCGAGCGCTACCCGGTGACGGTCGTCACGAACGACTCGACCCCGGTGTTCGACCCCGAGAACTCCCGCGTCCGCTCGTGAGCTCATGAACATCCTGGTGTGCGTCAAGCGCGTGCCCCTCACGGGTGGCAAGATCGTCCTCACCGACGACCAGCGCGCGATCTCGACGCGCCACCTCGGGTTCACCGTCAGCCCGCACGAGGAGTGCGGCGCCGAGGAGGCGGTCCGCCTGATCGAGCAGCACGGCGGCTCCTGCACCGTGCTCACGCTCGGCCCGGCCGAGGCCGAGGAGCAGCTCCGCGACATGATGGCGCTCGGGATCGACCGCGCCGTCCACCTCGTCACCGACGGCGAGGAGTGGGACCCGCAGGCGACCGCAAACGCAATCGCAGCGGCGATCCAAGGCGAACCCGAGCCGTACGACCTGATCCTGTTCGGCAACGAGTCCGCCGACGCCGGCAACTACCAGGTCGCGATCCGCGTCGCCCACAAGCTCGGGGTGCCGGTCGTAACCGGCATCAAAGGCATCACGGCAAGCGACGGGCACGTCCGCTGCGAGCAGGAGGTCCCGGGCGGCCGCGACGTGTACGTCGTCCCCACTCCCGCGGTCGTGACCGTCAAGGAGGGGCTCAACCTGCCGCGCTACCCGTCCGTTCCCGGCCGGCTCCGCGCCAAGCGCAAGCCGCTCGACACCTCGACTCCCGCCCGCCCGGAGCCACGGCTCGAGATGGTCAAGCTCACGCTCCCGCCCGGCTCGGGCAAGCAGGCCGAGGTGCTCGGTGACGGCGCCGGCGCGGCGCCTGCGGTCGTGACCGTCCTCCAAGAACTGGGACTCGTGTAACCGCCATGATCCTGGTCTTCGCCGAACGCTCTGACGACGAGCTGTTCCGCCAGGCGCTCACGTTCGCCAAAACCCTCGGAGGTGGCGACGACGCGCAGGCGGTCGGGATCGACGATCCGGCCGGTTATTCCCCCGACGGATGGGCCACCGCGCTCACCCAGCTCACGCAGGAACGCGGACCAACCGCGCTCGTGGCGCCCGGAACCGAGCGCGGCAACGAGGTGCTCGCCCACGTCGCCGCGATGCTCGACCTGCCGTTCGCCGCGAACTGCACCAAAGCGACTCCCGGCGACCCG
>Ga0335078_10003108_pt1 | contig 24794 bp, 17 predicted proteins | sample Lox_Sample_32_FD_206711 | JGI IMG/M metagenome (GOLD analysis project Ga0335078, IMG submission 206711) | Soil microbial communities from Loxahatchee National Wildlife Refuge, Florida, United States - Lox_Sample_3.2 | ecosystem: Environmental > Terrestrial > Soil > Wetlands | place: USA... | reverse complement strand
TAACCGACAAACGTATTGTTCGCGCCGGTAGTGTTGGTATAGCCGGACTGGTAACCAAGGGCGGTGTTGTCGGCGCCGGTCGTCGCATAGAGCGAGCCCTCGCCGATGGCCGTGTCGTACGAAGAACCGGTGTTGGAATAGAGCGAATAGGCTCCCAAGGCAGTGTTGTCGCTGCCCGTGGAGTTCGAAAAAAGCGAGTTCGCGCCGTTCGATGAGTTGAGGGTCCCGGTAGTGATCGCTCCCTGAGAGTCATTGCCGACTGCGGAGTTATAACCACCGGTGGTAACGTGGCCGCCCGCCATAGTGCCAATGAACGTGTTATATGAGGCAGTGCTGGGGGAAAAAGACGCTGCTTCATAACCGACGACAGTATTGAAGGAACCGGTGCTGTTCCGCATGAGGGCGGTGGCTCCAATCGCGACGTTGGCCGAGGCGGTGGTGGCATAGTAGGCAGACTCCCATCCGTCGGCCACGTTGCCGTTGCCGGTAAAGCCCGAGACCGCGCCTGCGTTGGCCCCACGCCCGAGCGCTGCGTTCTCGTAGCAGGTGGTACAATTAAACAACGAGTCGTCGCCCGCGGAAGCATTGAAGTATCCTGACGTCACCAACTGTTGGCTCCCTTCGCCAAAGGCCGCGTTGGCATAACCGGTGGTATTGGAACCCAGCGCCAGTTGCCCGTAAGCCGTGTTGTAGAACCCGGTGGTGTTGAACTGAAGGGCCTGCCAGCCTACGGCGGTATTCTGCTCGCCGGAGACGTTGGACTGCAGCGCAAAGGAGCCGATGGCGGTGTTGTCGCATCCGGTGACGTTGTGGATCAGGTTCTGGAACCCGAGCGAGGTGTTGTAGGTGCCCGGCTGGCATCCGACGCTGGTTACTTGAAGTCCGTGGCCCACGTTGTAGTTTCCCGGCCCGGTTCCCGCCCCGATGAACAAACCGCCGAGGGAGACTGACTGCTGGGAGATCGAAAGCGAGGAATTGCTTCCCGAATCCTGCGCGACCAGCTTGAAGGAACTGATCGGGGTCACCGCCTTGACGCCTACGGTCACCGTGCCCACAAAACTCGAAGTCGGCGTCACCCCCAGACCATTGGTATCGGTGGGGATGATGCCGATGTCCCATGTCCCAGAGCCGGTGAAAAAGGGCAAATTCCACGGTCCTGGATTGAGTAGCGTGTCGCCCATGGTGATCGACAAGCTCCCGCTGCCGCTGTAGCCCGTGATCGCGATGTGGACCACGTAGGCCGCACCGGCACTGATGGTCGGCGTGCAGGTGATGGCGCCCGTATTTCCGGAGCCGTTGGTGTACGAGTCGTAGCTCCCAGTCCAGCCTGAGGCGCTGCAATTGGCGCTGCTGGTGAGCTCGGAGCCGAGTTGGGCCTGGTCGGTGGCACTCGATCCGGGCACAGACAGCGGGACGGCCAGGGTCCCGCCGGTGATGTTGCTCGCATTGGTCGTGTTGATGGAGCAACTTGCAGCGGCGTTGGAGAGATCGCCACACGCAGGTTGCGCTTGGCTGAAGACCCCGGTGGCATTAACTGCGTTGAAGAACTGGTGGGCGCCGGCCGTCGAGGGCACGATCGCGGCCGCGCAGGAAGGTCCAGCGGCGCGCGCGAGTGCCGAGGCAAACTGGTTGGAAGGACAGGCTCCCACTCCTGAGTAGGAATTGGGGAGATCGGCATCGGTGAGTGCGCGCAAGCCCAGGGCGCCAGTGCTGCCGCTGGGCGTTGCAAGTATCTGATTCGCCGGCTGATCTGGGGTCGGCGTGAGCGAAATTGTGCCGCCGGAAGTGATGGGGGATCCGGTGACCGTGAGCCACGCGGGCGCAGTGAGGCCGACGCCGGTGACCGTTCCCCCTCCCACGCTGCCGGGGGCGAGGAAAAAAGTGCGATCGTCGGCGATCGACGTAATGGCGGAGGCGTTGGTGGTAACGACGGCGATTGGGATGGTGGTGGTGCTGAACCCCGTGGTATTGCTGGCCGGGGCGCAGTTGGCGGTGCTGTCAAGGTAGATGTAACTTATTGAACTGGCGGGCATTGTCAGCGTGCCACCGCCGTACGTCCGAATCGAGCCGCCGCAAAAGGCGGTGCCGGACGCGAGGTTCAGGGTCAAGCCAGACCCGGCGGTGGGCCAATAGCCTGGTCCAACGCCTTGCACGTACTTGGCATTGGTCGCGTAGAGGGGCGCCACCTGGGTAGCCGGTTGCTGTCCTGAGGCGGTCGAAAGGGCCAGAAGCGAGGAGAGTACCAGAATAAGGTTGCGTGCATTAACGCCTTGTTTTTCAAATACAAACATGCTGCCGCTGCTCCTATCGTCGACGGCTGCGAATCGGGTCCAGGCACGTCTCAAAGACGGCGTTTCGCAACCGTCGCCCCCCATTTGCGCTTGCCCAGATCGACTCATGCCCGGCGAAACGCAGGCTATTGAACCTGTCTAATCCCGTTCGCGTCCCCTCGCAATTCCCCATGTTTTCAATAGATTCCGCCACGCCCCTATCTCTCGGTTGCCAGTGACGCGCATCGTCGGTCGGCGGACACACTTCGAGCTTCGGGCCCTGTGAGCGTCGCGCCCCGACCTTTCCCGATCGTAAACTCCATCCTAACAATGGAAAATGAGACAATGGAGACAAATGAGACAAATGAGACACTTTTTTTAAGGGCGTAATTTCAATGGATTAGGGGGCAAAAATCGCTAGTCACGGTCAAAATGTTGAAAAAGTGTGGCAAAATGCCACACTCACCGAGCTTTGTAACATTACACCGCACGATGCGGAAGGGAGACCCTTTTATGTCATCTTTCAGAGGGGCGATTAAGCGTAAGATGCGAAGTAGTTTTCAACGTTCAGTGGTCGTCTATCGGGTTGGGGTGGGAATGGTAGCGGTGACCGATGGTCCCGCATCCGTCGAGCTCAGTTCCAATTTGCCGGCGAGACGGCGCCGTGCCTCAAGCCCATTTAATTCCCTCCAACATCGGCGGATACAACAGGTGCGACACCGGTACGACGATGCCGCACCGATTCGTTTGCTACTACCGCGGTGAATCCCAGCAGCTTCCTGCATTGTCGCGCAGGGCGGTGATGATGACGTCGGCCCAGAACCTGAAGCCGTCCTTGCGGGCAGTCATCCACCCGGGCTCGCCCTTGATTCGCAGTCTGTCGAAGTTTCACTTTCTTTATTGTGTCTTCCCCCTTCCCTCTGTAGGTCCTGACTGGTTCTCCTTTATTCGCTGGACTTCGGGTTGTACGCCTCTTATCATTTGAAGCATCGGGCAAGGCCAGTCAGCCGAAGTTGTTGGGAAAGCCGACTCGGGTAATTCTGCTTGCGAGGGCGTAACGTGAAGACGCGAATTTTTCTCCTCGTCCTGATTCCAGCATACGTGGTGCTGCTCTTAAGGCCGCGGCCGGGAGTCTCAGGCTCGCCGCCGGAAGCACCTGCTAAGCCAGTGGACTTCGATCGCGACATCCGCCCGATCCTCGCCGATAACTGCTTCACGTGTCATGGACCCGACGGGAGGCAGCGCATGGCGAATCTGCGGCTGGATCAAAAAGAAAGCCTGTTCGCCGACCGGGGCGGCTACCGCATCGTGGTGCCGGGCAAGCCGGCCGAGAGCAAGATATACCAGAAGGTCAGCGCCAGCGATCCCGAAGTGCGCATGCCGCCTTTTTACTCCGATCGTAAGCTGACGCCGGCGCAGATCGAGCTGATCAAGCGCTGGATCGACGAGGGCGCGAAATACGAGCAGCACTGGTCGTTTGTGCCGCCGCAACGCCCGCCAGTGCCCGCAGTGAAGGATTCGCATTGGCCGCGCAATCCCATTGATAATTTCGTGCTGGCGCGGCTGGAGCGCGAAGGCCTCAGGCCCTCGCCCGAGGCGGACAAGGCAACGCTGCTGCGTCGCGTTACCTTCGATCTCATCGGATTGCCGCCCACCCCGGCCGAGCTCGATTCCTTCCTGGCCGACAAATCGCCCGACGCTTACGAGAGGCGCGTGGACCAGCTACTGAGCTCGCCCCACTATGGCGAAAAGATGGCCATGGAGTGGCTCGACCTCGCCCGCTATTCTGATACCCACGGCTATCACATCGATAGCCTTCGGCAGATGTGGCGCTGGCGCGACTGGGTGATCGACGCTTATAACCGCAACATGCCTTACGACGAGTTCACCATCGAGCAACTGGCGGGCGACCTGCTGCCCAATGCCACCTTGGAACAGAAAATCGCCAGCGGCTTCAATCGCAACCATATGATCGATTTCGAGGGGGGCGCCATCCCCGAGGAGTACCACGTGGAGTACGTCGTCGATCGCGTGAGTACCACCGGCACCACCTGGCTGGGCCTGACCGTGGGCTGCGCACGGTGTCACGATCACAAGTACGACCCGATCAAGCAGAAGGACTTCTATCGCATGTTCGCCTTCTTCAACACCGTTCCCGAACGCGGCCTCGACGGCCAGTTGGGAAACGCCGCCCCGGTGTTGGAGTTGCCCACGCCCGCGCAGCAGCAGGAAATGGACCGGTTCAACCGCCAGATCGCCGACACGCTGGCCGCGATTCCCGAGAAAGACATGGTGGCGCAGGAGAATCAATGGCGGACGGCTGCCTCTGCGGCGCCCGACTCCCGACTCCCGGCTCCCGACGCTCGGCTTGCGGCGCACTATGAGTTCGAGGGGAATTTGGTGGATACGTCCGGTCACGGGCTCAACGCCAAGGCCACGCGCGGCGATGTGGTGTACGACGACGGGGCCATCGGCAAGGCCGCTGAGTTCAGCGGCGAGACGCAGGTCGATTTTGCGAGCGCCGGTGATTTCGACCGCGACCGGCCCTTCGCCCTGGCTTTTTGGGCGCAGCCCGACGGCACCAAGGGTTTGGAGTTGATCCAGAAACGGGACGCATCGCCGAACTGGCGCGGATATGAGATCACCATCGACGATCCAACCTTCGACGGCCCGCAAAGGCCCAGGTTCACCTTGATCGTCCGACTGGCGAGCCGCTGGCCCGGCGACGCCATTGAGGTCAAGACAAAGGAACGTGTCCGGTTCGAACGAAGCCGTCACTTGTTGTTGAACTACGACGGCTCCGGTAGAGCCTCGGGGGTGAGTCTTTATCTTGATGGCAAGCCTCTCGCAACCGAAGCGGTGAAAGACCACTTGAGTGGCAGTATCAGTACCACGGCGGCCCTTTCCGTCGGCGACAAGAAGATTGGTCGGCCCTTTAAGGGGCAGATCGATGACCTTCGCATTTATGACCGCGTGCTGACGGCTGACGAACCTCTGAATCTTGCGGTCGAATTGCCGGCGCGCGCTTTGTTGGCGGAGTTGGCCGGCAAGCCGGTGGAGAAGATCGAGAGCCTTGAACCGGAGAAGCCGCCCGTGGAAGCGGACATCGGGATGACCGACAAGGCCCAGACCAAGGAGCAGCAGGAGGCCAACCGGATCAAGAGCCATCAGGCTCGGCTTAGCGAGTACTACCTCACGGTGGTCGCGCCCGAGCGGTACCGCAAGCTCTACGCGCAGTTGAAGGGCCTGCAGGAGAAGAAGCGCAAGCTGCAGGAATCCATTCCTACCGTCATGGTGATGGCGGAAATGAAGAAGCCGCGCGATACGTTTGTGCTGGGCCGGGGCCAGTACGACAATCCGGGGGAGAAAGTCACGCCCGGGGTTCCGGGCTTTTTGCCCCCGCTCCCGCCCGGCGCTCCGCCCGACCGGCTGACTCTGGCGAAATGGCTGGTGGACCCGGGCAATCCCCTGACGGCGCGGGTGGCGGTGAATCGCGCCTGGCAAAGCGTTTTCGGCACGGGGATCGTGAAGACGGCGGAAGACTTCGGCACCCAAGGCGAGCCGCCTAGCCACCCGGAGCTGCTCGATTGGCTGGCCAGCGAATTCGTCCGCACCGGCTGGGATGTGAAGGGGTTGGAACGCTTGATCGTGACCTCGGCCACCTACCGGCAATCGTCGCGCGCCACCCCGGAGATGGCGGAGAGCGATCCGGAGAATCGCCTCCTGGCCCGCGGTCCGCGTTTCCGGCTGCCGGCGGAGGAGATCCGCGATAACGTGCTTGCGGCCAGCGGGCTGCTGAACCCGAAGATCGGCGGGCCGAGCGTCTACCCCTACCAGCCCAAGGGTCTTTGGGAAGAAATGGCCTTCGGCGAGGGCTTCAGCGCCCAGACCTACGTGCCGAGCACGGGTGCCGACCTCTACCGCCGCAGCATGTATACCATCTGGAAGCGCACCGTGCCGCCGCCCTCGCTCACCACTTTTGACGCGCCCGATCGCGAAAAGTGCACCGCCCGGCGCTCGCGCACCAACACGCCGTTGCAGGCGCTGGTGCTGCTGAACGATCCAACCTATGTGGAGGCCAGCCGGGCATTGGCTCAACGCGCCATGACTGAGGCAGGTAAGGATCCAACCAAACGCATCGATTATGTGTTTCGCCTCGCCACCGCTCGAACGCCGCAGCCGCAAGAGCGGCAAGTGCTGATGACGATCGAGAAACAGGAACTGACGGAGTATCGACACGACAAGGCCTCGGCCTTGAAGTTATTGGCGGTGGGCGAATCGAAATACAACGCCAAGCTCGATCCGGCGGAGCTGGCGGCATGGACGACGGTGGCGAGTACGGTGCTGAATCTGGATGAGACGATTACCAAGGAATAGTGGCGACTGACCGTGGCAAGTGCCGAGCGGTTAGAAAAGAGGAGGTGCTATTCGGCAGTCGGACCTTCGGCGGGGACATTGGGTCCGCCCCAAACCAGCGGGCAGGAGGCATGTGGAGTAGAATGAAGTTCGAGCTTGTCGGCCCGATTGAGGACACGACTGCGATCGCAAGCGGCCCCGGCATTCGAATCCAGTCGTTCCTACGTAAGGCGTATGGTTCGGCCAGGTGGAGAAAGATGAAAGGCATTGCAACAATCCGGCTCCCCAACCAGACGACTCGAAGGGTGGAGCTACACTGGTATGAAGCTCATGGGATCGGCAGAAGGGATCTGAAGATCAAGCGTTACTTGGACGAATGAAATGAAGACACAGACGAAACCGTTTGCTCTCTGTATCGACAACACCGACTATCAAGCGTCGCTGATCCCGGGCAAGGTGTACCGGATTCTTCCGGATGCGAAAGCCGCCAAGGATGATTTGGTGCGCATCATCGACGAGAGCGGAGAGGACTATCTCTACGACCGGAGCCATTTCGTGTTTGTCGATTTTCCTCCCGCGGTGAAGAAAAAGGTGCTTGCCCTCCAAGATGTCCTTTGAATGTCAGGTTGATCTGATTGGAGCTCAGCGTGCTGCTCGATGCGTCGCGATGGAAGAAGCAATACGACTTTTCGAAGGGACAACGCGGCAAGTTCTACCGCGCTGGTGCCGAATTAAGCCACCCCCAAATACTCGGATGCTTGAATGCCGCCGCTGCGCAGGTGGTTCGGGAGCAGGCCACTCAGGAACGGACAAATGTTCGACTCTAACAACGCACGCGGCCACCGCGCAATGGTTCTATTAGCATTCATGTTCGCCCTTGCCGTCGCTGGCCGCGCGCAAACCGCCGGGCCGGAAGGGCCCATAACGAATCCTAGAGACGGACTAAAGTACGTCTGGATTCCACCGGGAGCATTCATGATGGGATGCTCGCCGGACGACAACGAGTGTGATCCCGAAAACGATGAGAAGCCGTCCCATCCAGTGACAATCAGCAAGGGTTTCTGGCTGGGGCAGACGCTGGTCACCGTGGCGGCGTACAAACACTTCGCCTGGGAGATGCGCGTTCGGATGCCGTCTCCGCCGGAATACAATCGGGGTTGGATGAACGAGAAGATGCCCATCACGCGTGTCACGTGGGACGATGCCCGCGCCTACTGCACCTGGGCGGGAGGACGTCTGCCTACGGAAGCGGAGTGGGAGTATGCGGCGCGAGGTGGCAGCAAAGAGGGACGCTACGGGCCTCTGGATGAAATCGCCTGGTACAAGGATAACAGTTGGGGCCAGGGTCACGAGGTCGGCGAAAAATCGCCGAACAGTCTTGGCTTATACGACATGCTGGGGAACGTCTGGGAATGGGTCAATGACTGGTACGATCACGAGTACTATCAACACAGTCCGGGCTTCGACCCGCAGGGACCCTCAAGCGGCCGGAGTCGAGTTGCTCGGGGCGGTTGCTGGCTCAACGAGGCCAGAATCGTTCGCGTCTCCCAACGCAACGTGGGCGCACGCGAAGGCTTCCGCTGTGCTGGGGAATTGAGTAACCCTTAGGGGGTGTCGAGTGTCGGAAGTGTCGGAAGTGTGGGACGCCGGTATTGCGTTTCACGTATTTTACGTGTAGACTGATAACCGAGGATTGGATGAAGCAGAACATCACTCTCGCGATCGACCGGAAGCTGCTGAAGCAAGCGCGGGCACTAGCAGCCCAACGAGGCACCAGCGTCAGCGGCCTTCTTTCGGCGGAATTGCAGAAGCTGGTACAGAATGACGAGAAGTATCAACAAGCTAAGACAAAGGCATTAGCGCTCCTGGCTTCGCCGCCTTTCCGCCTGGGAGGTAAGGGCATCGGCAATCGCGAGGCTCTTCATGACCGGGAAAACCTTCGTTGACACCAACGTCCTTGTTTATGCCCATGACCAGGACGGAGCTTGGAAGCGGGAGCGGGCGTTGCAGTGCCTCGCCGAGCTGTGGGACAGCGGCGGGGGCCGCCTTAGCACACAGGTTCTGCAAGAATTTGTGGTCAACGTCACGCAGAAGATTAAGCAGCCCATGGCCCGAAGTGTGGCGCGTGAAGTAATACGAACGTACGCCTCCTGGGTGGAATCTGCGATCACGCCGGCAACCGTCATTCGAGCATCAGAGATCAGCGAAACATGGCAGATTTCGTTTTGGGATGGCATGATTCTGGCAGCGGCGGAGCAGGACGGCGCCGCCGAAGTATTGAGCGAGGACTTGAACGCAGGGCAAGTGATCGCCGGACTGCGAATTCGCAATCCCTTTATAGTGTGCTAAGGCGAAAGCTCGGTCGGCGGCTTGTAGCCATCAGTAAGGAGCGACTATGGACGCCAATGAACTTAGGCTGGCAATCACCCGCCGCCAACTCTTTGGCCGCACGGCCAAAGGCATTGGTGTGGCGGCGTTGGCTTCGCTGCTGGCTCCGGAGGCACTGTTTTCGAGCGACGGCGACGGGGTCGGCGGGATCGACCCGAAGACCGGCGGCTTGATTGGCTTCCCCAACTTTGCGCCCAAAGCCAAGCGAGTGATTTTCCTGCACCAGTCAGGCGCGCCGTCGCAGATCGAGTTGTTCGACTACAAGCCTAAGCTGCGCCAGTTCCACGGCACCGAACTGCCGGACTCCATTCGTCAGGGCCAGCGCATCACGGGCATGACCTCCGGCCAGTCGTCCTTCCCGGTGGCGGCTCCCATCTTCAAATTCGCGCAGCACGGGCAGTCGGGCGCCTGGATCAGCGAGCTGCTGCCGCACACGGCGAAGATCGTCGATGACATTGCCATCCTCAAAACGGTGAACACCGACGCCATCAATCACGATCCGGCGATTACCTTTATCCAGACCGGGTTCCAGCAGCCGGGCCGTCCCAGCATGGGCGCCTGGGTGAGCTACGGCCTGGGGAGCGAGAACCAGAACCTGCCCGCCTACGTGGTGCTGATCTCGCAGGCCAACGCGCTCAATCCCGATCAGCCGCTGTTCTCAAGGCTGTGGGGCAACGGGTTTCTGCCCTCGAAGTATCAAGGCGTCAAGTTCCATGCCGGCGCCGATCCCGTGCTTTACCTCAACGACCCGCCCGGCATCAGCAAGACCACGCGGCGCCGCATGCTGGATGGAGTCGCCAAGCTCAATAAGCTGTGGTCCGACGCCTATCACGACCCCGAGATCGAGACCCGCATCACCCAGTACGAAATGGCTTACCGCATGCAGACCTCGGTGCCGTCGCTCATGGACCTTTCGCACGAGCCCGATCGCATCTTCGAGATGTACGGGCCCGATTCCCGCCGGCCGGGGACCTACGCCGCCAATTGCCTGCTGGCAAGGAGACTAGCTGAGCGCAACGTGCGCTTCGTGCAGCTTTACCATCGCGGCTGGGACCAGCATAACGACCTGCCGCGCGATATCGCCTTGCAGTGCCAGGGCGTGGACCAGGCGTCGGCGGCCCTGGTGACGGACCTGAAGCAGCGCGGCCTGCTCGACGATACGCTGGTGATCTGGGGAGGCGAGTTTGGCCGCACCGTCTACTGCCAGGGCAAACTCACCGAGACCAACTACGGCCGCGACCACCACCCGCGCTGCTTCGCCTGGTGGATGGCGGGCGGTGGCGTGAAGCCGGGCATCACGCTGGGCGAAACCGACGACTACTCTTACAACGTGGTTTCGGATCCGGTCCCGGTGCACGACCTTCAGGCTACAATCCTACACTGCCTGGGCATCGACCATAAGAAGCTCACCTACAAGTTCCAGGGCCGTTACTTCCGGCTCACCGACGTGGCGGGCGAGGTGGTGACCAGGGTCCTCGCTTAGGACGGGTAGAAAAGCGGAAAGACAAAAGAAGACGACCGCGTCCGAAGGGATCTGAGATTTGAAATTCCGGGTTTGACAAACTCACTGCGAGGACGGCGGCACCGACGTCGTGGCCGACGGCGGGTGAACCAGGCCGGCGGACTTCAGTTGTTTCATGACCTTGCGGATGCCGGCGGCGTAAGGTCCCTGCGGCTCCTCGGTGAGATACGACTGCATCTCGTCGTAGGCCTTGCCGTAGTTGTTTTCCTTCAGGTAGACGGCGGCTAGCCGCTGGTAGATCACCGTAGGGACTGCGGTGCCGAACGATTGGGCCTGGCGATAATCTTGCTCGGCGTTCGGGTAATCTTCCAGACCGAAATCGGCCTGCCCTAGTTGAAAGTAGAAGTCCCACGAACTCGGCGCGCGGCGCACTCCTTCGGCCAGCACGTGACGGCCCTCCGCGAAGCGTTGCGCTTCATTTAAGAGCCGTCCCAGGTGGAGGTAAGCGTCCACGTAGTCCGGGTCGCACTGGATGGATTTCTTGAGGGGTGCCTCGGCCTGCATCGATTGGCCCTCCCGCATCAGGGTCAGGGCGAGATCGGTCTCGGCCCGCGCGTAACAGGGATACACCGCGATAGCCTTCTCAAAATGGGCTTGGGCGTCGTCCAACTGCCGGCGGGCCAGCGCGCGGGTGCCCTGCTCCCATTCTCTGCGGGCCTTCTTGGAAGCCAGAGTGTCGCTTCGTGAAGGCAGATTCGAGGCCGGCGAGGCTGCGGAACTGCTCAGTTTGAGGGTGATGTTGACGAATGCCCGGGTAACCGAGGCACTCAGGGTAAGTGGTTGTTGAAAAGGCTCGTAGCCCTCAGCGGTGGCGGTCACCACGTAAGCACCTGCCTGCAGGCCCGTGAACTGAAACTGGGCATTGGTGCTGACGGACTGTTCATCGACGATCTCACCCTCCGAGGTGGCAAGGGTGACCGCCGCGCCGGTGGTCTGCCTCGCCCCCCTATCCATGCGCAAAGTACCTTCTACCGCCAGTTCGGGATCCTCCGGGTGGTTGTGGGGAACGCGCTGCGCATGCGCGGATCCGCTCGCGAGAGCCGCACAGAGAAGCGCCAAAACCGCCCCGGCGCCGCTCGTGCGCTCGCGTTTCATGGTCTCCTTGGTGCGCCCTGGCCCTGCAGGGGCCGCGCTTATGACCCCGACGACAGTTATGACCTTATCACGGATTGCCCTAGCGAGCAAGCGCGGAAGGGGAGTTTCTCGAGATCGGTCAACTTGCTCACTCCGCGTAAAAGTGGAGTCATCTACAAGTTGCCCTTCCGCACTTCGTCAGAAATATGCCGCGCCGCGCGTACGGCCATCGCCATGATGGTCAGCGTGGGATTCTTCTCCGGAAACGTGGTGAAGCAGCTTCCATCGACCACAAACAAATTCTTCACGTCGTGCGCTCGACAATAGGAATCGAGCACCGAGGTGCGCGGATCGTGGCCCATGCGGCAGGTTCCCGTCTCGTGACTGGCAAAGCCCGAAGGCTCGCGATTATCGTCGACGATCAGGCGGCACTTGGCTGCGTCAAGGATTTCGCAGGCGCGCTCCCGCATATCGCGCCACAGAGCCTTGTCGTTGTCCGAGAAGCGAAAATGGACCACCGGGATAGGAATGCCATAGGCATCGACGCGGTGGGGGTCGACGGTGACACGGTTTTGGCGCCGCGCCAATACCTTTCCGAAGCCGCCCATCTGGTAGAAGCCCGGTTGCAAGAACCGCACTTGGCGTTTGAACTCTCTGCCGAAACCCTTGATGTGGTGCGCTTGATCGGGGTACATGAAGGAAGCGAACTGCATCTGGTAGCCGTACCCGCCCACGTATTCGCGCGGACGGCCGAACGGTCCGCCGAGGTTGAAGCGAGGGATGTAAGAATGGTCCGTAGCGCCGTCGTTGTTGACCGGAGGCGTTCCCACCAAGTCTTCGAGGTAGCCCAGGACGCTGCATCCGACGTGGCCCGTAAGGTGGCAGCCCACCAGCCCGCTGGAATTGGCGATCCCGTTGGGAAAACGAGGCGAGCGGGAGTTGAGCAAGAGGCGCGCCGATTCCACGGTGGCGCAACTGACAGCGATGATCCGGGCGTGGATCTGCCGCTCCTGGCGCGTCACCGTGTCCATTACGGAAACGGCGCGCGCGCGTCCCTCCTGGTCCACCAGGATTTCTCGCGCCAGTTGGTTAGGGATCAAGGTGAAATTGCCGGTCTTCCGGGCTTTGGGGATCATCGAATTGGGCACGGTAAAGATGGCTTGAGCGTCGCAGCCCTCCATGCAGTGCCCGCAATAGTGGCAGGGCGGCCGGTCGTCGTAGGGTTCGGTCAGGACCGCTTTGCGCGCCTTGATCATGCGGATGCCCAGCCGGTCGCAGGCGCGCTTCACGATCTCTTCGGAGCAGCGGAAGTGGAGCGGGCGCAGGTAATGCGCGGAGTCGGGCAGGATATCGATATTCTCTCGCGTGCCGCACACGCCGATCATCTTCTCGACGTGAGCGTAGCAGGCGTCGAGTTCCTCGTAACTTAACGGCCAGTCTTCCTCGATGCCCTCGCGGCTGCGCTCGCGGAAGTCGATCGGCGCAAAGCGCAGGCAAGCGGCGTTCCAGTGGATGCTGCGTCCGCCCACGGCGCGGATGCGGTCGATGCCGATATCGTCGCAATCCTCGTAGCGGATGGATTCGCGGACCTCGGCGGGGTAAAACGGCTCCGGCTTCTCGCGCCGGGGAAACTCATAAGGCCAAGCGTGATAGTGGAAGTCCTCCGAATTCATCACCCGCCCGGCCTCAACCAGCGCCACCTTTGCGCCCGCTTCCGCCAGCTCTTTGGAAAGTACTCCGCCCGCCGGTCCTGAACCGATGACGCAAACGTCGTAAACGTCGGAAGGCATGTTCATCCAATTGCGGCTTGCGACGACTTGGCGTCAGCAACAGGCGGTTGGGTCGCAACTCCCCTGTACTTACAATCTCCGCCTTTCTTTGTCGGGCACGACGGTTCCTCTCGCCCTCTCGCCCGTCACCCCCATTCGTCACTCGCTCCGATTCGGTTGCGGGTCAGCCCGCACCGGGCATAATTCCCTTACTGCTTTGGAGTCGTGGGCGACTTCATGCAGGGATCCAAATCTGTAACCCCCCCCGACTCCAAGCCGGGATCAGCCGGCAAGCCCGAATTTCGTGGATCCCATCTTCCAGTCTCTTGGGGACCGGGAGCGCATGAGATCGCTTTATCCTATTGATGGCAAAAAACATTCCGGTTCTCTCCCAAAAACAGGATTCGGGGCCCTCATTTCCCGTTTCGGCCCGGGTCCCTCACAGTTTCCGAATTCCAACTCCAAGTTTCCCGTTTCCATTTTAATCTACCAGGTTTCAATGCTCTCTACTTAACGACTGCTATAACATCTTCGCCTAATGTCAATCTCGGCCACGAGCTTGGACGCCTTCCGAAGTTGCACAGAATTATAAACACCGATTTCTTGTTTGTCAACCCCGCAAGTTTATTGCCATTTAGTGCGACGATTATTAACGGCGGCTCGTGTCCCCCAAGCTAACAGGACAAAGCACAGCCTGTACTATATTTCAGAGGTTTCTTTCCCAGATGATTTCTAATTGCTCTTCACTTGTCCCCCGATTTGGTTGTGGCTCAGGCTGCGCCAGGGAATCAGAAGTTATACAATATGACAACACAGCCGAGAGCTACGCCTCAACACTCGAACTTGCGTGTCGTTTTCTGAGGCGATTCTCACCAACAAGCTTCAATCTGTTTATAATTCTGCCGTTGATAACGCGCGATTTACTAAAGAGCTTGACAATGGGGCAGAATTGTGAGCTATATCACAGATGCGGGTGATCCCCGACACAGAACCCGCTTTGGGGGATAGCCAAACTACAGGGTGCTTTGAGGTGGTGGGCCTCATTGTCGCAGCGGTTGACAACGCCGACTCGTCGCGAACGGGCCAAATCCTCTATTTGAGCACAATGTTAGGAACGGAGAGTTCTTCCTGCAGGCTGTGAGGAGAGTACCAACTGTGATGCCTCGTGCGCGGGCTTGTCATAACTGGCGATGTCGCACTCAATGGTCGAAGGCGATGAGGGAGATTCCCGTCATTGCGACATGCGCTTTGGTATTCGTTCTTGGACCCTGCTCTCTTTTCCATACAGGAGCTGCCGTGGCTCAGTCTGCCCAGGCGGCGACCCAGCAATCACAGATACCGAAACCATCCACCGAAGCCCCCATCCAGCAGGCAGCACAACCGGCGGTCCAACAACCCACTCCGCCCGCTGCCCCGGCGGCGCCGGGAACCAAGGAGCACCCCTTTTTGGAGGCGAACGATCTCAAGCCGGAAAACTGCGTGAAGTGCCACGCGGAGGTACAAAAAGGGAAATCCGTCCACACGGCACTGAGCTCGGGATGCGACACCTGCCACCAGGCAGCTTCGGCCAACGGCAAGACGACGATGACGGACACTGCGACCGGAGGCGACCTGTGCGCGATGTGTCACGAAATGGAAAAAGGTCCGGTGTTGCACGCTCCTTACAAGGCTGGAGAGTGCTTGGCCTGCCACGACCCGCACTCCAGCGATTATCCCAAGGAAACGCTGGCGAGAGCGAATACGCTGTGCTTTACCTGCCACGCCGTCAATCAACCGGGGGTCACAGTGCAGGGTGACATGAAGACCGTGAGCGTACTGGGCGGCCAGACGATCAGTCTGGAGGAGTACCAGAAGGCGATCAAGATTGCGCTCGACCGCAACGGCGCGACCGGCCATCCGGTGATGGGTCACCCGATGTCGGGAAAAGTGCCGGGCAAGAAGGACATGACGCTCAGTTGCCTGAGCTGCCACGCGCCTCACAGTTCGGCGCTGCCCAACCTGATGCCACCGGGAGTGAAAACGGACGTGGAGCTGTGTGGGCAATGCCACGACTGAGATTATGAGGAAGACTAACCACAGAGTCAGACAGGCCCGGACAAGAGGAGGTGAGGGTGCGATGAGAGCAGCAACGCCCCGAGAGCCGAGAATACGCCTTGCGATAGCCTTTGGTTTGCTGGCGGCTCTCTGTTTGGCAACAAGTCCCCCGGCCGCGGCAAAAAAGAAGGCTGCCCCTACAAAGGTCCTGCCGCTGGTGTGGCCCCTGCCTCCCGAACAACCTCGCATCAAGTTTGTGCGGGCGATCTACGGCGCCGCCGACATCATGCCCTACAAAAAGGCGAATCTGCTGGACAAAATGGCCGGCATCACCAAATCAGCCCTCAAGCCGGGATTCGTGAAGCCGTACGGTATTGCCACCGATTCTCACGACCGGATCTACGTCACGGACAGCGGCCAGGGACTAGTCTTCGTTTTGGACCTGGCGAACAAGGAGGTTTCTTTCCTCGGGAATAACTCCCAGGCGCAATTGAAGGTCCCCTTGGGCATTACCGTAGACACCAAAGACAGGATCTGGGTGGCGGATGCGGTGAAGCAGCACGTCTATGCCTTTGCGCCGGACGGGACGCCGCTAATGGCGCTCGGCAAGGTGGGTGAAATGGTAAACCCCACCAGTGTAGCGCTAGACGAGGCGCGGCACCGGCTCTACGTGGTCGACTCGCGGCAACACACGATTCTTGTCTACGACCCAGAATCCGGGCAACTTGTGACGAAATTCGGTAAACGTGGCGCCGGGAAGGGTGAATTCAACTTCCCCACCAACGTGGCGGTGGACCGCGCGGGCCGCATTTACATTACTGATACGCTGAATTGCCGCGTCCAGATCTTCGGCCCGGATTACAAATTCCAGGATACCTTCGGCAGCCGGGGCAACGGTTTCGGCGATTTCTTGAAGCCCAAAGGGCTGGCGCTCGATTCCTACCAGAATCTGTACGTCGTAGATGCTGACTTCGATAACTTCCAGATTTTCGACCCCCAGAAGCGCCTTCTGATGTTCCTGGGCGGGGGTGGCATCCAGCCCGGCACCTTCTGGCTGCCGGCCGGCATTTATATCGATCACCGAAATCAGATCTATGTCGCCGATCAGAACAACCGGCGCATTCAAATCTTCCAGCTCCTGAACGGTGTGACGGCTGAACCGTCGCCTGCTGGCCCCAACGCCAATCGAGACCAGGCGCAGGGGAAAGGAGGTAGCTCTCGTGTAGCCAACTCAAACTGAATTGGGTTTAAACCTCGTAACGCCCTGGAGATCCGTCCGGGTTTCCGGATGGGCTCTAACGGACGTTGTCTTTAGCTGAATGCGTTGAACTTTTTCAAGGAGGGACGACACAATGACACGCAAGTGCCTAATTTTGCTTTGCTCGCTTTCGTTCCTCGTGGCGGTGAATGCTGCGGCACAGTATTCTCACATCAAGGACATCACCGGGACCGACCACAATCTATCCTCTTCGGGAACCGGCGCCCTTCACGCCACCAGTGAAAGCGAGATCTGCTATTTCTGCCATGCTCCGCACCAAAGCCTTAGCACCTCGGACACGACGGTGACCACGGGACCGAACAAACAGGCGCCCCTGTGGAACCACTATCTTTCTTCCCAGGCGAGCTACGGTGTTTACAGCAGCACCAGCTTCGATGCTCTGGGTACGGACATTACTGACGTGGGCGGAGCGACCGCCGGCTCAGCCGCCGTCACCAACCTGTGCCTCAGTTGCCACGATGGAACGGTGGGCGTCAATACCCTTTACCACGGTCAATTCGGTACTGGGAGCCCGGCTATGAGTTGCAACGGCACATCCACGCCTGCCAACACACCCTGTTTTATGCTCGATGGAGCTCTGATCGGTAATCCATCAACTGTCACGGGGACGCCAAGCTTGGCCGATCTCCATCCCGTTAACTTTACCTATGATGCGACCCTGGCCGGCAAGACCGTCGATCTCGTCACTCCGATTCCTAACGCGAGTGGCATCGGCGGCGCCACCCGCATGGGCGTTCCCGGCAGCGTGAGCGGAACCTTTCTCCCGTTGTTTCAAACAGCTTCTGCGGGAACCTTCAAGATGCAGTGCGCGACTTGCCATGATGTTCACAGCAATCGCAACGGCAGGCCCTTCCTTCGTGACACGACGACAGGGAGCGCCCTTTGCCTGGATTGCCATGGCAACTAACTCTGACCCGGGACCCTCTTTTTTCGACAGGACTGAGGGTCCCCTAACACCCAATCGTTCGAGATTGAGGGCAGTGTGAAACGACCGAAGAAAACCGTAGCCGGCATCATTGCCGGTAGAACGCTCGCGGTGTTGGCGGGTGTGCTCACCATCGGCCTTTCGGCTGCGGTTTTCGGCGAGGTTTCCGGTGCCCCGGCGGCTCATACGGATGAGGTGGTGGCGCGCGTGAACGGCGCGGCAATCGACGCTGCCGATTTGCGCGCGGAAGTGGAGACCATCTACCCGTCGAACGCCGGGCACGGGGGCTTGGATCCGGAGAGAATGAAGGAAATCCGCTCCAAGGCCCTGGAAGAGCTGATTGTCAGGGAACTCGCGTACCAGCAAGCGGTCAAGCTCAAGGCCGTCGTATCCATGGCCGACACCCAGGCGGAGTATCAGCGCCTGCGACAAAAGGTCGGGCCGGCGGCGTTCGACCGCGAACTTCAGGCCAGCGGCCTCACGAGCCAGCAATACCTGAAGCAACTGCAGCGGCGAATGACCCTGGAGAGCTTGATGCGCCAGAAGATCGTACTGCCCTCCCGCGTTGGGCCAACCGCCCTTCGCGCCTATTATGACCAGAACCTTAGTAAATTCCAGCGGCCGGAGCAGATCCACGCTCGCTTGATCACGGTGTCCGTGGACCCTCAGGCAAAGCCCGAAGATGTTGCGAGGGCCAAGTCGAAGATCGAGTCTGCCTATCGGGAGCTTCAAGGCGGCAAAGATTTCGGCTCCGTGGCGCAGCAATACTCGGATGACCTCTACCGGGTAAAGGGCGGGGACTTGGGCTGGGTACACCGCGGCCGCCTGGAGCCTGATTTTGAAAAAGTCGCTTTCAGCCTTGCGGTGGGAAAGCTTAGTGAGCCGTTCCGAACGTCCTACGGGTTCAGTTTGATCAAGGTGGAAGGCCGAGAGCCAGCTAGGCAAATGTCCTTCACTGAAATCAGCGCTGGTCTCGAGCAGGAGCTCGAGCAGAAGAAAATGCTCCAGCTCCGAAACGCCTGGGTGGAACAGCTCAAGAAAAACGCTCAAATCGAGATCATCGCCGGTACCACTGATCTGCGGGCAAGCCACTAACCTTTTTTAGCTAACGAGAGGGGGTCCGGTAGACGGCAGACGGGATTAAGGGAGGAAGTCTCCGCCTTGATCTCTCCGTCCGCCCTCTACCGGCCTAACCCTTTCAGAATCAAGGTGCGTAAGTGAAGGAGCTTACTACTCGCGGTGTTAATCCAAGGTCTAATATCCGGCTGACGGCTCTTCTCCTTTTTGTGGCTTGCAATTTGGGCACGGGAGACCTCCTGGCGCAGCAGGCAGAGAGGCCTTTGGAGTTGAATGGCTTTGGTGGATTTGGGTTTGAGCACACCGGCACCACGGCTGCCGATGGCAAGTCCTTTTCCACCTCCGAGCGGGATCTCTTCGGTGAACTGGGCCTCAACGCCAACGGCTATCTCTATGATCCCAGGTTCATTAATTTCTCGGGCTCGGCGATTTATGATGGCGGCGATGTCACGGTAGACCAGAGCGGCACTCACAACAGCGGTCTGCTCTACAACGGCAGCCTGTCGTTTCTCCCCGATCGCTCCTTCCCATTCGCCATCTACTTTTCGCGTGCGCGCCTGAACACCGGCGACACCATAGTGCCTCCCTTTACCAACACTTACACCACTTATGGGATCAACGGCCAAGTCCGAAAGCCAGGACTGCCCGCCATTTCGTACAATGCGGGTGCTAACGACAGCGCCAACGAGGTTGTCAGCGGCCAGACTCTTGACTCGCGAAGCCGCTTCGCGGATGTCAGCGCTACTGAGCGTGTCGATGGCTGGGACATGCGGCTCAGCGACGATTACTGGAGACTCTCGAGTGATTTCACCTCGGAACGGGACAGCCTTAATACCCTCTCTTATGATGCCACCCGGTCTTTCGGCAACGGCATGCACCTGAACTTGTCGGCTTTCCGCTCTACCTACAATCTCACCACGAACGGGAGCCAAGGATTGTCTTCCACCAACTCCGATGTGTTGCTCGCCAGCGCCAACCTGACCTGGCAGAACACACCCAAACTGGATTCCTACTATTTCGCCGACTATTCCCGCAATGCAATCAATGCCGCGCTTTTGTTGGGCGAGTCGACTGGGGGTGGCAGCCTGCCTCTGGCTTTCAACCCAGCGAACGTAACTTCCAGCAGCGGAACGGGCGGTGCCGGCGTTAACTATCGGGCCACGTCGGATCTCACCCTCAGCTCCAGCGCCTCCTACACCAACAATGGGCTGAGCTCCCAGGATCTTGCCACTCTCTCCCCGTCCGAGCTGAAATCAGTGGTGACAAACTCCCTGACCGCGACCTCAGGGTTTGATTACCACACACGAATGGAAAAGATCGGATACGAGAGTGGTTTTTACCTGATTTGGAACCGCTATGCCCTGGCCAGCGGCGGCAGTGATTCATCCATAGGCTATAATTGGTTTGACACACTCAGCGGCGGCGATGCGCGCCGGGTCCACGCCAGCGTCACTTATCGAAACAGCGAGCAATCCAATCCCGTCTTCTTCAATGTGTTTGAAACCAACGACCAGCACGTGATCGTGAAACTGGATTCCAACCACTTTCGCGCCATCAGCCTCTCCGCGCTGGGTGACTACGGAACCACCAGCCTCTCTTCCAACGGCTACCACGTCAGCCTGGACACCTACAATTATCAATTCACGGGCACGCTTCGCACCATCAGCTTGTCGGCGGCGCGCGGAAGGTCGAACTCGACGGAGGCGCTGTTCGGATCCAACTCCATTCTTTTCGAGCAGGGAGGATCAACAGGGGGAGTACCGATTTCGGGCTCACTGCTGAACCCGCTGCTCCTCTCGAACATTGATTTCACTCGGGTGAGCGCCATCTGGAGGACCACCCGTAGGTTACAGATGGAAAGCCACTACTGGCGGGCCAACTACGCCTTCAACTTCCTCGGGGCGACCAACAACAACGAGCGACAGTTCGATGTTGACGCTCAATACCAGTTTGGACGCTTCACTTTAGTCGGCGGATATGTGAATGCCAACAGTTCCGCGCTTAACTTTACCGACCGGGTGAACCGTTACTTCTTCCGGATTCGGTTTCCATTCCACCTCATGTGAGATTTGCGAAACCAGGCAGCCTTGAGGCTACGGGTGAAGCAAAGAGAGATGAAAAAAAAGAGAGGGCAGCGAGGTTCCGCCATTCGAGCGCTGGCACTGGTCGCTGCGGCGGTATGGATCGGATTGCCGATGACGCCTCACGCGGCGTCAGGACAAGTTTCTTCAGCCTCCAGTCCACGGGCGACACGGGCTTGGCCGGCCCCGCCCAATCCGGCACGCATTGAGTTCCTCAGCTCTTTCTCTCGCGCCGGTGACTTCGGCTGGAAGCGTTCGTTGTGGCGAAAGTTCGTCGACTGGGCCATGAACGAGACGGACCCTTCGCTGCTCCAGCGCCCTTTTTCAGTCGCCGTGGATGGGCAGGGCCGCCTCTTGATCGTGGATGCCGGAAGCAGCGAGCTGAAGATCTTCGATCCGCAAAAGAAATCGGTCAAAGCCATCGGGGGGTACAAGGGCAAGCGGTTCGGTACGCCGGTGAGCGTGGCAGTGGACGACTCCCGAAATATCTATGTCAGCGACTCCGGCGCCGGGAAGGTGCTGAAGTTTTCGCTGCAGGGGAAGTTCCTCGACACCATCGGCGGTGAAGAAGGCGCTTTCAAGCGCCCCGCATCGATTGCTTTCAACCCGGTGAACCATTGGCTGTACGTCGTGGATACGGCCCGGCCGCGGATCTTTGCTTACTCCACCGATGGCCGCCTGCAACTGAAGTTCGGTGAGCGCGGAACGGGTCCGGGCCAGTTTAACTTCCCCACTTTCATCGCCGTCGACCGCGACGGTCGGCTGTTTGTGAACGACACGCTGAATTTTCGCATTCAGATTCTGACCGCCGACGGCAAGTTCATCGGGCAGTTCGGCGAGCCCGGTGACGGCTCAGGCGACATCAATCGGCCCAAAGGAGTGGCGCTCGATTCGGAAGGCCACGTTTACGTAGCCGAGGCGCTGTTTTCGTGCGTACAGATTTTCGATCAGCAAGGGCAATTTCTAATGGGCTTTGGTAACGCCGGCTCAGGAGTCGGCGAATTCTATATCCCGGCGGCGATCACCATCGATCGCGACGACCGCATCTATGTGGCCGATCCCTTCCAGCACCGCGTCGAGGTGTTCCGGTACCGCCCGGCGCCTGTGGCGCCGGCCGCCGTGAGCGGAGGCGGCCGATGAGGTACATCGCAATCCTAACGTTTCTTTTCAGTTGGTCCACGTCCGGTCTTGCGCAGTCGACCGGCCGCGCGCCGTCGTTGACCAACCGCAAGATCGATTCAAGTGTGATCAGCAGGCTCGTTAATTCGAAGCACGACTTCAGCGCCCGCAGCAGGTCGGACATCAGGGCCGCGAGCCGAGACGAGATGTGCGTCTTCTGTCATACTCCCCACCGGGCCAATCCGGGTGCGGGCCTCTGGAACCAGAAGCAATCGGCGGGCTACACCTATCAGGTCTACCAGAGCTCAACCATGACCTCCACGGTGTCCCAACCCCGCTCCACCGATAGTTCCAAACTCTGCCTGAGCTGCCATGATGGAACGGTAGCTTTGGGCGACACCGTGAATGACGGTTTGATCCCCATGAGGAACCTGCCCGGAGACCAGAAGCTGCCGCCGTCGAACGCCGGCAATCTGGCGGGTGCTGGAATGACCTTGGCGGACAGTCATCCCTTCGCTTTCTCCCCTAACCTCTCCAACACCCAGGTACAGCTACCTTCGCCCAGTGACCTGGTCGCGCTCGACCAGCAAGGCCGCGTTCAATGTACGAGCTGCCACGATCCTCACAATGAGACCGTCGATCCGGTGGAGAGGCGGTTTTTGGTAAAGAATAACTCGTCATCGGCCCTTTGCCTTTCCTGCCACAATCTTCGCGGAGGCTCCGGGGCAAATGTCTGGAGTTGGAACGGGTCGCAGGGACAACCGTCGGTCCATGAGGTGAGCGCCTCAATGTACAACGGCGGCACCAACGCGGGCGTCAGCTGGCTGGGCGCGCACACCGGCTACACGACTACGGCGACCAACGGCTGCGAGTCGTGCCATCGTCCTCACGCCGCTCACGATAGCGCCCGGCTCCTCAAGGGCGAAACAGACCAGGTCTGCTTCCAGTGTCACGACGGCAATCCGGTTACGCACCTGCCCGACTTGGAATCCGAGTTCACGCGGAAGATCTACACTCATCCGTCGATGGGGCCGGAGCCCGGCCACGATCCCAACGAGGCGCCCAACAACATCTTGGCGCGCCACGCGGCGTGCGACGATTGCCACAATCCGCACGCAACGCGCACCGACTCGCAGACTCTGCTCCCACCGCGTCTCTCCGGGGCCCTGCTCGGCCAAAGCGGAATTGGCGCCGACGGAACCGTACGCGATCCGCATCGGGGCGGCACGGAAGCGCTCTACGAGTACGAAGTTTGCCTGAAGTGCCACAGTTACAACCTCAACCAGCCTCAGGTGCCTGGCTACTCGAGGTACGGGCCTATGCCTTATCGCCAGATTCGATCCATCGATCTTCGCCAGGCACTGACCTCATCCGCTTCTTTCCATCCCGTCACGGCGCCACGGGGACTGAGCGCGGGCCCTGGGGGGGCCGTTCCCAGCCTGCTCCGGGCGATGGTCGACGCGAATGGGTCGCCCATTCCGGGGCGGACACTCTCAGGCTCGTCGCAGATCTATTGCACGGATTGCCATTCGAATGACACGGGACGCAATCTGGGGGGGAGTTACAGCGGGCCGGCAGGGCCCCACGGCTCGAACGTAATGCACATCCTGGAACGAAATTACGTCATCGAAGTCCCGGCTGGAGGTTCCGGCAATACGCCCGGCATTCCCTACGCGAGCTCCAACTACGAGCTTTGCTTCAAGTGCCACAGCGAGCAGAGTCTGCGCAACAACGAGAGCTTCAAGCTGCACAGCCAGCACATGGCCATCACGTCTTGCAGCACCTGCCACGATCCCCACGGCGTTCCCAACGGCAGCGCGATTCACAACGGCAGCTTGATTAATTTCGATCTGAACGTCGTGGCCCCCAGCTCCACCGGGGCCGGACCACAGTGGACCGACTTGACTCCTGTGCCCGGCTCGACCGTGTTCAAAGGCTCCTGTACCTTGCGCTGCCATGGTCAGGACCACAAAAATCTGGGATATTGAGGCCGGTTGGCGGTTCTCGGTTATGAGTTACCGGTAGTCGTCATTGGTTGTCGGTTACCGCGACCACCTACCGGGCTACCGGCGTCAGCGTTTCGATCAGTGCGGCGCGGGTGCGGACCGGCGGGCGGCACGATGCGCCGGTGCACACCAGGGCCACCGGTACTCCGTCGAGGGGCAGATGCGGCAGCGTGGCCGCGAAGCCGTTGGGTAAGTCGCCGTCCTTCACCTGAGAAGGCTGGAAACGATAGACGTGCTTGCCCGCGCGAGGAACGCGATACGCAGCGTTCAGCAGTTCTCGAGTCCGCCGGTCTTCTGATTCCCCAATCACCATCACATCGAGGGGCAGACGCGTGTGGTTGACCAAAGCAAGGCCGTAAGCTGCAGCGAAGACTCCATACTCGGGAGCCTTGGCGGCGAAGAGATCGAGTATTGCCGTTGCCTTCTCGCGGAAGTCGGCGCGGCCCGCTAGGGCCGCGAGGCGATCGAGTGCCAGAATCCCGATCGAGTTGCCGGCGGGCGTCGGCGAATCCTGGAAGGACTTGCGCGTCACGCTGAGCATCCCGAACCGATCGGAAAGGTCCCTGGCCGTGTCGTAGAACCCTCCAGCTTCGTCATCCCAGAAGCGACGCACCGTTGTTTCCATCAGTTCGAGAGCGCGATCGAAATAAATCGGCCGGCCCGTTACCTCGTACGCGTCAAGCAGACCGATGATCATGAACACCTGATCGTCGAGCAGACCCTCAATCTGCGCCCTGCCATCCACGATACAGTGATACATACCTCTGGCGGGAGCGTAAGCGATACCCAGCATCCGATCGACTGCCTGAAGGGCTGCGGCGCAGGACGCCTCGTCGCCCAGCACCTTGTAAGCCTCCAGTAACGCCGAGATCATCATTCCGTTCCAGCTCGCAT
>Ga0335078_10003107_pt1 | contig 24797 bp, 16 predicted proteins | sample Lox_Sample_32_FD_206711 | JGI IMG/M metagenome (GOLD analysis project Ga0335078, IMG submission 206711) | Soil microbial communities from Loxahatchee National Wildlife Refuge, Florida, United States - Lox_Sample_3.2 | ecosystem: Environmental > Terrestrial > Soil > Wetlands | place: USA... | reverse complement strand
GAACGCCAGCACCAGGTATCCCAGCCTGGCCAGACCCTGGCAGCAGCGTTGATATTCGCTGTCGGCTTTTCCGTTGTGCGTGTGCCCCATCTGAAACAGCACGCCCGGAAAAGGCGGCCGCCCGTTGCCGGGGACGTAGAGGTTCGCCGGAATGTAGAATTCCGGAACGCTTTCGTACACCACTTTGTCCACGCGGTATCCGGCGCGTACAAATGACCCCACCGTGCGCGTATGCAGCGGTGTCCGCCGGGGCTGGCCTCCCACCAGTTTCCAGAACGTCTCCCGCACCCAATGCTGCCGGGCGCGGATGGCGTTTTCCGACGTCAGTCCGGCGATCTCGCGGTTGCGCCTGGTATACGCCTGAGACGCCAGGGTACGGAAATAATCGGGCAGGCAACGCGCGTACTCGCGATACGCCACGCCCGGAAAACCGGACTGGCTCGGCGCCGTGCGGGTCGCCAGCGCCGCCAGGACCGGCCACGAAAAACACTGCCGACGGGTCACATCTGTAGTGTAGTATGCCAGGGACCGTGCGAAAGCGCACCCGGCCGTCGGCACGGCGAGCGCCGGAGCCATAAGATCCTATTACTGCATTCATGCGATCAATGCGGCTGATAACACGTGCCTACTCTACTTTTGGCGCGCGCCTTACCTAACCGGCTGTATATGCCCAGCCAGCTCAAAGCACTACGCTAATGACAGTTGTATTTCGGGGTTTAGGTTGGTTTTTACCGGAAGGTATAAATCAGTTTTGAGGAGTACCGGAAATGACTAAGAGAATCTCCGTCACTATTGGTCTGGCCTTATTATCAAGTGTGCTGTTCGTTTCAGTTCTGGTTGCGCAGTCGATCATATCAGGAGACATCACTGGCACGGTCACCGACCCCAGCGCGGCAAGCCTGCCGAACGCTCAGGTTACGCTGCGTAATGCCGCCACAGGCACGGTACGGACGACCATCACCAATACGCAAGGCGTGTACCGGTTTGCATTCGTTATGCCGGGCGTTTACAGTGTGACCGTGGCAGCGCCTGGCTTCCGGACCGCCCGCCACACTCAGCTCGCTGTCACAGCGGGTCAGACGAGCACGGCGAGCTTTCAACTCCAGATCGCCAGGGCTACTCAAAGCGTAGTTGTGACCGAATCGACGGTTGGCGTTCAGACTCAGAACGCGGATACTACAACTGCGTTTCACACCTCACAAATACTCAATATGCCCAATCCTGGCGGCGACATCACGTACATTGCCCAAACCGCTCCTGGAGTGGTCATGAATACACAATCGGGATACGGCAACTTTTCTGCCAATGGAATGCCCGGCACATCGAACCTTTTTACCGTAAACGGCCAAGACTTTAACGACCCATTTTTGAGCCTCAATAACAGCGGCGCCTCCAACCTTCTACTGGGATTCAATGACATCGCAGAGGCTGATGTGATTACTAATGCGTACTCCGCGCAGTATGGACAATACGCCGGCTCGCAGGTGACCTATATCACAAAGTCGGGGCATAACCAGTTTCACGGCGATGCCATCTGGATGTGGAATGGCCGCGCAATGAATGCTGACGATTTCTTTAGCAATTCGGTGGGGTCGCCGCGCCCGTTTGACAACTTCAACCAATGGGCGACCGATGTCGGAGGGCCGATCTGGAAGAATCATACATTCTTCGACATAGACTACGAGGGGATTCGGGAGGTCCTTCCCACCGCGAGCACGTTGATCCAGGTCCCCAGCCCCCAGTTCCAGGCGGCTACTTTGGCGAACCTGTCCGCGGTCGGAAATGCGTCGGAGATACCTTTCTACAAGCAGCTTTTCGGCGTCTACAACGGTGCGCCTCAGATCGGGTCGGCGATACCCGCTACCACGGCCAACGGCGGTTGTGGCGATTTCATGGCCCTGGGCGCCGGAGTTCCTTGCGCGATGCAGTTTCGCACCACCGCGCCGAACAAGCTGAATGAGTATCAGTGGTCGGCGCGCGTCGATCATAACTTCACAGACCGCGATCACGGATATCTTCGTCTCTTCCGCGATAACGGCTTTCAACCCACATTCACGAGTCCCTTTGGTCCCGTGTTTAATGATCAGAGCGACCAGCCGCAGATGTCGGTGCAGGGGTCCGAGACGCACACATTCAACGCCACCACCGTGAACCAGTTCAACGGCTCCTCGCTCTTCTATTCCGCAACCTTTCTGCCTGCGGATGCGACTGCTCAGAACAACGCGTTACCCGCCCTGGTAGAGTTTGCCGGCAATCAGTTCACGGAGACCGCGGACCAACCGTTCTTTTTCCCACAAGGGCGCCGCGTCCTCGAGTATCAGATCATCGATGATTTCTCCAAAGTAGTCGGCAATCACACATTTCGTCTAGGTTTCTCCGGCCTGCACGACAATCTGACGGACCTCGGCTTTGGACAGAATACTCAGGGCGCGCTAACTATCGCATCTCTACAGGAGTTCTACAACGGAGGCGGGCCGAATACTTTGCTGACACAGAACTTTCCGAACGCCACTGAAGAGCCGTTCGCATTACGGACCCTCGGCGGTTACATTGCAGATGATTGGAAGGTGAATGACCGTCTGAATCTCTCACTGAATCTGCGCATGGAGAACTACGGGAATCCGGTCTGCGGCCATAATTGCTTTTCTCGGCTGGCGACCACGTTCACCGGCGCACCCACGGGCGCGGATACACCTTACAACCAAGCCATCGTCTACAATCAGCACACTGCCTTTCCGAACACTCAGACTGTCATTTGGGAGCCCCGCATTGGAGTAGCGTGGCGTCCATTTAGGGGAGACGATACGGTAATCCGCGCGGGCGCCGGTATCTTCGCTGACGAATTACCGGGCTTCCTGGCCGAGAATGCCGCATTCAATCCTCCCGGCTTGACGCCGTTCACTGTAGCCAACGGCCTGATCGCACCCGGCGTACCCGGAAGTCTTTTCAATATTGCGTCCCAGGCCAATCAGGCCTTTCTCAGCCAGTTCGCCTCCGGCGGAACTTTGAGCTCCATCGAGCAGGCCACGAACGGCTCCTATGTGCCACCCAACGTCTTCGGTTTCCCCAGCATGTTTAAACAGCCGAAGTACTATAAGTGGAATTTCGAGGTGCAGCGAGAGGTGGGGTGGAATACCCTTGTGAGCGCTAATTACAACGGCATGCACGGGATTAACATCCCCATCGACAACAACGGGCTGAACGCCTTTTGCCCCACAACGGTTTGCCCCGGCGGATTTGTGGGATTGCCCACCTCTGTCCCCGACGCAAGTTTCGGCATTGTTAACCAGATCGTCTCTTCGGGCATTTCTAACTACAACGGGCTCACGTTAAGTGCCCGACGGGCGGTCTCGCCCGGCCTTACATTCAATCTGAGCTACACCTGGAGCCACGCGCTCGACGATGTGTCTAACGGCGGCCTCCTGCCGCTGAATGCATTGCAAACGGACACCAGCCTGCTCAATCCGCAGAACCCATTTAACATCAGGGGTAACTACGGCAACTCCGACCTGGACGTCCGGCACTATATCAGCCTGGGCTGGGTGATGACTGACCTGTTCCGGCGCTCGGGTTTCCATTGGGGTCCGAACCGGCTTTTTGGCGGCTGGACCTTGTCGGGTAACACGTTCTATCGCACGGGCCTGCCCTACACGGTAATCGACGAAAACGCCACCACTACGCTGGGCGGCTTCAACTATGGAGGCACCATCTTCGCAACACCGCTGGCCGGCGGCTTCGCCGGATGCGGCGCCGGAGCCGTCAATGTTCCCTGCCTGACGACGGGGGAGTTTGCGCCCAGCACTGCCAGTCCGACCAGCTTTGGCATTCAAGGCCGGAACAATTTCCGGGGACCGGGTTTCTTCGATATGGACCTTTCTTTATCGAAGGATTTCGCGATTGGCGAGCGTTTCAAGGTGCGCATCGGCGCGCAAGCGTATAACGTCTTCAACCACCCGAACTTCGATCAACCGGTAGCCGACATAGCCAACCCGCTGTTCGGGTCGATCACACGCCTGGTGGGCCCCCCCACGAGTCTTTTGGGTTCCTTCGTGGCCGGCAACGACTCTCCGCGATTCGTCGAATTAAGAGCGGAGATCCACTTCTAAATACAAAATCAGATCAGCCGCAGATGCACGCAGATACACGCAGATAAAACCGGCGAATTGCCGGCGTCCCATGTGCGTGCATCTGTATGCATCTGCGGCTAAATCCTGCGGCTCGCGGAGTGTTATACTCCCAGATCCATGTCCCCACCGGAATCGGGCGTCTTCCATCCCGCCACCAGGTTCTATCGATTCACCATCCTGGCCTTCGCCGCCCTCATGGCCTTCGGCAGCTACTTCGCGTACGATAGCGTCGGCGCCATCGAAACCACCCTCATTCAGGTGTTCCACACTGACCGCGCCGCGATCGGCACCATGTACACCATGTACAGCGTGGCGGCGGTTTTCGCGGTGCTGGCCGGAGGTTTGCTCATCGATCGCGTGGGCGTGCGCCGCGCCAGCCTGATCTTCTCGAGCTTCGTCGTGGTGGGCGCCTGTATGGTGGCGGCCGCACCCAGTTTGCCCGTCCTTTACGCCGGCCGCGTTCTGTTTGGCATCGGCTCCGAATCCATGATCGTCGCGCAAAGCGCCATTACGGCGCGCTGGTTCACCGGCAAGGAACTGGCCATGGCATTCGGCATCACGCTGACCATCGCCCGCCTCGGCACGCTGTTTTCCTTCAACACCGAGGAACTCCTGGCCAGCCGCGTCGGGTGGCGCGGAGCGCTGTGGATTGCGGCGGCGCTCTGCCTGGCCAGCCTGATCTGCAACTGGATCTACACCCTCATGGATCGCCACGCCGAACCCATTCTGCGCCTGCCCGAAGCCGGCTCAGGCGACAAGATCGCCTGGAGCGATGTCGGCAAGTTCCGGCCGTCGTACTGGTTTGCAGTCGGTATCTGCGTTACGTTCTACTCCGCGATCTTCCCCTTCACGGCGCTGGCCACTGACTTCTTCCACGACAAGTGGGGCATGCCGCTGGCCTCCGCCGAAGGCCTGGGGTTTCTGTCCGGCGTGTTCTACAATTTCACGCACATGTTCACTACGGCACAGGGCGTCACGTCGATCATCATCGCGGCGTCCATGGTGCTGGCGCCTTTCGCCGGCAACTTAGTCGATCGTGTGGGCCGACGCGCCAGCCTGATGGTGCTGGGTTCGCTGCTTATGATCCCCGCGCATCTGTCGCTGGGACTCACGCACGTTTCGCCGGTCCTGTCGATGATCGTGCTGGGCGCCGCGTTCGTGTTGGTGCCGGCCTGCATCTGGCCGTCAGTACCGCTGATCGTGGATGAGCGGCGCGTGGGTACGGCATTCGGCCTCATGACCGCCATCCAGAACGTGGGCCTGGCGACGTTTCCACTGGTCAACGGCGCGCTCCGCGACGCGACTCACGGCTACACGGCAAGCCAGGTCATGTTCGCCGGGCTGGGCTTTTGCGGTCTGATATTGTCCCTTCTGCTCCTGCGCGCCGATCACCGCGAGGGTGGCCGCCTGGAGCGCGCCAAGTAAGTCCGTTCATCGCGCGTTCGGGCGAACCTTCACGCGCACGGTAACAATACTGAACGGCTGCATCGCAATCTCGATGCCGTTCGTGACATCTCCAAGTTCGCGGCGGTCCTCTTCGAGTGCGCTGCTCAGCCAAGCCCGCTCGAATGTCAGTAGCGGCGAACGGATACGCACGCGGCCTGCTTTGCCCGCGGTTTCCAGCAGGCGCAGCACGTAACCGTTTCCGTCCTCCGCGGGTTTGAACGCCTCGATTTCCGCGTGGTCACTATCGATTGTCAGAAAGCTGCTCGGCGTGGCGGGAAGCGAGCCGCGCGAGGGTTCCACTTTGTCGTTGCCATTGAGCTCGCCTATTTCGAGCGGCGTCAGGGCTTCGCGGCCCATACGGCTCAACGCCGCCGTGCCGAGTTGCGCACCGCTGGTGAGCATGTAACGGAAAGTGAAATCGCCTTCTTGCACGCGCGGAAAGTTCGTGTGCCAGTAATTGTTGATAACATAGGAAAACAGCGTGGCCGACATGGGCGCGAAAGTCTTGGGCCAGAGTCCTCGATTGATGTCGCCAAATGCCGCCAGAGGTGAATCCAGCGGAATGACTGCCGCGCTGAGACCGCCTCCGCTCACCCGCATCCAATGGCCGACCGTGTACCATTCACGGTTTCCCCCAGGCAATTCGTCGCGCGCCGGGTCCACCACGCCCGACTGACCTTCGTATTCAAACGTGGGATTCACGGCAGCAATGGGGAATGCGAAGTAAATCGCTTCCTTGTGACTCACGGGTTCCTTGCGCAGGTAGTTCACGAATTCAATCTTTTTCTCGCCATCAAACAGGCGGACCTCGGTCTCTATCTCGGGCGCGTGGGGGCCGCTGGTCGTGTAAGTAAGCACCTGCCCCCAGTTCGTTTTCCGCAGACTTACAATTTTCCCACCCGAGGACGTGCCGACGGTCAGCTTGGCATTGGGCAGACTATCGCGCATGTGAACGATGCGCGATCCCTCGCCGCCGGCCACATACACGTATTGGTCAGCAAGATACGGACTCTTCCCGTCAATCAACTCCCGGCCCAGTTGCTTATCGAAAATGCTGTCGACGGCGCCGCGCGCGGTGTTCACCTTCACGCGATAAAACGCGTTCTCGACCGTGTCCCGCGGCTTCTCAGCGGCGGCAGCCTCGCCGGGATCCTTCGCACTTCCGCTCATCTGGTAGACGCGATAGCCCATGGATGGCACACCCTCCGCCAGAAAGCGCACCAGCCGGAAACCATTGCCCCGGTGCAGAGTCTCCATGGGAACTGTCTTGTGGGTAGCGATATCCACGAGTTGCTCGCCGTTCGGCAGATCGAATTCCACGAGTCCGTCGCGCGTGTGGCTCAAGGCGTTGAACACCGCCAGCGCCGGCGCGCGGACGGTGATGCGGTCAAGCAACCTGCTGAAGCTCTCCTGCGCGATCCAATATTCCTGTTCCCGGGCATCTGTGACGTGAAAATGCTTGGTCTCGAGCTGCCGGATACTCTGCTCGTGGTCGGGCTGATCGTAGCCGCCATGATAGGTGTAAGTGTGCTCGGCATACAGCACCAGGTCGCCCCACAGCCGATGCAGCCGGTCCGAGGGCGGTATCCACGCGGGTGACTGCAAGGCCGCAAATGACGAAAGTTTCTCGACCGTCAGTGCGCGGCTCTCTGCCGCGCGGTAAGCAGCCTCAAAGCGAGCATCGGTCCCAATGCCGTCTTCCCAATAGGGACCGAAGTCGCCGCGCACGGTCGCCAGCTTGTCACCGTACCTCTGTTCAATCAAATGAAAGTAATCCGGAAATACGGCAAGCTTCAGTTTCGGCCAGGCATAGTGACTGTTCCAGGTCCGCACGAATTCGCCTTCGCCGGGAATCAGGTCGGTATTCTCAAGCTGACTGCCGTACATCAGCACCGTATCCGGCAAATCGTTCGGCGAATCGTACGTCTGTAAGAACGTGGGCAGGCTCTCGCGGCAGCCGGCTTCCCGCGCCGGCAGGCCGCAGACGAACCAGAGATTTGAATACTGCCGGTTGTAACTCATCAGGACTTTGTCGCCGTCCGGACCCTCCCACCAGAAGGGCGAGCGCGTCTGCCAGCGGCCGTAAAGCGGCTGCGGGCCGCGGTCGTCGTTGGCCCCAGCGGCAAAGTACTTCACACCGGCCGCGTGCAGCACCGAGGCATAAGCCCACGGATACGCGGGCACATCTGTGATATTGGCATACTCGGCAGGCCGGCCCGCTTCGTGATTCAACGCCTTACCGCAAGTCAGGGAGCGCACCAGAGTCTCCAGGCTCGCGCCGCCGGCCATCAGGTTCATCGATTGCGCCGGAACGCTGATCTTTCCCTCGGCCACGAGTCTCATGAATTCCTGCCTCGATTCCGGCGAGCGGGTGCGCAGAAACTGCTCGGCCAGCCACGAGCCATCCAGTGAAAAGCGCATGTCCGGGTCGTGCTGTATTTCAACCAGCAGTTTGTCCAGGTTGCGGTTTTGCAGTTCTTCGATCTTTGGCTGGTAGTCGGTGAAGCCGATATCTAAGTGCGTATTCGGCACGATATAGACCGTGAACTTACGTTTCGGAGTGAGCCGTCCGATCCGCTCGTATTTGCGGCCATTCACTTCGAGCGATATGTGCGCCTCGCTATCCCGTGGAAACTCGGGGACCGCGTATTCAAACCGCTGCTCGCCGAAGCTCGCCGGTGTGAGTTGGCTATGATACGTCGCGCCTGCCAACGTCAAAGTAATGGAACCGGCACGCACCGTTTCAGGCAAGGTCGCCGTAACGTCAAGCAATTCGCGGGTCTGCCCGCCGGTAGCTGTGTAGAACACGGTCGGCGCCACCGCCGTCTCGGGTCTCGGTGCCGCCCCAGCACCGTCGTGCAGCAGTTGCAGCGCGTCCCACTCGATGAAGGAATCGCCGTTTTCGTCCGGAGCCTCGTCCACGGCCGTGATACGCAGTTCATTCTCGCCCGCTCGGAGGAGAGCGGCCGGAATAGGGACGCGTTCGCGAGCCTCGCCGCAGATCGGCGAGTCCATGCGCCCCTCGGCGTGATAACTTAGTTTGCGGTTCAGATACACGCGGCCGGCCGTCCCATTAAGCTCCAGCCCCAGATATGGCACGCGGGGATAGCCCAACATGACGGCCACGTCCAGCACATACGCACCGCGTGCCGTGGCGGGCAAACGGAAGCGGATGGTGCGGGGCGCGGCCTGCGCCTGGTCCCTAGCGTTCTGCGATCCAGCCTGCATCGCGGGCCACTTCCCGGTGGCGTCCGCGGCGTTGGTGTCGACCACGACCGGCCGGCCACCCTCGCCGTGAAACTCCGACCCGGAGTGGTCAAAGTTGCCGATCCGCCAGACGGCGGTATCCTGGGCATTCGCAGCCAATGCCAAACCGGCCAGGCACAGAAGCCGGGGCCAAACGAGATGAGTAGGTCTATAACTCATGATCCAGCACACGATTCTACCGCGACGGCCCGGCAGGCCGCCCGGATGAGACAATAGCCCAGGAGGCCGTCTCTGATTCCGCCGCCGGACGCCAGCACGATACTGTATCTCGCGGCGCACGGCTTCACCGATGAATCGCTGCCTCTGGGAGGCGGCGCGGCCGTCTGCTCTGCGTTGCTCCGCGAATGGTCGCGCACACAACCGTTCCCCTTCAAGCTCATCAATCCCACGATACTGGGAGCCGACGCACCCTCCGGCAAGGACCTCGCACGCTATAGCGCTCGTGAATACGCCGATTTCTGCCGCCGCTTCGCGCGCGCCGCGACCGCCGAGGTGCTGCGCCACGATCCCGCGCATGCACGAGTGCTGGTGAACGACATCTCCGAAGGGCCGGATTTCGCGCGCCTCGCCGAGGCAGGCTTCCACGTCGTCACGATCTATCATGTGGACGTCGTAGCCTATGTTGCGGCCATGTACGGGCGCAATTTGCTGGCACCAGAGAAGCTGGTGCGCTGGTATGAACGCATTCCGCTGGGAGGCATGGCGAAGCTGGTTTTTGAGAAACAGCGCGACAGCCTACGTTATTCGCGCGCCGTCGTGGTGCCATCCGAGAGCATGCGCGCCACCCTGCTGCGCTGCTATCCGGACACACCTCCCGGCAGGATTCACGTGATTCCGTGGGGCGCTTCCGATGCCGGGTACAGCGATGCCGAAGTAGCCGCGGCGTCGGCCGGCCTGCGCCGCGAATTCGGCCTGCCGGATGACGCTCTCACGCTGCTGACGCTTAGCCGCATCTCACCGGAAAAGGGCCAGGACCTGCTGCTGCGCGCGCTCATCGAATGGGAGCGCCTTCCGGACTTCCCGCGCCGGCCGCTGTGTTTGTTCATCTGCGGAGAGGCGGCATTCATGCATGGCCGCGGGTTCCGCAAACGGCTCGAGTCACTCGCGGGCCAGCTGCGCAAAACGCGAGTCGTGTTCCCCGGACACGTGACCGGCCTCCGCAAACAGGCGTTCTTCGCCCTCGCGGATCTCTACGTGTTTCCGTCACGCCATGAAAGCTATGGGCTGACGTTGGTGGAGGCACTGAGCGCCGGACTGCCGGCGGTTTGCCTGAATCACGATGGCGCACGCGAAGTGATGCGGCCGGAGTGCGGCCTCTTGGTCGGCGAGCCTCAACTGCGCGACGCCGTCGCGAGCCTGCTGAACGATCCCGCCGCTCGCCGCCGCATGAGCCGGGCCGCGCGCGACTACGTCGCTACATTGAGATTTTCGGATAGCGCCGCAAAGCTGGCCGCGCTGCTGCGGAGCGAATGCTGATCGCGCGTTTGCGGTAACATTCATCTCAAATGGAGTTCATTCTGGAGCTGCGCGGCGTGGTGAAGCACTTCCCGAACCATCGCGCCGTGGACGGCATTTCGCTGCGGATTCCGCGCGGCGGATTCTACTCGCTGCTGGGACCGTCGGGCTGCGGCAAGACCACTACCCTGCGGCTGATCGCCGGCTTCGAGCAGCCGACTTGCGGCGACGTGCTGCTGAACGGCGCCGTGGTCAACCATCTGAAGCCCTACGAGCGCAACGTCAGCACGGTGTTCCAGAATTATGCGCTGTTCCCGCACCTGACAGCGGCGGAAAATGTCGCCTTCGGCCTGCGGCGCCGCAATCAGACAGATGTCGCGCGCCGCGTGCGCGAGGCGCTCGACCTGGTGCGGCTGACGGGGAAGGAATCGCGCTACCCCGCGCAGCTTTCCGGCGGCGAGCGGCAGCGCGTGGCCCTGGCGCGGTCGCTGGTGCTTCAGCCCGACATGCTGCTGCTCGATGAGCCGTTGGCCGCGCTCGATCCCAAGCTGCGCAAGCAGATGCGCCTGGAGTTGAAGGAAATGCAGCGGCGCGTCGGCATCACCTTTCTGTTGGTCACGCACGACCAGGAAGAGGCGCTCTCGATGTCCGATCAGTTGGCCGTCATGAACGCCGGCGCCATCGAACAGGTGGGCGCGCCCCCGGAGGTCTACCTGCGCCCGGGCACGCGCTTCGTGGCCGGCTTTCTGGGCGCGGTCAACTGGATCGGCGGCATCGGCCTGCGTCCGGAGGTGACCCGCATCTCGCGCGGCCAGCCTTCGAACGGCGCGCGATTTCGTCCCGCCACCGTGACCGGCTCCGTGTTCCTCGGCAATTGCGTGCACGTGCTGGCGCGTTTGGAGAGCGGCGAGGAGGCCGTGGCGGAAGTCTCCCGCGGCGAGTGCGCGTACACCGCGGGTGAGCGGGTCCACCTGTGCTGGAATCCGTCCGACGAAATGATCTTTCCATGAAACCGGGCTGGGAGCGCTTGCGGGCCTGGTTCCTGCTGCCTGCGTGGATCTGGCTCTGGGCGCTGTTCGCCGCGCCGTTTGCGATCGTCATCGCGTACAGTCTGCTCACACGCGGCGCATACGGCGGCCTGAGTGAGCCCTGGACCACCGAAAGCTATCATCGCCTGCTCGATCCCCTGTATCTGGAAATCGTGCTGCGGTCGTTCGTGATGGCCGCCGCCACCACCGCGATCTGCCTGCTGCTCGGATTTCCGCTGGCGCTGTTCATTTCGCGCTCCGGCCGCCGCCGGAATCTGTACCTGCAACTGGTAATCCTGCCATTCTGGACCAGTTTCCTGGTGCGGCTGTACGCGTGGATGTTCCTGCTGCGCGATACGGGACTGATCAACACCATACTCGAACGCCTCGGGCTGATTCACATTCCCCTGCCCCTGCTCTACAACAATGGCGCCGTCCTGCTCGGCCTGGTCTACGGCTATCTGCCGTTCATGGTGTTGCCCGTCTACGCTACCCTGGAACGGCTGGACCCGGCGCTGGAAGAAGCGGCCGCGGATCTGGGCGCGAAGCCTTGGCCCACGCTGCTGCACGTCATTCTGCCGCTTTCGGCGCCCGGCATTCGCGCCGGCAGCATCCTGGTCTTCATTCCTGCTTTGGGCGCCTATCTCACGCCCGATCTGCTGGGGGGTGGGCGCACCGTGATGATCGGCAACCTGGTGCAGAACCAGTTCACCACCGCGCGCGACTGGCCGTTCGGCGCGGCCATCTCCGTGGGATTGATGGCCCTGGTGGGCGTGCTGGTTGTGCTCGCCCTGCGGCGCGAACGGGAGAGCCTGGTATGAAGCGCTGGCTGGCGTTGCATGCGGCGGCCGTCTACGCGTTCCTGCACCTGCCCGTGTTGATCCTCGCCGCATTCAGTTTCAATGCGTCACGCTTCACCGTGTGGCAGGGGTTCTCACTGCGCTGGTATCACGCCATCTTCCAGGATCAGCAGCTTGTGGACTCGCTGTGGAACAGCGTGATCATCGCGCTGGCCGCGACGGTTCTTTCTACCATCGCCGGCACGCTGTGCGCATATGGCTTGTGGAAGCGGGGTTCTGCGCTGCTTTCCGGCTCGCTCTATCTTTCGCTGGTGACGCCCGAAATCGTGATGGGCATCTCGCTGCTCGCGCTGTTCCAATGGTCGTTCCGCTGGCTGCATTGGCGGCTGGGATTGCACACGGTGATCCTGGCGCACGTGGCGTTTTCGATGGCTTACGTCGTCATCGTGGTCGCTGCGCGCCTGCGCACGTTCAATCCCACGCTGGAAGAAGCGGCGCTGGATTTAGGCGCCACCGAGTGGCAGGCCTTCCGCTACGTGACATTACCCGCCCTGCTGCCCGGCATCCTGGCCGCCGCGCTGCTCGCGCTCACGGTCTCCTTCGATGATTACGTGATCACCAGCCTGGTGGCCGGCGTGGATTCCGAAACGCTGCCCATGGTGATCTATGCCATGGCACGGCGCGGCGCCAGCCCGGTCATCAACGCCATCTCGGCTCTGATCGTCGTAATCTTTGGAACGCTGGTGCTGATCTCCGATAGGGTGCGCGCTTCATGAACCGCCGCGTCTTCTTGATGGGCGTGCTGGGCACCGCCGGATGCGCGCCGGGGCGGCCGCGCCTCAACGTCTACAATTGGTCGAACTACGTGGCTCCGGACACCATCGCCAAATTCGAAGCCGAGTTCCAGGTGCGCGTGCGCTACGCCACTTACGAGAGCAACGAAGAAATGCTCGCCAAGGTGCTGGGCGGCAACTCGGGGTGGGATGTGGTCTTCCCCACGCACAATCGCATCACGCCCATGCGTGAGTACGGCTTGCTGGCGCGGCTCGATCACCGCCGCCTGCCGAATCTCGCGAATCTGGAGCCGCGCTTCCGCAATCCGCCCTGGGACCCGCATCTGGAATACTCGGTCCCCTACATGTGGGGATCCACCGGCATCGCGTACAACCAGTCGGTCAGACCCGCTCCGGCCGCCTGGGCCGATTTGTGGAACCCGCGCCTGAAGGGCCGGCTGACCATGCTGGACGATCCGGAGGAAGTGCTGGGCGCGTGCCTGCTGAAGCTGCGGCTTTCCTACAACGCCACCGATGAGCCCAGCCTGCGGCGCGCCGAGCGCGAGGCCATTGCCCAGAAGCCGCTCTTGCGCGCGTATCTGAACGCAGAGTTTCGCGATCAGTTGGTGGCCGGCGATATCCTGGTGGCGCATTCCTGGGCCACCACCGCGCAGCAAGCCATTGACGCCGCGCCGCAGCTTGCGTATGCGTATCCCGCCGAGGGTTTCCCGCTGTATTGCGATAACGCCGTGCTGTTGCGCGAAAGCCGCCGCAGTGAGTTGGCGCACCAGTTCATCAACTACCTGTTGCGGGCTCCGGTAGCGGAGGCGATTGTGGAAGCCTCCCGCACCGCCACAGCGAACGGCGCAGCCCAGACGCTGCTGCCGGAAGCGCTCCGCCACAACACCACTCTATTTCCGCCGCCTGAAACGCTGGCGCGCGGGCAGTGGATCGCCACTATGCCTCCAGCCGCGCAAAAGCTCCGCGACCGGATTTGGACCGAAATTAAGTCGGCGTAAAGATCACCGCCGGCGCACGAAGTTCGTTTCCGGCCCGCGGAAAGTGGGGAAGGTCTTGGATATGTGATCGTGCCAGGCCAGGCTCTCTTCGTCCAGCAACGCCCACAACAGCCCCAGCCCTCCGGCGCAAGAAGCCAGGCAGATGCCCAAATAACGCAGCCAGCGCGACGATGCATCCGGCGGGTAGCCATCGAAATTGATGAGCGTCAGGCGGAACGCGCGCATGCCGGGAGTCCGGGTTCCGGCGCACACCCACACGAATCCGTAGAACCCGGCAATCAGGATCGCGGCAGTGGCCATCGTGATCATTACCAACTTGCTACTCAAGAACGGTCCAACCACAAAATATGTAGTTGTGAGAAACAGTCCATAGGCGATTAGGATCATGCTTGCGTCCACCCCCGCCGCGCAGAGCCGGTGCGCGGGTGACGCCACGGGAGCGTCGCAATCGATCACCGCTTCAACTGTAGTGCTGAGTTTGCGCGGCGAAGGCGGAGCCGGCTGCAAAAACTCCAGCCTGGGCTGCTCTTCCACCGCTGGCGAACGGCGTGTCTGTACCCGCGTCGAGGTCCGCGTCACCGTCCTTGGCTTGGGACCAACCGCGACCCCATCGAAGGGAATCACGTTGCCCGCCGGCCGGTCGGGGAACAGCGTCGGCTGGCGCGGCATGCGGGGCGGACGTGGGGGTTCCGGCAGTACAGGCGCGGGCTCCGGCCGCCGCGCCGGTTGGGCCACTGCCACCGTTCCGCCGGCAGCCACCGCATAGGCGTCATAGAGCCGCCGGCCGCAACGCCGGCACCGCCGTTCTTCGTCTGAATTAAGGTAACGGCAATAACTACAAGTCATGACTATCCGTCACTGCTGCAAAGGACAACCTTCATGTGGTACGTTTGCCGATTGAAGCCTCTGCTGTGCGCACGCCCACAATTTGTTCGTAACACACTCGCCGCTCTTTGTCACGAACTTTCTTCGAGAATTACGTACAATTTCGTCCCTGCGGCGTTGGCGGCACTGGTTTTGTCGTGCGCGGCGGCCTTCGCGCAGATTCCTCCACCGTCCGTGCTGGTTCCGCGGCCGCAATCCGCCGCGCCATCCACCGTGCAACCCGATCAACGCATCTATATCCCGCGCCCCAACGCGCCGCCCGAGCACGAATGGAATGTCTACGCGGTGCGGCAGCGGGCCGAAGGCAAGGTGTGGCATCTCCGCGGCCACGCCGAGCTGGAAGGGGCCACTCTGCTCTTCCGCGCCGACGCGATCGACTATAACGAAGACACCGGCGACGTCCTGGCGCGCGGCCACGTCTACTTCGAGCAGTTCGAGCGGAACGAGAAAATCTGGGCCGACCACCTCGAGTACAACACCAAAACCGAAAAGGGCAGGTTCTATGACGTGCGCGGCACCTCCGCCCCGCGCATCGATACCCGTCCCGGAATGCTCACCAGCGTCAACCCATATTATTTCCAGGGTAAGTGGGCCGAGCGCATGGGAGACCGCTACATTCTGTACAACGGGTTCCTGACTAACTGCCGCATCCCGCATCCGTGGTGGAAGCTGGTCGGGCCGCGCTTTGTCGTGGTGCCCGGCGAATCCGCCAAGGCTTACCGCTCGGTGTTTCTGCTGCGTAAGTTCCCGCTCTTCTTTACCCCCTTCTTTTACAAATCGCTCCAGAAGGTGCCCCGCCGCAGTGGCCTCCTTATGCCCAACATCGGGCACAGCAGCGTGCGCGGCTTCATGGCCGGTGGCGGCTTCTTCTGGGCCATCAACCGTAGTTACGATGCTACTTACCATCTGCAGGACTATACTGCCCGCGGATTCGCCCATCACCTCGAGCTGCGCGGTAAACCCACGGATAGAGCCGACTTCGACGCCATCCTATTCGGCGTGCAGGATCGCGGCTTGCTGCAGAACGGCACCCGCATCAAGCAAGGAGGCTATACGGTCTCCGTTGCCGGCAGGGCCGACCTCGGAAACGGCTGGACCGCCAGGGGATCGATCAACTATCTCAGCTCCTTTACCTTCCGCGAAGCGTTTTCCGATTCGTTTAACGAAGCGGTCTTTACGGAGGCGAATTCTGTGGCGTTCCTCAATAAGGATTGGTCCACTTTCACCTTTGACACTGTTGCCGAACGCAAGGAGGATTTTACATCCTCGGAAATCACTATCAAGGACAAGACTTACTCCAACGCGGTGGTCATTAAGAAACTGCCGGACTTGGAACTGTCGAGCCGCGATCACCAGATTTCGCCAAACCTGCCGATATGGTACTCCTTCGATTCCAGCGCCGGGCTGCTTTCGCGCAGCCAGCCGGACTTCATCCAGAATCCCGACTACAGCTATACGCTCCTGGGCACCTATGCGACCAGCCTGCTCGATGGCCGGGTGAATCTCGCGCCGCAGATCACCATGCCGCTGCACCTGGGGGATTTCCACCTCATTCCCAGCTTTTCCGTGGATGAGACCTATTATAAGGAGACGCAGGGACCGTACGAGCAGGGATTCACGCGCGTGCTCTCATCCGGCCTGCTGCGCAGTGCGCGCGAGATCAAAGTGGACCTGGTGCCACCCTCCTTCGAGCATGTCTTCAACCGCAAGACGTGGCTGGGCGACAAGCTGAAACACGTCATCGAGCCGCGGATCACTTATCAGTATGTTACAGGTATCGGCTCGGATTTCGACAGGATTGTGCGCTTCGACGAAGGCGACTTGCTTTCCGACACCAACCAGGTCACTTATTCACTGGCCAACCGGATCTATGCCAAGCGGGGGAACGACGTATCCGAGGTTTTCACTTGGGAGCTGTCGCAGGCCCGCTATTTCGACCCATCCTTCGGCGGCGCCGTGGTACCCGGCCAGCCCAATGTGTTGCTGACCCAGCTCGACCTGACACCCTTTGCTTTTATTGATGGCTACCGCAACTACTCGCCGATCGTTTCCTCGTTCCGGGCCAGCCCGATGTGGGGTCTCGGCTTCGAATGGCGCGCCGATTACGATCCGTTGCAACATGACCTGGTCGCCAGCACCGCCAGCGCGGATTGGCGCAAGGGATCGTACTTTGTATCGATCGGACACAACGCCTCGCACAGCGAGTCATTCCTGTATCCGCAGCCCTACGTGCTGCCCAGTGAGAATCAGATGCGCGCCAGTTTCGGCATCGGCAATCAGACGCGCAAGGGCTGGAACGCGGCCTTCGTCGCCATCTACGATTACCATCAGGCCATTCTCCAATATGCCATCGCGCAGGCCACTTACAACACCGATTGCTGCGGATTCAGTGTGCAGTTCGCGCGCCTGCACTTCGGCCCCTTCCGGGATGAAAATCAATACCGCTTCGCGTTCGCCGTGGCCAACCTGGGATCGTTCGGAACACTCAAGCGCCAGGAACGCCTGTTCTGAATTTCCCCCGCCGCCCGGCGCCGCCCGCCGGACGCATCCCCAATCGCGGCTACAATCAGACAAATGGACAGGCTCCAGGATTTGCGCCGCCGCCACTTGGCGGCCGAACAGGGAGGCGGCCAGCAGCGCCGCGACCGCCAGCACCGCGAGGGCAAGCTCTCCGCCCGCGAACGCATCGACGCGCTCCTCGATGAAGACACCTTCGAAGAGCTCGACAAGCTCGTCACCCACCGCGGCCGCGACTTCGGTATGGACGAGCAGATCATCCCCGGCGATGGCTTCGTCACCGGCTACGGCGCCATCCATGGCCGCCTGGTCTACGTGTTCGCCCAGGATTTCACCGTCTTCGGCGGCTCGCTCTCGGAAGCCAACGCCCAGAAGATCTGCAAGATCATGGACCATGCCTTGAAGAACGGCGCGCCCCTCATCGGCCTCAATGATTCCGGAGGCGCCCGTATCCAGGAGGGCGTGCTCTCCCTGGCCGGCTACGCCGATATCTTCCTCCGCAACACGCTGGCCAGCGGCGTAGTCCCGCAGATCTCCGCCATCATGGGACCCTGTGCCGGCGGCGCCGTCTACTCGCCCGCCATCACTGACTTCATCTTCATGGTCGAATCCACCAGTTACATGTTCGTTACCGGCCCCGACGTCATCAAGACCGTCACCCACGAAGATGTCACCAAGGAACGCCTGGGCGGCTCCATGACCCACAACTCGGTCAGCGGCGTCGGCCACTTCATCGCGTCCAATGACACTGAGTGCCTGCGCCTGATCCGCGATCTGCTCAGCTACCTGCCCCAGAACAACCGGGACGATCCGCCCCGCCAGCCATCATCTGATCCCGCCGAGCGGATGGACCCCGCGCTCGACACAATCGTGCCCCAGGAATCCAATCTGCCCTACGACATCAAGGACGTCATTCACCTCATCGTCGATGACGGCGATTTTCTCGAAGTCCACGAACACTTCGCGCGTAACCTGGTGGTGGGCTTCGCGCGCCTCGACGGCCGCTCCGTGGGCATCGTCGGTAACCAGCCCGCCTGTCTGGCCGGCTGCCTGGACATCGATTCTTCGGTCAAAGGCGCTCGCTTCGTGCGCTTCTGCGACGCCTTCAACATCCCCATCCTGACCTTCGAAGATGTCCCCGGATTCCTCCCCGGAACCGGACAGGAATTCGGCGGCATCATCCGCCATGGCGCCAAGCTCCTCTACGCCTACGCCGAAGCGACCGTACCCAAAGTCACCGTAATCACGCGCAAAGCGTACGGCGGCGCCTACTGTGTTATGGGATCGAAACATATTCGCGCCGACGTCAACCTCGCGTGGCCCACCGCCGAAATTGCCGTAATGGGACCCGAAGGCGCTGTCAACATCGTCTATCGCCGCGAGTTGGCCGCCGCTACCGATCGGGAGGCCATGCGCCAGGAAAAAACCGCGGAGTTCCGCGAGCGTTTCGCCAACCCCTTCATCGCCGCCGAGCGCGGCTTCATCGACGATGTCATCGAGCCCCACGAAACCCGCCCCCGCGTCATCCGCGCCTTCCGCATGCTCGAAAACAAGGTCGACACGAACCCCCGCAAGAAACACGGCAACATCCCTTTGTAAGGTGGGCTTTAGCACTACCCCCGTTTGCGGGTATAGCGATACCCGCATTTTTTGGGTTCGATTGGTAATTTGCAAGAGAATCGGGTGATGGGCTGCATAATTTTGCACATTTTTTGGATTCAAATTTCAAAGATCTGCCAAGCGCAATTGGCGATCCCGCTTTTGAAAGGGTAGCATGGGCGTGCGGGCAATTCGGGGTTTGGGAGCAGCTTGGAGGTTTGTTTTCAAGGGGTGAGGGAGGGTCGATCAGGTGTTAACGGCTTATTCGTGTCTGAGAGCAGTGAGGGGTTCGACGGCGGTGGCTCGGCTAGCCGGCCGATTGCACGCAGCAGCGGCCACCGTCGCCAGAATCAGCGCTACCGAAGCGAATGTCATCCAATCGTATGCGGCGGGCACCACGCCGCCGCGTTTAGAATAAGCATGTGGCGACACTCACGTTCGAACAAGCGCGCCGTTGCGTGGTCGAGACAGTCCGCACCGCCCGCCAGCCGCCTCCCTCAGAGAGTGTACCCTTGGAGTCCGCCGCGGGCCGCGTATTAGCCGAGCCAGTGGCCGCGGACCGCGACTATCCGGCGCTGGCGCGTTCGGTGCGTGATGGATACGCCGTGCGCTCGGCCGATCTGCCGGGCACGCTCGAGGCAATCGGTGAAGTGCGGGCCGGCGGCATATTCGAAGGCGAGGTCGCGGCCGGGCAGGCCGTTGAGATCATGACCGGAGCGCCCGTGCCGCGCGGCGCCGATGCGGTGGTCATGCTGGAACATGTCCGCCGCGAGGGCGCGCGCGTGACGGTGGAGCAGTCCGCCCCCCCCGGCCAGTTCATCAACCCACAGGGCGGTGAGGCGCGCGCGGGCGAGATGCTGCTGGCTCCCGGCCGGCGCCTGGATTTCGCCGATATCGCCATGCTGGCGTCGGCCGGCATGACGCGCGTCCTGCTATATGGGGCGCCCCGCGTGGCAATCATCGCCACTGGAGACGAGATCGTGCCGGTCTCCGAACAGCCGCGCGATTACCAGATCCGCAACTCCAACGTCTACTCGCTGGCCGCGCAGGTGGCGCGCGCCGGCGGCGTGCCGGAAATCCTGCCGGTGGCGCGCGACGAACACTCCCACACGCGCGAGTTGATCGAGCGCGGCCTGGGCGCGGACCTGCTGCTGCTCTCGGGCGGCGTATCGGCCGGCAAATACGATATCGTCGAGCAGGTGCTCGCCGCCGTGGGCGCGGAGTTCTTCTTCGACCGTGTGCTGATTCAGCCGGGGCAGCCGCTGGTCTTCGGCCGCGCGCGCGGAAGATTCTTTTTCGGGTTGCCGGGCAACCCATCGTCCACCATGGTCACGTTCGAAATCTTCGCCCGCGCCGCGCTCGAGCTGCTTGCCGGCCGGAACGAAGTCGCGCTGCCCATGCCGTTCAGCAGGCTCACCGAAGATTTCCATCACCGCACGGGCCTGACGCGCTTCCTGCCGGCGCGCTTGAGCCCCGATGGCGCGGAAGTGACGCCCGTCGCGTGGCGGGGATCGAGCGACGTGCCCGCCCTCACGCGCGCCAACGCCTTCATGGTTGTGGATGCCGATCGCGCCGCGTGGCAGAAAGGCGACCTCATCCGGGTATTGCTGAAATGAAGAAGCTTTCCCATTTCGATGCCGCGGGAAGCCCCCGCATGGTGGATGTTTCCGCCAAGCCGGAGACCCGCCGCACCGCGCGCGCGCACGCTTTCGTGCGCATGCGGCCCGAGGTGCTGCGCAGTCTGCCGGAGAATCCCAAGGGCAACCCGCTGGAGATTGCGCGCATCGCCGGAATTGCCGCCGCCAAGAGGACCGCGGACCTGATTCCGCTGTGCCACCCGCTGATGCTCACGCATGCCGACGTGGAGGTGCGCGTGAGCGATGGCGGCGTCGAGATCCTGGCCACTGCCGCCACCACCGCGCAGACCGGCGTCGAGATGGAAGCGCTCACGGCGGCGGCCGTCGCCGCGCTGACCGTTTACGACATGACCAAGGCGCTGGACAAAGGCATCGAAATCCAGGACGTGTATCTGCTCGAAAAGACCGGCGGCAAGAGCGGCGCTTACAGGCGGGGCCAAAAGCGGCGAAGCTAACCCCCCCCCCGGCATTCGTCCGCGGCCTGCGTCACCGCCGCCTCCACTTCCCCGCGGTATCGATCCAACAATTCCGGCGCGGACGCTTCGAAACGCAGCACCAGCACGGGCTGCGTGTTCGATGCGCGCACCAGTCCCCAGCCTTCAGGGAACAGCACGCGCACGCCGTCCACATCCACGATCGAATGTGTCTCCCGGAAGTGCTCCTTCACCCGCCGCACCACTTCGAACTTGACATCATCCGCGCAATCCACGCGAATCTCGGGCGTGGTGAACGTCCGCGGCAGGTCCGCCAATTGCTCCGAGAGCGGCTTCCCCGATTGCGCCACAATTTCCATCAGGCGGCAGGCGGCATAAAGCGCATCGTCGAATCCGTAGTAGCGGTCCGCGAAGAACATGTGGCCGCTCATCTCGCCGGCCAGTTCCGCGCGCGTCTCCTGCATCTTGGCCTTGATGAGGGAGTGGCCGGTGCGCCACATGATGGCGTTGCCGCCGCGCCGGCGGATGTCGTCATAGAGCAACTGCGAGCACTTCACTTCGCCGATGAAGGTGGCGCCAGGCTTGCGGCTCAGGATCTCGCGCGCATAGAGAATCATCAACCGGTCACCAAAAATCACGTTGCCCTGCTCATCCACCGCGCCGATGCGGTCGGTATCGCCGTCGAAGGCGATCCCCAGGTCAGCGTTTTGTGCGCGCACCGCGGCGATGAGTGCGTCCAGATTTGCGAGCACGGTAGGATCGGGATGGTGGTTGGGGAAGCGCCCGTCCATATCGAAGAACAACTCGGTAGCGTCGCAATTGAGCCCCTGCAGCAAACGATGCATCACCGGCCCGCCGGTGCCGTTGCCCGCGTCAATCACCACCTTGATGCGCCGCGCGAAATGAAACTGCGCCGCCACCTCGTTCACGTACGGCTCGGCCACGTCGATGTTCTCCACGCTGCCCGCGCCGGCGGCGAAGTCGCGCCGCTCGATCAGCCGGCGGATCTGCTGGATCTCTTCGCCGTAAATCGTGGACGGCCCGCACACGATTTTGAAGCCGTTGTACTCGGGTGGATTGTGGCTGCCCGTGATCATGATCGCGGCCGAGGACTTCAGGTGGAAAACGGAGTAGTAGAGCAGCGGCGTGGGCGCAACGCCGATGTCACAAATGTGGCAGCCGGCAGCCTTCAGCCCGCAAACCAAAGCGTTGCGCAGACGCTCGGAACTCAGGCGGCAATCGCGGCCCAGATTGACCCGCTCGCCGCCATGCTTCCGCAGATACGTGCCAGCCGCGCGGCCAAGCATCTCGATATCCACGTCCCGCAACTCCTCGTCTGCGACGCCGCGGATGTCGTACTCTCGAAAGATGGCCGGGTTGAGCATACGGGATGAGTATATCGCGGCGCTCGCAATCCCAATTACACTGCTGCTGCTGCGCCTTCCGTCGCCGGCACAAGACGCCGCAAGGCTTCATCATTTCGATTACGACCGCAAGGCCCCGCTGGATATCCTGGAAGCCGGCGTCGAAAAGCGCGGCGGCGGAGTATCGGTACACGATATTTCCTACGCCAGCCCGTTGGGAGGGCGCGTCCCGGCGTATCTGGTGGTCCCACGCGGCAGAGGCCCGTTCGCGGCGGTGATCTGGGGACATTGGTACATGCCGGGCTCGGAATTTCGCAATCGCAAGGAATTCCTGGCGGAGGCGGTGGCCCTGGCCCCGGCCGGCGTCGTATCGCTGCTTATCGATTACCCGATCGCGCGGCCCGGATACGTGGAGGATCCAACGCCGCTCAACGAAAAACAGATCCGCGATCGCGTGCAGTCAATCATTGACACCCGGCGGGGCGCGGACCTGTTGCTCGCGCGGCCTGACGTGGACTCCCATCGCCTGGCCTACGTCGGCCACAGTTACAACGCCGAGACGGGGGCGTTTTTGAGCGGAATCGATCGCCGCTTCAAGGCCTTCGTTCTGATGGCCGGATCGCTTTCCGACCAGGTGTCGCTGCGCTCCAAGGAAATGCAGGACTACCGGCGGCGAGTGGGGGCGGCAAAGTTCGACGCGTTCATGGCCAAGTATGCCTGGCTCGACCAAGGCAGGTATGTGAGCCACGCAGCGCCGGCCGTGGTCTTCCTGCAATACGCCTCGCAAGAGGCGTTTCTCACGCCGCAACGCGACCGCGAATACGCCGCCGTGGTCAGCGAGCCCAAGCGCTTCAAACTCTACGATGCCCCCCATGCGCTGAACGCCGAAGCTCGCATGGATCGGGATGCATTCCTGGCGGAGCAACTGAAGCTGAAGAAGATTCCGCTCGCTGCGCTGCGAGGCGTGCCGGACCTGGTCCAGCCGCCGGAGCCGAAAGAGTAGGTTGTGGGGGGCCCCCTTGGCCCATAAGAGCCAAGATGAGGCGTTGGCGCTGAACCAGGCGCCTACTTCCCCGAACCCCGTTGCGAGCCAACGGAGGATACATCTTCTGGACCGCAAAGCCGTCAACGTGGATTTGTAAACGCTGCGCCGTTAGGGAGGATCTATCGCGCTGTCTGCCCGCAAATGTCAGCAACGCGCGTTTTGCGCCCACGTGGCGCATAGACTGCCGACGAGACAGCACAGCAGGCCCGAAACCGCGCACGTCTGAACGGCAGTTATTCGTCTCGATGCTGTTCTCCCGAGGGAGGTGTCTCGCTGTTGGGCTGACGGCTAAAGCGCTCTTTGAGGAGGCTGAACTTTTCGCGAACGGCGGCCTCCCGAGCGCGGATCTCAGCTATGAGACCCTCCGAAGGGCTGAGTACCTCGTTTATGTAGTCAAAGCAATGGTCGAAGGCTTGCCAACCGGCCGCTACGCTGATCACGATGACAAGGCGGGGAGAACGACTGCCTAAAACGGAGAACAGATGGGGTAGATCGTCGGTGAATGTTTTAATGGCAGACTTTAGCGTCTCCTCACCAAGATGTGCTTCAGCTTCACGGAGCGCTTGGAGGTTGTAGTTTTGCAGGCCGACCCCGTGACGGTATTTCAGTAGAAGGCAGTTTTCTTCCTTGCTAACTTCCTCGAATTTCGAGGCGTCACGGATAGTGTCGAGGGTCACGTTCTCATGTAGGCGAAAAAGCCTTGCCGTCGTTACTATTACTGGCACATGGAAGAAGATCATGTCCGAGTTCCCGAGGAGACGGAGAACCTGATGTTCGATAGCGCTGGCTAGCTTCGGCGCGAACCCGAACGCCAGCTGCGAGAGTGCTTGAGTAATCGCCTTATCGTTGGCTCCATCACTCGTTAGCTCCACCCCTTTCGAACAGCACGGGGCCAACGATCGCGGGAAGTCAGATTCGAAAGGAAAGGACGTCGCGACGAAGTGGTCGAAAGGATGTAGGAAAGCATTCGGGTACACTTCATCTGGGCCGCCAAAAACGTCCGGGGTGAACACCCACGTAACTGTTGGATGCCGATATTTGCACTCAATCATCAGCTCAAGAAAATTCTGGCCGCGGATGTACGCCGCGTCGATATCGTACGAGAACTGCTTTTCGTGCCCCTGTTCATCAGGCTTCAGGTACGTGTATTCGTGCGACGCGATGCAGCCACGGCTCTCGAGATACTTCTTGACATCGTTTTCGAGCGGCAGTCCTGTGCTGAGAAGCAAGTCCTTCCAAGACTTTGCCATTGGCCAGCTACACTCCTTTCCCAGCAACGGTCACGGTTGCTCCGTATCCCGGATTGCGATTCGATCCACTTGCGACCCCCGATGTTAACGAGAAAACATACACGCCACCTGACCGTGTTGTCGCCGACGCTTCCTCGTGCTTCACAATCAC
>Ga0335078_10003106_pt1 | contig 24807 bp, 24 predicted proteins | sample Lox_Sample_32_FD_206711 | JGI IMG/M metagenome (GOLD analysis project Ga0335078, IMG submission 206711) | Soil microbial communities from Loxahatchee National Wildlife Refuge, Florida, United States - Lox_Sample_3.2 | ecosystem: Environmental > Terrestrial > Soil > Wetlands | place: USA... | reverse complement strand
GGAATGTCGAATAATTGAGTACCGGATCGATGATTAACATCCGGTTGCGGTCGTAGTCACCCAACGCAAAGCCGGCTTCGTTGCTGCCGCGGAGTTCGAAACGTCCCGCGACTGGCCGCTCCTCAGACCCGAACCTCTGATACACCCGCGGCGCTTGCAGGACGACAGGTTCACCTTGGAGGGCGATGACGAGATTTCCGGTGTGATCGATGGTGACCTGATCCGCTCCGCGGAAACGCATCGTCACCCGCCGAGGATCGCTCCCCGGAGCCACTTCGAAGTCGGCTTCCAGCCGTCCGCGGTTGCCGTAATAAACCAGATCGATTCCAGGATAGACATCGTGGTAACGAACCCGGGCGTACTGCGGGATCCCACGATGCCACTGTGACGGATCATTGCCGATCAAGTAGTTGCTTTTCCCCGGCAATTCATCGGCTCCGCTCACCCCCGCACGGGGATTCGCCTGCGCCAATGCTATCGACAGCAGCGAAGCCGGGTTAGACCGCCCAGGCTTTGCGGATGAGGGCTGCAAGGCCAGCACGGCATCATCGCCGGTGAGGAACAACTCGTATCCTCGGCCGCGGGCGGTGAATTTTACTGCGGGATCGCTTTGCCCGCGGTTGGCTTCAAAAATCAAAGGGAGCTGTCCGTAAGCGACCCGAATCTGCTCAGAATTGAGTCGTGGCAGGCTGCGGGGAAAGCCGGGAACGGTTTCCCACACTCCAGGCCGGGATGCAGTAACTTGGGTGCCTGGGGCATAACGCAGACATGTGGCACCCAGAAAGAACACAAAAATGATTGCCAAAGGAATCCGGGATTGCAAACAGACCCTTCCCAGCCAACGACGATTCAAGCTCACTAGCTCCTCCGGATTTCCGGCTTCATGGGGAGATGAAAAATGGCGCACAACCAGCATTCCGACTCGCGCCCGCGAAGCGGCTTGCGGACTTGTCACCAGGAAATTTGCACGAAAATTAAATAACTACTTAAACATCTGACGGATAGCCTGTCAAGCCGGGGCAACTGCTCATCCCGCCTTTGGAATCATCAGATGCAGCGAGCACGGCGCCAAGATGCCGCCCAGACCCACAAAGTTCCGTGAAAAGAACGACTCGCGTGGGGCGGACAGCCTTGTCCGCTGCTTTTGATTTTGGTTTTCTAATTTCTGCCTATCTGTGAGCCATCAAGCAAACTTGCTGCAGGAAAGAACAGCGGGCACCATGTCCATAATGAGATCGACCTAAAGGCGGCGGACAAGAGTGTCCGCCCCATACCAGTCGTCCTACCGATTCTTCTTGAGCTCCTCGATCTCCGTCCGCAGGCGGGTATAACGGCGAACAAGATAAGCGAGATAGGCTATGTGGATAACCCAGGTGGCAATATAAGCAGCGTACAGGTAACTCATCGTGGACTCTCCACTACGAGCGATTCTAGGGCCTGGGCCTCTTCTACTTCCCGGCTCAGAATCTCCAGATGGTAGCGCGACCAGCACACCAGGGTCGCAAAGCAAGAGAAAGCCGCCCAGTTGATCAGCAGGATGTGCAACATACGGGGATCGATGGAACCGCCGCCGCCGATCACCGGCTGGGGATGCTGGGTGCGGAAAAACCAGATGGAAAAATAAACCAAAGGAACATCCAGGGCGCCAAAAATGGCAAGCACCGCCGCCAGCACGGGAGTTTGGCCGCTGCTGGAGAAACGCCGCAGAACGAGATAGCTGACGTAGATCAGCCACAACACAAGAGTGAGAGTCAGGCGCAGGTCCCAGGTCCACCAGATGCCCCACACCGGTCGCGCCCAGATGGGCCCGGTCACCAGGACGACGGTGCAGAAGACTACGCCCACCTCCGCTGAGGCCAGAGCAAGCGCGTCGGCTTTCGGATTGCGTCGCCCCAGGTACACAATGGACGCCACGAGATTCAGGAAAAACAGGGTGAATGCTGTCCAGGCGGAAGGAACATGGTAGTAAAAGATCCGCTGCACATCGCCCATAGTTTGTTCTGTAGGCGCCGAGATCAACGCTCCATAGAGACCGTAGCTAAGCAGAACGGCCGTCAGAATGGCGAGGATGGGGAAAGCGCGTTTCATTCCGCCTGCAGTACAAGCTCAAAGAGGAAGAGGCTAGCCATAGTAAACACCACATCGTAGGCCACGAGCAATACGATCCAGAAACGGGCGGAGAATTCTCCCGTCAGAATCGAGCTGGTGGCTTCCACCATGGCCAGTAATGCCGGGATCGTGATCGGGAAAAGCAGCAGGGGCAACATAATCTCGCGGCTGCGAGTTCGCACCGACATCGCCGCGAAGAACGTTCCATTAACCACGAGAGCCCAGGTGCCGAGCGCGGCTACGACGAACAGCTGATAAGCCGGTCCCAACGCGCGCAGGTTGTAAAAGACGATGAACAGCGGCGTCATCAGCGCTTCCAGCACTGTGACAAAGATGAAGTTCCCCACCGCCTTGGCCAAGAATAAAGAATTCGGGGGAGCGGGAGAAACCCGGTAGGCATCGAGGACCTGATTGCGCAACTCTCGTGCCCACGTCTGATTCAAGGCCACTACCGCCGCGAACAGGAAGGCTACCCACACCAATCCACCCGCGATGCGCCGCGACTCTTCGGCGGTAGGATCGAACGAAAAGCTGAAGATCACCACCACCAAAAGAGCAAAAAACAGCATGGCATTGATGGCATCCTTGGAGCGCCACTCCAAGCGGAGATCCTTGGCCAATGTCGCTCGGGTGATACCGGAGCTGCTCACAGGACCTCCAGGTGTTGGGTTTGCTTCACGATCTGTCCGGCTTCCATCCACACGAACTCGTCGGCCACACCGTCCAGCAGCGGCGCCTGGTGCGTGACCACAAAAATCGTCTTGCCGCCGTCGCGAAGTTGTTTCAGGAGGCCCGCCATTTCGCGAGCCGAACGCACGTCAACATTCGAGAAAGGCTCGTCAAGCAGCAGAATTCTTGGGTTGTTAAGCAAAGCCCGCGCCAGCGACATGCGTTGCCTCATGCCTTGTGAATATTGCCCGACCGGCCGTTGCAGAGCAGGATCAAGCCTGACGGAGCGGATGGCATCGGCGCAGCGCTGGTCGTCCGTGATTCCGTAGAGTCGCGCGAAGTAGCGCAGATTCTCCATCCCGCTCATTTCGTCGTACAGGAGCGAGGGATGTGCCATGTAGCCCATCTGCGAGCACACCGCGCGCAGATTGCTGGTGCCCAGCATCGAAATACTTCCTCGCGTGGGCTGGGCCAACCCGGCGAGCGAGCGCAGCAGCGTAGTCTTGCCGGCGCCATTGTCGCCGAGCACGGCGTAAAGCCGGCCGCTGGCGAACTCTGCGTTGATGCCGCGCAGAGCGGCGAAGCGCCCGAAGTGTTTCACCAGGTTAGTGACGATGATGTCGCAGGCATCAGGCATCGGATTGCAAGATAGCTGAAGGCGGAATGGAAGTCGAGAACGGCAGCGCCGAAACTAACTCTGTCATCCCGGGCGGAGCACGATGATTCGCGGAGCCAATCATCATGCGGAGTCGAGAGACCTGCTGTTTGGTTCTGCCTGACAGTGGGTATTAGTTCGACATGCCTGCGGATGCGCCACTCTGAACCTGAGTCATGCTCTTCGGCGGCTCGGTTGTCGGAGCTCCAGTTCCCGGTTGTTGAGGTGCGTACTTCGAAGCACACTTGGCCTGCAGCTGCTTGGCGTGGAAAACACCGTCGCGGCCGAAACTGCCGTCCGCCAAGGCCTGCGAATTGTCTTTGAAGGTATCGGGCGGAGCTTCCGTGCCGCTGTAAACCACCGGAAGAATCTGATCATTTTCGATGAGCATGAACTCCACCTGGGTGCCAGTGCGCCGGATCGAGCCGGGCTGAACGTTGCCGGCCACACGCAAGCGCTTGCTGTAAGCGCTATCCCCCATGCCGTGAAGCTCTTTGATGGTGACGTAGTAGCTCTTGCTCTCCTGCACACCGGTATATGCCAGGTAGCCCAGAGCCAAAAGGATGATGACCGTTGCACCGCCAAACTTCAGGTATTTGCTGCTTTCGCTGGACATAGAGAGACTCGCCCTTAGGAAGACTGTATTCTTCTCGATAAGGGGGGTCAAGAGTTCGTGTCCTTCCGCCTGCCGGTCTCACATGGCCTCAAAAGTAAAATCGATGCTTTTGGTCTCGTTGCCGGTTACGGTAACCTTTTGTGCAGCCGTGCCGAGCTTTTCATGCCACGCCGTGATCGTGTAGCTTCCGGGTGGCAGATTGCTGAGGTCGAAGCTGCCATCTTTTCCAGTCACCACGAAAAACGGGTGCTTGAAAACTGCCACGTAGCCGCGCATCCAGGGATGAACGTTGCACTTCACCGGAATCGCAACCTCTTCGCGAGCGAAGGATTCATCCACCTTGACGCCGGGGAGTTCGGCCCGGTTCCACTCGCGATTGTTGGCGGGGAGAGGATGGATGTTGTGAACGGTGGGGTCGTCGTTTACCACTTCCAGGGGCTGGTTTACTCTCATGGCCAGCACATGGGGCCGATACAGGCAGCCTTTCTGTTCTATGACTGCAGGCTCCGCCGGCGGATCGAAGTGTCGATCGCCAAGACCTTCGGAAACAAATACGATCACGTTCTCTAAGTCCCCCTTGGAATCGGCCACGATGTCCTGAGAAAACACCGGTCCGGAATGTTGTTTGGCACAGCTCGGATCGGCCGACATGTTGATCGGCTTCGCTTTGGGCACATTGCCCCCAATTTTGACGGTGCCTCTCACGCTCGCCGTACCGCCGCTCGCGACGGATGACGGGCCTCCCGCTCTTACGGCTTGAATGGCACAAAGACACACGATCGTAGTCGGGATTATGGCTAAGAACGAATTTTGCTTTTTCATGGCACACCTCCCTCCGGCGTGTCGAACGTCTGCGTGGAAAGCTCACGCCGGATAAGTCACCGTATGCGAGGCAAAGTCGGGGGTTGTCATGCCCAGGTAATTGACCAGTCATTGGGGAGTCATTTTTGTGTCACGGAATTACCGGCGGCGGCTGCGAGATGTTGGTGCGGATTGAAGCTCAACAAACAAGGCTGGACAGGCGTCCAGCCTTGAAGAGACTCACCACAAACTTACCAGACGCGGCAGGCGTTCTCGGCCACCATGGGCTGACCGGCTTTGCAGCCCCAGGCTTTCTGGAACTCGGGCATGTTTTGGACTACGCCATCGATGCGATATTTTCCCGGAGAGTGTGGATCAATCGTCACTAACATGCGGGAATATTCGGGGCGGCGTTTCTCACACCACACTCGTCCGAATCCCAGGAAGAAGCGCTGCTCGGGAGTGTAGCCGTCAATTTTCTGACTTTCTTTACCGGTCGTGTCTTCCGCGATCAGGTGCTCGAGGGCGTTGAAGGCGATCCGTGCGCCACCGTTATCGGCGGTGTTCTCCCCGAGCGTCAAGCGTCCGTTAAGCTTCAGGTCATCGACGGAGACGAAACTGCTGTATTCGTCGGCCACGCAACTGGCCCGCTTCTCGAACTCCTTGCCGTCCTCGGCCGTCCACCAGTCGCGCAGGTTGCCCTGGGGATCGAACTTGCGGCCCTGATCGTCGAAGCCATGGGTGAGTTCATGGCCAATTACCACACCAATGCCGCCAAAGTTCACCGCATCGTCCATGGACTTGTCGAAGAAGGGTGGCTGCAGGATGCCCGCCGGGAAGACGATTTCGTTTCGCGAACCGCTGTAATATGCGTTCACCGTAGGCGGAGTCATGCGCCACTCCTTGCGGTCGACCGGTTTGCCGATCTTGGCAATCTGCCACCGTGACTCGAACTCGTTTGCCCGCAAAAAGTTTCCCGCGAGATCGCCGCGCACGATGGTGAGCGAGCTGTAATCGCGCCAGACGTCGGGATAGCCGATCTTATTGCGAATGGCCTGAAGCTTGATTTTCGCCTGCTTCTTGGTTTCCTCGGTCATCCAGGGCAGGCTGCGAATGTCTTCGTCTAGGGATGTCTCGAGAGCATCGACCATCTTCAGCATGCGCTGCTTGCCTTCTGCGCCAAACGTCTCCTCAACATACTGTTGTCCCAGGGCCTCTCCCAAGGCTCTGTCGGTGGCGTCCACGCAGCGCTTCCAGCGGTCCTGGATCTCAGCCTGCCCGGTCAGAGCCTGCCGCAATTTGAAGTTGGCATCCACGAACGGTTTGGAGAGCCAGGGGGCAGTCTGGCTTATCAGGTGAAAGCTGACGTAGGTCTTTAGAGTATCCAGCGACTCGGATTCCACCACGCTATTCAGCTGCTTGAAGAAGTCGGGGTTGGAAACATTCATTTCCGCGAAGCCGGGCGCACCCATGGCGGTGAAGTATTGATTCAAATAAAGATCCGGCGCCAAACTGACGGCGGCATCACGCGCCATCTTGTGATCCTCATTCTTGGGATCGCGGCGGAGAGTCCGATCCATCGATGCCTTAGCCAACTCGGTCTCGACGCGCATGACCGTCTCGGCGGAAGCCGCTGCCTGCTGCGGAGTCTGTCCCGCCAATGTGAACAACTGGGTTGCGTACTCCACCGTCTTCTTGCGAATCTCGGCCGTCTTGGCGTCCTGTTTGAGATAGAAATCGCGATCTGGCAACGACAAGCCACCCTGATCGATGTCGGCGATGACCTGGCCTGCGTTGTGCAGATCGGGCCCGGGGTCGAAGATGAACAATGCGTTAGCTCCCATCAACTGGACACGGGCTATGGTGTCGATCAGGGAAGACTTATCCTTGATGGCGGCAATCCGGTCCAGTTCAGGTTTCAGAGGGTCAACACCCTTGGCGTCGGCTGCCTTCTCGTCCATGCAGGAGGCGTAATAATCTCCGATCTTTTGCTCCACGGCAGTCCGTCCGGGGCGATCCACGGCAGCCTTGTCCAAAATATCCCGCAGGATGACTTTATTGCGTTCATCCAGGTCGGTAAAGCTCACCCATGCGGCCCGGTCGGCGGGAATCTCCGTGTTCTTGATCCAGTTGCCACAGGCATATTGGTAGAAGTCGACGCAGGGGTCAACGCTCTTATCGATGTTCTCGACGCTGAAGCCCGGCCCGGGCTTCGAACTGGATGTTTGAGCCAGGATGGGAAGCGTGGATGCGAGCAGCGAGACCGCTAGAAAACGGTAGAAGCGCATAGTTTCCTCGGGGAATGGAGCGAGCGATTCTAAGCCCAAGACATTTGGACGCGCAACCTTGCGAGAGGTAACCAATCTCCGCGGCGTATAATCTTAAGTCTCAACAAAAATTGTCAGGGGTGGTTGGATCATGGTTTCTACGAATGGCAAGAATGGGCAGAGTGTCCCCCGGCCGCGTGCCGAGTGGATTGCGCGGCGCAAGGCGAAGAATACCGACGGAAACTTTTCGCAGATGCACTATGCCCGGGCGGGGGTGGTAACTGAGGAAATGGAGTATGTGGCCCTCCGCGAAAAACTATCGCCGGAACTGGTCCGTGAGGAAGTTGCGCGGGGACGGATGATTATTCCCGCCAACATCCACCATTCCGAACTGGAGCCGATGTGCATTGGCGTGGCTTCGTTGTGCAAGATCAATTCAAATATCGGGAATTCCGCGGTTACTTCCAACATCGACGAAGAACTGAAGAAGCTGCACACTTCGGTTCACTATGGCGCCGATACGGTCATGGATCTTTCCACCGGCGGGAATATTCATGAGATTCGCGAGGCCATCCTGCGGCACTCTCCCGTGCCCATCGGTACCGTGCCCATTTATGAGGCGATCTCGCGGGTAAAGCGGGTGGAAGACTTGAATGCCGGCGTGATGTTGGAAGTAATTGAGGAACAGGCCGAGCAGGGCGTCGATTACATGACTATCCACGCCGGTGTGCTCATGCAATACCTGCCCATGGTTTCGAAGCGCATCACGGGAATCGTAAGCCGCGGCGGTGCAATTCTCGCACAATGGATGGCACATAACCGCAAACAGAATTTTCTCTACGAGCACTTCGACGCGATATGCAAGATTTTCGCCAGACATGACGTTAGCTTCTCACTGGGCGACGGCTTGCGTCCCGGCTGCATCGCCGATGCCAGCGACGAAGCCCAGTTTGCCGAACTGAAGACACTCGGCGAACTGACCAAGAAGGCCTGGGAGTACGACGTGCAGGTGATGATCGAGGGGCCGGGCCACATCCCGATCGATAAGATCAAAGAGCAGGTGGATAAAGAAAAAGAGCTGTGCTACGAGGCTCCTTTCTATACATTAGGCCCGCTGGTGACAGATATCGCTCCCGGATACGACCACATCACATCGGCCATCGGCGCCGCCATGATCGGCTGGCACGGGGCGGCGATGCTGTGCTATGTGACCCCCAAGGAACATCTGGGATTACCCAACGACAAAGACGTGAAAGACGGCATCATCGCTTATAAAATCGCCGCCCACGCCGCCGATATCGCCCGCCATCGGCCGGGAGCTCAGGAACGTGACGATGCTCTGAGTTACGCGCGTTACAAATTTGACTGGGAAAAACAGTTTGCGCTCTCCCTCGATCCCGAGACAGCGCGGTCCATGCACGATGAAACTCTGCCCGACGAGTCCTACAAAGAAGCCGCCTTCTGCTCCATGTGCGGCCCGAAATTCTGCTCCATGAATTATTCGAGCAAAGTAGACGAGTACAACAAAGAGGTTCACGGATTAGAAAAGAAGGACTACTCGGAACTGGTAGACAAGCTGGTTAAGATCGGGTGAGCCGCTATCTGGAGGCGCGAAATGAGGAGCGTTGCGTTCGCCGCCGGGTTACTCGCCCTTAATGCGCTGGCCTTCGGCGCTGACCGGAGAGGCACATACGACTCCTGCTGCCACAGTGCAACCTTCCATCTAAGAGCATCTTCTCCCCAGGAACCGAGCGACGAGATTACGCTCCAGGTCTATTTCGGCGGTCTGTCCCTCAATCGCTACATTGCCGGTGCAGATTGGTGGAACGCGCAAGGCAAGCGATGTTCGAGATCGGATCAATGCGAAGAAACAAAAGCGGCAAAACTGCAATTCCAGAAGATCACCGACAAACGAGTTTCAGGAAATTATGTGTTTGAATCCAACCAGGGCCGCATCGAGGGGCAATTCTCCGTAAAGCGACGGCACCAGGGTAAGCCCTGCATTTGCGAATAGAAGCGCGCTGTGGCGCCTCTCCGTTGCATGTGTTCCCGGGCGGGGCTACGAAGAGCTCTGGAGCGGTATCTGAACTTCATTGCCGGGCGGGCACCTGCGCTAAGCCATTCTAAGCCCGGAAATCCGCGGCCCCGTCCCAGATCAACTGCACGGCGATGGCCAGCAGCAAAAAACCGAAAATGCGGTTGATGGCGCCAGTTGCCCCTGGGCCGAGGCGCTTGACCAAAGGACCGCCAAGACGCAGAAATAGATAAACGACCGCTCCCAGCGCGGCGATCCCAATCACCATTCCCAGATAGGCGATCATGCTGTCGGCGTGCGCTGCCAAGCCCATCACCACGCCTATGGAGCCTGGGCCCGACAACATGGGCATCGCCATCGGGGTAAGGGAAATATCTTCTTTGGTAGCGGCCTCTGTCGTCTCCGCGGCCGTGATCCGGCTGTTCCCGGTGACCATGCCCCAGGCGGTATTGGCAACGATCAGGCCGCCCGCAATCTTCAGTACCGAAAGCGAAATGCCAAAGAAGATGAGCACGAATCGTCCAAAGAACAAAAAGACCACCAGAATTGAAATCACGTAAATCGCAGTTTTGAGCGCCGTCTGATTGCGCTCCGCCGGGTCGAAGTCGGAGGTGAGCGAGAAAAACAGCGGCACTCCGCCGAAAGGATTCACGATGGGAAACAACGCCAGGAAAGTTGCCACCGCCGCCAGAGGCAGGTCATGCAAGAAATGCTGGATGGCGTGGGCGGGCGTCATACGCAGAAAAGCTTACCAGTAATAATCGGCACGAACTACGTGAACGGGGGGGCCGAGCCTACCTAGTTCCGCCTAGCGCTGCTCCAACACTTTCGCAGCCCTGTCTAATCCTGCGGCCAAAGCATCGACTTGCTCCCGGATAAGCATGAGATCATGTTTGTCGATGGCCTCATTGATGCCGGGAATCACCACCGGGGCGTAACCCGTGTATTCACCCGGAGCATAGATGGCATGGCGGAACCATGGCCGATTGGGCAGGCCGTCAGGAATCAGCAGCGCGCGTTCTGCGCGAACCAACTGCTCGTTGATCCGGGCGGGATCGTTGGGAAGATTTCTTTGCCGCGACAGAATTTTCTTCCCGGCCTGTTCGAAGCGGGCGGCGGCCTCAGCGGCATCGGTAAAGTTCAACGCTTGAGCGCCAAACTGCGCTGCCGCCTTCTTCCTGGCGCCGTCGATATAGTCGGCGATCTCCTTGCCATATTCTTCGTAGTCATACGGGAGTACATCAGCATCGGCCATGCGCAGCAGTTCAAGACCTAATACTCGGGCCATCTCCTGCTCATAGAGGAAATCGGGATCGGCAAATTTCCGGAACCAGTCGAAATTATCGAACGCCGAGTGATACACGCCATAAGACCCGCTCGAGGTTATATCGATCGAGGGCACACCCAGATGCTGCAGAAACACGGTATAGTCGGATCCCCCGCCAAGATCGCCGACCGGCACTTCTCCCTTCTGCTGTGAAGCCGGGAGGTGACCGGTATCCCCGACCGCCTCCGTGGGCGTAGCGTCCGCCCCCGGCTGGTTGGCTTTTTGCCAGCTGTCATAGACGCTGCCACCCTTCGGGCTGGAGACAACTTTTGTGATGTCCCGCAGAAATTGCTTCAGGCTGGGAACGGACGACGCCCCGAACTTCGTCCCGGACACGGCGACATCTACGTTGAAGTAGGCAGCGGCTTCGGCCAGTTCGTTCTCGTGCTGCTCTCCCCACTCGGTGGAACCGATCAGACCTTCCTCCTCGGCGTCCCAGCTTCCCAGAATGATCGTGCGCTTCGGCTTCCACCCCGTCTTCAGCAACTCACCCAACCCGTGGACCGCCTCCAACATGGCCGCAGTACCGCTATTGGGATCGCATGCCCCAAACACCCAGGCATCGCGATGGTTTCCTCCGACCACCCACTGATCGGGAAAGTCGGTGCCGCGTACGCGTCCAATCACATCCCAAATGGTGCGGAATTGATAGTCCTGTCTCAGGTGCAGCTTCACTTTCACCGGGCCTGGGCCGACGTGATAGGTAAATGGCAACGCTCCCTGCCAGTCGCGAGGTGTATCCGGCCCTCCCAAATGTTCGAGGATCGGCCAAGCGTCTGCGTAGGACAACGGCGTGCTGGGAATCCGGGGCATTTGCGCCGACTGGTCCGGCGCGGTTCGTTTGGCATCGGGGAGTCCCGGCAGTGAGGCCACGCCGGGCGTAGTGGGATCGCCGGCAAACATGAACATGTAGCCAATCGAGCCGCGCTGCACGCCCGTCGCCGGTCGCCATGGTCCTTGAGGATAGCTGTCGCCGCGGCGCCAACCGTCGTCTGCGGGGTCAGAGTAAATCAGCAGTGCCGCGGCTCCACGCTCCTGCGCGAGCAGGGCCTTCACTCCACGGAAATTCTGGCCGTAGCGGGTCAAAACGATTTTTCCATGCAGGTCGATGTTCAACTGCTTCAGCTTGTCAAAGTCCTCCGGCGAGCCATAGTTGGCGTAGACGACCTCTGCTTCCGCATCGCCCGACGGCGACATGCCGTTATATGCCGTGACTACGCGCGGGTCGTCTGCCATGGTGTCGCCGTCCACATGTTCGCGAGTCGGGCCATGCATGGAGACGCCGACAGGGGCAGTGACGTCCACGCTGATTTCCGACGGGTAGTTGAGCCAGACGCGGTATTCGACGAGTTCTGTATCGAGGCCGGCGTCGCGGAATTTTTTTGCCACATAGTCGGCCGTGGCTTTGTCCTCGGGTGAAGCAGCGATGTGCGGCGCCTGGGTAAGGATGCGCAGGTGTTCCCTGGCAAGCTTGGGATCAGGAACCGCAAGAAAACGGCTCTCCAGTGCTGCCTCGGCTTCGGGATGGCGAAAGCCGGAGATCGGCGCCGCCGTACTCGAGCCATTGGGCTCCGGCGAAATCAATCCCAGAAAAAGAATTGCGAGTAGGAAAACTGGCAGAACTTTCATCGAACTCCTGAGCAGCAAGATCATCTTCAGGCCTGGCCCGCCAAGATCGCACCTAATGTTATCGCAAGTGATGCAAGACGAGGCCAGTATCGAGAAGATAAACTATTTCCATGGTCGTAAAGGACGCAACCCAGCGATTCTCGTCTCGTGTCGGCAATTATGTTCGGTTTCGGCCGGGCTATCCACCGGAAGTAATCGATCTCTTGAGGGAAGCCTGCGGTCTTACTCCCGGCGCAGTCATTGCCGACATCGCTTCCGGCACCGGTATTTTCACTCGCATGCTTTTGCAAAACGGCAACCGTGTCTTTGGGGTCGAGCCCAATCCTGAAATGCGGCGAGCCGGAGACGAGTTCTTGGCAGCGTATCCAGGATTCACCAGCATCGCCGGAACCGCGGAGGCCACGACACTTCCCGGCCACAGCGTCGATCTGGTAACGGCGGCGCAGGCGGCGCACTGGTTCGATCGCGAAAAGGCGCGCAGCGAATTCGTGCGAATCCTCAAGCGCGGCGGATGGGTGGTCTTGATTTGGAACGAGCGAAAAACGAACGCGACGCCGTTTCTGCGGGATTACGAGCAGCTGCAACTTACCTACGGCACCGACTATCAGGAGGTACGCCACGAACGGACGAGTGCTGAAATTGCGGATTTCTTTGCACCTTCGGTGTTTCGTGAGCGCGTTTTCAGTATGAGTCAGGAGTTCGACTATGCGAGCTTAGAGGGGAGGTTGCTCTCGTCTTCTTACAGTCCGCCGCCCGAGCATCCGCAACATAAGCCGATGTTGGTCGAACTGCAACGCATCTTCGTGACGCATCAAGTGAATGGGCGGGTGTTGGTGGATTACAACACGCGCGTGTTCTACGGGCAATTGGAACACTGACCGTGTGGGGCGGATAAGAGTGTCAGCCCCACACAGATCTTCTGCAGTAAGCTAAGCTATACTCCGATTCCCCGGCCATGCGGCATCTTCTCTACTCCAGTTTGATTTTTCCCTTGGTGTTGGTTGCGTTCCTCCCAAACACACCTCCAGTGCCCCGGTTCGTGGACGTCGCTAAAGAAGCCGGACTCACCGTCTCGCACATTTCCTCGCCGGAGAAACACTACATCGTGGAGTCGATGAGCGGCGGCGCCGGGCTCATTGATTGCGACAACGACGGCAGACTCGACATCATCACGGTGAACGGCTCTACAGTCGAGCGCTACAGGCAGGGTGGCGATCCGCTCATCACGCTTTACCACCAGGACAGCAATTTCAAGTTCAGGGACATCACCGAGTCTGCCGGCCTGATGCGCAAAGGCTGGGGTATGGGCGTTGCAGTCGCCGATTATGACAATGACGGACTGCCCGACATTTACGTGACCAGCTACGGAGGCAATGCGCTCTATCACAATCTGGGCGCATGCAAGTTCGAAGACGTGACCGATAAAGCAGGGGTTGCCGGCGGTGGCTTCAGCACCGGTGCGGCCTGGGCCGACTACGACCGCGACGGAAACGTCGACCTGTTTGTCTCCCGTTACGTGCATTTTGATATGGACAAGCTGCCTAACTTCGGCAAGAACGAGAAAAACTGCAGCTTCCGCGGCGTCCCTGTGCAGTGCGGGCCATGGGGCATGCTGGGCGAGACGGATCTGCTTTATCACAACCGCGGTGACGGCACCTTCGAAGAGGTTTCCCGGAAGGCCGGAGTTGACGACGCCAACAAGTACTATGGCCTGGGAGCGATCTGGGGCGACTACGACAACGACGGCTGGCCCGACCTGTATGTGGCCAATGATTCAGGGCCGAACTACCTTTATCGCAACCGGCACGACGGAACTTTTGAAGAAGTTGGCATGTTGTCGGGTGCGGCGGTGAGCCCCGATGGCCAGCAGCAGGGATCGATGGGCGTTGACTGGGGAGATTACCTGCACGATGGACGGCTTTCGATGTTCGTAACCAACTTCACCGAGCAGCCCGACGCTCTGTATCGCAACCTGGGCGCGCAAGGGTTCTCTGACGTCAGTTATGCAGCCAAGCTGGCGCGGCCGACTTACGAATCAGTTGGCTGGGGCACCGGTTTTTTCGACATGGACAACGATGGATGGCTCGATCTGTTTATAGCCAACGGCCACGTCTATCCCCAAATGGACGAAGTGCGCGGGTCGGTTCCCTACCGCCAGCCGATGCTGCTGTTCCGCAATCGCCGTGACGGAACCTTTGAGGATGTCTCAGCAGCGCTGTCTGCAATCCCAGAAGCGTCCCGCCGGGGTGCAGCTTTTGGAGATCTCAACAATGACGGGAACGTGGACATCGTTGTCATCAATACGGGGGAGCCTCCGTCTCTGCTGATGAACAAAACTCAAAGCCGGAATCATCGAGTCCTGTTCCGGCTGGTGGGGATGAAAAGCAATAAATCAGCCATTGGCGCGCGAGTCACCGTGAAGTCCAGGAAGCTGGCGCAGCTCAGTGAAGTGCGTGCCGGAGGGAGTTTCCTATCCCAGAACGATCCACGCCTGCATTTTGGCCTGGGTGCAGAGAGCAAAATCGACGAAATCGAAATCCGCTGGCCGAGCGGGAAAGTGGAAATTCTGCACAATGTTCCAGCGGACTGCATCTACACGATCGTCGAGGGCGAGGGCATCCAGCGCAAGATAGCCTTGCCTGGGCTTTGAGAAAGCTGCTCTCCCTCTTCTCTGTCGTTAAACCGGTGGTCGTAGGCGCCCGGCTAGTATCATAGACGGTTTATCGGTTCGCCATGCTCCCCTTCAAGCTGGTTTACAGCGATGATTATTACCTGCCCATCGGGGCGCACGTCTTCCCGGCGGAGAAGTACCAACGGATTCACCAGCGGCTGATCGACACGGGAGTTGCTGAGGCGAGTGACTTCCTGACGCCGCGGCCCGCATCTGATCAGGACATCCTCCTGGTGCATACCCCGCAATACGTCGAAAAGCTGAAGAGCGGAACCTTGTCTGCCCGGGAAGAGCTGGAGATGGAAATTCCCTATTCACCGGAGCTGGTGAGAACGTTCTGGCTGTCCGCCGGGGGATCGATTCTCGCGGCTGATCACGCCCTGAGCGACCGGGTTGCCTTTAATATTGGGGGCGGGTTCCACCACGCTTTCCCCGACCACGGCGAAGGCTTCTGCATGATCCACGATGTAGCTGTCGCGATCCGCCGCCTGCAGCGCGAGGACAAGATTCGCCGCGCTATGACTGTGGATTGTGACGTCCACCAGGGTAACGGCACGGCAGCCATTTTTGCCGGCATGCGAATTCCAATTGCCCCTTTGCCCTCGACAGCGGCAGCTGTTCTCGCTCCATCGGCGCCGGCCAAGGTACGCAACGCTCACGCCGGCGACGTATTCACCATCTCATTGCACCAGGAAAACAATTATCCGATGTGGAAACCGCCGTCTTCGATCGATGTCGACCTGCCAGATGGAACCGGCGACGATGATTATCTGGCCTGGCTGGACAACGCCCTTAGTTCCGGATTGCGCCAGTTCGAACCGGAACTGATCTGCTATATCGCCGGCGCCGATCCCTACCGTGAAGATCAACTCGGCGGGCTGGCGTTGACGATCGAAGGCCTCAAACGCCGCGATGAACTGGTGTTCCGCGTGGCCCACGCGCGGGACATTCCGGTAATGGTGACTTACGCCGGGGGCTACGCCCGGCGCGTGGAGGACACAGTCACCATTCACTGCAATACGGTCAGCGCTGCCAAAGAAATCTTTGCGAAACAGTTTCCGCGTCGAAACAGTTGACCGGAAAGAAGGCCAAATCGTGACTCAGAGCACCAACCAGTTAGCCCGCACCGGGCTCCAGTACTCGCTTGGCATCGTGCTGGTTTACGAATGCTCCCGCCTGCTGTTTTACTCCGGTGGAGCTCGAAGCCATTTGCCGCACGTACTCGTACTAGCCATCGCCGCAGTCGAACTGTTGGGCGCAATCCTGTTCCTGCTGCCGCCGACAGTTGTTGCCGGAGGACGTCTTCTACTGGCAGTTTTCGTCTCAGCGGCGGTCGTTCATATCCTGCACGGCCAGCCTGACGTCGGATACTTGCTTATTTACGCGATGGCCGTACTGACCGTGATCACCAGCGGGTGAATTCGCTTCTCAGGACGCCTTGGTTCCCTGATCCATCACATAGACTCGCCCCGGCGCCGCCGTCTGGATTTTGTTCTGGTCGAACGATTCCTTGATGCGGCGGCGAAGTTCGCGGCTCACTCCATACTGTTTGGTCGGAAGAGTCTTCACCAGCATCAGATATTCGGCCTCGCCATTGCCCACGCGGTCGATACCCGGCACTTGAATATCACTGACGATGTCGTTTGCAAACGCCGGGTCGTTCCGTAAATCCTGCCCGATCTGCTGCAGCAATTGCACGATGCGGTCGCTGGGTTCGCTGTAAGCAACCACCACTCGCATGGTGATCTGCGACCAGTCCCGCGTGGTGTTGGAGACGATGGTGATCTGACTGTTGGGGACGGTGTGGAGCGTGCCATCGTCATCGCGCAACACGGTGCGCCGCAGCGTCATCTCCTCTACAGCTCCCTTCACACCGGCGATGCGAATGTTGTCACCGATATCGTACTGATTCTCGAGCAGAATGAAGAATCCGTTGATGAAATCATGCACCAGCGTCTGCGCCCCGAAACCGATAGCCAGGCCAGCTACGCCAGCGCTGGCCAGCAGCGGTCCCAAATTGAGGCCGAGCAATGGCAGAATTTCCAGGGCGGCGACGAACAGAATGATAAAAACCCCGATGCTGGTGATGACGCTGGCCAGGGTTCGCACTTGCTGGGCGCGCAGTCCTGAGGGCAACTTGCGGGTCTGCAAGGAGGCCACCTGCCCGGTGATCAATTTCAGCAGACGGATGACCACGAAGGAGGCGACAGTGACCAGAACGATCTTGGGCACGTCGTGGCGCAGAAAGGTGCGCGCATCTTCGCCCCACCCGCGCAGCAGTTCCGGCAGGTTTCCTTCCGGAATGGACAACAGCGACAGAAAACGCATGGCTCCGGGCGCGATTATAACAAGCAGGAAGGGGTCGTGGATTGCGGCCTGACCTATAATCTACCCATCCCTGGCTGTACCGAGGTGACTGTGCGCTTCAGACGATCTGCTTCGCTATTTTGCGTCGTGCTTTGCCTCCTGCTACCGCTCTGGGCCAGAGGACAAACTCCGCAACCCCCCGTTCCCAACCCCAGCTTCCCTTCTCAAGGACCAACCACCGATCAGGAAACGCAAGATCGGATTCAAAGGGAAATGGCCAAGAAAGCCAACCAGGAGCGGCAAGCTCAATTGCGGCGGGACACGGAACATCTTTACAAATTGGCTACCGAGCTGAAGGAATATGTGGACAAAACCAATGCAGACACCTTGTCGGTGGATGTGATCCGCAAAGCCGATGAGATTGAGAAACTCGCCCGCAGCGTAAGAGACAAGATGAAAGGCCAGTGAGCACGAACCCAGTTCAGTTGCCTCGGCCTCAACCGGGCAATAAGCACAGCTGCAGGTTGCCAAACACGTCTTTTCACAATTGGGATTTTGGAATAAGATTGCAATCGAGTTTCAACTAAAGAGCGGCATACTTGCCTTTACCACAAACAGAAACGCCCGGACGGCTGCAAGCCGAGCTTATGTCGCGTGGCTTGCGCATGACCCGGCAGCGCCGCACCATCCTTTCGGTGGTCGAAACCGCCAAGCAGCACCTGGATGCGAGTCAACTGTTGCGCCGTGCCCGCAAGCTCGACCCGCAGATTGACCGCGTGACCGTCTACCGCACTCTCAGCCTGCTCAAACGGCACGGCCTGGTCGATGAACTGGACCTCATGCACATGCAGGGCGAAAAGCATTATTACGAACGCCGTCCGCAGCGCGATCATATTCACATGGCCTGCCTGCGTTGCGGCAAGATCATGGAATTCGAGAGCGATCTGTTTGACCGCCTGAAGGGGCAAATCCAGCGCGATTGCCAATTCCACATCGTAGTCAGCCGGTTAGAAGTTGGCGGATATTGCTCGCAATGCCGCGCCGGCAGTCAATGACGACCTACTATTGCATCTGATTGCAACAATCCTGAAACGAAAAATGCGGCACCTCTCTTGACCGGGCACTGCACCCGACCGTACGATAAAGTCTCGCTTCTATAGATGCAACTGAGTTGCAAGTATGAAAAACCCTTCATCCGCCGCCCTCTGCCTTCTGGTACTGGTCCTGACGACCATGGCCGCCTTTGCCCAGGAACGGCCCTACTTCGTCACTTACTCCCATGAGATGGAGGAACCCGGCAACCTGGACATCGAACTGTTCAACGCAGTTGGCCATCCGCCCGGCGGCAACCTGTTTCTGGGGTCGAATATCGAGTTCGAGTACGGGGTTAAGGCGTGGTGGACTTCGGAGTTTTATCTCGATGGCCAGTCTACGCAAAACGACAGCACCATCTTCACCGGCTTCCGCTGGGAAAATCGAATTCGCCCCCTGCTGGCGGAGCATCGCGTCAATCCCGTGATTTACATGGAGTATGAAAACACCAGCGCCGACAAAGCCTTGCGCGAGATTGTCGGACACGACGGCGTCCCGGATTTTGCCGAATCGAACGCCATGGCTCGCAAGGACGTGGAGCGGGAGATGGAGTTGAAACTTATCCTGGGGAGCGACACCCACGGCTGGAATATCAGCGAAAACATTATCGCGGAGAAAAATCTGTCGGACGATCCCTGGGAATTCGGCTACGCCTTGGCCGCCAGCCGGCCATTACGATTCGCCGCCAGCGGTCGCAAGTGCGCATTTTGCCGGGAAAGGTTTCAAGCGGGCGTCGAGATGTACGGCGGACTCGGCGACCGCCACAGTTTTGGGCTGCACGATACTTCGCACTACGTGGGACCAACCATGAACTGGACCGCGCCCAACGGAACTACCTTATCCTTTTCTCCCCAGTTCGGATTAAACGATTACAGCATCCCCCATCTGTACCGCTTCGGCATTTCCTATGAGATCGAACAATTCCTGAGCATATTTCACCGGGGTGGCCAATGAATCGCATCCTGCCACTTGCACTTCTGGTGGGTTCGCTACTGCTCAGTGTCATCGCCTTTGCCGCAGCCGACGGCGCCTGGCTGACGCGAGTGCCCGCCAAAGATCACGAGCGAAGAAACCCCTACCAGGACCAGCCCGACGCGATTTCCGCAGGCAGGAGAATTTTCGTGGAGCACTGCGCGCACTGTCATGGCGAGAATGCGGAAGGGACCAAAAAGCGGCCTCCCTTAAGAAGTCAGCGAGTACAGCAGCAGGCCACGGAGGGCGACCTCCACTGGCTGTTGTTCAACGGAAACATGAAGAAGGGCATGCCATCATGGGCCAAACTTCCTGACCAGCAACTATGGCAGGTAATCGCCTACGTGAGGACGTTGCACGAGTAGCGTGGTCGAATGAAACATGTCAGTATTGCCGCTCTCATCCTGCTTCTCGGCATACAATTCATTCCCGTTGGCGCTCACAATTCCGCACCCGTCGCGGGGAAGTCAATCTACGAGGCCGAACCCGTTCCGGACGCGGTGCGAACGATTTTCCAGACGTCGTGCAGCGACTGCCATTCCGACCAGACCCACTGGCCCTGGTACAGCCACCTAGCTCCGGTTTCGTGGCTGGTGGTTCACGACGTCCATTCCGGCCGCAGGCACTTCAACTTATCGGAATGGGGCAATTATTCGTCGAGGAAGAAAGAGCAGACTCTGGAATCCATTTGCGAGCAAGTCACCAACGGCGACATGCCCGACAGCAAGTATGCCTTCATCCATCGTAAAGTCCGGCTCACGCAGGATCAGCTCGACGCCCTTTGCGCATGGGTGGAAAGCGCGCACTGAAGAGTTCGGTGTGGGGCGGACACTCTTGTCTTGCCGATTTACGGGCACTCGGGCGAAACCCTCACTTCCCGGCTGCGTGCGCGGCAGTATCCAGTTCTCCGCCGATCCGCATACCGTAAAACGAACGATAAACGAAAGTGAAGGAAACCACAAAAAATGCGAGCGCCAGCAGATGTGCCAACATCGGTCCCGATTCCGTCAGTTTGACCGCTAGTTCCACCGCCAGCAAACCGAACAGCGTAGTGAACTTGATGACCGGATTCAGGGCCACGGAAGATGTGTCCTTGAAAGGATCGCCCACGGTATCTCCAACCACCGTCGCATCATGCAGCGGCGTGCCTTTCTGTTTCAGCACGACTTCCACAATTTTCTTGGCGTTGTCCCAGGCAGCGCCCGCATTGGCCATGAAGATTGCCTGGTAAAGACCGAAGACGGCGATCGAGATCAGATAGCCGATGAAGAAGAACGGCTCCACAAAGGCGAAACACAGGGTGCCGAAAAATACCGCCAGAAAGATGTTCAACATCCCCTTCTGCGCATACTTGGTGCAGATCTCAACCACCTTTTTGCTGTCGGCGACGGAAGCTTTTTCCACTCCCTCCAGTCTTATGTTGGCCTTGATGAACTCGACCGCGCGGTAAGCGCCGGTGGTAACGGCTTGGGTGGATGCGCCCGTGAACCAATAAATCATCGCCCCACCCGTAATCAGCCCCAGGAAGAAAGGCGCATGCAACAGGGAAAGGTTATTCACGTTTTCGGTCAACCCGTTGGTGAGCGCCATGATGATGGAGAAAATCATGGTAGTGGCCCCGACCACCGCCGTTCCAATCAGCACCGGCTTGGCGGTTGCCTTGAAGGTGTTGCCCGCGCCGTCATTCGCTTCCAGCAAGTCCTTGGCACGTTCGAAGTTCACATCCATGTTGAAGTCGCGTTTGATCTCCTGCTTCACATTCGGGACCTGCTCAATCAGCGAAAGCTCGTAGACGGATTGCGCATTGTCGGTTACCGGGCCGTAGGAATCTACTGCGATGGTCACGGGCCCCATGCCCAGAAAGCCGAAAGCCACCAGCCCGAAGGCGAAAACAGCGGGAGCGGCCATCGAAGCTCCCAACCCCTGCAAGCTGAAGTAGTAGGAAATGGACATCAGCGCTACCATGGCCAGCCCCAGGTAGTAGGCCGAGAAGTTACCGGCGACGAATCCCGACAGAATTCCGAGCGACGCCCCGCCTTCCTTTGCCGAAGTCACCACTTCGTTCACGTGCCGCGATTCAACCGAAGTAAATACCTTCACCAGTTCCGGGATCACTGCGCCCGCCAGCGTGCCGCAGGAAATAATCGAAGCCAGTTTCCACCAAAGCGTGGTGTCTCCACTGAGCTCCGGCACAATGATCGATGAAATCAAGTAGGTAAGTGCGATCGAGACCACCGAGGTGATCCACACCAGCCAGGTCAATGGTGTCTCAAAGTTCATCTCGTCAGCGTTGCCAAATCTGGCCTTGGCAATGCCTCCGTTAATGAAATACGCAACCGCGCTGGCCACCAGCATGGCGATGCGCATGACGAAGATCCAAACCAGCAGTTGCACTTGAGTGGTCGGGTTCTTGACCGCCAGCAGAATGAAAGTAATCAGGGCCACGCCGGTCACGCCATAGGTTTCAAATCCGTCAGCGCTGGGACCAACGGAGTCACCGGCGTTGTCGCCGGTGCAGTCGGCGATCACGCCGGGATTACGTGCGTCGTCCTCTTTGATCTTGAACACGATCTTCATCAAATCCGAGCCGATGTCGGCAATCTTGGTAAAAATGCCGCCGGCAATACGCAGAGCCGCCGCTCCCAGCGACTCGCCGATGGCGAAGCCGATGAAACAGGGACCGGCATAATCTCCGGGAATAAAGAGAAGGATGATGAGCATCATCAGCAGTTCGACGCTGATCAGCATCATGCCGATGCTCATGCCCGCTTCCAGCGGAATCTGATAGATGGGATACGGTTTTCCGCTGAGTCCGGCAAATGCGGTGCGTGAATTGGCGAAGGTGTTCACCCGAATGCCGAACCAGGCCACGCCATAACTGCCCGCCATGCCCACAATGCTGAACAGCAAAATAATCGGAAGCGTGACCGCGATCGGTTTGTCCGGCACCGGCGCCAGCACGCCGAAATAGAGAATGATGGCGACTGCTACAAACACCCACAGCAGCAGCAGGAATTTTCCCTGTGTGACCAGGTAAGTTTTGCAGGTTTCATAGATCAGCTCGGAAATTTCGCGCATGGCGCGATGCACCGGCAGATTTTTCAGCCGCGTATAGATGGCAAGGCCGAAACCCAGGCCGAAGACACAGAACAGAATTCCAAGCGTGAGCAGCCGGTGGCCATCCATGCCGAGAAACGACACCGACGAGAGATCAGGAAGCTTGAGGCTGGCTTCGCCGCCACCTTCTGGCGCCGGCTGGGCGAAAGCGGCCGCTGCCAGAACCGGCAGCGCCATCGCGATGGCTACGGTCTTGATCAAACGGCATGGTTGAGACACAAGTTGAGCCAACCAGTTGCGCATGGGAATCCTCCAACATTCGGATCTTCAGGATGACTACGGGTTCAGCACCTCGACCGGCACACCGAACCCCGAGGCACTCCCCTCAGGGAGATCGCCGGGAGCGCATTGCCGGAGTTCCGAACACGCTTCCACCGCAAGACTTGAACAGGGATGCTGAGCTTGGCCGCGTCGGATGTTCAGTTTGCCGTGCACAGCACGGGCGTCTGTGCTCGCCGGGGCCGCAGGAGAGATTGCTCCTTCCCAAGGTCGACCGGCAGCAAGACTCGTATTTATAACATGTTAGCCAGAGGCGGTCAAACTGGTAGAGGGCCTGCCCGAGGGCTCGAGAACGGGACAGATTCTCGGATTCTATATACTTCGCTGCTGACATATGCCACCGGCTACTCCATCCCGCCTCGCCTACATCGACTGGATGCGCGGTCTGGCTTGTCTTTTGATGTTTCAGACCCACTGCTACGACGCCTGGCTGGGCGGCGATGCCCGCAACTCGACCTTCTTTATGTGGTCGCAACTGGGCGGAACGCTGCCCGCCCCACTGTTTCTCTTCTTGGCTGGAATCTCCTTCGCCCTGGTCACCGACAAGTTGCGCCGGCGAGGCCTGCCCATTCGGCAAATCGCGCACGTCACCATTCGCCGCGGTGCGGAGATCCTGGTGCTGGGCCTCTTGTTTCGCCTGCAGGAGTTTGTACTGGCGTGGGGGTGGGCGCCTTGGACCGATCTGTTCCGCGTGGACATCCTGAACACCATCGGACTCTCTATGATCTTCATGGGCCTGCTATGTTGGATCGTTTTGGCTATCGCGCGTGGCGCACGTTTGATGCTCGGCCTTACCGCGGTTGCGACCGCTCTGGCGATTTCTCTCCTTACACCCTTGCTCTGGACCACCTGGCGGCCGGGATGGCTGCCCTGGCCGTTGGAGTCCTATATCGACGGTGTCCACAACCTCGGGCAACCACAGGCATGGTTGTTCCCCATTTTTCCCTGGAGCGCCTTCGCCTTCGCCGGCCTGGCCGTCGGCTTCTTATTGTTGAGTGATTGGGCGAGAGCACGAGGAGCCGGAACGTTCCTGCTGGCAGGAATGGGCGGAGTTCTGTTGATCTACATCGCCCGTTGGGTCGATCACCGCCCGCAGCAACTCTATGCGGCGTACGATTTTTGGCATACCAGCCCCAATTTCTTTCTGATCCGCGTGGGTATGCTGCTGGCAATTCTGGCAACCGCCTACATGTGGTGCCGCTGGGGCGCGGGACAGCGAGGCTTCAGTCCTCTGATCCAGCTTGGTCAAACGTCTCTACTTGTGTATTGGGTGCACATCGAATTTGTTTACGGCCGCTTTTCCATCCTGCCAAAACGCGCGCAGAATATTCACACCGCATCCCTCGGATTGCTGGTTATTTTCGTTGCCATGGTGGCATTGTCGGTGGTGCGCACGAAGTTCAAAGGACAGGGGGCAAAGCTAGTGCCCAAGGTCAGGACGCCTCAGGGAGCGGATGTGGCCACGTAGACCCGGGCAGCCCCGTCTCTGCGAGCCGGCCGTCCGGAAGGATTTCACCAGATTCATCGCGCCGCTTGCCGGATGGCGTTTTCTACCAGCTTCAACGCGATGATCCAGCGCTCACGCGCCTGCAACTCGTCGTCCCCGTAGCCAAACAGATAGAAAGTAATGTAGAAACCGTCACGCACCTCCTGCCCGACGTGGTAGTAACACCGGCGAACCAGAAACTCGGCGGCCGCGGGAATCTCAGGAGCCTTCCGGAGAAGCTGCGTGATCTTTCTGGCGAGATCCTCATGGCTGGGGAAGGAGAAACGGCTCTTCTCTTCGGAGAACATCAGGTCCACGTAGGAACCAAATTTCTGCGCGGCCGCAAAAATCTCGTCCTCCGCATTCATCTCGGCAGTCGTCCAGGCGTCGCACTTCGCGGTTTCAAGCCCACTCGCAGAGGAGTTCATCGCCGCCAGAAACTCGCCCAATGGCGGCTCGCGGCGAGCTTCCTCGACATTGGGCAAGAGTTCGGAATGCTGCTTCAGATCGTAATATCTCGGACCGTCTTCGCCGGCGGTCCAAGGCAATTCCAGGGTCTCGTCATCGTCCCCAAGCTCGACCGCGAAATCAGCTTCCACACTACTTCGCCGGCGCAGGCTGAGGAGTGGACGGAGCGTTGGGAGCCGAGAAATTCACCTTGGGCACCTGGCGCGACTCCTCCGTCGCCGCAAAATACGCCGGGTTGGGCTTAAAACCGGCCCATCCCGCAAAGAGGCTATTAGGGAACTGCTGCACGTAGGTGTTGTAATCCTGC
>Ga0335078_10003105_pt1 | contig 24809 bp, 22 predicted proteins | sample Lox_Sample_32_FD_206711 | JGI IMG/M metagenome (GOLD analysis project Ga0335078, IMG submission 206711) | Soil microbial communities from Loxahatchee National Wildlife Refuge, Florida, United States - Lox_Sample_3.2 | ecosystem: Environmental > Terrestrial > Soil > Wetlands | place: USA... | reverse complement strand
ATGCGCTGCTCGTTTTCGACGAGCGCGAGGCGCAGATAACCTTCGCCATGCTCGCCAAAGCCCACGCCGGGCGCCACGGCGAGATCCGCCTTTTCGATCAGCAGACTGGAGAATTCGAGACTGCCCAATGCCGAAAAACGCTCGGGGATCGGCGCCCAGGCGAACATCGAAGCGCGGGGCGAGGGGATGGGCCAGCCGGCCTGGGTGAAGCTCTCGACGAGCACGTCACGGCGCCTGCGATAGATCGAGCGCATTTCGGCGATGCAGTCCTCCGGGCCATTCAGCGCCGCGGCCGCCGCGACTTGAATCGGCGTGAAGGCGCCGTAGTCGAGATAGCTTTTGACCCGCGCCAGCGCAGCGCAGAGCCGCGCATTGCCCGCGGCGAAGCCGATGCGCCAGCCGGCCATCGAGAAGGTCTTGGACATGGAGGTGAACTCGACCGTCACGTCGATCGCGCCCGGCGCCTGCAGCACCGAGGGGGGCGGCTCGCCGTCGAAATAGACCTCCGCGTAGGCGACGTCGGAAAGGATGAAGATCTCGTGCTTTTTGGCGAAAGCCACGAGGTCCTTGTAAAAATCGAGCGAGGCTGTGGCGGCCGTGGGGTTGGCGGGATAGCAGACGACGACCGCGATCGGCTTCGGAATCGAATGTTTGACCGCGCGCTCGAGCGCCTCGAAAAATTGGGGCGTGGGCTCCGCCGGGACAGAGCGCACGACGCCGCCCGCCATCAGAAAGCCGAAGGCGTGGATGGGGTAGGAGGGGTTCGGCGCGAGAATGACGTCGCCTGGCGCGGTGATCGCCTGCGCCATATTGGCGAAGCCTTCCTTGGAGCCGAGCGTCGCGACGATCTGCGTCTCGGGATCAAGCGAGACGCCGAAACGGCGCCGATAGTAACTCGCCTGGGCGCGGCGCAGGCCCGGAATGCCTTTGGAGGCGGAATAGCGATCGGTGCGGGGCTTGCCGGCCGTCTCGACGAGTTTCTCGACGACATGACGGGGCGCCGGCAGGTCCGGATTGCCCATGCCGAGGTCGACGATGTCGGCGCCTTCCGCGCGCGCCTTGGCCTTCAGGCGATTGACCTGCTCGAAGACGTAAGGGGGCAGGCGTTGGATGCGATAGAATTCCGACATGGGGCGTCCAGGGCGTTTATCCGATTGTTCGCCCGCGCTTCTTAACATTTCGACCGGCGGGTGGAAGGCCTAACGACTCTGCTGATCGAGCTTGGCTTTCGCCGTCTTCGTTCCTGCGGACTGATCGGGCGCGTGGACGCGCTGGGCCGCCCGCAGATTCGCCGACCGCGCGTTCTCGAGCGAGGAGGCGAGGGCGTCGAGCTCGGCGGCGCTCTTCTTGCGGTTGGTCTTGTCGGTTGGCGCAAGCCGCTGATAATCCAGTTGGTCTGGACGGGCGCGCTCGACGAATTCGGCGGCGGGCGGGGCGGCGGGTCTTAATTGGAGGGACTCGGCGGCCTCGCCCACGGCCTCGCCGAGGGACTGCGCGCTTGCCGGCGCGGCGGCGCAAAGAAGCGCGACGGCGAGACCCGGCAAGCGGCGGCGCGCGGCCGCCGCGACATTTAGCCCTAGCCGCGTCGCGCCGCGGCCGTGCGGGGCTTGTTCTCGCGGCGCGCTCGCGCGGCCGCCGTGCGTCGTCATCGGCATGATGCTAAATTATCCCAATTCGGAGGACACAGCGCCGCGGTCCCGGCAACGGCGCAAAGGCGGCGCTTCGCCGCCTGATGCCCGCGACGAGGCGTCTTGATTTTCCCCCGCCGGGACGCAAGAAGCGTGGGGGGCGCCTCCCGCGCCACAGAGGCAATGGGAGAGACGATCATTAATAGGAACAAAAAGACTGGCAAGAATAAGACCGGCGAGACCGAAAAGCGCGAAAAAGCGGAGCGCAAGAAAGCTCCCGTGCTGATTGTCAGGGAGTCTGAGCCGGCGTCCTCGGACGAGGCCGAGCCCGACGCCGAGTCGTCGGGGAAGAAGGCGAAGCCTGAGAAGGGCAAGAAGGGGAAGGCGCGCTCTCCGGCTCAGGTCACGCCGCCCAAAGCGGGCAAGTCTCGCAAGAAAGGCACGACGTTCGTCGACGAACTCGACCTCGCGGCCAACAACATCGCCAAATTCGTCGATCAGGGCAGGCGCGTGCTGCGCGCTGCGATGAGCGCCTCCGACGGGGGAGAGACGCCGAGCGAGCTAGCGCTCAACGCCGCCGATGCGACGCGCACGCTCGGCGCCGTGGTCGAGGCCTGGATGAAGGACCCCGAGCGCGCCGCCGGCGCGCAGGCGGAGCTGACCCATGGGCTCGGGGCGATCTGGACGCAAACGCTGCGCCGTCTCTCGGGCGAGGAAGTCGAGCCCTTCGTCCCGGTCGACCCCGCCGATAAGCGCTTTTCCGCGCCGGAGTGGAAGGACAGTCCGTTCTTCGACTTCCTGCGCCAGTCCTATTCGCACACCTCGCGCTGGGCGGACGAGATGGTCGAGCGCGCCGAAGGGCTGGATCCCACGACGCGCTCCAAGGCGGCCTTTTACACGCGGCTGATCTCGAGCGCGATCTCGCCCGCGAATTTCGTGGCGACCAATCCCGAGCTGCTGCGCGCGACCTGGGAGGCGCGCGGCGCCAATCTCGTGCGCGGACTCGAAATGCTCGCCGAAGATTTGAAGGCGGGCGGCGGCACGCTGAAAATCCGCCATACTGATCAAAGCAAGTTCGAGCTCGGAGTCGACATGGCGACGACCCCGGGCAAGGTGATCCTGCGCAACGACCTGATCGAGCTCATCCAATATGCGCCGACGACCGCAGAAGTTTTGAAGCGCCCGCTCCTCATCGTCCCTCCCTGGATCAACAAATTCTACGTGCTCGATCTCAATCGCGAGAAGAGCTTCGTGCGCTGGGCGGTTGATCGGGGCCTAACCGTATTCATCATCTCCTGGGTCAATCCCGACTCGAGCCAGGCGGATCTGAGCTTTTCCGACTACATGCGTCGGGGCGTGCTCGCGGCGCTCGACGCGATCGAAGCGGCGACCGGCGAAAGGTATGTTTCTGCGGCAGGCTATTGCGTCGGCGGCACGCTGCTCGCCTCGACGCTCGCCTATATGGCGGCCACAGGCGACGACCGAATCCAGAGCGCGACCTTCTTTGCGACGCAGGTCGATTTCACTCACGCCGGCGACATGCAGATTTTCATCGACAAGGAGAAGCTCGCGGCGCTCGAGGACGCGATGTCCAAGACCGGCTATCTCGACGGCGTCAAGATGGCGAACACCTTCAACGTGCTGCGTCCCAACGAGCTCGTCTGGAACTACATCGTGAATAATTATGTGAAGGGGGAGACGCCGTCCGCCTTCGATCTTCTGGCCTGGAACGCCGACTCCACCCGCATCCCGCGTGCGAACCACTCCTTCTACCTGCGCAACTGCTATCTCGAGAACAATCTCGCCAGGGGCAAGATGGTCATCGACGGCGTCACGCTCGATTTGAAGAAGGTGACAATCCCGATCTATGAGGCCGCGGCGAAGGACGACCATATCGCGCCGGCGCGCTCGGTCTTTCTCGGCGCCAAGCTCTTCGGCGGGCCGGTCGAATATGTGCTCGGCGGCGCGGGGCATGTCGCGGGGATCATCAATCCGCCCGAGAAGCGCAAATACCAATATTGGCTCGGCGGACCGGTCCAGGGCGAGTTCGACGAATGGTGCGCGGCGGCGGAGGAGATCAAAGGCTCCTGGTGGCCGCATTGGATCGACTGGTACACGCGACAGTCGCCCGAGAAAGTCCCCGCGCGGCGGCCGGGAGGCGGCAAGCTCGAGCCGATCTGCGATGCGCCGGGCGAATATGTGCGCGTGAGGGCGTGAGCCTTAAGATGAACGAGACCGCCGCCGCGAAGCCCGCCGCTGTCATTCTGATGGGCCGTTTCGGCGCGCCCCACGGCGTGCGTGGCGAAATTCGCTTGCAGAGCTTCACCGAGGAGCCTCTGGCGATCGCGGGCTACGGGCCGCTCTTCGACAAGAGCGGGGAGCGGCGCTTTGTGCTGAAAAGCGCGCGCGAGCAGGGCAGGGACATGCTCGTCGTCAGCGTCGAAGGCGTCGCCGACCGCGACGCGGCGCAACGGCTCGCAGGGATTGAGCTTTATCTGCCGCGCGAGTCCCTGCCGGCGCCGCAGGAAGACGAGTTCTATCTCGCCGATCTCATCGGCCTCAGGGTCGAGAGCGAAGAGGGCGTCGCGCTCGGCCAAGTGATCGCGCTCAGGAATTTTGGCGCAGGCGATATTTTGGAGGCGCTCCCGCAAGACGGCGGCGAGAGCCAGTTCTATCCCTTCACCAAGGCGCTGGCGCCGATCGTGGATATTGCCGGCGGGCGCATCGTCATCGTGACGGAAAGTCGCGAAAGCGACGCGGAGAATTGACGCGCCGCGGGTCTGGTTCTCGTCCCGCCCCAGGTCGCTTCTCTCATCTTCTCGCCTTGAGGCCGTCGACCGCTCGCGAAAGCGCGGCGACCTGCTGCGAAAGCTCGTTGATTTGCGTTTTGAGCGCGGCGTAAGATTCGTCCTCTCGCGCGCCGCTGGCTCGCGGAACGCGGGAGCGCGCAAGCGCGGTGGCGCGTCCCCCGGAAATCTTGACGCCCACCTCGCGCCACGCGGAGGCGATCGCCTGCTGCTCGGCGCCGCCGGCTCCGTAAAGTTGATCCGCTTTGAAAAAGGTCGTGTCGGCGAAGTCCTGGAACTGCGTGTCGGGCGTCGACGCCTTCAGCGACTCGTGCCAGATGTGGCCGGCCTTCTCCCACGCATAGCCGCCGATGCCGACGGCGGCCAGGTAAAAGGCCTTATTGGGAATGCCGGAATTGATGTGCACGCCGCCGTGATCGCCGGCGGGATTGTCCGGCAGATTGACGTATTTGCTCATGTGGTCGGGCTGGGGATCTTTGCCGAGCTGATCGTTGTTATAAGCCGTTCCGGGCGCCTTCAGGGAGCGGAGCGCCTGGCCTCCAATTCCCGGCGCGAAGACTTCCGCGCCGATGAGCCAGTCGGCCGCGTCGGCCGTTTGATTGAGCGACCACTGCTTGACGAGCGATCCGAAGACGTCCGAGATCGATTCGTTCAGCGCGCCGGACTCGTCGTGATAAGCGAGTCCCGCGCTGAACTGGGTGACTCCGTGAGTCAATTCATGGGCGATCACATCGAGCGACTTGGTGAGGTCGGTGAACATGATTCCATCGCCGTCGCCGAATATCATTTCCTGGCCGTCCCAGAAGGCGTTATTGAAATTCTGATCGTAATGGACGAACCCGTCGAGCCGCATCCCGCGATCGTCCAGGGAGTTGCGATCGTAGATGCGCTTGTAGAATTCCCGCGTCGTTCCAAAGCCGTCAAAGGCGCGATTGACCGAGGCGTCGCTCGAGGCGGGGCCATCCTCGCTGCGCGCGACGCGAGCCGCTGAGAGATCCGTACCGCCTTGCGCGTCGGAGATCGTCCGCCGCCCGTCTGCAGGAGTCGCCGCAAAGGCGAGCGAGGAGCGCAGGCTGCGCTTTCCCCGAAGATTCGACGTCGCCAGGAGCGTGTTCAGCGCGGCCTGCCGAATGTCCTTGTCCGCGCTCTGCATGAGCTTCATGAGAAGATGGGGGGGCGTGATGCATTGTGGACAACGGCACGCGAGACGCATAGCATCCTCCCGGAAATAATCAGGCTCGGCTCCGCTCTAACCCCTTTGGCCTCGGCCTCCCGGAGGGGCGCGCTCGCTCCGGCAAATCAATGGCCGCTATAGCTTTCAAACGCTGGGCCCGGGCAAAGGTTCCTCGGACCATCCGGTTTTCATAAGTTTCGCGGGGCGCAGCAAGGAGAGGGAGATGATCGTGACCTTGCGAAAGCATGGGGGGCTGGCGGGCGCGGTCTATCTCAACGCGCCGCCGACCGTGGTGGACAGCAACAAACTTGCGCCACAAGCGGCCGAAGAGCTGGCGCGGCTCATAGATCTCGTGTGCAAGCTCAAAGCGACTTCCGAAGACTCGAAGGTCACCGGCGCTGATCAGATGAGCTACACGATCTCGATCGAGGACGACAAAAGGAGCGCCAGCCTGCACCAGTATCACAGTCAGATGGCGCCGGCCTTCAGGGCGCTGAAAGACTGGCTCGAGGCGCATAAGTGAACGGGGATCTCCCTGCGTACGGACTCTCTCTCGCTTGCCAAAAAAACGCAATTTGAGGATGATTTAATCGTCAAAGCGGCCCGTCTTCGCGGAGGCGGCGACGACATAAGCGCGGAAATTTGTTCGATCGCGAACTCAATCGCGGCAATGCGCGCCTGGACACGATCTTTCAACTCGCAATGCTAAGGAGGCCATTCATGACTGTGCAAGACGCTGAAAAAATGCCGGGCCGTTCCGGACTCGAGCACAAATGGGGCTGGGTCGTCGCGCTCGGCGTTTTCTTCCTGCTCGCGGGCTTCATCGCCTTGACCGATGAGTTCGCGGCGACCGTGGTCAGCGTCTTCGTGACGGGCGTGTCGCTGATCGTCGCGGGGATTGTGGAGATCGTCACGGGCATACAGGTCCGTCCCTGGTCGCGCGCGCTGGTCTGGGTGCTGGTCGGCGTCGGCCTGGCGATCGCCGGCGCGGTGATATTGAAGGACCCGGCGCTCGCAGCCGCGGGCTTCACGCTGGCTTTGGGCCTCTGCCTCCTCGTTTCGGGATTGTTTCGCCTCATCCTGGCGTTCCAGCTCAAGGACGCGGCGCTGTGGCCGATGGTGGCCCTGGCCGGTCTCTTGAGCGCCGTCATCGGCGGGCTGATCTTGAGCCAATGGCCGGCCTCGAGCCTTTACATCATCGGGCTGCTGCTCGGCGTGAACCTGATTTTTGCGGGCGCCTCCTGGCTTGCTCTCGGACTGACCTTGCGCAAGGTCGCCTCCGCCTGAGGTTGGCGAATCTCATCGGCGAGAGGCTGTGCAGTCGAATTCGATCAGCGCCTGCTGCGAGCGCGGCCGGCTCTAGCGCGTTTCCCGCTCGAACGGAATCGTTCGAGCGATAGGGAATCGCGCCAATCAAAACGTTGGAGCGAATTCTGATCGCAAAAGTCAGTCAACTTTTGCGCGACTCGCTCGACAACTCCCGTGCGCGCTTCTCCGCCGTTGGAAGCAACGGGTCCTCGCCGAAGCGATTGTCGCCGCTGGCGCCGCGGAAGCAGAAGGCCACGAGCATGACGAGAGCCGCAATCGAGCCGAGATAAGGAACAAGCAGCGTCAGATACCACCAGCCCGACCAGTCGAGGTCATGCAGCCGCCGCACGCTGACGGAAAGCGTGGGAAGAAGCAGGGCCAGAAAGCAGAGCGCCAACAAGGCGGCGAAGAGGATGAAGGCCGAGCTGTCTTGGGGCCGGCGGCCGGCTTCTTGCTCATTGGCGGCGATCACGACGAGCGGAACGCAGGCAAAACTGTAAATCAGCAGGCTGAAGCACGAGAACCACCAATATTCGGAACGTGCAGCGCGACCTTTGAAAGCTGCGTATCTCGTCGTCATGCAGGCCTTGACGGCTTCAGCAAAACCCATGACCGAGCTCCGTTTTTCATTGAGCTGCGAAAAGATCGCGGCGCCCGCCGTTGAACATGGGGCATGTAGGATAGGCCCTCGGGAAACGTCGATCGAAGGACCTCGCCAGGGCTCTGCGCGTAATCCCGCACCCCTGGCCCTTGGCCACGCTCTGGTGTAGGGCTCAGCCTATGGGGTTGAGATGAGCGGGAACGGCGTGGAGACCAAGGAAAAGAAGGGGATTTTCGCCCGGTTGTTCGGCCGGGGCGAGGCGCTGACGCCGCAAGAGGCGCCGGAGGAGGGAGCGGCACCCGAGGTCCCGAAGCGTAGTTGGCGCGAACGGCTATTCGGCGGGCTTTTTCGCTCGTCTCAGGCGATCAGCAAGGGGATCGTCGAGCTCTTCACCAAGCGCAAGCTTGACGCGCTGACGCTCGAGGAGCTCGAGGACGTGCTGATCCGCGCCGACCTCGGCGTCGGCGCCGCCTCGCGTATCGCCGAGGCCGTCGGGAAGCTGCGCCTCGAGAAGGGAATCGAGCCCGAAGAGGTGCGACAAATCCTCGCGGCCGAGGTTGAGCGCGTGCTCGAGCCCGTCGCGCAGCCGCTCGAGATCGACGACGCCAAGCGTCCTTTCGTGGTGCTCGTCGTCGGCGTGAACGGGTCCGGCAAGACGACGACGATCGCCAAGCTCACCGCCAAATGGCGCGGGGAGGGGAAGCACGTCATTCTGGCCGCCGGCGACACATTCCGCGCCGCCGCGGTCGAGCAGCTGAAGCACTGGGGCGCGAGGCTCGGCGCCGAGGTCCTGTCTGGCAAGGAGGGCGCCGACGCCGCCGGCCTCGCCTTCGACGCGATCCAGCGAGCCCGCGCCGAAGGGGCGGACCTGCTGCTGATGGACACGGCCGGAAGGCTCCAGAATCGCGCCGAGCTCATGGCCGAGCTCGAGAAGATCGTGCGGGTCATGAAGAAGGCCGATCCCGAGGCGCCTCATGCGACGCTTCTGGTGCTCGACGCCACGGTCGGACAGAACGCCTTGCAGCAAGTCGAAATTTTCGGCAAGACCGCCGGCGTCACGGGCCTCGCGATGACGAAGCTCGACGGCACCGCGCGCGGCGGCATTCTCGTCGCCATCGCCGAAAAATACGGGCTGCCCATTCACTTCGTCGGCGTCGGCGAAAGCGCCGAGGATCTGGAGCCCTTCGCGGCCCGCGATTTCGCCCGCGCCATCGCCGGCCTCGACGCCGACGAAGAACCGACTGTAGGGACGAACTCATGACGCAAGACGCGGCGGCCACGACGCCGGAGGCGAAGCCAGCAAAAAAGAAGCTCCCGCGCGGATTGAAATTTGCGCTCGAGCTAGGCCCGCTCATCCTGTTTTTCGCGATCAACGCGAAATGGGGGATTTTCACCGCGACCGCCGTGCTGATGCTCGTCGTGCCCTTCTCGCTCGGCGTCGCCTGGAAGCTCGCCGGCCGCATGCCGGTCATGCCGATGGTCACCGCGGCGCTGGTCCTCGTCTTCGGGGGGCTGACGCTTCTCCTCAACGACGAGGAGTTCATCAAGATCAAGGTGACGATCCTCTACACGCTGTTTGGCGCGGCTCTCCTGATCGCGCTCCGCTTCAACCGGCTTCTGCTGCCCGTCGTCTTCGACGCGGCGATCCATCTCGACGACGACGGCTGGCGCAAGCTGACCTGGCGCTGGAGCTTGTTCTTCTTCTTTTTGGCCGGTTTGAACGAGGTACTGCGCCACGAGCTCTCGACCGACCAGTGGGTGAGCTTCAAGGTCTTCGGCATCATCACGCTGACGCTCGTCTTCGTGCTGACGCAGACGCCGCTGATGATGCGCCATGAGATCAAGTCGGAGGACGATACGTCCGAAACGCATTTTTAATTGAGGCTCGGGACGGGCAGATGGCCGGTCATGAATGCGGGACAAGATACAGCCAGGTCGTGGTGACCACCACGACCTCAATCACTGCAAACAATTGAAACCACATCACTGTCTTGAGGTCGCTTTCCGAGACGCCGTAACGGGAAGCCAATTTCTTGCTGCTTTCGAAGCTCGCAAACAGCATTCCGCGACGGCTCCAGGACCAGAAGGCGCGCGAGATTCTCTCCGGCTTGCCGTCGCAGCGATGGATTGCAAGCGCACGGTTGAGCAGATAGATGCCAAGCCAAAGAATGGGTAGGAGCACCGGCGCGATGAGCGTCGATGCGTCTCTCATCGTGCAGCCCTTTCTTCGCCCTGTGCCTTGAAGCGGTCCATAGCGAAGATTACCGAAGAAATCGACTATCAATCTTGAAGTTCTCGCCGCCGTTGGCTCGAACCGCGCCGGCGCCACGCCTTGTTCGAAATGATTTCGTCTCACCCGCCAGCTCGGATAAACAGAATCAGGAATCCTGACCAAAGCCGATCGTCAATGCTCACCCGCCTCTCCATTCGCGACATCGTGCTCATCGACGCGCTCGATCTCGACCTCGCGGGCGGGCTCACGACGCTGACGGGCGAGACGGGCGCGGGCAAGTCGATCCTGCTCGACGCCTTCTTGCTCGCGCTTGGCGGGCGCGGCGACGCCTCGCTCGTGCGCGTAGGCGAAGCCCAGGGCCAAGTCGCCGCGGTCTTCGAGCTTGCCGCAAATCATCCGGCGCATCTTGCGGCGCGCGAGCTCGGCCTCGATACGGAGAGCGAGCTCGTGCTGCGGCGCGTGCAGAGCGCCGACGGCCGCACCCGCGCCTTCGTCAACGATCAGCCGGTTTCCGCGCAAGGCTTGCGCGCCATCGGGCGCGAGCTCGTCGAGATTCACTGTCAGCACGACGAGCGCGCCATGGTCGACCCCGCCGCGCATCGCGCGCTCGTTGACGCGCATGGCGGCCTCTTGCGCGAGGTCGAGGCGCTGCGCGGCCTGCATGCGGCGAAGAACGCGGCGCGGCGCGCGCTGGAGGAGGAGGACGCTCGGATCGCCAAGGCTCGTGCGGAAGCCGATTATCTGCGCCATGCGCATCAGGAGCTAACCGAGCTTGCCCCGGAGGAGGGCGAGGAAGAGCGTCTGGCCGAGCGGCGGCTCTCGATGCAGCGCGCGGAGAAAGTCGCCGCCGATCTTCGCGACGCGTTGGAAGTCTTTTCCGGCGACCACTCCTCGGTCGCTTCGCTCGCGCAGGCCCTGCGCCGTCTCGAGCGGCGTCAAGCGACGGCGCCGGAACTGCTCGAGCCGCCTTTGAAGTCCCTGGGACAGGCGCTTGACGCGCTGGCGCTCGCCGAGCAGGCGCTGGAAGCCGCGCTGGAGCGAGCGAATTTCGATCCGCGCGATCTCGAGAAGGCCGAGGAGCGTCTCTTCGGGCTGCGCGCCGCGGCGCGCAAGCATCAGGCGCGCGTCGCCGAGCTGCCGGCGGTCGCCCGAAACATCGCGGAAGCGCTCGCCGCTCTTGACGCCTCCGAGGTCCGGTTGGCCGAACTGGCGCGTGCGGCGGAGGCCGCGAACGCCGCCTATGACGCGGCGGCGCATGCGTTGAGCCAGGCTCGGCGCAAGGCGGCGAAGGCGCTCGACGCCGAAGTCGACGCGGAGCTGAAGCCGCTGAAGCTCGGCGGCGCGCATTTCCACACCTCCATTGCGAGCGACGCCGAAAGCGGCGGACCGGAGGGGATCGATCGCGTCGAGTTCTGGGTGCAAACCAATCCGGGTTCGCGTCCCGGCCCCTTGCTCAAGGTCGCCTCCGGCGGCGAACTCGCGCGCTTTCTTCTCGCTCTCAAAGTCGTGCTCGCCGATCGTGGCTCGGCGCCGACGCTCGTCTTCGACGAGATCGACACGGGCGTCGGCGGCGCGGTGGCGGATGCGATCGGCGAGCGGCTCTCGCGTCTTGCGAAACGAGTGCAGGTGCTCGCCGTCACCCATGCGCCGCAAGTCGCGGCAAAGGCGCTGCGGCACTTGCGCATCGCCAAGGCGCAGGCGAGTCGCGGCGAAGAGCGTTTGGCGACGCGCGTGACGCCGCTCTCGGCTGCCGAACGACGCGAGGAGATCGCACGCATGCTCGCCGGCGCGACGGTCACCGACGAGGCGCGCGCCGCGGCGGCGCGACTTCTCAAAGGCGCGGGCTAAGCGCGGCCCTTCGACCGTACGTAATTCGGCCGCGGTACTTTCCACAATGACTCGCTTCTTCTACTCGCCCATATCCCCCAGCAAGGTGTGGAAACGCGCAGCCGTTTCGATTCCCGGAAAGCGAGAGGGCGCTCTACAGGCTCTCCGGGCGATAACGGTTCCGGCTTTCGCATCGGGCTTTCGGCGATCGGCTTGCGTCAAATGACCGCAGCGTCACCATGCCCGGTTGGCTTACCGCTTGCCTATCGGTGATGACCGATGACGAAAGGCGCCGTCTCTGGCGCTGGCCGCACGGCGCGATGAGAAGGAAATTCGACCATGCTGAGACCCGAGGAAGTTTACGCCCTCCTGACGCTGATGAGAGGCGCGTCGCTGTTGCTCGCCCTCGTGTTCGCTCTCAAGATTCTCAAGCACTTCGTCCTGACGCTTTGAGAGCGACGGTCGTCGCGCAAAACACGAGGCTCTATGCCGCGCCTAGTCTTTCGGCGCGGTCGCTCTGTCGGCGGACCGCCTCGGCGAGTCTCGACGGGGATTACGTCTTTCTTAGTGGATCGGCGTCGCGAAGACGGCGCGCGGAGCGCGAAGACCAGATCGGGCCCGCCATAAGGAATCCTCTTGGCGCGAAAATGAAACTTCTGGCGCAAATAGCGGCACAATCACACGCGGGCCGGAAAGCCCGTCGTTTCCTTCGCGTCGGCTTAGCGCGCTTTCCGCTCGAACGGAATCGTTCGAGCGATAAGAAATCACGCTAAATCATGATGTTGGAGCGAATTTTGATCGCAAAAGCCAGTCAACTTTTGCGGAATTCGCTCTAGAGCGTGTAGCCCGCTAGCTCGCGCGTTCCCGCCGCAGTTTCAGCCGCGCCTCCATGTCGTCGACGCGTGACCGCACAGTTCGCCAATTGGGCGGGCGCAGTCCATTCTTGCGGCAAAGCTCCCGAATCTCCTCGTAAAGCCGCGTATAGGTCGGCGCGAGCGGCGAGAAATAGAAGGTATCGATCGTATCGCGGATCAGATATTCGCGCGTCGCGTCGAGCATTCGCGAGCCCTTGGGGCGTCCGATGGGACGGGCCTTCGGGTCGACCACCGCGCCGCAAGCGCGAAACGTCTTGATCATACGGTAGGCGGTAGAGCGGCTGACGCCGAGTCTGCCCTTCACTTCGTCGATGTGTTCCTGCGAAAGCCGCTTGCCCGCCTGCAAAATGATTTCGCGAATGGCGTCGGTGCGGACGCGCGCTTGCGCCGCGCGTGGACTTGGGTCCATCTGATTGTCGTTCATCACCCCGCTCCGATACGGTCGCCGCATTTCGCCTCGCTCGCCTCGAGGCCTGAGCTATCAGCTTGATTTTAAGGCGCGTACTTTCGCCTGGCGAGTGAAGAGTATGAATTGTCCCTGCGACGCTTCGCCTCACCCCGTATTGCGCAGACCCGCCGCCACGCCGTTGATCGAGGTCAGAATGCCCTCGCGGATGTCGTCGCTCGTCTCGCCGGCGCGCCAGCGGCGGATCAGCTCGATCTGCAGATAGTTCAACGGCGCGATGTAAGGCATGCGCAGCTTCAGCGAGCGGGCGAGCGAGGGATTGTCGGCAAGCCGCGTCGCCTCTCCCGTGATGGCCTGCAGCGCGTTGAGCGCGCGAGCGTGTTCGGCTTCGATCTCGCCAAAAATCTTCCGGGCCCGATCGTGGTCGGGCGCGAGCCCGGCGTAATGGCGGGCGATCGACAGATCAGTCTTGGCGAGAATCATGTCGATGTTCGAGAGCAGCACCCGGAAGAAGGGCCAATCGCGATTCATCCGTTGCAGGAGGCGCAGGCGCTGGTCGCGATCCTTCTCGAGGAAATGCGCTATGGCGGATCCGAAGCCGAACCAGCCAGGCAGCGCGAGGCGCGCCTGGCCCCAGGAGAAGCTCCAGGGGATCGCGCGCAAATCCTCGATCCGGCGCGAGGGTTTGCGCGAGGCTGGGCGCGAGCCGATGTTGAGCGCCGCGATCTCGGAGATCGGCGTCGAGCCGAAGTAATAGTCGACGAAGCCTTCGGTCTCGTAAACCATGTGGCGATAGGCGGCCATGCCGGCGCGCGACAGCGCTTCCGCCGCTTCAAGAAAGTCGTCGGGCGCCGCCTGACGGTCGGAAAGCAGCGTAGCCTCGAGAGTCGCGGCGACGATCAGTTCGAGCTGGCCGCGGCCGATCTGCGCATTGGCGTATTTTGCGGCGATGACCTCGCCTTGCTCGGTCATCCGAATCTGGCCGTTCACCGTGCCCGGCGGCTGCGCCAGGATCGCGTCATAGGTGGGTCCGCCGCCGCGCCCGACCGTGCCGCCGCGTCCATGGAAGAGCCGCATCGAGATGCTCGGGAAAGTCGAAAAGAATTCGGCGAGCGCGGTCGAGGCCCGATAAAGCTCCCAGATGCTCGTGACGATGCCGCCGTCCTTGTTGCTGTCGGAATAGCCGAGCATGATGTCCTGCGTCGCGCCGGAATGGGCGACGATGGCGGCGATCCCTGGCAGCGCATAGAAGTCGCGCATGATCGGCGCGGCGTTGCGCAGATCCTCGATCGTCTCGAAGAGCGGCGTGATGATGAGATCCGCCGAGGCCGAGGAGATATCTTCCGGGGCGAGCGTGCCGTGCATCAGCCCGCATTCCTTTTGCAGGAGCAGCACTTCGAGCAGGTCGCTCACAGTCTCCGTATGCGAGACGATGTAATGGCGAATCGATTCGTCGCCGAAATCGCGCCGCACGCGGACGGCCGTTTCCAAGATTTGAAGTTCCGAGCGCGCGGCCTCGGAATAATCCGCTTCCGGGAAACGCAGGGGGCGCGGTTCGCTGAGCAGCCGCAGCAGGAGCCGCCGCTTTTCTTCCTCGCTGAGCGCGGCGTAATTTTCGCAGACGCGCGCATGGGCGAGGAGCTCGCCGACGGTCTCCTCGTGCCGGTCGGAGCTTTGGCGCAGATCGACCGTCGCCAAGTGGAAGCCGAAGACCTCGACGGCGCGGATCAAAGGCTCGAGACGCTGCGAGGCGACCACCTCGCTCTTATGCAGACGCAGCGATTCGTCGATCGCGACGAGATCGGCGAGAAACGCCCAGCTGTTCGCATAAGCCTCTCCTGGCGCGATCGCGTGGCGCTGCGCCTCCTGGCCGGTGAGCTCGGCGAGCGTTGCGGCCAGTCGCGAATAGACGCCGATGAGCGCGCGGCGATAGGGCTCGTCGTCGCGGTGCGGATTGTCGTCGCGCGAGCGCAGCGCCAGATCCTCGACCGCCTTGGTCGCGCCGGCGTATTTGCGGGAGATCGAAAGCTCGGCGCCGAGCTGATGCACTTCGGTCAGATAAAAACGCAGCGCCACCTCGGCCTGCATCTTGAGCGCGGTCTCGAGCGATGAGGCCACCACATTCGGATTGCCGTCGCGATCGCCGCCAACCCAAGTGCCCATGCGCAAGAAAGGCGGCACGCGGAGCCCCTCGATGCGGCGCTCCACATCTGCGTAGATATTGGGAATCTCGCGCAGAAAGGTCGAGCGGTAATAGCTCAGCGTGTTCTCGATCTCGTCGCGCACCGAAAGGCGGGAATGGCGCAAGAGCTCCGTCTGCCAGAGTTGCGAGACGCGCGCGAAGAGCTTCTCCTCATTGCGCGCAAGCTCGCTCTTGCCGCGCAAATGCTCTCGCTCCGCCAGGAGCGAGAAGATCGCGTGCTCGGCGTCGAGCAGACTCTTGCGTCTGACCTCGGTCGGATGGGCCGTCAGCACCGGCGATATCCAGGCGCGCGCGAGAACCTGCGCGATTCTGCCGGCGCCGATCGAGGCCTTGCGCAGCTTCGCGAGGCTTTTTGCGAGGCTCGGCTCGCTCCCCACGCTCTCGCCCGCGGCCTCGGCCCGCGCCCTCTGCTGCAGGGGATGCAGATCCTCGGCGATATTGCCCAAATGCAGGAAATAACTGAAGGCGCGGATGACGGAGACCGACTCGCGAGCGGTCAGCTGACGCAGCAAAGAATCGAGCTTGGCGGCGGCCTCGCGGTCGTTGCGGCTCGCGGCGATCGAGAGCCTGCGGATCGACTCGACCCGCTCGAAGGCCTCCTGACCCTCGTGCTCGCGCACGGTCTGTCCGAGCAGGCGTCCGAGGAGGCGCACGTCGTCATGCAGCCCGTGGTCGCCGCGCGAGGACTCCGTCCGCTGCGGGTGAGCGGCCTCCGGCGCGGTTTCTGCGGCGCGCGTTGCGAGGGGGGAGGGTTCCGCGATCTGCATAGGATGAGGACCTCCTTGGGGGTAGGGGCGCGGTGCAAGCCCCGCGCCGGGCTCGCTTTTATAGCAGGCTTCGGCGTCAAACTCGAACGGAGCGGTTGCCGACGCCCGCGCTTGACATCTACCTCAAAGCCCGCCGTATGGCCGTCTTCCCTTAGCCTGAATAGCGAGCGCCATGACCGCCGACTTCCACCATGAGATCGCTGATCGCCATGACAAGGCGCTGGTCATCGACTTCGGTTCGCAGGTCACGCAACTCATCGCCAGGCGCGTGCGCGAGGCGGGGGTCTATTGCGAGATCGCGCCCTTCCAGAAGGCTGCGGCAGCTTTCGCCGAGACGAGGCCCAAGGCCGTGATCCTCTCGGGCGGGCCCTGCTCGGTGACGGAGGAAGGCTCGCCGCGCGCGCCGCAGGCGATCTTCGAGGCGGGGATTCCGGTTTTGGCGATCTGCTACGGCGAGCAGCTCCTAGCCGAGCAGCTCGGCGGCAAGGTCGAGGCCGGCCATCACCGCGAATTCGGCCGCGCCGACCTCGAAGTCGTGACTCCGAGCCCGCTCTTTGAGGGCGTCTGGGCGCTCGGCGGGCGCCATCAGGTCTGGATGAGCCATGGCGACCGCGTAACGCGCCTGCCCACGGGTTTCGAGATCATCGGCAAGTCCGAGAACGCGCCTTTCGCGGCGATCGCGGACGAGAAGCGCCGCTTCTACGGTGTGCAATTCCACCTCGAGGTCGTGCATACGCCGGACGGCGCGAAGCTCATCTCCAACTTTCTGCACAAGATCGCCGGGCTCAAGTCCGACTGGACCATGGCGGCCTTCCGCGCCGAGGCCGTGCGCGCGATCCAAAAACAGGTGGGGAAAGGGAGGGTGCTGTGCGGGCTTTCGGGCGGCGTCGACAGCGCCGTCGCCGCGGTGCTCATTCACGAAGCCATCGGCGACGCGCTGACCTGCGTCTTCGTCGATCACGGGCTGTTGCGCCAGGGCGAGGCCGAAGAGGTCGTGAGCCTCTTTCGCGACCACTACAATATTCCGCTGCGCCATGTGGAGGCGCAGGAGCTGTTTCTCTATGCGCTCGACGGCGTCGAGGACCCGGAGGTCAAGCGCAAGACGATCGGGCGCCTCTTCATCGAATGTTTCGAAGCGGAGGCGAAGAAAATCGCCGAGGACGGCCGCGGCGCCCCGCAGTTTCTCGCGCAAGGCACGCTCTATCCCGACGTGATCGAAAGCGTCTCCTTCTCCGGCGGCCCGTCGGTCACGATCAAGTCGCATCACAATGTCGGCGGCCTGCCCGAGCGCATGAACATGGCCCTGGTCGAGCCGCTGCGCGAGCTCTTCAAGGACGAGGTGCGCGCGCTTGGCCGCGAGCTAGGATTGCCTCAGGCTTTCGTCGGGCGCCATCCCTTCCCGGGGCCAGGCCTTGCGATCCGCTGCCCCGGCGCGGTGACGCGCGAAAAGCTCGCGATTTTGCGCAAGGCCGACGCGGTCTATCTCGACGAAATCCGCAAGGCAGGCCTCTACGACGAAATCTGGCAGGCCTTCGCGGCGCTGCTCCCCGTGCGCAGCGTCGGCGTGATGGGCGACGGCAGGAGCTACGACTATGTGCTGGCGCTGCGGGCGGTGACGAGCACCGACGGCATGACCGCGGATTTCTATCCCTTCGACATGGGTTTTCTCGGCCGCGCGGCGACGCGCATCGTCAATGAGGTGAAGGGCGTGAACCGCGTCGTCTATGACGTGACCAGCAAGCCTCCGGGCACGATCGAGTGGGAATGATCTAAGGTCGTTTCAGACCATCTCGCTCTGTGCCGGAAGTCGCACGATCTCGTTGATTACCAGGGATTATTTTTCTCAACCCGTATTGCTGCATGTCACCCCAACCGAGCCACTTTGTTGGTAGCGATGTTGGTATGGCGCAGGATGGTCGAAAAGCGGGCTTTCGGTACCAACAGCCCCTCTTGTTGGTATCCGTTCGCCCCCGGACCGGATGCGGATTTATGAGCGCTCTCACTGATAAAGAACTGAAAAATCTGAAGCCGAAGGCCAAGCTTTACAAGGTGACGGATCGCGACGGGATGCACGCTGCCGTCACGCCGACGGGGGTCATCTCGTTCCGGTATCAATACAGGGTGAACGGGCGGCAGGAGGTTTTGACCATCGGCCGATATAGCGCCGACGCTGCGCGCAAGCTGACACGGGCGCCCGACGCGCTGGAGTACGGAATGGACGTATCGCTTGCGGAGGCAAGGGCGCTTCTAGCGCGCGCCAGGCGCCAGGTTGAGCGAGGCGAGTCGCCGTCCAAAGCCAAGGTGGAGAAGCGCACCGCGTCAGCTGAGGCGCTGGTGTTCGGGGGATGGGCGGAAGCCTACTTCAAGCACAAAGCCGACCCTAAGTCGGGCGCCGAGAAACTGGCTGACAGCACCTTAGCGATGCGCCGATCGGTCTATGATCGCGCCATTGCGGGAGAGTTGTCGAAGCTCAAGCTGGCGGAAGTAACGCCGCAGCGTCTCAAACGTCTGTGCGACGAGGTTAAGGAAAAACGCGGGCCAGCCGTCGCCGTGCATGTCCGCGAGGTCGTGTTGCTGGTATTTCGCCACGCCCAAGGAAGCGGCCTGGACGTGGGCAACCCGGCCGAGTCGATCCGCACCAGCGCCATCGCTACGTTCGAGCCGCGCGACCGCGCCCTCTCGCCTTCCGAGGTCCGCGCGGTCCTGACGGCTTTGGAGCATGTGACGGCGGCGCCCACGCTGCGCTTAGCGGTGAAGTTTGTCCTGCTCACCGGCGTCCGCAAGGCGGAGTTCATCGACGCCACTTGGAAGGAAATCGACTTTGCCGCCGCGCGTTGGACGATCCCGGCCGAGCGCATGAAGGCCGGCAAGGCGCATGTCGTCCCGCTGAGCGATCAGGCTCTGGACATCCTGACGGCGTTCCGCACCATGTTCGGGGCCAGCCGGTACCTGCATCCCGGCCGATACGACGCCGACGCGCCGATCAGCAACGCCACGCTTAACCGCGTGATCGACACGGTAGTGGAGCGTATCCGCGAGGATGACCCCGACTTTCAGAGCTTCGGCGTTCACGACCTGCGCCGCACGTTTTCGACCGGCCTGAACCGCGCCAAGTTCGATGATCGTTGGATCGAGATGAGCTTGGCCCACGCCCCCCGGAACCGGATCGCGGCCGTCTACAACGTGAACCGCTACCTCGCCGAGCGGAAGATCATGCTTCAGTGCTGGGCTGACATGCTCGACGCTTGGGTGAAGGGCGAATCCGCCAAGGAGCTGATCGCCGATGCGAAGCGACGTGCCGCCGAGGTCCACGACGACGAACTTGACGACGATCTCTGAACTACGTGCGAGCCGCGTCGACTCTATCAGTCGTCGTCGTTGTGGCCCGCCAGCCGACGGGATCGGCGATCCAGCGGTCGATGTCGGATTCTCTCCAGCCGGCGCCGTTGACGCTGATCCTGATCTGGGCCGGGAACGTGCCCTCCGCGATCTTGCGGTAGATGGTGGATCGGGACAGGGCGGTCCGAGCGAGAACGGTCTTCAGGCGAACGATACGGTTTGACGCGGACATGGCTGCGCTGCCTCCTGCCGGGTGTTTTTGACAGCCCCTGAGCCATAGAGAACGAGCGATTAGGCGTGCACAAGAGAGTTATTGGCGCCGTCGTAGCGAGGCGTACGCGCGGCGGAAAATACCGGGATTAAAGTCCGAGGCCCCGGCCTCTGCCGAGATCGATTCCATGACTGAACGCGAGCTCCAGTCCGAGTCGACGGCCTGAGTCGATCTCGATGCCGAGGTCCTTCTTGCGGTGGGCGAGGATCGATTCGAGCTGCGGATCGCGTTCGAGGCTTTTCGCCATGTCGCTCATGGCGGCCCGCGTGGCCTTGTAGCCGGACATGTCGCCCATCTCATACTGGCGTTGGCTTGTTTGGCCAAGCGCTCGCCAGCGTTCCACGAAGCGGTCAGCGCGCCGGGCGGGATCGGCGCGGATTTCGGTCTCGAGCTGGAGCGCGCGAACGGCGCGGTTGACGCGGCCCGCCGCCGCCTCGTGGGCGAGGTCCGGATCTTTGACATAGGCCGTCTCGGCGTCGCGCCAGCCATGGGGGCGCACCGCCTCGAAGGCTTTGCGGGCGTCACTCAGCTCGCACAGCTGCTCGGGACTGCCCTTGTCCTCTGCATTGCCCGCGGCGAGGATCGCGTCCACCGCGCGCGCATGGCGGATGAGCGCCTTGGTGCGGGCGCGGCGCAGCGCCGTTTCCGGGTCTTCCGCCCCCTTCCTTTCCGGCGCTTGCTGTTCTCGCCCCTGTCCGCCGTGGGCGGGCAGGCGCAGGCCGTCGAACATGTCGCGCAGCTTCTCCGGCACGATCTTCCGCACGATCGCGGCGACACGCGTCCGGAAGGTAATGCCGCGCCGCTCGGCGTAGTCACGGGCCGGGTCGGATGGCTTGTAGTCCGTCGCCATATCCTTGGCCCGGTCGCGCGACAGGGTGCGGGTAAGCTGGTCCTGGCTGGCGAAGTCGTCGCGGCCGTAGTGCAACTCCGTGCCGTCGCGATGCCTCGAGAGAGCGACATAGCTGCCGTGCGCGTCTATGCCCGGCGTCGCCAGAACATGAGTGCGGTCCACGGTCATGCCCTGTGCCTTATGGATCGTCGCGGCATAGCCATGGTCGATGCGGTTGTAATCCTTCAGGTCGAACGAGACGATGCGCCCGTCGTCCGTGCGCACGGTCATGCTTTGCGCGCTGACCTCGACGATGGTCCCGAGCGTGCCGTTCTTCACACCAAGGCCGCGTTCGTTTTGCAGGAACATCATGCGGTCCCCGCGGGCGAAACCGCGTTCGCCGCGTTCGACCGTGAGATGCACCTCATCGCCGAGATCGCCGGCCTCCCGCATCCGCCCCCGCGCGGCCTCGTTGAGCGCGCGCACCTCGTCGTTGGTATGGGTGAGGATGATGCGGCTTTTGTCGGGCGAAGCGAGCTTGTCGCTGTCCCAGCGCTCTATCAGATTCTTTCGCGCGTCTTCGCGTGACGCGGCTTCATGCACCATGCCGCGGCGGTCATAGGCGTGGATCGCCTCGCCGGTTCGACCGGTCGCCAGATCGCGGGTCGCGTCGCGCTGCCAGTCCTCCCGCTGGCGGCGCACCTCTCCGATCTCCGCGCCGCCGTGTCGCTCAAAGATCGAACGGAACGCCGCGCCCGCCTCGATGGATTGCAACTGCTGAGGATCGCCGACGAGCACCACCTTCGCCCCGGCGTCTGCGGCATGGGACAGCACGTGCTCCAGCTGGCGCGTGCCGACCATGCCCGCCTCGTCGATCACCAGAATATCGCGCGTGGCGAGCCTGTCGCGGCCCTGTCCCCAAGCATGTTCCAGACTGGCGATGGTTCGCGACGCTATGCCTGATCCGCTTTCCAGATTCTCGGCCGCGATCCCGGACAGCGCCGCGCCCCGGACTTCGTAGCCCGCCGCTTCCCAGGCCTCCCGCGCCACGCCCAGCATCGCGCTCTTCCCCGTTCCGGCATAACCGACCACGACGCCGAGATCGCACCCGCTCGCGACATGCGCCAGCGCGTCGGCTTGCTCTCCAGAAAGGACAAGACCACGCGCTTCCGCGCGCGCCAGCGCTGCCTCGCGGTCCCTGTCGCTGACCTCATGGCGTTCCTTCTCGGCCATCCTCTCGGCGGCGCGGTGCAGGCGCTGCTCGGTCTCGATCATCTTGGCTGTGGTGAAGCGATCCTCGCCGCGTCCGTCCTGGCCCAATTCGATCAGATCGGGGGCGCCGCGCATCGCGCCCATGACCTCGTCGAACTGCTCGACGCCATCACTGTGCCGATGCGCGAACCTCGCCATGTCGCCGCGCGTGAAGGTGGATTGCTGATGCGTGATGGCGTCGAACGCCAGAGCGGGATCGGCGATGATGCGCTCGCCGTTGCCGCGCGCGATCTCGCGGTGCAGCTCGGCGCGGTCGGCTTCAATCCCCTCCCTCTCGATGCGGTGCGCGGGCGCGCCGATCTGGCTTTGCGGCTCCAGCGCGACGCCCTGCGCTTCCAGGCTGCGATGGTCGATCCGTGCATCGATGTCGAGCTCGGCCAGCCGCTCATTGGCAAGCTCCGCCCAGCGCTCCCGCCAGCGTTCGACCCTCTCCGTGCGGTTCCAATCCCGCACCTTTTTGCCGAAGCCGTTTTCATCCACGGCGCGCATGGTCAGCATGACATGGGCGTGGGGCTTGGGGCTACCGTCCTCGGTCCTGTCCCAATGCACATTGAGGTCCGCGATCATCCCCTGATCAACGAATGCGGACTGGACGAAGTCGCGAGCGAGTTCTGTCCCTTGTGCCTGCGCCATCTCGCGCGGAAGGGCGAATTCGACCTCACGGGCGAGCTGCGCATCGCGCCTCGCCTCGAACGCTTCGAGGTCGTTCCAGAGCCGCTCGCGGTCGCTCCATGCCTGCGGCGCATTTTCCGGCAGCATGATCTCGGAATGGACGACGCCGCGTTTGGCTGAGAAGTCGTGAGTGCGCTCGAGCCGGTCGTCGCGCAATCGCGAGGCCGAGCGGTAGGCGGCGGACGCCACCGCGCTGGAGCCGGACTTGCGGCCGATGACCTTGACGTGAAGATGATAGATCGCCATCGCGATCCGATCATTTGCACGGTGCAGCGCACGTCGGAACGACGTATAAGCGCGCCCTCCCTCGAAAAATTCTCGGGAGGGACCGCGCCGTCCCAAATCGTCCCGGCAACCTTACAGCATTCCGGCAGGCGCTCGACTATCATCGCTCCATCGGAAATTCATGGAGGAGATGATGCGCAAGCCACGGGACTTCGATGCGGAGCTGAAAGCGCTCGAAGGCAAGGCGCGAGACCTCAGAAGCCGCAAGGTGCAGCAGCTTGGCGAATTGGTCATCTCGACCGGCGCCGACGCCCTCAGCGCCGACGAACTGGCAGGCGCGTTGATCGTGCTGGTCGAAACCGAAGATGCCGGAAGGAGGGAGGCATGGGCGAAGCGCGGGGCCGCGTTCTTTCAAGGACGATCGAAGCGAACTGCATAGGCGCCTCGCCGCGACGCTGACGGCTCTCCGGCGCAGCCGGGCGGAACGCAACCGGCATCAAGCGGCGCGGGCGCGACATGACATGCGCAGCTGGCAAGTCGAGCGCCGCAAGCGCACGCGACATCTGATCGAACTCGGCGGCCTCGTCGTCAAGGCCGGCATCGTGGAGCTCACCGGCGACGACCGCGCCACGACCTTCGGCGCACTGCTTTGGATGGCCGGCAAGCTCCAAGGTGAGGAGGGTGAGCATGCACGCACGCTGTGGGCCGCAATGGGTAAGCAGGCGTTCGAGGATGACCGAAGCGGCGGCCGAACGACACATTCCCCCTGAAGTGCGCCGTGTTGCCACTGTCCCGGAGCCAGCCGTCTCAGGGCCCGAACTGCGTCGCGCCCCCGTGATGGTATAGCTTCGGCGGAGCAAACCGCTCGCGAAGCGCGCTTCTCACAGCGCCGTGGCGAGCGAGAGGCTTGCGGTGGTCATTGGCGATTCGCCGGTATCGCGCTGAAGTTCCCAAATGCGATGCGGGAGCACCTGCAGGTGAAGTGGCCTCGGGGGCTTCGGGTTCAAACCGCCGATCGCGGGACAAGCTTTTCCGAATTCGTCGCCTTGCGATTTTGCAGCAATGTCTCGCTTGGCGGTCTTCCATCCCGAATTTCCCCAGGTGTCGAGGCGCGCGCCTGGCGACGCAGGCTCTGCGGAGGCACGCCGAAGCTCTGAATGAACGCGCGGCGCATGCGGTGGGGGTCTCCGAAGCCCGCCTTAAGGGCGACGACTTCGATCGGCTCGACGCCCGCCTCGATGCGCTCGCGCGCGCTCTCGAGCCTCAGCCGCTCCACCGCCTTGGCGGGGCTCATGCCGGTGGCGGCGGCGAAGGTGCGGCTCAAATGGCGCGGTGTCATATGCGCCTCCTCCGCGAGCGCCTCGACGGTCCAGCGATAGTCGAGGCGTCCCCGAATCTTCTCGATGAGATCGGAAAAGCGATTGTCGGGAGAGGAAAGCTCGAGCAGCGCGGAAAATTGCGACTGTCCACCCGGCCGCCGATGGTAGACGACCATTCCCCGCGCCGTGCGCTTGGCGACCTCCTCGCCAAGATCTTCCGCGATCAGCGCCAAGGCCAGATCAATCCCGGCGCTGACGCCCGCCGCGGTCCAAACCCTTTCTTGACGAACGTAAATTCGATCCGCCTGCATCCGCACCTTCGGAAACCTTCGGACGAACTCCGACGCGGCCTCCCAATGAGTCGTGGCGGAAAGGCCGTCCAGCAAACCCGCTGCAGCAAGGAGGAATGAGCCGGTGCAAACGCTGCAAAGCCTGCGGGCGCGCTTGTTCGCGTCCCGAATGGATTGAAGCGTCTCTTCGCAGGCCATTGCGCGACTCGTCCCCAAGCCGCCTGCGACGATCAACGTATCGATGGTTTCGACGCTGGAAAGCGCTTCGATGTCGAGCGCCACTCCCACGGATGCGCGTGCGCGGCCAGAAGCCTTACCCGCGAGGACGATGCGATAGCCTCCGCTGCCGGCGCCGTGCGACGCAACCTCAAAGGCGGCGATGGGGCCGGTCGCATCCAGCAGTTGGAAGTCGTCGAAGAGGAAGAAGACGATCGTTCGAGCCATGTCCTAAAATGAACGAACTATGTCATTTTAGCAAGGACGCGGAATTGCAATAATGGGTGCGATGGGGTGAGCCCCAAGTGTTGTCGTCCGCATCCGCATGCATAGCGGCAATTATTGTTTCGCGCGGCGCGTCAGGGAGACCAAAATATGATCGACATCGACCGACGCACCGCCGCTTTGTTCGCGCTTCTGGCCCCTTTCGCCGCTGGTTCCGCAAGCGCGCAGACGCCAAAGCCTCAGGCCCAGGCGCCCGATGTCGATCACGACATGAGCATGACGGATTACGACCCGAAGGTGCACTGGATGGGGAATGAGCAGA
>Ga0335078_10003104_pt1 | contig 24811 bp, 19 predicted proteins | sample Lox_Sample_32_FD_206711 | JGI IMG/M metagenome (GOLD analysis project Ga0335078, IMG submission 206711) | Soil microbial communities from Loxahatchee National Wildlife Refuge, Florida, United States - Lox_Sample_3.2 | ecosystem: Environmental > Terrestrial > Soil > Wetlands | place: USA... | reverse complement strand
GAGCAAACGTCGGATACTCATTTTCTAACCTCCCTCTATCCCTTCCCCTCTTGGATAGCGTTTGACCCCGAACAGAAAAGCGATTGGCAGGCGATCACAGGCGATCGTCTGCATTTGCGACAGACGCCAAGACGCGATCGTCTGTCCTACTTACTTCCAATTACGTCGTACAACGGTTGCGCCGGTTTCACCTCTGGGTTTTCTTCGGCCACCGATACCGCCAATACGCGGATTTTGTCGTTATCCGGCAGCGTCAGAGTATGTGCATTCGCCGGCAGATCGATGGCGTAGGCGAACAGATACGAGTACTGATACGGTTCGTTGAGGCCCTCGGTGGTGTGATGATGCGAAGCGTACCAGGCGACATCGGCGCGCTTGATATATCCGGGCGCCATGCCGACGAAATCGTCGGGATAACGGGGCGACCAGGCCGGCGAACCGCCGTTGGCGAGATCCCATTCGGCGTGATTGGCGGAAACGGCCCAATCCTGCCGAAGTGCGACTTGCCGCGGCGCGGCCCCGCCGCGGCCGCCTTGCGTGATGCTGGCGGGACGGGGCTTCCACTCGCGCGTGTCCCACTGGCCGATGAAGCCGCCCCAGTTTTCCACGTCGATTTCGGCGCTCTTCTCTCCCACGTGGAATTGCGCCTGCTGATCGCCCTCCGCCGCGGCGGCCAGCAGGTAGACGCGATTGAACCTGCCGGACGGGAGATCGATTTTTTGACCCTTGGCTATGACGGCGTTGGCCTTGCCGGTTCCGGCAGGGGCCAGTTGAAAATCGACGCCATCGAACGTCAGATTCGCGGGAAGCATTTCGGCGGGCATGGCGTTGCCCTTGGAGTCGAATCCACCTTCGGTTTTGGTGTCGTCGTTGCTGGCGGCGGCGAGGTCATAGTGGAGCGGGACCGGCCTTGAGACAATTGCGGTCACTTTCGCGGGAGCGGCGCCGAGCTTCAAAGCGAACGTGCGCGGCTGATATGCGGTGAAGCTGGTGACGAGCGCTCCGCCCTGCACCGTGGCGGGACCGACCGGGAGTTCCTGGCCGTTCACTTCGCGCGCGGCGGCCACGGGTCCGGCGAATCTCACGTGGACATCCGCCGCCGGTTTGCCATCGAGCTCCACCATGCGGAGCACAACCTCATCGCTCGATTCGGCCTTTTTCAGGGCCAGGACGCGAATGCGCGGGTTGTCGATCTTGACGAGCGAGAATTCCTTGCCCAGGGGGCCGGGGTGTTTGGGCGACTCGAATGCGACCAGAGGATCGTCGAGGCGCTGCCCCTGCCAATCGGTCTGGGCGGACCGCCAGTCGCCGGCGTGGCCGGCGATACCGAAGAGGATTTCGTGGTGGCCCCAATCCTGATTGAACTGGTCGGTATACGATGTGCCGCCGGGGGTGCGAATCAAGGTCAGGCGGATGGTGTGATCGTCATACTTGTCGGACGCATTCTTGACGTCGGTGAGAATGGTGGCGCCGTAAGAACCGCTTTGATCGGTGAGATCGACCCACTGATGCGACGCGACCTCGAATTGCCGCTCGTTTTCGGTCGGCCGCTGAATGGTGCCGATGTCCCAGTTATAAGTGGCGTTCGCGTTGGAAGCGGTGAGCGAGAAAGCCGCTTTGACATTCGACGCCAGCAGCTTCCAATCGATGGAGTTGGCGAACTCGACGCGGTTGCCGGCATCGCCCGAAGCGAGACGGACGGTGGTGACAAACCTGGAGCCTTCGAATTCGCGGCTGACCTCGAGCGCTACGCGCGCCGGGCCGTTCTCCACGATCCGCGCCTGCGCCGGTCCGGCGACATATCCGCGGGGAGCGGCATGCACCTGGTCCCAATCCATGTTCCAGGCCGGCCACTGCTGCGGCGCGTCGTGCGAGATCGCCAGACGCACCGGCGACGCCAGGAGTTCTTTGTTGATGGATTTATCGAAGACGCTGGAGACATCGCCGTTGTTGTCGAGCGTCACGCGATAGCGCGCGTTCTCGAGCGACGAATTGGTGATTTTCAACGACGAGGGCGCCGCGGCGGCGGCCGGCTCGACGTCGTAAACGGCGTAGCCCACGGAGGGCGCTTTGGCGACGAAAATCACCTTGCCGTTTTCATATTGCGCGGGCGCTTCCTTGCCGTCCGGCCCCACCACGCGCACCGCCTTGGTTCCGGCGGGCAGCGAGACCGAAGCTTCCACCACGTCTTCGCGAGCGATATTGAGGGGATTGTGAACCACGAGCGCTTCGCCCCGCGTTTGCGTGTTGAGGCCGGAAGCCACGGCTTCGGTGGCGCTGGTGAGCACTCCGGCAAATTGGTTCATGGCGATCACGTCGTCGTTCCAGGCGAATTCGTAGGAACGCGGCGTCGCGGTGCCGGCGGCGGTGTCGTGGAATTGGCCGCCCATCACGAGCGTCCAGGCTTGGTTCAGACGCTCCTGTGGATAGGGCCGTCCGCCGAGCCACTGGGCGGCGATGGAGGCCTTTTCGGCGTCGTCGGCGAGTATCTCGTTTTTGCGGTTCCACCGCTTGTGGTAGGCCTCGGAGGTCAACGAGCCGGCGGAGTGGTTGATCAATTCGAGGTCGCCTTTGTAGCGCGGCATGCGGGATGTCATTTCGGGCTTGATGTCGTTGAACATCTGGTCGGCGGCGGAGACGATGACGTGCACCGGACCTTCGCCCACGGGCACCGGCTCGGGGGGCGGTTGCGGAGGCATTTCGGCGGCCTGGCCGCGTCCGCGCCCGCCGCGTCCGGGCAGCGGGATCACGGCCGTCCCCTTGGTGACGATGGCTTCCAGCAGCTTGACGCTCGGCTCGGAAACGGCGCCGCCGATATCCCCGGTGCCGATGTATTTGTAGTCGGCGAAGACGCCGGTGAGCGTGCCATCGAGGTCGATGCGCTTGACCCAGTCCAGCTCGCCGCCGCGTCCGCGTCCGCGGCCCTGGGCATTGGGATCCGGCGGAGGCGGCGGGGGCGGCTCCTTGCTCAAATCGGAGAACACCTGGCTCCCGTACCCGCCGGGATTCAACGCGGCGATGATGGTCTTGCCGTCGGTGCCTTCCCAAATGCCGACGTTGAATGGGATTCCCGCGGGCGTCTCCTCCGGCGAACCGGGTCCGCCGACGCGCGGCGCCGGCTGCCACGCGGCCGACAGCTTCTGCGTGGAAAAGCCTTTCACGCCGGCGTGGGCCAGGATGCTGGGCAGCGACGCGGGGAATCCGAAGCAATCGGGCAGCATATATTCGGCGCTGGCCTTGCCGAATTCCTTGCGGAAGTATGTATTGCCGTAGAGAATCTGGCGGATGATGGCCTCGGCGTTGGGCAGGTTGACATCGCCCTCTTCCATGGATGATCCGGCGGGATACCATCGTCCGGCGGCGACGTACTGCTTCATTTTGGCGTAGTCGGCCGGGAAGTATTCCTTCATCAGGCGATAACGATTGGCGCCCGTCCAGTTGAAGACATAATGCGGATACTTCTCGATGAGATCGAAATTCACGCGCATGGTCTTCAGCAGGTACTCACTGATGCTTTGCGGGAACTCCCAGCGCCACTGCGTATCCAGGTGGGCGTAGGGCACGACATAAAGCGTCGGCACTTTGGTGATGTCCGGCGCCTGCATGGTCTGGGCGAAGGCAGGAGTGATCGCAAGGGCGATCACGAGCGCCGACAGGAGCGCCGGCGCGGTACGCAGGATTGCGTGCTTCACGTTCTTTGACGTCGAGGTCTTCATAGAGTCACTTCCAGTTCCCGGCCCACGTGGGAGATCATTAGTTCGGGATCTTCGATCCCCATGAGGCGGTCGCGGAACTCCTGGTCCATCAACTTGCGCGCCAGCCGCGAAAATATTTTCATGTGCATGCCGTTCTGACCCGTTTCGCGCATCGCCAGCAGAATCACCATGCGCACGGGGTTGCCATCGAGCGACCCCCATTCGATGGGGTTGTCGAGCTTGAGAATGCCGATGGAATTGACGCTCACCAGGTCGCTGACGCAATGCGGGACGGCGAAGCCGTGACCGAGCCCGGTGGAGTAAACCGATTCGCGGGCCCAGACCACCTCTTCCAGCCGCCGCGGATCTTCGGTGCGGCCGGCGGCATAGAGCGCGCCGACCACCTCGCGGATGGCTTCATCCTTACTGCGGCTGTCGGACCGCAAGGTGACCAGGGCGCTCGAGAGCAGGGGCTCGGAGGGATCCCCGGGGAGGGCGGAATCCAGCAGTGTCTCCACGTCGGCTGCGGTGGCGCTCGCCATGGCGTTCTCGAGCAATTCGCGGCAGAGGGCCGCCGAGTGCCGGGCAGCCGCGCGTTTGAGGGCGGGAATGGCATGGGCGCCGGTGCTGATCTCGTTCAGCCCCAAGCCGAGCAACAGCGGGAGATTGCGCGCGTCGGCGGCCATTTCGCCGCACAAGCCGACCCATTTGCCGTGCTCGCGGACGCGGCGGGCGATACGGTGAAGCAAGGCCAGAAAAGCCGGATGCCGCACGTTGGCGACCGCCGCGAGTTTGGGGTTCTCGCGGTCGGCGGCAAAGAAATACTGGCTGAGGTCGTTGGTGCCGATGCTGAAAAAATCGAGGGCCACGCAAAGGCGGTCGAGGGCAAAGGCGGCCGAGGGTACTTCGATCATGGCGCCGATCGGCATCTTCTCGTCGAACGGGAGGCCGGAGGCGCGCAATTCGGCTTTGGCCAGGCCCACCTCATTCTTGAACCACGAGGCCTCTTCGCCGGAAGCGATCATGGGGGCCATCAGCCAGATGGGCCCGCGGGCCGAGGCTCGCAGCGCGGCGCGGAACTGGGCTGAAATCCATTCCCGGTGCTCGGGGTAGAGGCGAATCCCGCGGAAGCCGAGGAACGGATTGCGTTCGTCGGGAAGCCGCAGGTAGGGCAGCGGCTTGTCCCCGCCGACGTCGGCGGTGCGCAAAATTACCGGCCGTCCGGCGGCGGCGCGCAACGCTTCCGTGTAGACCGCGAGTTGTTCTTCTTCCGAAGGCGGCTGCTCGCGCTCGGCGAAGAGAATCTCGGTGCGGAAGAGGCCGATGCCGTCGGCGCCATTGGCAAAAGCCGCCGCGGCTTCGGCGGCGGACGAGACGTTGGCGCCGATATCGATGCTTTCGCCATCCAGCGAAATCGCGGGAGCGGCGGCGAATCGCGCCAGGGCGGTCTGGCGGCGAAGCTGGGCCGCGCGCTCGCGCTGGTAAAAGCGCAGGACGGGCTCGGAGGCGCGCGGAAACACCCATCCCCGGCCGCCGTCCACGATGGCTTCTGCTCCGGTCGCGATCTGGCGCGTAGCATCTGCCACTCCCACTACGGCCGGAACGTCCATCGAACGGGCCAGGATCACGGCGTGAGAAGTGGCGCCCGCGCTTTCCAGCACGATGCCTTCGAGCCATTGCCTGTCGAGCGAAAGGAGCTGATGGGGCGCGAGAGTTTTGGCCACGACGATGGAAGGCTCGTTCAGATCGGCGGCGGCCGGCTGAAAGCGCGCACCGTACATTTCCTCCAGCAGCTCGGAGCAGAGCTCGTCCACGTCGATGGCGCGCTCGCGGATGTAGCCGCTGCCGGAGCACTCGAGCAGCGCGCGGAAGTGTTCGCCGGTATCGGCGACGGCTTGCGCGGCGGAGCAGCCGCGGGCCACGCGCTCGGTGAGATCCCGGCGAAGCGTCATATCGCCGAGGATCGCAAGGTGCGCTCGCAGGATGGCCGATTCGGCGCGGCCGCCGTTGCGCGCCAGAAGTCTTTCCACGCGGGTCCGGACGCCGGTGAAGGCGCGGTCGATGCGTTCGTTTTCGAGGCGCGAGTCCTCGGCCGGCCCGGCAAAATCGACGGTAAGCGAGGCGCGCCCGATCGCCACCGCCTTGCCCCGTCCGATGCCTCCGCTGGCGGGCAGGCCGACCAGGCAATGCGAGCCGGCCGATTCCAGGCCGCGCGGCAGCTGCGGCGCAGACCCCCCTGGAAACGCCTCTGCCAGCGGCTCGTCGAAGCCCGGCAAGTCTTCGTCGATGAACCGGCGCAGCGCCGCCGCGGCGGCGCTGCCATCGGCCCCATCGATGACCAGCAGGCAGGTGTCGCCGCGGCGCACGTCGGCGGCGATCGTGGAAAGCACGCCCTTGAGGTCGGCGGTGGCCCCGCTGCGCAGGTTGGTCAGGCCGCAGCGCGATTGGAAACGATTGGCGACCTCAGCCAGGCGGCTGGACGGCCGCGCGTGCAGGCCGTTGGGAAGCTTGCATTCGAAGCGAAACTCCGCCGCTACTGAAACGTCGCGCTGCATCAAAGAGCTCTCACGATCACGCCGCGTGGATCCTTGATGGCATCCTGCACGGGAACGCGCACCAGCTTCACTCCTTCGAATCGCTCGCTGCCTTCCACTTCGATGTCGGCCGCCAGAATGGCGGCGTGGGCCTGGCGAATGTCGCTGGAGGACAATTCGTTCTCGATGCCCATGGCGCCCTGCGTTTCCACGCGGATCTGGTGTCCCATCGCCTTGGCGGTCTTTTCGAGCTGCTCCGCCGCCATGTAGGTGTGGGCGATTCCGGTAGCGCAGGCGGTGACGGCCACCAGCTTCATACGGTCTCCTTTGCCATGACGCGCGCCGCGGGCTTGACGGCCACGCTCTTCCAGATGTTGATGGCGACGCTGGTGACGGCCACTCCGGCCACGATGGCGGCGCCGAAAGCCGCGGGGTGGTCCACCACCGGGAAAACGATGGGGCCGCCGTGCGGGGCATGATCGCCGACGCCGCCCATCATGGCAATGGCGGCGGCCGTCATGGACCCCGCCATGATGCAGGGGATCACGCGCATGGGATCGGACGCGGCGAAGGGGATAGCGCCTTCGGTAATCCCGATCAGGCCCATGGTGATGCCGGCCAGTCCGGCCTCGCGCTCCTCTTCCGTCCACAACCTCTTGCGAAGCAGCGTGGCTACGCCCATGCCGAGGGGCGGCGTGCAAATGGCGGCCGCGCAGGCGCCCATGATGCGATAGTCGCCCTGCTGAATCATGGCGGCACCGAAGAAGAAGGCCGCTTTGTTCACCGGGCCGCCCATATCGAAGGCGATCATCGCCCCCAGCATCAAGGCGAGCAGGAGAGCGCTCCCCGTGCTCAAAGCTCTCAGGAGACTGTTGGCCGCCATCATGAGATGAGCGATGGGCACGCCGATTACCTGGAGCATGAGCAGACCGACAACCAGCGACGACAGGATGGGAATCACCAGGATGGGCATCACAGGGCGAATGTGTCTGGATACGGGCAGTCTTTTCAAAACGTCGACAACGTAACCGGCCAGTAATCCGGCGAGAATCGCGCCCAGGAATCCGGCTTTGATCTGGCCGGAAAGATAGCCGCCGATGAATCCCGGCGCGAGAGCCGGCTTTCCCGCGGCGGAATAGGCGATGTATCCGCCCAGGACGGGAAGCATCATCGAAAATGCCGCGCCGCCAATATTGCCGATGAGCCGCAAGAAAGGCGAATGGGAAAAATCGGGCCCGGTGGGTGTCATGGGAGCGAACGCGATGGAAATCGCGATCAGGATGCCGCCGCACGCGATGAAAGGAATCGCGTATGACACACCGGTTAGCAGGTGCTGCCGCAGGCTGCGCGCGATCTCAAACATGGAGGACCCTGTGGAGTGAGTATGAACCATTCAGAATCGGGAGCAAAGGATCTCGAACAGTAGACATGAGACATTTATTGTACTAATGTGACATTGTGCGAGCCGGCCGTTTGCAGGGGGCGAGGGATGCGGCGGAGTCGCGCCGCGCGGTAGCGTCGGAGTTGGAGAAGTTTCTGCACAAGGTCCGGCTGCGCCGCGTGTACTTCGCCGACAGCAGCGTGGCTCCGCCGCCGCTGGCTTACGTGACGCATTTTCCGCGGCTTTCCGTGCCGCTCGACGGTTCGCACGCGATGGAGTTGCCGGTGGGCGGCCGTCCCGAATGGATCGCTCCGGGACCCGGACAGGTCGTGTTTGTGCCGGGTCACGCCTGGAACCGGCCCGACTGGGCGGGAGCTGTGAAGGTTCTCACATTTCTGCTCGGCGCCAAACAGATCGGCGTCAGCCTGGTGGCGCACCGGGGCGGCAGCGAATCCAATGCCCAAGCGATCAAGACCAGCGTGCAGAGCGCCCACGACGTTCCGGTGCGTAACATTTTGAACGCAATCGGGGCCCTCCTCGGGGAAACACCGGGGCCGCTGGCGAAATCCCTGGTGGAGTCGTTATTGTACTCTTGTCTCCGTTTGCTGCGCGCGCCCGCCGAGCGCAAATCGCGCAAGGCGACGCACACGTACGAGATGTTATGTTTGTACGTGCAGGAGCACTTTCAGCACGAAATCACGCGGGAATCGGTGGCGCGGAAATTCGCGATTGCCCCGTCGCACGTATCGCGGCTGTTTCGCTGCGAAGGGCTGATGCGTTTTAACGATTATGTAAACCTGGTGCGAATGAACCGCGCGAAGTTCATCCTCACGAATTATCAGATTCCGTTAAAAGAGGTTGCGGGGAGCTGCGGCTACGCGGATACGGCTTATTTCTGCCGTGTTTTTAAGCGGATTGTGAAGATGACGCCCACCGAATACCGCGACCGGTAGGCGGCGCGGCAAGTCTTCGATCCTACCATTCTCTGACTTCCGGATAGCGCGCCGCCCGCCCTTGGGCGAATATCTTGTGCCGGTTCTTCTGATTGCCGGTTGAGGCTTAGCTCTTCGGCTCGAAAGTCTCGGGTAGTTCCTGGTTGGGGAAGGCTCCCGAGAGCACGTCCGCGCCGAGTTCCACAAAGGCGTTGATGATAGTGCCCTGGTACGCCGGGAAGACCTGAACCGATAAGTCATCGGCGAAACTGATATTGCCGACGGTTTCTCTTTCGATAGGGAATTCGTAAGTGCCCACGGACGCGATCGTGACGGAACTGAGTTGGCTGGGAGACAGGTCGAGGGCCGGCGGACCGTTCGAAGTTTCGGCCGATCCCGGCGCCGCACTCGGGGGCTGTCCCCCGCTATTGCAGGATGCCAGCACAGAGGCCGTAAGGTGTTGAAACCCGGAGGAGATCCGGCGGCGGATAGAAACCTGCCGCGCTTGCTAAGGTGAATCGGGCTCATCATGTCCGCGGGATTGGGCTGCAACTCACATGCGGTTGATCCAAAATCTTCCGTGCAACGGAAGCGATCTTTTAGTCAGATGACTTTCCAATTACCATTGGTCGCCATAGCATGAACTAAGAGTCCACGCAAGAATGAGTGCGCAGCGCCACCCGTGGCGTACGCACTCCTGCGTGCCGCGCCGAGACTCTTCTCGGCGCTTGTGGCCGCCAGCAAGCATGGGCGCGCCGGCAGGAGTGCCGCCGCGGCAGGCACGAGTGCCCCGCGCCACGTCACATATCGCACAATGTTAAGTTATTTTTGCGTCAGCCCTAAGTGTTCGCCGGAGATGCCAGTCCGGCGGTGTCGATGCGAGCCCCCGGCAGAGGTCCCGCCGACGGAACGAATGCCAGCCGGCATGAACACTCCAACAGACAACCATCGAATTCAAGTACTCTTGCTCGACGATCGTGGTCTATTTCGCACGAGCCTGGCTAAACTTCTGGCATCGGAGGGCGGTTTTGATATTGCCGCTGAATGCGCGACGTCGGATCAGGCGCTGCAAGTCCTGGGCGCGCGCCCGGTGGATGTCGTGTTGCTGGATTTCGATCGCGGTCCGGAGCATGCGCGCGAGTTTATTGGCACGGCGCGGAACGCTGGTTACGAGGGACAGTTCCTGATCATAGCCGGCGCGATTGAGGCCCACCGCTCCGCCATGGCCCTGAAACTCGGCACCGCCGGCATTTTTCTCAAATCCGAGGCGCCCGAGCGGCTAATACAGGCGATCCGGCTGATCGCAGCGGGGGCGCTGTGGGTGGATCAGAGAATTATTAAGGTTCTGGCCGATCAATGCCTGGATCAGTCCGCGAAGATGCAGCCGGCCGCCGGAAATGCGCTGGAGGACCGCGAGCAGAAGGTCCTTGATGGCATCCTGGGTGGTCTGACGAATCGTCGCATCGCAGATGGTATGGGAATCACCGAAAGCTCGGTCAAAAACGTGTTGCAGAGCATGTTTCCCAAGACCGGAGTCAGGACACGCGGGCAACTGGTCCGGCTGGCCCTGGAGGGTTCCCTTGGTGACCTGCGCCAATCGGCCGGCTGATCGTCTGACTGCCTGGGGTTGAACTACAGAATCTTACGGTACCGTTCCAACGCCACGCGGACAAGCTGGCTCCGCGTGCGGACGCCGGTTCTGGCGAATAACTGCTGCATCGTATTCTTTACGGCGCTTTCGGATATCAGCAGGCGGCCCGCGATCTCCTTGTTTGCCAATCCCTGCACCACCAGCCGCAGGACGCCCGCTTCGCGATCGGTAAGAGCCGAGCGGTCCTTGTGCTCGGCGATATCGGTTACAGGAGCGCCCGGACCGGCGGGAACAGGCAGGACCGATTCCTCTTCCGAGACATCCGCGATAATCGCCGCCAACTTCGGCGTCAAACCCTCTTTATACGTCGAAAACCATACGGCCGCGGTGAACGATTCGCCGTCGCCGCGATGCGCCAGGCACTGTAGCGACGCCCGGAACTGCGGCGCTTCTTCCCAGCGGATGCCATGGTGCAACTCGGGGAGATAGGCGGCAATCGGATCGCCAATCAATCGGCCACCCCGCGGTGCCAGTAGTTCGAGAGCCGCCTGATTGACCAACTCGATGCAGCCACGCTCGTCGACGGTCACGATGGCGGCGGGGCTGGTCTCGACTAGCGCCTTCAGCCGGGCTTGCGATTCGAGGCTCTGGCGGCGATTGCGGATGAGTTCTCCCACGAACAGCCCGCAGCCGCCGAGCGCCAGGGTTTCGAATGACAGGCGCACAAAAGAGGGTTCGAGCGAGCTGAATACCTCCGCCAATCCCGCGCAGCAGAATCCCAGGATTGCGACTGTCCAACGCGGCAGATAGGCCGCCGCCAACATGATCGGAAAGAGATACAGGAAGCCCAGCGACACGTATGGCTTGGTCCACCAGTCCACCGCGGCGATGACTGTCACAACGCCGGCGCTGATCGCCAGGACAAGCGTCCTGTTGCGCTCGTCCCACAATCGATCGAGTTGCACCATCAGATTGGGTGAATGCTTATTGTCGCTCTTTGGCGCCGATGGCGCTTGAATCAAACGATTAATCTTTCGCATCCGCGGACGCGGGTGGCTTCCTGATTCAGCCGCGGATGGCTTATCTGTGTGAAGCCGTGTCTATCCGTGGCCTGATGATTCGAGCCGCGGCGCGCGGCGGGTAGAATGAAAGAGCCGATGACTGACAACATTCGCGTGCTGGCTCTGCTCGAGAGCAACAAAGTCACCGGGCCCGCCAAAAATCTGCTGCAATTCGCGCAAATGGCGCGAAAGACGGGCGGAATGCGCGTGGATGCGGAGATCGTGGTCTTTTGGCGTCCTCGGAACCCCTCGGATTTCGTGGATGCGGCGGCGGCGGCCGGCGTCACCGTGCATCGCATCGCGGAGAGGGGCCGGTTGGATCGCGCCGTGATCCCGGGGCTGCGGGAATTGCTGGCCCGCCGGCGGCCGGACGTGTTGCAGAGCCACACGCCGAAGAGCCATTTCCTGGTGCGGTTCGCGGGCTTGTGCCGGCAATATCCGTGGGTGGCGTTTCACCACGGCTATACGTACACCGATTGGCTCAACCGGGCATACAATCAGCTCGACCGCTGGTCGTTGCACGCGGCCAACCGCGTGGTGACGATGAACGGCCAGTTTCAAGACGAGCTGGCGCGGCGCGGCATCGCCAGGGATCGAATCGCCGTTGTCCACAACGCCATCGATCCCGCGTGGGCGTCGGCGGCGCGACAGCCGGAAGCCGCGGCGGCGCTGCGCGCTCACCTCGGGATCGGCGCTGGTGAGAAAGTGCTGCTGATCGCGGCGCGGCTGTCGAAGGAGAAAGACCACGCCACCCTGCTGCGCGCCCTCGCCGGGTTGCGAGACCAGTACGGGCTGAAGCCGCGGCTGGTGGTGCTCGGCGACGGCGCGGAACGGCCGCGCATCGAAGCCGACATCGACGCCCTCAACTTGCGCGAGCAGGTAATTCTGCCGGGCTGGCAGCCATCCGAGCCCTACTATGGAATCGCCCATGCGGCCGTGCTCTCGTCGGTGACGGAAGGCTCGCCGAACGCGGTGCTGGAGGCAATCGGCGCGGGTGTGCCGCTGGTGGCGACGGCGGTGGGCGGGATTCCGGAGATCGTCCGCGATGCGGACAGCGCGCTGCTCGTCCCGCCCGGCGATGCCGCACGCATGGCGGACGCGCTGCACACCGTGCTGAGCTCGGCCGATGTGGCTTCCAGGCTGGCGCGGCGCGGAAGGCAGATAGCCCTCGATCAATACTCGCCCGAAGCGCGCGTGAGCGCCATCTGCGAGGTTTATCGCGCCGTGCTCGAGTCCGGCCGGCCGTCGAGAATCGGCAACACCGTGGCGCCCGGACACACCATCCCGATGTAGGAAGATGGAAGAGATGCCCGCCGCGGCCTCTCGCACCCTGTGGATTCTGCTCGCCTGGGGGGCAGCCGTGCAGGCGCAGCCATTGACTTTCGGGCACGATATCGCGCCTATCATCTATCGCAGCTGCGCGCCCTGCCACCGGCCCGGCGAGGCAGCGCCATTCCCGCTGCTCAGCTACGCCGATGTACACAAGCGGGCGCAACAGATCGCGGCGGTGACGCACAGCCGCTACATGCCGCCCTGGCTGCCGGAGGAAGGCTACGGCGAGTTTCAGGATGAGCAGCGGCTCAGCGATGCCGAAATCCGCACCATCGCCGACTGGGTGGCCCAGGGCGCGCCGGAAGGCGACCGCGGAGACGCCGTGCCTCCCGCGGCGTTGAACAGCGAATGGCAGTTGGGAACTCCCGACCTGGTGCTGGAGGCTCCGGCGCCATACCTGCTCGCGGCTTCGGGCACGGATCAATACTGGAATTTTGTCTTCCGGCCGGATCTGACGGCATCGCGCTTCGTGCGCGCAGTCGAGATCCGCCCCGGCGAACGGCGCGTGGTCCACCACGCGAATCTGCTGGTGGATCGGTTGGGAAACGCGCATCAGCAGGAAATCGCGCCGGGCAAGGGCTTCGGCGGCATGGACGTGACGCTGCTTCGCAGTCCCTTCGATCCCGACGGTCACCTGTTGTTCTGGAAGCCGGGCGCGCCTCCGCCGGTCGAGCCCGACGGTTTTGCCTGGCGGCTCGACCCCGGCAACGAGCTGGTGCTGAATACGCATATGCATCCGTCAGGCAAGCCGGAAGAAGTACGGCCGGCCATCGGACTGTATTTCACCGATAAGCCACAGACGCATTTTCCGCTTCTGGTGCAGCTCGAGAACGACCAGGCGCTGGACATTCCGCCGGGAGTGGCGGATTTCCCGGTGAAAGACGATTTCGAGCTGCCCATGGACGTGAGCGTGCTGGCGGTCTATCCGCACGCGCATTACCTCGGCAAACTGCTGGAGGCGTACGCGACGCTTCCCGGCGGGTCACGCAAGTGGCTGATTCGCATTCCCAACTGGGACCCGGCGTGGCAGGCCGTCTACCAATTGCGCCAGCCGTTGTTGCTGCCCAAGGGATCGGTCATATCGATGCGGTATCACTATGACAATTCGGCAGCCAATGTACGCAATCCGAATTCGCCGCCGAAACGTGTGCAGGCCGGCAATCAGACCACCGACGAAATGGCGCATCTGTGGCTGCAGCTTCTGCCGGCGGGCTCGGGCGACCGGCGCCGCGAGCTGCAGGAGGCCGTGCTGCGGCACCGTTTGCAGAAGAACCCGTCGGACTTTGAGACGAATTTTAATCTGGGCGCGGTCATGCTCTCGCGCTTGAACGCGCAGGGAGCGGTCGGGGTGCTGGAGGCCGCGGTGCGGGCCAAGCCCGATCAACCGGAAGCGCGCAACATGCTTGGGCTTGCCCTGGCGACAACCGGCCGCGCCACGGAAGCGATCGGGCAATACCAGGCCGCGCTCCGCCTGCGTCCGGAATACGCCGCGGCGCGATTCAATCTCGCCAATACGCTGGTCAAGGCCGGCCGCCTGGATGACGCGGTCGAGCAATACCGCAAAGCTCTGGAAGTTTATCCCAACGACCCGCAGGCGAAGCAGCGCCTGGCGCTGGCTTTGAGGATGCGCGCGCGGGAATTGGCCGGGGAAGACAAATGGGAGGAGGCCGCCGCTCGCGATCGGGAACTGGTGGAACTGACGCCGGAGGACGCCGCGGCGCACAACGATTACGGCATCGTGCTGGCGAGACTGGGCAAGCGCGCCGATGCCGTTGCCGAATTCGACCGCGCGCTGGCGATCGACCCCGGCAACGAGGCCGTAAAGGCTAACCGCGAACAGGCGCTGCAGGGGCGTTGACGGCGAGCCGTTTCGGTTGCGGAGGACTACTATATAATGCCCCGCATGACCCAGTACAGAGGACTTGTTTCCGTCGTGCTGGCCGCCTGCAGCACATTGGCTGCCCAGCCCCATAGCGTACGCCTCGCCGATCTCACCTGGAAGGAAGCTGCGGATGCGTTGACGCCGCAGACCATCGTGATGATTCCGCTGGGCGCCGGATCGAAGGAGCACGGGCCGCAGTTGAAGCTCAGCAACGATTTCGTGCTGGCGGAGTACCTGGCGAAAGAGGTGATGGCGCGAACCGCCGTGGTGGTGGCGCCCACGATCAATTACAGCTATTATCCCGCCTTCGTCGAATATCCAGGCACGACTTCGCTGCGGCTGGAAACGGCGCGCGACCTGGTGGTCGACATTTGCCGCGGGCTGGCGCGCTTCGGCCCGCGCAAATTCTACGTTCTCAACACCGGAGTTTCCACGCTGCGGGCCCTGGCGCCGGCCGCCGGGCAACTGGCTCAGGACGGGATCGTCATGCGCTACACCGATATTCTGAACGCTTCCCGAGCCGTCGAGGATGAGGTTCGCCAGGAGCGCGCGGGCACCCACGCCGACGAGATCGAAACGTCGATGATGCTCTACATCGCGCCCGGGACGGTGGACATGAAGAAAGCAACCAAGGATTTTCCGGAGGGACGTGGCCCATTGCAGTGGCGCGATCCGCAAGCCCCGATGTACTCGCCGAGCGGGATCTTCGGCGACGCCACGCTCGCCACGCGCGCCAAGGGTGAGAAGGTGGTTCGGGCGCAGATCGAGTTCATGGTCAAGGAAATCGAGGCGCTTCGTGCGCAATGAATCCGCCGGCGGAGCCGTCTGTCACCGATCGGTTGGCCGCGAACATTCGTGTAGTTGGGGTTGAGCGAGTTTCCCGGCATTAGTCGCCGGGGGAACGAACTTGGAACTGTAGCGGGTTACTTGTCTTTCCAGAGCTTCTTCTTCTCGGCGGCTATGATCGACGGATCCGCCAAGCTCACAGGGTTGTTGATCAGGGTCTGGGGAGGCCTTTTATAGGCGACGATATCTGCTTCCGGCACATCATACAAGCATGAAATCTCAGTGTTGCCGAACATGCCTTTAATCGCGATTTTGGAAGAAGTAGCCAAAGTCGCTCCATCCAGGCAAAGCTGTGGCACCCTCGGGCCGATCTTTACCTTGGCATTGGGCACGGCCGTCGCCCAGGCAACAACCGGTAAGTTGAAGGACACTCGGTAGAGATACACTTCGTTGCTCGCGCCGTAAGGGTAAGTTCCGTTCTCGGATTGCGCAAACGAGATACTCGGACCGCGGTCCCGGCTTCGAATGATCCACTCATGGAAGGTCAGTGGGTCGACGGTGGGGTTCTCGGGCAATGGCATCGGTTTGGTTTTGCCGGGGTCCGCAAATGAGAGTGGACGCGGCGGGAAGTCCGGCAAACGTTCAGCTTCGGCCTTGACCAGACTACAGTTCGTCCAAAGCTTGGCGCCGGCAATGAACTCAATCAGCTCTTTAAGTGCGGGCAGCGTAAGAGTCTTCCATGGTTTGAAGCCGCCATCCCGCTTGAGTTCTTCCGGCGACCTGGTATCCGCGCGATACAGGAAGATTCCGGCCTGCGCAACCGGCGGCTGCGGCAGAGCGATTGGTTGCAGCGCCACCGCAGCCGCCGCGGGAGGAAGTGCGACCGGCATCGCCACGGGATTTTGGGCCGGAGCCGCCGATAGATTGGATGGCGCAGCCCGGAGCGGCGACGGTGGCCGCTGAGCGCCTGGCGACCCGGACCCCACCCCGGGGTGGCATACGGGGCACTGACCTTCGTACTTTACATATGGCGTGTGTTTCGTGCACCACGGCATGATGATTCCCCTCCGGTGTTCTCTTATATCAAAAATGCGGAATCCTCGCAGCCGGAAAACCAAGTGCCCCGGGCGGCCCTTGAAACCCTGCCCCGCGTCCGCGAAAACGGTCCGAAGCAAGAGCCTTTCTCGTGTGCTAACGTGTGGAAAGAATGCAAGTTCGTAACGTTCGCCCGATCGGGACCGGAATCGCGGTTCTGATCGCGGCCTGTTGTTTGTCCGCCCAGGATCAGCCCCCGCCGGCCAAAGAAGCGCCGAAGGATACGCGACCCGTTGGCGCGGTGGGGCTGCCGCCGCGCGTGTCGCCAACGGATTACCAGGCATCCGGGAAGGCGGGCGTCGTGACGATCGCGGGCGATTTCACCCAGCACTCGGTGCCCACACCCGAGCAATTGCTCACCACCGAAGATTATGTAGTGGTCGAAGTGGCGTTGTACGGCCCTCCCGAGGCTCGATCCCAGATCTCGCTGGACGATTTTACGCTGCGGATCAACAGCTCCAAGAAGCCGCCCCTGCATGCGCAGTCGTTCGTAGTCGTCCTGTCTTCGATTAAGGATCCGGAGTGGTCGCCGCCGGAATCGCAATCCAAGAAGTCCAGCACCAGCTTCGGAACGGGCGGGAACGATCCCGGAAGTCCGCCGCCGGTGGTTCACGTGCCGATCGAATTGCAGCGCGCCATGGCGCAGCACATCCAGAAAGCGTCTCTGCCTCTGGGCGATCGTGTGCTGCCGCAGGCGGGCTTGCTGTTTTTCCAGTATCACGGCAAAGCCGAGAAGATCAATTCGGTGGAACTGAGTTACGCCGGGCCCGCGGGCAAGGTCACGCTGGATCTGCAGCCGTAAGACGAAGACCGGGGCTGAATCTGGCCCACGCCCGTTAGCCATTAATAGCCATATCCCGCGGCCGCCTCATCCGCTGTAAAATCGACTTCAATGCGGGGATCTGCCATTTCACTTGCTGGTTTGGCTTTGCTGACGCTGGCGGCGCTCGACCTACTGGGCCAGGGTCCGATTACGCCGCGATCGAAAACGCCGCCCAAAACGGAAAATCCCGCACCCTCAGCCGATCTCCGCGTGGAGACCAATCTCGTGCTGATTCCGGTCTCCGTTTCCGACCCCTTGAACCGCCCGGTTACGGGTCTGGAGCGCGAGAACTTCAACATTTTCGATGACGGGGCGCAACAGAAGATCACCGCGTTCAGCATGGAGGACTCTCCGGTCGCGGTCGGGCTGGTATTCGATACCAGCGGCAGCATGGGCAGCAAACTTCACCAGTCGCGGATGGCGGCCAAGGCCTTCTTCACTACGTCGAATCCGGAAGACGAGTTCTTTCTGGTGGAATTCGACAGCTCACCCCGGCTGGCCGTGCCGCTGACGAGCGACAGCGGATCGATTGAGAACGAGCTGGTTTTCACGAAGTCCAAAGGGTCCACGTCCCTGCTCGACGGTGTGATGTTGGCCCTGCATGAGATTCGAAAGTCGAAGAAAACCAAGAAAGCGCTGCTGATCATCTCGGATGGGGGCGACAACAACAGCCGCTACACGGAGAGCGAGGTCAAGAACCTGCTGGCCGAGACCGACTGCATGGTGTATTCCATCGGCGTCTTCGAAGCGGTGCTGATGGGCCGCACACCGGAAGAGATGGGCGGATCAGACCTCCTGGCCAAAATATCGGAGGCCACCGGCGGGCGGCTTTTCCCGTCGAGCCCCGCTGAACTTCCCGACATCGCGCAAAAAATCGGCGTCGATCTGCGCAACCGGTACGTTCTAGGGTACCAGCCGCCAAGCCAGATGCGCGACGGCAAGTATCACAAAGTACGAGTAGTTGTCATTCCGCCCCGGGGATTGCCGAAGCTCCAGGCTCACTTTAGGACAGGGTATTATGCACCAACGGATTAAACCGTACTGGGGGATGTCTTTGGGATTGTAACGGAATACAATACAGTCCGTAACAAGTGGCAGTACAATACCTAGCAAAGGGGATCTCGATGCTCGGGCGTCGGAGCCGAGGATGGGCCGTAGCAGTTGCTTTCCTGGTTCCGGTTTTGTTGTGCCCGCAGCTTCCGGGGCAGGTGGCGATCACGCCTCGCCGGCCGGTCGGGCCTTCGCTCGACGTCAAGCTTCCCACAGCCAACCTGCGGATCGATTCCAATCTCGTATTGGTGCCCGTTTCGGTCTGCGATCCCATGAACCGTCCCGTAACCGGCCTCGAAAAGGAGCATTTCAGGGTTTTCGACGACAAGGTCGAGCAGACGGTGACCCATTTCTCCATGGAGGACGAGCCGCTCTCGGTGGGCCTGGTATTCGATACCAGCGGCAGCATGGGAACCAAGCTTCGCCGGTCCCGCCTGGCGGCGGCCGAGTTCTTCAAGACGGCCAATCCCGAGGATGATTTCTTCCTGGTGGAATTCAGCGAGCAACCCAAGCTGGTAGTGCCGCTCACCCACGATTCCGAGGAAATCCAGAACCGCCTGGCGTTTGCGCCCTCCAAGGGCAGGACGGCGCTGCTCGATGCCTTGCTGCTGGCGATTCACGAAATGAAGAAGTCCACCAAGAATCGCAAGGCCCTGCTGATCATTTCCGACGGCGGCGATAATTGCAGCCGCTATACGGAAATGGAAGTCCGCAACCTGGTGCGGGAGAGCGACGTTCTGATCTACGCTTTGGGAATCTATGAACCCTATGCGGCGCGCGGCCGCTCACCGGAGGAGCTGGCCGGCCCCGATCTGCTCAGCGAGTTGGCCGAACAGACCGGAGGGAGGCATTTTCCGGTGGACGATCTGAACGAATTGCCCGATATCGCGGCCAAGATCGGCATCGAGCTGCGCAATTGTTACGTCCTCGGGTACCGCCCGCAGAACGCCGCCCACGACGGCCGCTATCATCGGGTCCAGGTGAAACTGGTGCCGCCGCACGGATTGCCGGCTTTGAAGGCTTTCTGGCGGATGGGCTATTACGCCCTCGCGCAATAGGCAGCGTGCCGGGCGGCGCGGCTGCCGGCCGCTAGTTCTTCGGCTTCGTCAACTCGCACTCGCTGCCGATGAATCCCCAGGTGATCCAGACCTTGCCTTCCAGCACGCGGCGGAACATCTTTTGCGCCGCCGGGAGCTCGCCGTTATACAAGCGCCAATTGGCGACTCCGTAAGCCACGGTATCGAAGCGCAGCTCGGCTTCGGTGTCCGACCCGTCGCGCGGCGGCTCCGGCGGCAGGATGTCCTTCTCTTTCACGCGTCCCTGGAATAATCGCACCAGGTTGAGATAATGCTGCGTGTGCGGCGCCGTGAACGTCATCTCCGGCGGGATCGCCGCCAACGCGCGATCGGCGTCGGTCTTGCGATTGGCCCGCCGCAGGGACGCGTATAGCCAGTTGGTGGAGTTGATGCGCTCATCGTTGTTGGGCGCGTTGTTCACGGCTTGCTGAAAGGCATCGGCGGCCGCGGAAAACTCGCGCAGGAAATAATGAGCGAGCCCCAAATGATAATACGCGTCCATGCGCTTGGGATCGAGCTTGGCCGCTTGCGATAAGTCATCGCGTGCCTTGGCGAATTCGCGCAGAGGCAGTTCGCGATGGCCGCGCTCGATCAACAGCTCGACATCGCGCGGGGCGAGCGCCAGGCCGCGCGTGCAGGCGGCCGCCGCCTCGCGATCCTGCCACACCGAGGCGTGTGCCTGCGCCAGTTTGAGCAGCAGAGCGGCGTTTTTGGGATCGGCGTCGGCGGCTTTTTGTGCGTCCGCCACCGCGCCCTTGTCGTCGGCTATGGAATAGAACTTCGTGCCCAGAGGCGAAGTCACTTCCAGAATCGGCCCGCTCTGGCCGAGGGCCGAAGCCGCCAAAATCGCGCACAACCATGCGGTTTTCATTGCAGCTCCGCCGTCATTTGTGCGCCGCCTGCCGCGGCCAGCGTGCTTTGCATTTTCACCACCTGGTGCGTATCCTTGGTGATCCACAGGATATCGTGATCCGGACCGCCTTCACCCGAGGTGATTTCCACTTTGTATGCCTGGAACGTCGCCGCTCCAACCGTCACCGATTCCAAACCGCCGACTTTCAGTTGCAGCAGTTTAGCCTTCTGCGACTGCGGATCGAAATTGCGGAAGGCGGTGGTGTAGCCGTCTTCGATGGGCAGCGCGGCGACTGCCTGGGGCAGGTTGAGCGGCTCGGGAAACAGCGGGCCGCCGGCATCGGCCGCGATCGGCCGTTCCTGCCCGTTCATGCTCATGGAACCGGAGACTTTGTCGCCGCTGAATTCCAGGTTCAAACTGACCGGCCCCTGCGAGACGCTCCGCTTCAACTGTATGAGCGTGCCTTTCTGGATGGTCAGGGTATCGGTGGCTTCGCCCATCGCCGAGGATTGTTGGCTCACGACCAGCCAGTTGTGGTCCGCTTCCTTGATGGTGATGGTGTTGGTAATGGCGATCTGCTGCGGGCCGAGCGCGATCTTCACCGCGTACTTGTACGTCCCCGGTTTCAGATCGGCGGCCGGCTTCGGAACACCCACCGAGGCGGCATCGACTTTCTTGGTGACGGTGACGCTCTTCGGATCCACCATCAGCTCGGCGAGCCGCGCTGTCACTTCGGGCGTCCCGCCTTCCTGGTAGCGGCCATCGAGTTGCTTCGCGAGAAATCTCTCGGCCGCCATGAACATCGCCATATTATTCACCGGACGCTGGAATCCGTGGCCTTCATCGGGAGCGAGCATGTACTCCACGGCGAACCCGCGATCCCGGAGGGCGATCACGATCTGTTCGGCTTCGGCGCGATTCACCCGCGGGTCATTGGCGCCCTGGACCACCAGCAGCGGCGTGCGAATCCTGGCGGCGGAATTGAGCGGCGACCGTTCCTTCATCCAGGCCTTGCCTTGCGGGGTCGTGGGATCGGCCATGCGGGCGTACATCATTCTGCGTCCGGCCTCCCAATAGGGCGGAATCGAATCCAACAGCGTGAGCAGGTTCGACGGGCCCACGATATCGACCGCGGCGCGATAGAGATCGGGGGTGAAGGTGACGCCCGCCAGCGTGGCGTAGCCTCCGTAGGAGCCGCCGAGAATGCCGATTCGCTTGGGATCGGCGATGCCCTGCGCCACCAGATGCTGCACTCCCCAGGTGAGGTCGTCCTGCATCTTGCGGCCCCATTCGCCGTTCCCGGCATTCAGGAATTTCTTGCCATAGCCGGTCGACCCGCGGAAATTGGGCATCAGCACGGCGTATCCGCGGTTGGCGAAGAACTGGGCCATGGGGTTGTAGCCCCATGTGTCGCGCGCCCAGGGGCCGCCGTGCGGCACCACCAGCGTCGGCAGGCTTTTCGCCGGCACTCCCTTGGGCAGCGTGAGGTAGGCCGGAACGTCCAAGCCGTCCGACGACGCATAGTGAATCGGCTGCATCGAAGCCAGCGCGTTGCGCGGCAGTTTTTCGCGAATGCGATACTGCAACGTCAGCGTTTTGGCCTTGCGGTCGTAAAGATACGTTTCGCCGGGCTCGACGTCGCTGGCCGCCGTGACCAGCCACAACTGCTCGTCGCTGGTTTTGGAAGTGACACTGGCCTGCTTGCCGGGCAGTTTCGCTTCCAGCCACTTGAAATCCGCCTCATAAGCGGGGTCGCGGAAATAGCGGCGGATGCGATCGTCCTGATACAGCGTGTACACCAGCTCGTCGGTGGCTTCGGAGAAGGCCGCGGTACCGAAATCGACGCGCTTTTGCGGGTCGGATTCCACGGCGTCGAGCTTGGCCGTTTCGGGATCGAAGAGCGCCAGCTCGGTCCGGTCGAGCGCATCGCCCTTGTTGGTTTCCATGTACACGTGTTTGCCATCCTTGTGGAAGCGCAGCAGGCCGCAGGTCTCAAACACGTTGCAGGAATACACCAGGGAGAACTTGTCCGCATCGACGCGCAAAATTTCGGTGTCGCCATTATCGGCGGATCGCTCCGCCATGCGGAGGTTGCCCTTCAGATCGAAAACCCAGTTGGCGATCCGCTCGGTATTCTTGCGCAGCAGCGTCCGCTCGCCGGTGGATATCTTCACGCGATACAAATCGTGCCAGGCTTTGTCGCGGTCGTTGATGCCGATGAACACCACGTCAGGCTCGCTTTTGGGCGCGGCGTAGAGTTGCACTACGACGCCCTTCAGCCCGGTGAGATCGCGCGAAGGCGCGGCTTCGGCGCCTGCCGGCGGCTTGGCCGCCGGGTCGACGCAGTAGAGGTTGAAGTTCTCGTCGCCATCGTTGTCCTTGACGTAGCAGACGAACTTGCCGTCGCGGGTCCAGAGATACGCCGGGACCGGACGCTTGGCTTCGGTGGTCAGCAGCCGAGCCGCGCCGAACGGCTCGCCGGCGGCTTTGACCCAGATGTTCATGGTGTCGTGCCACGGCTTGAGAAAGGCGAGGTATTTGCCGTCGGGCGATAACTGCGCGGCCGCGATTTCGGGATTGCCGAACAGCAGCTCACGGTCGATCAGGGGAGGCAGGCCTTGCGCCGGAGGAGGAGTCTGCGCCGCCAGCGCCAGGGCGAAGGCAAGGGAAACAGTGAAGGCGAGTGCCGGAACCATCATGGCAGAATTATAGCGGCTTCGATCCGTGCCGGTGAGGAGATGTGAGGAGATCGGGATCGGATAGGCGATCGGCGCTCCGTGGTATGATGAAAGCCGTTCCCACCTCCTGACTCGGCTCAGGATAATTTGCGAAAATCTCAATCTTTCTATGCACAAGCAGGAACCCAAGAAAGTCCTGGCAGTGGTCAGCGATCTGTTTTTCTCAGTGAAGCTGTCCGACGCCGCCAAGCGCAACGGTCTGGCGCTCGAGTTCATCAAGGAACCCAAGGAAGTGCTTCACAAAGCCGCCGAATCCCAACCGTCCCTCATCGTTTTGGATTTGAATTTCGAAGACGCCCAGCCGCTCGAGCTCATCGAACGGCTCAAGAGTAAGGCCGAAACCAAGGGCATCAGCCTGATCGGATACCTGTCGCACGTGCAGGGCGAGCTCAAGGTGCAGGCGCAGGATGCCGGCTGCGACATGGTGCTGGCGCGCTCCGCGTTTTCCCAGAACCTTCCCCAGATCTTCAAGCGCCACGCCGGGCTTTAAGAGAAATTGGCCGCCCGCCGATTTTTTGTAAGGAATCGGCGAGTGCGCGGACTACCGGATCAACCATATGATCCGGGTTCAAAACATCCAAAAATACTTCGACGGCCACGCGGTCGTGAACGGCCTCTCCTTTTGCGCGCGGGACGGCGCGATCACAGGACTATTAGGCGCAAATGGCGCCGGCAAGACGACTACGCTGCGGATCATCTGCGGCGTCCTCACACCCGAATCGGGCTCCGTGATTGTCGATGACATCGGCGAGGATCCCGATCGCCGCGGCCGGCGCCGCCGTCTGGGGGCGCTGCTCGATCATAGCGGGTTGTACGCGCGCCTCACGGTCCGCGAGAACCTGGTGTATTTCGGGCGCCTGCACGGGATGCCGCGGGAACTCCTGGAAGATCGGGTAAACCAGGTGATCTCCGTCCTGGGGCTGAACCCGATCGCGGACCGCCGCGCCGCCGGCCTGTCCCAGGGGCAGCACATGAAAGCCGCGCTGGGGCGGGCGATGCTCCACGCGCCGCAAAATCTGATCCTGGACGAACCGACCAACGCCTTGGATGTCCCGACGGTCCGGTCGCTGCGCGATGTCCTGCGCGAGCTGCGCAACCGCGGCATCTGCATTCTGTATTCGAGCCACGTGCTCGAGGAGGTACGCGCCCTGTGCGACAGAATCGTGATTATCTCGGAGGGACGGCTCGTGGCGGAGGGTTCTCCCGCGGAGGTTTGCGCGCGAATGGAGACTCTGTCCCTGGAGGAGGCTTTCATAAAGATGACCCAAACGGAGGCGGCGTCATGCTGAATCGATGGGTGGTAATTGCACACAAGGAAGTGGTCGAGAGCCTCCGCGATATCCGATCGCTGGTCTCGGCCCTGTTCTATGCGCTGATGGGGCCGCTGGTGGTAGGGCTGGTGGCGGTCGCTACGCGGGCGCAAAGCAAACCGGAATCCGCCGTCATGCTGATCGCGATGATGTCGGTGTTCACTCTGGTTTCGGCGTTCGTCGGAGGGATGAGCGTGGCGATGGACACCGTGGCGGGAGAAAGGGAACGCCGTTCGCTGCTGCCGTTGCTGCTGAATCCCGTGAGCGGGCTCGATCTGGCGGCCGGAAAGTGGATAGCGGTAAGCATCTTCGCGACGGCCGGGTTGGCGATCAACATCGTGGGGTTCGCGGCCGTCTTCAGTTGCGCGGCGCCGATAATCGAACCCGGAGTCTGGCTGCGGTCGTTGCCGGTGATGATCATCGCCATGCTTCCGCTGGCGCTTCTGGCGGCAGCCATGCAATTCGCGGTATCCGCCGCCTGCCGGGCGCTCAAAGAAGCGCAGACGTACTTATCGATGCTGGTGTTTCTACCCATGGGAAGCGGAATGTTGGTGGTGTTCGTTCCCGCGGCGGGAATGGGCTGGCGCGCGATGGCACCGCTCGCCGGACACCAGTTGCAACTGCAGCGGATTTTGAGCGGCGAAACCGTTCCGATATGGCATGCGATCGCTC